>Ga0315282_10006206_pt1 | contig 20086 bp, 16 predicted proteins | sample YL17G07_20_MG_FD_203693 | JGI IMG/M metagenome (GOLD analysis project Ga0315282, IMG submission 203693) | Sediment microbial communities from Yellowstone Lake, YNP, Wyoming, USA - YL17G07_20 | ecosystem: Environmental > Aquatic > Freshwater > Lake > Sediment | place: USA: Wyoming | collected... | reverse complement strand
TCAAAAATCCATTAAATTCAAAATAAATGGAGGGAATTCGATGTCTTTAATGGAAAGAGACGTTGTATTGACAACCGAAGAAGCCATTGAATATTTGAAAATCTCCAAACCCACGTTCCTGAAATATATCCGTCTGGGAAAAATCAAGGCCATTAAAGCAGGCAAGGGGTGGAGGATTCTCCTTTCAGAATTAAATCGGTTCTTAAAGGGAGACATGAACTGATGATCAGAAGAATCAGGGGAAGTTTGAGACTGAAATGGATGGCCTTCTCTGTCCTCTTGGCTACCATCCCCTTGGGCATTGCGGGATTCAGCCTCATTCGGACCTACCAGGAAAATCTAAGAAAGTCGGTCATCGAAGTTGAAACGGAGAAAGCTCGTTTAGTCGTGGAGAGAACGAAAGCTTTCTTTGAAAAAGTCACCAGCAACTTACTGTTCATCACAAAAGGTACCCATTATCAAAAAAGCGGATATTCCCAAATCAAAGAGGATTTCAAAAACCTCCTGAATCAGTATGATTACTTTATGGAATTGACGCTTTTAGATGAAAGGGGATGGGAAGTCGTCAAGATTTCAAAACTCAGAGAGGAGGGTTCCCCAGAGAGAAAAGACCGATCCAGAACAGAAATGTTTCGGGTGGCCTCGAAAGGTCGAATTTATCACGGAGACTTTGAGATCATTCATGAGGTGATACCAACCATTGTCATTGCAGTGCCTGTGGAGAGAGATCCAGGGAAAGTGGCTGGCGTTTTGGTAGCCCAAATCCATCTGAAATCTATTTGGGATGTGGTGACAGAAATCCGGATAGGGCAAAGAGGATTCGCTTATGTCGTGGATCGTGAGGGGACGTTGATCTCCCACCCAGATACCCACCGGGTGCTCATGCAGGTCAATATGAGACATTTCCCCATGGTGAATGAGGTCGTGGCCGGAAACGAAGGGAATCTGGAGTTTGAGCATCCCCGTGGGGAGAAGTTCTTGTTCGTCTTTAAGCCCATTAAAGAATTGGATTGGGGTGTTGTTGTTCAGGTCCCTGTGGAGGAAGCTTATCAACCTATCCAGGCCGTTACACGAACGGCGTTGATCTGGATCTGCCTCTCCCTGCTGGTGGCAATGATTTTCAGTTTCGTCTTCACGAGAAAGTTGATCCATCCCATCAAACGGCTATCTGGTGAAATGACAAAGGTTTCCAAAGGGGACTTAAATGTCCATATCGAAACGACCGGAGCGGATGAGATCGGCCTTCTCGCAGACTCCTTCAATCGGATGGTTCAGGATCTAAGACAGTCCCAGGAAGCCTTGATCGAAGCGGAGAGGAAATATCGGAGGGTCTTCGAAAACTCGAAGGACATGATCTATATCACCTCGGTGGATGGGAAGTTCGTCGACGTCAATCAAGCAGGGGTGGAAATGTTGGGTCACACCAACAAAAAAGATTTGATGAAAATTCATACCAAAGACATCTACCTCCATCCAGAGGACCGTAAGAGGTTTCAAAGCGAGATCACCCAAAAGGGATTTGTTAAAGATTTTGAGGCAAAGCTAAAACGAAAAGATGGCACCCCCATGGATTGCCTCATGACTGCCAATATCCACAAAGAAGAAGAGGGGGTGATCATCGGATACGAGGGGATTATCAAGGACATCTCCTTCAGAAAGAATGCAGAGAAGGAGTTAGTCCAGAAGACAGAACAACTTCAAACCCTCTATGACCTGAGCGTTTTGATCAACCAGACCTTGGATCTGAACGAGGTATTGCCGATCGCCTTAGATCGAGCCACTCAACTCACTCGATTTGAAATGGGGGGAGTCTATCTACTCAAGGAGGAAGAGGGGATCCTTGAATTAGAACACTATCGAGGTTATTCGGCTGATTTTGCGGAAAAAGTGAAAGCCCTTCCATTGGGCGAGGGGGTTGCCGGACAGACCGCCCTACTAAAACAGCCGATCGCACAATCCATTCATGAATATCCATCCTCTCAGCTCCTTCCCTTCCTCAAGGAAATCGGGATTCAATCTTTGGTGGGCATTCCCCTTTTGGCCAAGGGAAAAGCCATCGGGGCGATCACCCTGTCAAGCCGTTCCCTTCATCATCTCACACAGAGGGAAATCCATCTCTTGGAGAGTATTGGAATCCAGATCGGATTAGCTCTTGAAAACGCCATCCTCTTTTCCGCCGTTGCGAAGGCGAAGTCAGAATGGGAGACGACTTTCGATGCCGTGACCGATCTCATCGTCATTCGAGACCGGAGCCACAGGATCCTCCGGGCCAATAAGGCGGCGTTTAACCGGTTTGGGTTGAAGCCGAGTGAGATGATTGGAAATAGATGTTATGAACTTCTGCATCACAGGGAGTCCCCCTGCGAAGATTGCTATGTCTCTGAAACGTTGAAGAGGAGGAAACCTGTCGCTGGAGAAAGGGAGAGTCCATCTCTGAATGGCGTCTTTCAATACTTCACCTTCCCTGTCTTTGATGAAGCGGGCGAGATGATCGCCGTCGTGGACTTAGCACGAGAAATCACGGAGCATAAGCGATTGGAGATGGAGAAGGAAGTGGTCAATAATCTTAACACAATTTTAGCATCGAACCTGGATGTGAGAAAAGTGATCAAAGCGATTCACGCCGAGTTGAAGAGGGTATTGGAATCTGATCGCATGACCATTACCCTGCGGGAGAGTCAAGGGATAGGATTCCGATATTTTGCTCTGGAAAAAGAAGAAGTTGCTCAGGAGATGGCGGATGAGGAAATTCATCCAAATGACGGGACTCCTTTCTCAAAGGTCATGGAGACAGGTCAACCGATCCTTGTTTCCGACACCGGGGAAAGCAATTCCTGGATCGACCAGAAACTGTTTCGGGAAGGGATCAGGTCTTCCCTGGTCTTCCCATTGGAATACAAGGAGAGGATTATCGGGACCATTAATTTTGGTAGCCGGAAACCCGGTCACTTTTCGGAAGATCATGTCCGTTTTCTTAAGCAGGTTTCTGTTGGACTCGCCATTTCGATCGAAAACGCTTTGCTCCTCGATGAGATCAAGGCTTCGGAAGAGAGATATCGGACGGTCGTTGAGGGCGCTCATGATGGGGTGGGCGTAACCGGAGATGACTATCGGATTAGATACTGCAATGAACGATTGGCAGAAATCCTAGGCTATTCCAGAGAGGAACTCATCGGAATGGATTTTCGTAATTGCCTAGATGAGAAGGGCCAACAATTGGTTTCGGATCGATATCTCAGAAGGCAGAAAGGAGAAGAGGTCCCTCCCCGATATGAATTTGATATTTTTCGAAAGGATAAAGAGATTAGGCACGTGGAGATCAGTTCCACCATTGTCAGAGATCCGAAAGGGAGAGTGAATACCGTTTCGTATCTTAAAGATATTACAGAGAAAAGACGGATGGAGGAACAATTGCTTCAAAGCGAAAAACTGAGGGCCTTGGGCGAGATGGCCAGCGGTGTGGCCCACGATTTCAACAATGCTCTGACGGCCATCCTCGGAAACGCCCAGTTGTTGCTTTATACCGTTAAAGATGAAGATTCAAAAGAGACGCTGCGTACCATTGAGAAGGTGGCGAAAGATAGTGCTCAGACGGTGCGACGGCTACAAGACTTTACCAGAAAGGGTGCCCATAAGGCATTCTTTAGATTGGATGTCAATTCGATCATTCAAGATGCGATGGAGATCACCAAGCCGAAGTGGAAGGATGATGCCCAGGGAAGAGGATTTCAAATTGAAATGGTTTCAACCTTTGAAGAAATTCCTCCTGTCGCGGGAAATGCCTCAGAATTAAGAGAGGTCATTACGAACCTGATCTTCAATGCGGTCGAGGCTATGCCCGAGGGCGGAAAGATCGAGATCCGAACTTACTGGAGAAAAGAGAAAGTTTGTATCCAGATCGCTGATACAGGGGTTGGGATGACCGAAGAGGTGAGAAAGAAAGCCTTTGAACCCTTCTTTACGACCAAGCCTTTTACGAATACAGGACTCGGCTTGAGCATGTCTTACGGCATCATCCAAAGGTTTGGAGGAGAGATCGAGGTGGAAAGCAAAGTGGGACAGGGGACCACCTTCACGATTACGTTGCCCATTGGGGGAGAGGGAAAGGACGAGTTGGTTATGCCCTCACTCACCCGAAGGGCAAAGGAAGCTCGCATCTTGGTGATCGATGATGAAGAATCCGTTCGGAGCGTCCTTTCACGAATCCTTTCTCAAGTGAATCATCAGGTCACCGTAGCTAAAGACGGAGGAGAAGGCCTTCAGCTTTTTCAGGAGAAGGAGTTTGACATCGTCCTGACCGATCTCGGGATGCCCGACATGTCAGGCTGGGACGTGTGCAAGGCAATCAAAAAGTTGAGGGCGCGCATTCCCGTGGGGATGATCACAGGGTGGGGAATGGAGTTAGACCAGACCAAAAAAGAGGAGAGCGGACTCGATTTTGTTATCCCCAAGCCTTTTGATTTCCATCAGATCTTAAAAGTTGTGGATGAGACGATGGAATCCAACGAGAAAAGATTGTTATCTTAACCCTCCGGCTTCGCCCAACTCAGACTCTTCAGAACTTGATAGAAGTAAGCTCAAATCCTGCCCCGAGGGAACGCGAAGGGTTGACCCATTCGGCGGCACGCCCTCGGCCTGAGCGTTCGACTGAGCTCACGCCGAAGTCTCGGGTCGAAGGCAAGCCCAGGCCGCTTGTCCTGAGCGCAGTCGAAGGATCAGGCAGTCAGAGCCGAAGGGTTGACTTTATTCGTCACCTATGAAACACTGAAGATTACCAGGGTTATTCCATTTAAGGTCTGAGAATTTTCTTCTAACATTCTCAAGATGAATCCCCAAAGATTTTCCCCTCCCCTCGGTTTCGAGTCGCAACGACTGGTGGGAGGGGATTCACCCTGTTAGATAGAACCCCTGTTGGACTGCAGAGCCCGTTAAAAAACTTATCTAACAGGGTGAAGGGGAGGGGGGATCGAATTCTTTTGTCCACCCCCACCTTTCTCCTCCCCCATCGAAGGGGGAGGAGATTAATAGAGGAAAATCTCAAATATCTTTGGCCCGGATTCAAACTTCAGGGTTTCATACGATGCGGTTTGTCCTTCCGTGTTTCGTCCTCTTATCGTTAGGGATTCTTCAGTCCCCCCCGATTTTCGCTGAGACCGAAGTTCTCTTCTCTCCTGAGCAAAGTATCCAAGAGGCTCTTCTCAAGGAGATAGACTCCGCCCAATCGACAATCGACCTGGCGGTGCGTGAAATCACGTCTCAGAACCTGACTCAAGCCCTCCTGAGAGCAAAAGGGCGGAGCGTTAGGGTCAGAGTCATCACCGATTCAAAACAAGCCAAGATGAAATCTTCCAAGATCACCTCTTTGATCCAAGAGGGGATTTTGGTGAAAGTCCTAAAGGGGAAGGATCACGGAGTGATGAATCATCGCTTTGTCATCTTCGATGGAAAAAAAGCCATGACGGGTTCTTTCGACTGGTCCGAAGCATCGGAGAAATGGAATGATGAGAATATCCTCATCCTCAGCGAGACCGATGTGGTGATTTCCTACCAAAAAGAATTTGAACGACTCTGGCGGGAAAAAAGGGTGATCCGATAAGGTTTCAACGTATGATGAATGAAAAAGAAGGGAAGAACCGGGGATCGTCCTATTCATCATTGTGGCGATCCTCTCACTGATCGGAGTCTCCGTCCTTACCATTCTTCTCCATGAGATATTCAAAGGTTAACCCGCATTTTTGTTTTTAACACCATGGGGCATTGTTAGACGTCACAGGGTATGCAGTCAACAGCAGATGTCGTGATTATTGGAGCAGGAGTGATTGGATGTAGCACTGCCTATCATCTTGCACAAATGGGCATCACGGATGTTGCAGTCGTCGAGATGGATCAGGTGGGCAGTGGCTCCTCTGGAAAATCCGCCTCTATGCTGAGTCTGCAGTATTGCGAGGATGATTTAACGATTCAACTGACAAAATACTCTTATGCCAAATACATGCGGTTTGAAGGAGAGCTAGGTGTTCCAATCGATTTCAAAAAGATCGGTTGGATGTCCATTGCATCAGAAAACAATGTGGAGCCACTGCAAAGAAATGCAAAGTTGCTCAATTCACATGGCATCACGACGGAGATACTGGAGCCTGATGAAATCAAGAGAAGGTTTCCTGAAATCAACGCAGAGGACTTGGTTCTTGGTACCTGGGGCCAGGACGATGGGCTTATTGACCCTCACATGATCATGTGGGGGTATATGAAAAAGGCCCAGGAGATGGGGGCGACGTTGCATCAAGGGGTGAAGGCGACAGGGATTCAGGTTCGTCATGGGAAGGTAGAGGGTATCCGTACAGAAAAAGGCTTCGTCTCGAGCAGAACCGTGGTGAATGCAGGTGGACCTTGGGCCAAGGAGATAGGGAGATGGGTTGATGTTCAGATTCCCATCATTAACCTGGCGCGAACGATTGTGGTGACCGGACCTTTTGCTGACATTCCTAATAACAGACCCTTCTTAGATGATATGACATCGGAATGGTATTGCCGTCCAGAATTAAGCGGTCTCTTGATGGGGATGGGAGCAAAACCCGTGGAAGAACCCAATATACAAACCGACTATGAGATGGTCAATGAGATGATAGATGTGGCAGTGCGTCGCATTCCGGTCTTAGAGAAAGCTTCTATGCAAACAGCCTGGACTGGGATCCGGCCATTAACACCTGATGATCACCCCATCATTGGACCAGTTCCCTCTGTAGATGGTCTTATCTTAAATTGCGGTTGGGGTGGAAGGGGGATCATCCAGGCACCCATGGCTGGGAGGTTAGTGGCTGAGACCATTTGTAATGGTTATCCTTCCACAATGGACATTAATCCTTTGAAGATTGAGCGGTTTAAAGGGTCGCTTCCGTGTAAATAGAGGACTTGTCAAAATTTTCGGATGGTTCTAGTATTATTTAGGAAAGGTCGACAATCAGATAAAACATCATTGGCCATCACCACTGAAATTCAGGACGAGACAACGCCGAGGTGAGAGGAATGGAAAAGAAAAAAGTGAAAGTGAAGGAGAAGGTTGAGACTCTGGCGGGGGTTCAGGTTGGGATTAAGGCGCCCAGAGGATCAAAGATTACCTGCAAGAGCTGGCAGACCGAGGCCGCCATGAGAATGTTGATGAATAACCTCGATCCGGAGGTGGCAGAAAAACCGGCTGACCTTATTGTTTACGGCGGCTCCGGAAAGGCAGCTCGCAATTGGGAGGCTTACCATTTGTTGGTGAGATGCCTTAAAAATTTAGAGAATGATGAGACATTACTTGTGCAATCGGGGAAACCTGTAGGGATCTTTAAGACTCACAAAGATGCTCCAAGGGTGCTCATTTCAAACTCTATGCTCGTTCCCCAATGGGCAAATTGGGAGAAATTTAGAGAGCTAGAGGAACTGGGCCTCACCATGTATGGCCAGATGACTGCAGGGAGTTGGATCTATATCGGGACCCAGGGAATCCTACAGGGGACCTATGAGACGTTTGCCGCTGCAGGAAAGAAGCATTTTGGAGGATCATTGAAAGGAAGGCTGATCCTTTCAGCAGGTCTTGGGGGAATGGGAGGGGCCCAGCCTTTGGCCGCAACGATGAATGGGGGCGTCTTTTTGGGCGTGGAGGTTGATCGAGCCAGAATCAAGAGACGTCTCGAAACAGGCTACCTCGATGTGATGGTGGATCAGCTGGAGGATGCCCTCATCCTGGCCTTGGGCGCAAAAGAGAAGGGAATTCCAAAGTCAATTGGTCTGGTTGGAAATGCAGCAGAGATTCATCCAGAGATTGTAAGAAGGGGTATTGTTCCAGATCTGGTCACAGATCAGACATCAGCTCATGACGCTTTGAATGGTTATGTCCCTGCTGGGCTCACACTTGACCAGGCGATTGAACTTCGAAGGACAGATCCAAAGGAATACATTCGCCGGGCGATGGAAACAATGGCTACTCATGTTCAGGCTATGCTGGAATTGCAGAAAAGAGGGTCTTTCGTCTTCGACTACGGCAATAATATCCGAGCCCAGGCTTACCAAGCTGGGGTGAAAGATGCTTTCAACTATCCTGGATTTGTTCCTGCCTATATCCGGCCTCTCTTCTGTAAAGGAAAAGGACCTTTTCGGTGGGCCGCGCTCTCAGGTGATCCAGAGGATATCTATAAAACCGATGAAGCCATCCTGAAGGAGTTTCCCGATGATGAATCTCTCGCGAGATGGATCTGTTTGGCCAGAGAGAAGGTGAAATTTCAGGGGCTCCCAGCGAGGATCTGCTGGCTGGGGTATGGTCAGCGGGCACGGATTGGAAAAATATTTAATGATATGGTGGCCAGGAAGAAGTTGAAAGCTCCGATTGTGATTGGCAGAGACCATCTGGATAGCGGTTCGGTTGCCTCTCCCTATCGTGAAACAGAAGGGATGAAGGATGGCAGTGATGCTATTGCTGACTGGCCTATCTTGAATGCTCTCCTCAATACAGCGGTAGGGGCCACTTGGGTTTCTGTCCATCACGGTGGAGGAGTTGGGATCGGCTACTCCATTCATGCGGGAATGGTGGTGGTGGCAGATGGGACAAAGGATGCAGAAAGAAGGCTCATAAGGGTATTGACAACCGATCCTGGCACAGGGGTGATGCGCCATACCGATGCAGGATATGAGGAAGCGATTCAAACCGCAAAAGAGAAAGCAATCAAGATTCCAGGTGTGACGATCTATCAAAAATAAGCCTTCAACTAAACTCCTTCCCCCCCCTTGTGGGGGAAGGTGAGGATGGGGGGATGGATAGGATCAAACCCAAGCAATTAAGAAAGAATATGACAGATGCTGAACGCGCGTTATGGAGGCATCTTCGTCTTCGTCAGTTTTCTGGATATAAGTTTCGGAGACAGCAACCTATTGGGAAATATATTGTTGATTTTGTCTGTTTTGAAAAGAAACTGATTATTGAACTGGATGGAAGCCAACATTCCGAACAAGCTGATTACGACTTAATACGTGATGCATGGCTGGAAAAAGAAGGATTTCGCATATTGAGATTCTGGGATAATCAGATTTTCAATGAAACTGATGGAGTTAAAGAGATGATCATTGGAGCGTTGCACGGTCCGTCTTATACCCCCCACCTTTACCCTGTTAGATAAATCTATCTTTAACTTGCCGGGGGGAACATTGTCTATCTATCTAACAGGGTGAATCCTCCCCCACAAGGGGGGAGGAGGGCGGGGGCATGAGTACCGTAAGTTGGTGGTGATCTTATGAAAACAGTCGTTCTTGATGGAAACCATCTTACGCTGGAGGATGTGCTTGAGGTGGCTGAAGGGAGGGCAGTGGTGACGATCGCTCCCTCCGTTGCCGGAAAAGTGAGGCGATCGAGGGACTTTATTGAGAAAGCCCTGGAGCAGGGCGAGAAGATCTATGGGGTGACGACAGGATTTGGAATGCTCTCCGATCAGCTAATTGACCAGTCTCAGATCGAGGACCTTCAAAGGAATCTTATCCGAAGTCATTCGGTGGGAGTAGGCCCCTTCTTTGACGAGGTCACCACCCGGGCAATCACGCTGCTGAGAGCCAATGTGATTGCCATGGGATATTCAGGTGTTCGGATGGAAGTCTTGAAACGACTCGTTGATATGGTCAACAAAGAGGTTCATCCTCTGGTTCCGGAACAGGGGTCGGTGGGTGCAAGTGGCGACCTCGCACCTCTGGCTCATCTCGCTTCAGTTCTTGTGGGAGAAGGAGAGGCCATATTTCACGGAAAGGTGATGCCAGGCAAGAAAGCGATGGAGAAAGCCAGAATCCCCCTCCTTACCCTGAAGGCAAAAGAAGGCTTGGCTCTGGTCAATGGAACTCAGGTGATGACAGCGGTCGGCCTTCTTGCCCTTCTCAGGGCAGAACGGCTCTGCAAAATCGCCGATATTGTGGGTGCCTGCACTTTGGATGCTCTGAAGGGGACGCTCAGTGCCTTCGATCCGGACATTCAGAGAGTTCGGCCTTTTCCTGGTCAGAGGGCCGTTTCAGAAAACTTCAGGAAACTGGGCCAAAAGAGCGAGATTGCAGAGTCTCATAGATTTTGCTCAAAGATCCAAGATGCCTATTCCCTCCGCTGCATTCCTCAGGTTCATGGAGCAGTGAGGGACGCCCTTGCCTATGTTCGAAGAACGCTTGAGATCGAAGTCAACTCTGCCACTGACAATCCTCTCATCTTTGCTGAGAAAAAAAAGATCCTCAACTGCGGGAATTTCCATGGCGAACCAGTCGCTTTTGCTCTTGACCTCTTAGGGATTGCAGTCTCTGAACTGGGTGGAATATCGGAGAGAAGGATTGAAAAATTGATCAATCCTGCCCTGTCAGGACTGCCCGCTTTTCTCACAAGTGAAGGAGGACTCCACTCCGGATTGATGATGGTTCAGGTGAGTGCAGCCGCCCTCGCCTCTGAAAACAAAATCCTCGCCCATCCAGCCAGTGTCGATTCCATACCTACCTCAGCGGATAAAGAGGATCACGTCTCCATGGGAACGATCGCAGCCAGAAAGGCAAGAAATATTGTCAATAACGTGGAGCAAATTCTGGCTATGGAATTGCTCTGCGCCACTCAAGGCTTGGAGTTTTTGCTTCCTCTTACACCTGGGATCGGAATCAAAGAGGCTTACAACGTCGTACGAAGAAAGGTTCCCCCCATTAAAGGAGATCGGAGGTTCAGCGAGGATATCAAGAAGATTGACCTCATGATCAAATCGGGAGAACTGCTCCACCGGGTGGAAAAGGCCGTGGGGAAACTAGAGTGAGGTGCCATGGGAAGTTTATCATTTGATTTTGACCATAGTTTGTGATATTAGTGTGCATTGTTTTTGCCCAAGAGATTTAGTAAATGTTCTGGTTCAAAAAATCAAAGAAGGAGGGAAAAAGAGTATGAAGAGAAGTCTGTTTGTAGGCATGATGATTTTGGTATTTCTGGTTGCAGGCTCTGCATTTGGTGCTGAGCCCATTAAGTTGGGCATGTCCACGTGGCTAGGATACGCTCCTTTGTACCTGGCGAAAGAGAAGGGATTTTTCAAGAAACAGGGTGTTGACGTGGAGATCGTTGTGATTGAAAGCCCTGCGGACCGAAGGGCGGCTTTTGCAGCTGATAAAATCCAGGGAATGGCCACGACGGTGGATACACACGTTATGACCGCTGCCGCTGAAAATCCAATTCCAGTGAAACAGGTGTTGGCTCTCGATGATTCCCATGGCGGCGACGGCATTGTGGCAAAGAAGGAGATCAAGACCGTTAAGGACCTCAAAGGAAAGACGGTCGCGGCCCAGCTGGGAGCGGGGGCAAGCTACTTCTGGCTTAACTACGTCTTGGCCCAGAACGGGATGAAGCTATCTGATATTAAGGCGATCGATATGAAAGCGGGCGATGCCGGCTCAGCCTTCGTGGCAGGAAAGGTCGATGCCGCCGTTACGTGGGAACCATGGCTCTCCAAGGCGAAGGCAACTCCCTTTGGCAGTGTCCTTCTCTCGAGCGATCAAACGCCTGGGATTATTGTGGACTCTTTAGCCTTCAAACCTGACTTTTTGAAGAAGCGGGGATCTGATGTGAAGAAGATTGTCGCAGGATGGAACGAGGCAGTTGTATTTGCTTCGAAGAATCCAAAAGAGGCTGATGCCGTCATGGCTAAATTCACCAACCAAAAGCCTGAAGAATTCACAAAAGAGAAGACGGGTGTGAGGTTCTACGGAAGCAAAGAGAATAAGGAGTACTTCGGAACGAAAGAAAAACCTGGTCTTCTTTACACAGTGACCCAGCGAGCTGCAGACCTCTGGTTTGAATTGAAATTCATCAAGACCAAACCCAAGGCCGCTGATCTGATCGATGGGTCATTCCTATAACCCATGGAAGGAAAGAAAGAAAAAAAATGGGAGAGGGCTCCCCGGAAAATAGAAGATTTCTTAAGTCCGAGGGAGCCCATCCCCAAGAGCCTCTACCTCATCTTAGCCCTCAGCAGTTTTGCCTTTTTCCTCATCGTTTGGTCTATCCTCACCTATGGAGGGCTGGTTGATCCGCTATTTCTCCCCTCTCCGGGCAGGGTCTTTCAGGCCGGAGTCGATCTCTTCGCCGAATTAGGATTCACCACCGATATCCTTAATAGTGTCTACCGCGTTATGCTGGGGTTTGTCGTTGCTGCGCTGATGGGGGTTCCTTTAGGATTGTTCATGGGGACCTTCAAGGTTGCAGAGGCCTTCACGGAACCTGTCGTGGGCTTCATCCGATATATGCCTGCCTCTGCTTTTATCCCCCTCTTCATCCTTTGGCTGGGGATCGGCGATATCGAAAAAATTGCCATTATCTTCGTTGGAAGTTTCTTCCAGCTTGTCCTGATGGTGGCGGTTGTCGCCAAGAATGTCCATAAAGATATGTTAGAGACGGCGTATACCTTAGGAGCCAAAAGATTTCAAGTGATCTGGAAGGTGTTACTCCCCGCGAGCCTTCCTGGGATTGTGGATACCTTGAGGATCATTGTGGGATGGGCATGGACCTACATCATCGTGGCTGAATTGGTGGCCTCTGCCTCAGGTATCGGCTACATGATTATTAGTGCGCAGCGAATGCTCCGGACGGGGAATATTATTTTTGGAATCCTCACGATCGGAATCCTGGGTCTTATCACAGACTATTTTTTCAAATGGCTCTATAACCGCTTATTCCCGTGGGTCGAGTGAGAAGATGGAAGAACCGACCAAACTCCATATCCACAATGTTTCAAAGATCTACCGCTCGGATGGCCAGGAGGTGTTGGCCATCGATGAAATCGACCTGAAGATCAAAAATAAGGAATTTGCCACGATTTTGGGTCCCTCAGGCTGCGGAAAGTCCACCCTTCTTCGAATCGTTGCAGGACTGATCAAACCGACAGAGGGAATCGTCAGACTGGACGGAAATGTGATCTCTCGGCCGGGGCAAGACCGAGGGATGGTCTTTCAGAGTTATACGCTCTTTCCTTGGCTTACCGTGACAGAGAATATCCGGTTCGGCCTCGAAATTTCTGGCATGGTAAAAGCCAAACAGGAACAGATTGCGCAGGAATTTGTAGAGAAGGTTGGACTGAAAGGTTTTGAGAAGACGTACCCAAGAGGGCTTTCCGGTGGGATGAAACAGAGGGTTGCCATCGCAAGAGCCCTGGCCAACAATCCTGCCATTTTACTTTTGGACGAACCTTTCGGAGCCCTCGATGCCCAGACTCGAGCACTCATGCAGGAACTGCTTACCCAGATCTGGGAAGAACTCCATAAGACCATCCTTTTTGTAACCCACGATGTGGAAGAGGCAATCTTTCTTTCGGATCGTGTCTTCATTATGACGGCCAGGCCGGGAAAGATCAAAGCGGAGATCGATATCTCCCTGGAGCGACCAAGAAACTACGAAATCAAGGCGACAGAATCCTTCCTCAATCTGAAAAAACAAGCCCTCGCCCTCATCCGAGAAGAAGCGATAAAAGCCATCCAGTACAAGTAGATTGAAATCCTTCCCCTTACGCTTGTGATTGCGAGGTCGCATCGACCGTGGCAATCCGACGAAATCGTTGCGAGGGCATAGCCCGACGCAATCTCACACAAAGTGTCATTCTGAGCCCTTCGCCTACAGTCATTCTGAGCGTAGCGAAGAATCTCATTGGGCGGCTCAGGCTAAACTCCGCGAAGAATCTCGTTGAGATCTTTCGGGCGTTGCCCTCAGGATGACAGCTTCGCTGTCAGTTCCCTCGCCTTGCTCGGGACAAGGCTTCCCTGCCTGCCGGCAGGCAGGGTTTCACTCGCAATGACAGTTTGCCCTGTTTTTATTCAATTTTAGATAGCCCTTGACATCACCTCTTTTTCAATTAAAAATGGAGACACTTCACCCGGAACGAGAAATTAAATTACAATAGAGGAAAAGGGGGGAATCAAAAATTGAAGATTGGAGGATTGGCCCGAAAAGGAATTTTAAGAATAACACCCTATATCGCTGGAAAGTCGATTGAGGAAGTCGAAAAAGAGTTTGGAGCCAAGAAATGGATAAAACTGGCCTCCAATGAGAACCTTCTTGGTCCCTCTCCGAAGGCTGTCGAAGCCATGAGTCAGGAACTACCAACCATTTACCTCTATCCAGACGGGCCCTGTCCCCTTCTGAGACAGGCCCTTGCTCAGAAGTTTTCACTGTCTGAAAGGATGGTCGTCATCTCTAATGGGGCTGACAATCTTATTCTCATGATTGCCAATGCCTTTGTTAACGAAGGCGATGAGGTGGTGATGGCAGATCCAACCTTCCCCGTCTACACCAATGTTACCCAGATCATGGGTGGAAAGGTTGTCAAGGTTAAGTTGAAAGATTACACTCATGATCTCAATGGTATGCTAAAAAAGATCAACCAGAAGACGAAGTTAGTCTTCGTCTGTAACCCGAATAATCCCACCGGAACGACTGTCTCCCAGGAGTCCTTCAACCAATTTCTCTACAAGCTTCCAGCCCGGGTCATCGTCATTCTGGATGAGGCCTATGGTGATTTTGTAGAAGATGCTTTTTATCCGAATGGCCTGGACTATGTCAAAGGCAAGAGGCAGATGATCGTCCTTCGGACTTTTTCAAAAGTCTACGGATTAGCCGGGTTAAGAATTGGTTATGCCCTGGGGAGAGAGGATCTGGTGGATTGCCTCTATCAGGTGAGGGACCCTTTTCCTGTCCATCGACTGGCCCAGGTGGCCGCCGTTGCAGCATTGGATGATCGGGAGCATGCGTTAAGATCAATTCAGATGGTCTATGAAGGGAAGAGGTATCTCTACAGAGAATTGGATAAAATGGGACTGCTCTATGTGCCTAGCCAAGCTAACTTTGTTTTTATTGACTTTGAAAGGGACTCAAATGAAATCTTTCAGGCTCTTTTGAGAGAAGGGATCATCATCCGCCCAGGAAAGACGTGGGGGTATCCGACTTGTGCCAGAGTGACCATTGGCAGGATGGAAGATAACCAGCGATTCATTAAAGCCCTCAGGAAAGTACTTAGATAAGGCTATTGAGTTACTTGTTATTAGGTTATTAGGTCTGTAGGGTGCGTTCCCCGAACGCACCGCTGATGGCATGATCGGGGATCATGCCCTACAGAACTCAACAAACTCAATAAACTCAATAACCCAATGAACCCAATAAGCCAGAAAGTTGATCTGATCATCAAGAATACCTCCGAGTTGCTGACTCTTTCGCCTGCCTTCAAAGAAGAATCGGGACTAGGCATCATTCGAAATGGAGCTCTGGCCGTGAAGAACGGGAAGATCGTCTGGATAGGGAAAACGAATGAATTATCTAAGTCAGGGGTATTGAAACGAAATGGGAAGGAGATCGATGCTACAGGAAAGGTGGTCATACCTGGCCTCATCGACTCCCACACCCATATTGTCTTCGGGGGATCGAGAGAGAATGAATTTGAGCAGCGACTCCAGGGCCTCTCCTACCTTGAGATCGCCGAACGGGGAGGGGGGATCCTTTCAACCGTTGAAGCGACAAGAAAAGCTTCTTTTGAAGAACTTTTCTTACTGGGAAAGAAGAGATTGAATCGGATGCTTTCGGGAGGCGTAACAACCATTGAGGCCAAGAGCGGTTACGGGCTTTCCCTTAAGGATGAATTGAAGATTCTTAAAGTCATGAGGGACCTGGATGAAGATCATCCGGTTGATATCGTCCCGACTTTTCTAGGGGCCCACACCGTTCCGAAGGAATTCAAAAATAACCGACAAGGTTATGTCAATCTCCTAACGGAAGAGATGATTCCAAGGATTGCTGAGAGAAAATTGGCTGAATTTTGTGATGTCTTCTGCGAGGAGAAGGCCTTCAATCTTGAAGAGTCAAAAAAGATTCTTGAAACAGGGAAGAGATATGGTCTGAAACCCAAAATCCATGCGGATCAGTTGAGTTCGGGCGGCGGAGCCGAACTCGCCGCCGAAGTGGGTGCTTATTCCGCTGATCATCTCGAATATGTCAGCCCAGATGGAATAGAAAGAATGGCCGAAAAAGGGGTGACTGCAACCCTGCTACCCGGAGCGAGTTTTTTTCTCTCAATGAAGAAACTCCCACCAGCCAGGGAAATGATTGAGAAGGGGGTAACAATTGCCTTGGCAACCGATTTGAATCCGGGTTCATCGATGACGGAATCCCTCCCGCTGATCATGACCATGGGTTGCACGATGTTCAGAATGTTGCCCAGAGAAGTCATTCAGGCGACGACGATTCACGCTGCGAAATCCATGGGACGAGAGAGGAATATAGGAAGTTTGGAAGTTGGAAAACAGGCCGATATCGCGATCTTCGATATTCCAAATTATCGTTATCTTCCGTACCATTTCGGTGTGAACCATGTCGACATAGTCATTAAGAAAGGAAAAGTGGTGTATCAAAAACTAATTATCAATGAACAATGATCAATTAGCAATTATCGGTAACGAATAACGAGTAACCTATAACCCTATAACCTATAACAACTGACTGCTTAGAGACGACTGTTAAATACTGCTTTCTGCTTACTGCATACTGCTTACTGAGGATTGACCATGCGACTCCTAGAGTGTGTTCCTAACATCAGTGAAGGCAAAGATGAGAAGAAGATCGCCCTGATTACGGAGGAGGTGAAGCGGTGTAAGGGAGTGAAACTTCTTGATGTCTCATCAGATAAGGACCATCATCGAAGTGTCCTTACATTCATTGGGGAGCCTGAAACGATCAAGGATGCGGCTGTATCTATGGCTTTGAAAGCAATTGAGCTGATTGACATGAGAGACCACCACGGAGCCCATCCCCGGCTGGGAGCAGTGGATGTCGTTCCCTTTGTTCCTATTCAGGGAGTGGAGATGAAGGAGGCTGTTGAGGTAGCGCGCGAATTTGGGAAGGAATTGGGGAGAAGGGGAGTCCCTGTATTTTATTATGAAGAGGCCGCAACTTCTCCTGACAGGAGAGACCTCCCCGCGATCCGAAAAGGGGAGTATGAGGGTTTGGAGAAAAAACTAAGAGATCCGAAATGGAAGCCGGATGAAGGACCTGCGTGGCTCAATCCCAAATCCGGAGCTACCGTCGTAGGCGCCCGGTTCCCTCTGGTGGCTTACAATGTCAATCTCAAAACCCGAGACCTCAATATTGCAAAGGAGATTGCTAAAAAAGTCCGTTTTAAAGATGGAGGCCTTCCTTACGTAAGGGCCATGGGGGTTGATTTAAAGGAGAAAAGGATGGTTCAAGTTTCGATGAACCTGACCAACTATCGAGTGACCGGGATTCCGAAGGTCTTTGATTTCATCAGAGAAGAGGTCCTTAAAAAGGGTGTCGAAATTGGAGAATCAGAGATTGTAGGATTAATCCCTTTAGGGGTTTTAGAAGGGATCGCCGAGCATTATATAAAATACCCCAAATTTTCAATGCGTCAGGTAATCGAACAACGCATCTTAGAATTTGAGTAAGCCCATTCATCCTCTTTTGCAGAAGGGGGAAATAAGTCACTCCTCCCTTTTCTAAAGGGAGGTCGGGAGGGATTACTGAACTATGGACCTCAAACGATTCTTAGAAGAACTCTCTTCAGCTACTCCTACTCCTGGAGGAGGAAGCGCCTCCGCTCTAGCGGGAACACTTTCGGCTTCTCTCATTTTGATGACGGCTGGCCTTTCGTTGAAGAAAGGAAAAATGAAGGAAAGAGAGCTAAGGGAAATTAAGAACGCAGTTTCCGGCATTCAGAAGAAGCTCTTTCGAGCCGTTGAAGAGGATGCCAAATCCTATAAGGCAGTGCTGAAAGCCTTTCACCTTCCCAAGGACACAGAAAGAGAACGCCTTGTCCGGTCGAAAGCAATTCGACAGGCTTATCGAAAAGCAACCATCACACCTCAGCTGGTATGTCAGCAATCGATTGAACTGCTGGAATATTCCAATACGCTCATCTTAAAGGGGAATCCGAATGCCCTGAGTGATGTGGGAGTGGCTGCTTTTCTGGCAGATACGGCTGTAAAAGGAGGGTTACTCAATATTGGGATTAATCTGAGTCCGGTTCGTGACAAATCTTTTAGAAAGAAGATGCATTCATTGGCGGGAAAATTGGAAAAGAGAAGAAATCAACTCATGGGTAAGATCGGGAAAGCGCTCGGCGGAACCCTGTCCGTTTAATCCTTTTTGAACTCTTGCTTATTTTCCTTTTCACTCAAATATTTACCAAGAAGTTCCCTGCTGTGCTCGTCGTCATGGCAATAAACACATAGATTTTCCCAATTCGATCCATCCGATGGGTTATTTTTAGGATTTCCATCCTTATGGTGGACCGTCAAGAGATGCCTGTTGGTGGGGTCAAATTCCTTTCCACATTTAGCACAGATAAGGCCGTGAATCTTCAAAGACCGCTCCCTGTAGTCGCTTTGAGGAAAAGGGGGCTTTTGCAATTCCTTAACGACTTCATCAATCGATTTGTCACTCGCTTTCTTCTTGGCCCGAGGATATCTTCCCCACTCACCGTCTTTCATTTCAATAGCCTCCGTGATAGAATGGGATGGATTCTTTTAATTCTATTATAATATTTTCTGCTTCTGTTTTAAGTTTAACTTTAAATTAAGGAGGGATCAACATGGAAGAGGAAAAGGTTGGGATCAAGTTTATTGCTACTGTTACAGGCCAAAAAGGGACTTGTCATGCTAATCATAAGTTAGGTCAGAAGTTCGAATTGAACTGCTACGAATCTGGCGGACTCTGTGGTTATTTTTACCATGATATCTTCCCAAACCTCAATGTGATGCAATTTGGCGGGAAATATCCCTGGTGGAATAGGGATATGATTGAGGTGGAGTGCCCGGACCGTTATAACACCGTCTCCATAAAAATAGAGAGGAAAAAATAAGGAGGTTTAGAAATTTGGAGCGGGCAACGGGGATCGAACCCGCGACCCTTGGCTTGGGAAAACGAAAAAAGCAATTTTTCTAACTCCTTGATATTTGGTCTGGTTTCCCGTAATCGACTAAAGATATTGAGAAAAAACAACTCCAGTCTGTTTTAGTCTATTCCATCTATTTTAGTCTTCTTGAGTCGATTCTATCACAATTTTATCACAGTTCCCTTCGGGTTAGCATACCGAGGGCAATGCATAAAGCCTCTTCTTGCGCGAGAAGCCCACTTAAGAGTTTCACTGTGGACACTGCGGATATGAGTTTGAACCCAGAGAATCGGCAAGATGGGAATAATAATGGAGAATGTCTTTTTTATCAATAAGTTATAAAATTTTGTCGCTTACTTTTTGTTACCGATTTTTACCCCAAAATACCCCATTTTTTCATCAAAGTTACTGCAATAGTACTGCAAGAATTTGATGGAATTTTTACGCGCAGTGTCCGGGTCTTTCCCACAAGTCCTTAGTACCCTCAAATGCACTTCTCATACTGTAATGTCACGGCAGACTTTCCTTTCTATGAATGTTAGCATAAGAAAGTCTATAGCGACGCTCGGTAGTTTAAATCTCCTTACTACCAACGTTCCTCCTTCAAAGCATCTCCAAAACCCTGTTGGAACAGAAAGGCACACCTTGTAGTGTAATTGTGAGACCAATGCACACAGGAGGTAAGCCATGAAGAGGGTATTGGAGGAGATTGAAGGTGAGGGTTTCGAAGAAGTGTGAGACATTGTGGGTAGGATGGTAAGAAATAGGTAGGCGTCAAGAACGGTTCAGACGTTGTTAGGAGTGGTGGGGAAGGAACGGGTTTGATTACGTTTACCGAGGTGTGAGCGAGAGATCTACCCTTTGGATCAGGCGATTGGGTTAGAGCCAATTGGCCTGCAAGTTTAAGAAGCATGGAATGAGCTGGTATGAAACAAATGCTAACCCTCTTCTGAGATAGAGACTTCTAAACTTAAATGGAGAATGGAAACCTTATTGGAAACAATGGAAGAGGGAGTTTGTCCAATATGCTGCCTAATCTTTATCACGGGAAAAGAGATACTTACCGTGAGACAGGAATTCCGTAAATCGAATTTTTCCGCTTAAAAACCTTTCGTAGATTCCATAGGTTGAATCCAGACACCTAATCCGAGCAAATTCGCATTTAAAAA
>Ga0315282_10006205_pt1 | contig 20086 bp, 24 predicted proteins | sample YL17G07_20_MG_FD_203693 | JGI IMG/M metagenome (GOLD analysis project Ga0315282, IMG submission 203693) | Sediment microbial communities from Yellowstone Lake, YNP, Wyoming, USA - YL17G07_20 | ecosystem: Environmental > Aquatic > Freshwater > Lake > Sediment | place: USA: Wyoming | collected... | reverse complement strand
TCGTAGGCGGCGAACGTTGGCCAGCGTCGATTCCCCGAGGAGCTGCACCCCACCGGAGAGCATCGCCCTGGCGACCCCGGAGTTACCGCAGGAGCCCTTCGTCACCCCGACGACCCGGATCCCACGAGCGGCGCACATCTCGACCACCGCAGCGGCATTCGCCCTGACCCGTTGACCGTCGAACTCGATCCTCATCGCCGACCCCCAGGCGGAGACTACGCCGGCTCACCGGTCGTCCGCACGGAGGCTCGCCCGGCGCCCTGGCTGCCTCGTCCGAGATCCGGGCAGACGTGAAGGACTTGGTCGCAGGTCCGGCCCCACGTTCCAGGACGCGGGGAGCGCAAGCTGAAGGGGGTGCCAGATCGCTGGCACCTCTACCGCGTGACGGGCTGAGGGTCACGGGGCCCTCGTGATTGCGGCAGACCCAGTCCCATCACCCTTCTTGACCCACCTTGACCGTTCTTTGCGTGAACTCGCGTCACCACGGACGTCACCGCGAACGGCCCTAGAACCTGGCGTCGCGAGTCGTTGCAGGCGAAGCCCGCAGGTGGGGATGCTGCGGGAGTCGTCTACTCGACCGGGCGGGAGGTGCGACGACGGCGGGCAACGATGAAGATGCCAGCCGCGACGACCACGACGACCACCGCCAACACGGCCGCAACAATGACCCACAGCGGGAGGCCGCCTGCGACGAGGGGAAGTGGACTCACGGACTGGGTGAGGTCCTTCAACGCCCGCCGGTACTGCTCGCTCGGTGAGAGGCCCTGCGGCTTGAGAACGTCTGCGATCGGGACGAGGACATCGCCTCGCAGGCGGCCCATGAACAACTGTGTCCGTCCGACGTACTGCTCCGCGTCCTTCCGCGAGAAGACCGTCATGCTGCAGAGGGCGGGGACGGCGAGATGGGTCTCGCCGACCGAGCCTGGACCCTTCAGCACGTCTTGGAGCCGCACCGTCAGCGTCCAGCCGCCGGAGACGTCCGCTGTGCCCGGCTCGTGCTCCGTCCCGGTGACGGTGCCCCACCACACGACCTGCGAGTCATACACGGCTACGTCGAAGGGCAACACCACGCATCTCGCGGCCGCCGGAGCCTGGACGAGAAGCAGGCCGCACGCGGCCGCTACGAGGACGAACGCGACTCGACGCATCACTACCTCACCTTATGCCACTCCTGCCGTTCCCTCAGATGTGTTGCTTGGGAAGGTCAAGGTGAGTTCAGCCAACCGTTCGAACAGGCAGACGGATCGCTCGTGTCGTTGCGCCCGTGCGTCACGCGGCTTGGGCCGCTCTGGAAGCAGGCCGAGTACACGTCCCCGCTCGAGGTCTTCGTCGTCAACACGAGTGAATCCTTTCCGGCAATGCGCAGACTCACCTCACCGACAACGGCCGTCGATGACGTGTTGTACGTGAGGGCGTCGGAGATCTGGGCGGCGGATGCGGGATCGAACCCGTCCCATGAAGCGTGGTCGTAGAAGTACCGAGCCGCGACGGCACCCGCCAGCTGGAGCGTTCTCATCGCGTCGACGGCCTCCGGCGACGATGCCTCAAGGATCGCCGGGTACAGCGTCACGGGGGAGAAGTCGAGGTACTGTCTTCCCAACTCGGTCCCCTGCGCGTCGTACGCGACGAGGTTCCCCGCCTGGATCAGGGCATCGTTCGGAACGAACAAGATGTACGCCTGCGCGCCGCCACCGAAGGCGTCTGTGGGGCGCCCGAAGCTGTTCGACGGACGGTGCCAGGGCCGATCACTGCGGCCGGAGATGGCCTTGAAGCGGCGCGAGACCGTCACCTGGACGTACTGAAGCCGTACTCCCCTCACCCGGAGAGCTATGGTGAGTCGTCCGCGAGAGGAGGGGGCCATGGCCGGAGGTAAGGCGCGCCTACCACCGCGGTGGTTCGTCGTGACCGCCTGGTACGTGCACCGTCGGATCGTGCGCACAAGCGGGGGCCGCAAGGGGCTGTGGCCCCCGCGCCCGGGGAAGTGGGGCGCCTTGCGTCTCACCACGAGAGGCCGGCGCAGCGGCGAGCCCCGGGGCGTGATCCTCGGCTACTACGAGGACGGGCCCAACCTGGTCTCGATGGCGATGAACGGCTGGGGTGCGGCTGAGCCAGCCTGGTGGCTGAACCTTCAGGCCCACCCGGATGCGGTCGTCGAGATGGCCGGTGGGATCCGGCGCGAGGTGCTCGCCAGGGCCGCGGTGGGCGGTGAGCGTGAACGGCTGTGGCAGCGCTGGCGCGAGTTGGACAAGAACCTCGATGGCTACGCTGCACGACGCCCGTATGAGACGGCGGTCGTCGTCCTCGAGTCGCGCCCGGTAGCCGAAGCTGCCCCCCACACCGCAACCTGAACCGCGTGCGAGTAGCCGAAGGGTACCCCCCATCTGAACAAGTCCGCCTCCTCGTGGCCGTCTCTGACCCTTGTTGACCGTTCTTTGCGTGACGTCGCGTCACCACGGCGTCACCACGGACGTCACCACGCAGGGGGTCCCGCGAGTGCTCAGAAGTGAAGCTTCGCAGGTCAGAGTATGTGGGCGAGGGGGGAGTTGAACCCCCACCCGGTTGCCCGGACAGGATCCTGAAGCATGTGAACCGGTGACGAAGTGGGGTCATCTACGGCCATCTGCGGTCATTCCAAGCGCGAAGAGGGGATCGCGTGGCCGCTCCTGACCCATCTTGGCCGTTCTTTGCGTGAGCTCGCGTCACCACGGCGTCACCACGAACGCCTGCTCGCCGAGACGACCGACCCCGACCCGTACGTGCGATCCGCTCAACGCGCCCCCGATGGCGGCCACTCCGTGTGCCACCTGCCGGGTCAAGGGTTCACCGCCTCTCCGCGAGCGCCTCCGCCGTCGAGCTAACTCACACAGCTCCCCCGAAAACCGTACACCGCGAAGATGGCGATGACAGCGGAGACGGATGTCATGACGACGGCCATCACGAGGTACCGGTCCGTCTCGCGCAACCAGGAGCGAATGGCGAGGACGATGCCGACGATCGCCGGGATCAGGAGCAGGAAGATCACCGGTGACCACCAGTCCTCGGCGACGCCGGCCTTGAGCCGGTACTCACACGATTGCCAGATCCCGATGCTCGTGGCGACATGCCGCACAGCGTTCCACCCCGACGCGACGGCCAGCGCAAGCACGACAACGTTGGACGCGAGCAGCACCAGGAGGCTCCGTGACGATCGAACGGGCCGTGCGCTTTGGCGCATAGATCTCATCCCTCCTCAGACGAGCCCCGCGCTTGACAACATCCGTTCGACACGGTCGCGACCCGTCATGTCGATCACGGCGTCGATGGTCGCCTCGCTTCCTCGGGCTAGGCTTACTCAGTGACACCCTCCGTACGAGAAGTGCCCAGGGTCGCTGCGGAGTAACGGCTCGCACCACCCGTTGTCCCGCAGGGCTTGCACGATCCGGTGGTTCGCCAAGCCCTCCTCGGTGATGTCGATCGCCGCTCCGAGTTGGTGCCACGACTTCCCGGGCGGGGCGCACCGATCCTTGCAGCCCAGCGGGTTCCCGCACATGTTCCGGCAGGCCTCGCGCTGCTGCTCGCAGGAGCGGTAGCTCTGCACGACGGGGATGGTCGCGCCCGCCTCGCGCTGCGCCGCGAGGAAGGTCGTCATCGCGAGCGGCTGGAGGGTCACGCCTGCCACGGTGCGGAGCGGCGGTGGCGTGACGCAGGGGTCCGCAGGGATCACGAGCTTAGGACCGGCGAACACCTGATAGGCGAACACTCCGGCACCCACCAGAACGACCGCGACGGTCGCACCCAGCACGCGACGACCGCGTCGGGTGAGTCGGGTTCGCGTGCGATGGCGTCCTGGCACAGCGGCCGACCTTACCTCGTTCCGTGTTGGCCGACCTTTGCGCGACGTCTCGTCACCACGAACGGCCCCCTTCCGTCACCAGCGGTGCGACTGGCGGGCGGGCTCGGCGACCCCCCTTGGTCGGCACTCCGTCGCCGCGGCTTCGTCCTCTGTAAGGTGGGCGAAGTGAGCCGACGGACGGGTAGTGGCTCTGGAGATGGACCGGCCGTGAGGACGAAGCTGACGCCGGCGTTGGCTGCGGTCGTGTTCCTCGTCACCCTCACTGCCGGTTGCACCGAGACGGTGAGCACGCCCAGCGTCCAGACGAGTCGCGTCGGCTTGGCGCCCACGCTCGGCTGGAGCAGCTGGAGCTTCATGCGGAAGGACCCGACCGCGGCCAAGATCAAGGCACAGGCCGAAGCGATGGTGAGCAGTGGCCTCGCGAGCCTCGGCTACCGGTACATCAACATCGACGACTACTGGTACCAGTGCCCCCGAGGCGAGGGTCCGAACGTTGACCGGTATGGGCGCTGGGTCACCGACGCCGCTAGGTTCCCGTCTGATGGCTCGACCGACGGGATGGAAGTCGTCGCCGACTACGTGCACAAGCTTGGGCTGAAGTTCGGCATCTACGTCACGCCGGGGATCTCGAAGCAGGCCGTGGCGCGGAACACCGAGGTCGAAGGCACGCCATATCACGCGAGCGACATCGCCACGGCGGCGCGCCAGGACAACTACAACTGCCGCGGCATGTACGGGATCGACTACGGCAAGCCGGGCGCTCAGGCGTACACCGACTCTTGGGCGGACATGCTCGCCTCCTGGGGAGTCGACTACGTGAAGCTCGACGGGATCACGGACGACAACGTGCCCGACATCCAGGCCTGGTCGGCGGCATTGGCGCAGACGGGCCGACCGATCCGCCTCGACATCACCCAGGGCAGCTTCACGATCACGATCGCCCCGACGCTTCAGCGCTACGCGAACCAGTGGGTGTTCGCCCCCGACATCGAGTGCTACAGGTGCGAGCAAGGCGGGAGCAGCTACCCGCTGACGAGCTGGGCCAACGTGTCGAGCCGCTTCGACTGGGTGGCGGAGTGCCAGCCCTACGGTGGCCCCGGCGGGTTCAACGACTACGACTCCATCGAGGTCGGCAATGGCGACAACGACGGACTGACTCCGGACGAGCGGCGGACCGAGATGAGCCTGTGGGCGGTGGGCGCGTCGCCGTTCATCCTCGGTGTTGACCTGACCAACCTCGACCCGTTTGACCTCACCCTCCTCAAGAACGCCGACGTCCTCGCGGTCGACCAGGATTCCATCGACGCATCTCGGATCGTCGACACCAGCACCCAGCAGGTGTTCACGAAGATGGAGGCCAACGGAAACGCGATCGTCGGCCTCTTCAGCACGGGCAGCAAGCCCGCGGTCGTATCCACGACCGCGTCCGCGCTCGGGATGCCCGCGAACTCCAACGGCTACCTGCTCGACGACCTCTGGTTGGATCGGACGACGGAGACCTCGGGCTCGATCAGTGCGAAGGTGCCACCGCACGGCGTTGTCTTGTACCGGGTTGAGTCACTCGGCGGCCCGACCGTGGCCACACCGAGCACAACACTCGATCCTGGGAGCTGAGAAGGGCGAGATCCTGAAGTCCGCGTCGGCTTTCTTCGCGATTCAGTACTTCGCCCAGACCTTCCACCCGCCGGGCGTATCGACGACGTACAGGTAGAAGTCAAGGCTCGCGCTCGACGTGCCATCGTCGATCAGCACGCGCCAAGCCTTCTTCGCGACCTCCTCCCCGCAAGTCCTCACGACGAGCTCGTCCGCGGCGGCCGAGTCGCTCCTGAGCACGGACTCAGACGGTGCACCCGATCCGGGAACGAGCCCGTTCTCAGATCCGGCGGGGTCCAGGTAGCTGGAAGCGTCCGGTCCCACGAGGAAGCCCATCGCCGCATCCTCTGCTGCAGATGCCTAAGCCTGCGTCGGCTCGCTATCTCCAGAGACATCCGGACAGACCTGAATCACGGGGAGTTCGGCGTCTCGAGCCGGACTCCCAGTCCCGGTGGCAGGCGGAGGCGTCGTGCTGCCCGATGGCCCGAACGTGATCGATGAGACGATCTGCTGGGCGGTCTCCTGATCCGCTGCCGAGGCCTCCGGTCCGATCCAGACGTTGAGCGTGTATCGGTCTACCCCCTTGACCTGCACCAGCTCCGTGTACATGACCGGACCCGGCCCGGGAGTAGGCACGACCTGCAGATCATCGAATGAGAGTGGGAACGTCGTGTCCGGCGTGGTGGGAGTGGCGCCGGAAAACGGCCCGCCTTCCATGAGATCGAACTCCACGACCACGGCGGTGGGAGGAAGAAGGTTCATGCGCGGGGGCCAGTAGCAGCCGTTCTCACTCACGGGACTGCGGTAGGCGTCGGGTACGTCCGCGACGAGGGCGCCGGTGAATCCTGCCATGCACACGTTCTTGAACTCGGTCACGTGCCATCCCTCCGGGTAGCGCATGCTCCAGCCCAAGGGGTCGGTATAGGTGGCGTCGAGGCCCTCGGCACCGGGGGAAGGAGACGGAACCTCGGCGCGAGGAACGATCTCGATCGGGAAGAAGAAGGGAACGTTGCCCTGGGGCCAGTGGGCAACGAACGACAGCACGTACTTCGCTGGCTCCGCGTCGAGCGTCGCCGAGCCGTCCGCCAGGTCGAGCTTCACGCCGGGCTGGTCCCACGTCTTGCCGAGCGAGCCGTCCACGCTCTCCGCCGTGCCCCGGACGAGTAGCTCGCTTCCTCGAGGGACGACGAGGAAGTCGGCGAACTCCGGCGGAACCGTGTCCACACACTTGGTCGTCCCATTCCAGCAGTAGGAGCCTTCCGTGCCCTTCACCGTCTCATCGCCGAGCACGAGGATCGCCGTCGGGAGCTCGCTCTCAGGGCCTGTGGTCGTGAACGTCACGATGACCTGGTCAGCGCTCTCGCCGCCGACGACGCTCTGCGTGGGCCGGAACGCGGTCCATACAAGGAAACCGGCGCCCGCGAACAGGGCGAAGGCGGCCACGGCAGCGAGCAGCCGAGAGCGTGACCGCGGTTCGGGGACTCCGGTACGAGGGCCGAGTCGGGCGTGCTCGAGGAGCCGATCGGACGGCCGTAACTCGCTCAGCCGACCGAGCTCACGCCGCCATCGTTCACTCATCTGTTCCCGCCTCTTCGTTCAGCAGCGCAGCAAGGCGACGCCGCCCTCGCATCAGGTGGACCTTCACGGCAGCCGAGCTCGTGCCCATCAGGCCGGCAACCTCCCGCACGGGCAGGTCGGCCTCGTAGTGCAGGTACACGGCCGTGCGCTGCGATGGCGAAAGCCGACGAAGGGCACCTAGCAGATCGTGCAACCGCGGAGCATCCTCCACCGCCTGGTCCACCAGTTCCTGTCTACGTGCGTCGAGCTTCATCTCAGCTGCCGCCAGTCGGAACGCCACCCGGAACAGGTACGCCCTCGGATCCCGGATGTCCCGGTCACGCTCCATCGCTCTCGCGAACGCTTCGACCACCGCGTCGTCCGCAGCCTCTCGCCGTCCTCCGCAATAGGCGTACACGGCGCGCCACAGGATCGGGCCCACGTCACGCCAAATCGCCTCGAAGTCGTGCTTCCGGTTGTCCACGCCCCCCAGTATCAGACGCTTGAGAGCCTTGAAAGGTGAACATCGAGATCCATCCGTTCGAGACTCCAGCCTCGGGAGGAGGGGGGATCACCGGCACACGGTGGCCGCTCTTGACCCATGTTGGCCGTTGTTTGCGTGAGCTCGCGTCACCACGGCGTCACCACGAGCGTCACCACGAGCGGGTTTCGCGGCCCTTCCGAGACGAAGCTTCGCAGGTCAGAGTATGTGGGCGAGGGGGGAGTTGAACCCCCACCCGGTTGCCCGGACAGGATCCTGAAGCACGTGAACGGGTGACGAAGTAGGGCCAACCGCGGCCAACTACGGTCATTCCAAGCGCGAAGCGGGGGATCGCGTGGCCGTTTCCGACCCATGTTGGCCGTTGTTTGCGTGACGTCGCGTCACCACGGCGTCACCACGAACGCTCGTCGTAGATGCTTCGATCATGAAGTCGAGCGACCCTGGTGCTGGCCGTGCTTCGTCTGCTGGAGTGAGCGACCCAAGGCGTTGTCGCGGCAGGGATGGGGGCTGGCGGACGGGCTCGATGCGGGGCCTCGGTGGATGATCGGTAGTCGAGCCCTCCGCCCGTATCCTTTCCACAGTGAGATGCCTGTCCGGGGTAGCCAGCGGTGTTTCCGTCGCGGATGTAGGTTCCAGCGTTCCCAACTCGGCCTCCCGGGAGGCCGGGACTTTGCCGCTCCTGGGACTGAGGCTGGCCGTCCTTCTCCTCGTGATCTTCAACATACCCGGATTGCCCTCGGTGTCAGAACGGTTCCACGAGATCGCGACATCGGCCGGAGTGCCCTACCGAGACTTCCCCGTCGAGTATCCGATCGGAGAGTTGGCACTCATCAAGGTCATCGGACCGTGGGCGCCAGATGTGGCCCGGACCCTATTGGCGCTCGTGGCCTTCGCCGCCGACATCGTGGCCTTCGCTGCGATCCGTGCGGGCTGGGGCAAGGGGGCGGCACGCCGGTACTTGGTCCTGGGCCTCCCCCTTCTCCTCTTCATCTATCGAAGGGCCGACCTCGCGTCGGTTGCCCTGGCCGTGCTCGGTCTCGCCCTTCTTGAAAGGAAGCGAGAGAAGTCTGGCGGTGCGACACTCGCCGTTGCGACGCTCGTGAAGCTCTGGCCCGGCGTTCTCCTGCCCGCGGTGTTCATCCGTCGTCGGTTCCAGGGCGCGTGGACCTACGCGATCACGCTCGCGGCCGGAATGCTGGTGTGGGTGGTGATCGGTGGACCATCAGCGATCTCGCAAGTGGTGACGTTCCGGGGATCGACGGGATGGGAGGTCGAGTCCACCGTCGGGACCATCGTCTGGGCCGCCACCGGCGAGCAACGCTTCGAGCAGGGGGCGGCTCGCACAGGCTCGATCCCCTCATGGTTTGCAGTCGCGACCGTCCTCTTGCTCCTCACCGGTCTCGGCGCGATCTGGCGCAGGGCAGCGATCCGCGGACTCGAACCGGCAGGCGCTCCCGCGCTGGCTGCGGTCGCCATGTTGCTCGTCACCTCGTCGCTGCTCTCCCCCGGATACATGGCATGGCTGCTCCCCTGGGGAGCGATCGCGAGCGAGCGTCAGAAGCGATGGGCCTGGCTCACATTCGTGCCCTGTCTTCTGACGGCGGTGCTGGTGGCGAAGTGGAACCTCCTCATCCCTCATCTGCGAGGGCAAGCGTGGAGTCAGGCATTGCTCTTGTTGCGGAACCTATCTCTCTTGGCCATCCTCCTTGGGTGGCTCTTCGCAGGTTCCGGCACCCCCTCGGTCGTGTCCCGTGCGGTCGATGTGACGGGTAGCTCGGATCCGCCTTTGGGGAGATCTTCACCACGCCCCAAGCCTGGGGCGAGTACGAGGAGCGCGACGGCCGACACCGCTTCGTCTGCCGATCGCCAAAGTGCCGCCCGGCCACCGGCGGCAGGGGAACGCTCTCCTACCTAACCCTCGGTCGCCTCCCCGGGCCCGGCAAGATCGCGCGCCGGTTCCAGAACCTCGCGATCAAGGAGCTAGGTCCGCCGATGTGACGCTTTGAGCATGAGGTCGAGCGGGCCTGGTGCTGACCGTGCTTCGTCTGCTGGGTCGAGCGACTGAAGACCCTCTCACGGCAGGGATGGGAACTGTCTGATGGGCTCGATACAGGGGCATGAGGGGCCCGGTGCTGATTGACAGCCCCGATGCCCCCGCCAAGACTTCGACCCGAAGGTGCCGCTCACGCCAGCGACTGGAGCAGCCTGTGTTCGACGAACTCCAACGCATCAACGCACGGCCCGCACTCTTCTGCGTCTCGACGGCAGACGTGCTGTGGGGTGACCGTCACATCTCCGAACGTATGCTCGCGTTCCACCTCGATGGCGACGTGGATACAGCGTCGCGCACGACCGACTTCATCGAGCGGTCCCTTCGCTGGCTGAAGACCGACCTGGGCGTCGATGCAGTCAGCCGCGTCCTGGATCTCGGTTGCGGCCCAGGCCTCTACTCGAACCCCCTGGCTGCCGCCGGCGCCCACGTCACCGGGGTTGACCTGTCCGGGCGGTCGATCCGGTACGCGCGGGACCAGGCCGAGCGCGCGAGCCTCGACACCACGTACGTCCTTGGCAACTACCTCGATGTGCCGATCAGCGGCACGTTCGACGTGGTCCTGATGATCATGTGCGACTACTGCGCACTCACCGCAACCCAACGACGAGTGATCCTCGACCGGCTCTGCGCGCTCCTTGCACGGGATGGCCGATTCGTCTTCGACGTCTACAGCTTCGCTGCCCTCGCCGAACACGAAGAGACGGTGACGTACGCACCCGACCTGATGGACGGGTTCTGGTCCAAGGAACCGTACTTCGGCTTTCACAACACGTTCGTCTACGGAGCGGAGCACGCCACGCTCGACAAGTACGAGGTCGTCGAAAGGGACCGAACGCGGACGATCTACAACTGGCTGCAGTACTACAACGCCGAAACTCTCACCGCGGAGCTGGCAGAGAGCGGGTTCGCGGTGGAGCGATTCGTCGGCGACCTCACCGGATCCGCCTTCGATCCGGACGCGGCCGAGTTCGGCGTCATCGCCCGGTTGAGCTGATACCGACAGGTCCGCCTAACCCCCTTCTTGCTCACACGTGCTCACAGAAACGGAGGGAGCGCCTCGCGCGAGCTATGCCGGGGACCCGTCCCTCTCGCCTCTGAGCCCGCTTACGGCACGATGGGACGTGCGCCAGCGTCGACCCTCCACGCCCGCCAGGTCAGATCCCCCGTGGTGCAGAGCTGGGCCTGCTCGTCGGCCGTAAGCGTCGGGACCGCGTGCGAGGCCGCCCCGGAGCCCACGTGCGTTCCGAGACGTCCGTGGATGTGGGCCGCCCCGTAGAGGAGCAAGTAGTCGAGGTCGAGGCGAGCCGGGGGCACCGTGAAGGGCACCCAGTTCGTTTGGTCGTCGAACTGGGTGCCGTCCTCGCAACCCACGCTCCACTCCACGCCGAGCGCCCTGACCTTGATCGTCGAGCCCACCTCGGTATCCACGAACATCCCAAGGGCCTGAGAGGTCCTGCCGTCGTAGTTGCGCAGGTGAGATGCCCCGGTCGCGGTCTTCGTCCCGGATGTGACGGCCGTGCTCATCGTGCCGTCCGGACCCGAGGTAATCACGGTCCTGATCCCCTGCGTACCTGAGGTCACGGTCCTCATCGTGCCATCCGCCCCGACCGTGATCCGCGTCTGCGCCTCGGACGAAGGAACGGCAGCCACCTTCGCGGCGGTCCGCTCGACCTGCCAGGTGAGCTCCCCGGTGGTGCAGAGCTGGGCCTGCTCGTCGGCGGTGAGCGCCGGCCACGTGAAGGAGAAGGTCCCCGAGCCTCCGTACACACCGAGCCGTCCGTGGAGGTGGCGCGCACCCCAGGAGAACACGTCGTCGAAGTCGAACCGTCCCGCAGACATCGGCAGCGCCCAGCTGATCCCCATCGAGCCCTGGAGCTGGGTGCCGTCCTCACAGTTGATGGTCACCGAGCTGAAGGTGATCTGGCCGAGCCTCGTCGCATCTTCCACGTGGGTCTTCGCGATCACGGGCTCGCCTTGGGAGGTCTCGCCCCGGTAGTAGCGGGAGTGTTTGTCCTTGTCTCCCGCCGAGGCCGCGGCGGGAACCAGCACGAAGAGCACCATCAGCCCCGCCAGCCCTGCCCCGACGACCCTCATCCTCGTCACCCCGACCACCTCCTGCCGAAGCATGACGGCGGGGTGGTTGGGGGGCAAGTTCCGGTGGCGGCCCAGGCGCCCCTGGGGACTACGGCTTCCGGGGGCCTCCGCTACTTACTGCGTCCCCGCGATGGCGATCCCGGAGATCACGAGGACCACGACGACCACGATAGCGAGCAGCAAGCCAACATACGCCCGGATGTGGAACAGGGTGACGAGGACCACCTCGTCGTAGCTCAGTTTCCGATCCGCGCTCTTGACCTGCGCGAGCCACTGCGCCCGGTTCTTGGGCTCCATGTTCGTTGCGGCCTGGTCGGCCATTGCGCCCCCTCTCTCTCCGGCAGCCGTGATTATCCGTCCGTGGACGTGGGATCGCCCGCCGATCTTCGGGCGGGCGCCGACCTTGTCGGGTACGCGGCGGTAACGACCTAGAACCTCACGGCCGTGCCCCGAGGCCGGGGATCAGCGCGGCGACGCGCTCGGCGGCATCCCGCTGCAGTCCCGGGATCGCGTGGGAGTAGGTGTCGAGGGTAATCGTCACCAGGGAGGGACCTGCCTCCCCATGGCCGTTCCTGACCTACCTTGGCCGTTCTTTGCGTGAGCTCGCGTCACCACGGCGTCACCACGGCGTCACCACGGACGTCACCGACGTGGTCACGAACAGGCTCGAGGCCATCCTCCACAGATCGGCTGTTACTCTCCCGAAGGGACCGCGTCAGAGAAGGAGCCGCGCGGATGACCACCTGGACGAGCGATGAGCTCACCAAGGTCGGGGCGGCAGACGAGCTGGAAAAGCGTCGTTCCGGGGCGACGGCACGCTGCGAAACCCCGTGACGATCTGGGTCGTCCGCCTCGGCGACGACCTCTTCGTCCGATCCGTCAACGGGCGCACCGCGACCTGGTTCCGCGGCGCCCAGGACCGCCACGAAGCACACGTCCGGGCCGGCGGCGTCGGAAGGGACGTTCTCCTCGTCGAGACGGACGACATCAACGACGAGATCGACGCCGCCTACCGCATGAAGTACCGCCGCTACGCCGCCAGCATCGTCGACACCATCGTGAGCCCCAAGGCGCGAGCCGCGACGCTCAGGCTGGTGCCGCGCTCCTGAAAGGAGACACGATGCAGAAGCGCAAGCTCGGAAACAGCGACTTGGGAGTCTCGGCCATCGGGCTCGGCTGCATGGGGATGAGCACGGCCTACGGTCCGCCTGCAGACAAGCAGGAGATGATCGCTCTCATACGGAAGGCGGTCGAGCTCGGCATCGATCAGGGCTTGGTAGATGGTCTGGCTGGCGGTGCGGATCCGTTCCGAAACGTCGGAGGCCTTCAGTGCCTCAAGGAGCTCGAGTAGGGCAAACTGGTCGAGGGCCATCGTGCGTTGTGTCCTTTCTGTGAGTCCAATGAACCGGTCTCACTGACCATCGCACGGTGGCCCCTCTCATCGCGGTAGCCGCGGTGATCAGGGGCTGGAACTACACCACTTCAAGGGACGTAACTAGGAGGAGGACTTGATGTCGGAGCTCGGTCGCTTGGATCGCCGCCGTGCGCGGGGCACTATCCCCGTCCCTTCGCGATATTGACAACTGCGCGTTGGCGTGCCTGCATTGACATGGTTTGATCGGGCTTGCAGAGATGCGAACCAACGTTCCGGGCGGTTCGGCCACGGAAGGTGAGGAGTCGTGGTTCAGACTCATCCGCCAACGATGCGCAAGGGCAGTCCTGTCCTTGTCGCGCTCGGGCTGCTGGTCCTACTTGCGTCGGTCGTGGTAGCGCGTTGGCCGTACCAGTGGCCGTTGGTCGTAGCGGGCTGCCTAATCCTGGGTCTGGGCGTCCTCTGTATGGTCTCCCTGAAACGCCGCTGGCCGGTCGTCGTCAGCGTCGCGGCATGGTTCGCGGCGGCATTTCTGCTGTTCATGCCCATCGGGTGCGTCGGTGGGGCAGCTTCGGGAGCGGGGAGCGTTAGGACGACGTGTCAAAACGTCGTGGGGCTGAGCCTGCCGGGATTCTCGGGCAAGGGGCCGGGCTTCTCGCCAAGTTACTGGACCCCACTCGTAGCAGGTGGCGTTGCCGCTGTCGTGGCGTTTGTCATCGACCGGACACGACGGCGTCGCGCGCGGAAACTCGGGGCTAACGTCAACTCGGATCGGGTCGATACGGCTCGTCCGGGTTCACCGTGACCTACCTTCCAGATCTGTCTCCGTCTTATTGACGCGGGACACGAGCGCCTGAATCGCTGCTGCGGCTACGTGATCTAGGTCGCAACGCACCACCGCAGGCCGTCAACGCACCCGCGATATGCCGGGACACCCGTCCAGTAGAGGATGGCTCCACTGCGGAAGTTCGGCCCCATGCAGCTCCCTCCGAAACGGCTGCTACGCGCAGGCGAGCGATGTCGCCCGGACGGCCCCTTCGCCGCCTGCCTCCGGGCGAAGCGTCAGGTGGTCGTGATGTCGAGCCTCCCGTCGGTCACATCGGACAGCTTCACCGTGAAGGGCTGCGAGATTCCCGCGACGGAGACCTCATAGAAATCCGAGCGGGGGAGCGACACGGCATAGGGAGCCACCAGCCTGCATGATGGATGCACGCTGGACGTGTTCGGAGTGATCGTCCAATGGTGCGATCCTGTGATGGCCGTGGCGACCACCTTGCCGCTGGCGTCCTTGAACGTGATCTGAGTCTGCGCCGGGTCGAGCCCCTGCGGGGAGAAGTGGGTCCCACCGAGAGACGTCACGACAGGCGAGCCGTCAGAGTTGCACATTCCCCACTGTGCTCCAACGAGGATGCCGCTCACCTGGAGGCCACCGGGACATGCGACAGCGCCGATCACGAGCGCCGCCACCACAGCGACACCCACGACAATCGCGCGCCGCTTCGTGGCAGGTGGCGGTGTCTCGACGGGCGGCGGCAGAGGTTCACTCATGGACGCCCCCTCTCCTCGGGATCGATTCTGTTCCTCGCTAGTACGCGCCGCAACAGGCCGAGCCCGAGTAACCCGGCCCGTCCGGTTAGATCCCTGTCTCTTGCCCTAGACGACTCCGTGACACTTGTAGCGTCATGACAACGACCAGACCCACACCTGAGGAACCCGCCGCACCCGTTCCACCGCGCCCCGGCGGCATCGCTCCGGTTCGCCCGGTCCTTCGTCCCTCCAAGAACGCCGTCGCTGCGGCGATCAGGTTGTCGGGATGCAGCCTCGCCCGAACGTCGCTTTGGTGCGGAAGCGACACTCGGAGTCTTCAGGGCAGTCCGAGCCGGTGCTAGCTCGACGGCCTGCTAGCCGCCTATGAGTTCCAGGCCGAACTCCCGCAGCTGCCGGGCGTGCATCGCGCATAGCAGCAGCTCTCGAGACATCGGGCGTCCGGGTATGCCTACTCTCGTCGACTTCACACGGACGCGAACAACTGCCGCTCTCGCTCGGTCGTGTTCGAGATCACATCGTGGTCGCTGTGTCATCGTTTCTCGATTCTACCGACGCTTCTGCTCTTCGTCGGGCGCATCGGCCAGGTCTCGTAGATTCCGCGGGCCGACTGCGGAGACGTGACGACGTAGAACCTCACGGCCGCCACATGACCCTCGGCCACGACCAGCGGGTCAGTGCTTCTCACAGCCCGTCCAGGCGTCGGCGCCTGGTCCGCCGTTGCAGAGATCGATGCCCGGGCCGCCGTAGAGGATGTCGTCGCCCTTCCCGCCGTAGAGGGAGTCGTTCCCTTTTCCCCCGTAGATGGTGTCGCCGCCGGCGCCACCCTTGATCATGTCCCTGCCGTCCATGCCGCGCAGGATGTCCTTCCCGTCGCCACCGAAGAGGAGGTCGTTCCCATCTCCCCCGGTGAGGTCGTCGTTGCCGGGGCCGCCGTAGAGCTCGAGCGGCATCGTGAAGGCGTCACCGGTCCCCCGGCCACCTTCACCTCCGATCGTGTCGTCGCCGTCGCCGGCGTTCACGACGACCACCTGCACCCCTTTGAGCGTCACGTCGACGCTCGTGCCGGCCCCGGAGTCGAGATTCACACCGTCGGCGCCGAACCGGATCTTGTCGGGCCCGGATCTGCCCACGATCACGAACGTGTCGGTGCCGTCCTTCAAGTTGACCGCGATCGACTTGATCTTCCCCGAGGGGAACGCAGCCGAGCCGGCCTGGTCCAGCGTGAACGTCTCATCCCCCGTACTGCCGGTCACCGTGATGGTCGTCGTGTTCGCGGAAGTGGCAGTCCCGCATTGGGCGTACGCGCCGGATCCGATCGCGAAGTCGATGCTCCTGGCTCCGGTCTTCCCGATGGCGAGCGAGACGCTGTCCCCGGTGTCGATCGCTACCGCGACGGTGTCGGTCCCGTTGTAGCTGCACGTCGAAGCGGCCGAAGCCGTTACCGGCACGGCGGCGAGGAAGAGCACCACCAGCGCAGCGGAGAGGACCGCCGAACAGATCAGCGAGCTCCGCGGACGTCCATTCACGGCGAGCGCCGACACGGCAAACCTCCATTCGGTCTCGAGGTAGCCCAAAACCGACCCTACGGCCGCCTCCCGCACCGGTCAACCGATCGCGTTAGTCATGAAGGAGCGGCCCTCCGCTTCCGTGCCTAAAGCGTGACGTACCGCCCGCTCGGGCACAAGCGACAGGAAGGAGGCCCTGCCATGGTCTGCCTCGGTGTCGATCTGCACCGCAAGGTCTCACACGTCGTCGCCGTGGACGACGTGGCCGAGTGGGAGCCGTGACGACGTAGAAGCTCACGGCCGCGTCCCACCCGTCACGACGAGCCTTGACGCGAGCGCATAGGCGAAGACGATGGCGCGTCCGGTTGGAACCTTGGCTGTACGCATCTAGGTCGCAACGCGCCACCGCAGGCCGTCAACGCACCCGCGATACGCCGGGATCCGCAGCGCTCTGACGTACCCGGTGATGAACGCTATGGCCGCGGTCGGGCGCGACGCCTCGGTGTGGAGCTGTCTTGCCAGGTTCCGGAGACCCAGATGGGAGCAGAGCCCGAAAGCGGTTCGGTATGCCTTGCGCCGTGCGCCGGTGAATCTGCCGATACGTGGGTAGGGGTGATCCTTAAGAACACCATGATCGTGGCTGAGTCGCTCCAAGAGCCCACCTGACCCCGTGCTCATCGTCGGTACCGGCGAGGGGGTCCGCGTCGCGGGGGGCGTCGCGGTCGGAGGAGCTCCAGTCGGCCGGGACGTGCACGAGGTGGCCGAGATCGCGACTAAAGCGACAACGATGGTGCGGACCCTTGACCGGCGCATCGGGTGACTCCTCTCGGCACTGCGACTCTACTCCCAGGCATCGGTGCCACGATGATTGCGAATCGGCTAAGGAGGAGTCCGCGAGGACACCCCCAATCCCGCCAGCACAGGGTGGCCGCCGGTTCGCCCTTGCACGCCGCCGTCTGCCTGCTGGTAACGGCACGCTGCACGCCCTTGGTGGCACCTAACCGACGATTGCGGGAGACTTGTGCCATGGACGTCTTCGAGGCAGTGCGGACCGTGCTCGCCGTGCGACGCTACCAGGACCGCCCGGTACCAGAGGGCGTCGTCCATCGGATCGTCGAGTCCGCCCGGCTCACGGCGAGTTCCATGAACCTTCAGCCGTGGCACTTCGTGGTCGTGACCGAACCCGAGAGGCTGCGTCGTCTGGGTGAGGTGGTCAGGACGGGGCCGTACATCGCCGACGCGCCGCTGGCGATCGCCGTGGCAGCGGAACGAGGGAGCCGTTTCGCGGTCTCCGATGCCAGCCGCGCGGTCCAGTCCATGATCCTCACCGCGTGGGAGGCCGGCGTCGGGTCCAACTGGACGGGGTTCACCGGACTCGAGGAGGTGCGTTTGCTCCTCGCCATACCTGAGGGATACGACGTGCTCGCGGTCGTCCCGTTCGGGTACCCGTCAGAGGATCGGAGGGCGGGGAGGAAGGACCGCAAGCCCCTCTCGGACGTGGCCAGCCGGGAGCGTTTCGGCCAGCCGTTCTCCTGACCATCGCAGGCTGGGCCAAGCGCCGCCCGACTGACTGCCCGAGAGCTCACCGCCCAGAGGCGACTCAGCAGTGGACGGGACCTTCTCAACGAAGGAGTGGACCTGCCTCCGAGTGGCCGTTCCTGGCCTATCTTGACCGACCTTTGCGTGAGCTCGCGTCACCACGGCGTCACCACGAACGTTCTTCGAGGTGGCGTCAGCCCATGTCCACCGTCGGCGAGGCCAAGGTTGGACACGCTGCGGGGGTCTGCACAGCGTTCGTGCCCTCCGCCATGTACCGGCCGGTCTTCGCATCGATCGTCACCACCCAGTCGCCGATGAGGCAACCGGACTCCCGACCGTGTGGAACGATCAGAACGCCGTGATACGTGACCTCCCACATGGTGAGGGGGGTCCCCGAAGTCGGCGAGCTGCGTGTGACCAACTTGGCCGTGGCCTTGGAGATGTCGCCGCGCCCGCTCTCCCTGGCCGCCACCTCGAGCGCCTGCTCGCAGCCTATGTAGCGCGGATCGTCCTTCGACAGGCACCTGGGGTCGGGCTGAGAGGCGGCGACAGGAAGCCCCAGCCGGATGACCTCGCCGCTTCCGAAGTCGGTCACCCACAGCGAGTCTTCGCCCGTCGCGAAGAAGACGTGCGGTGCGAACATGGATTTGGTCGAGTAGCGGACGGGACCGCGCCGCACCTCGACCGGATCGGCCACGGGTGCGCCGGTCGAGGGATCGAGTCGAAGGATCCGGATGAACTCGCTCTGCACGGGGTCGTTACCGGCGACCCAAAGGATCCCGTTCGCCTCGCGCATCTGACCGTTCATCTCAAGCGGCACGCGGTAGAGGATCTCCCCCGTCCGCGCATCGAGCGCCATCAGCTCATCATGGCCGACCCCGGCATGGGCTCCTCCGTCGCAGCTCGCCACGAACACGACCCTGTCCGTCGCGTCCATCGTGCAGGGATCTGGGAAGCTCACCGTAGCCGTGATGGTTCCGGTTCCCGGATCAATCCGGAAGAGTCCGGCTGTTCGCGTGGTCGAAACCCAGATGCCGTCTCCACCGGTGCCGACGAGATCGAAGCCCCCCGTGGAGACGGTAGTAGCGACCTCCGTGCTCGGATCGATCTTCACCAGTCCATCATCGGTGGTGACCCACACAGCACCCAGGCCCACCGTGATCTGCCACACGTGAGCCGGGAGCGGCACCGTCTGAAAGATCGACCCGGAGGATGGATCCAGGCGCAGGACGGCCCGTCCGCCGCACACCTTCGCGTTGCAGGTGGCCCAGGCAGCGCCCTCCCCTGCCGCGACCCACACGGCGCCTCGGATCTCAGGAAGGTCCATCACCTGCCCGGTTCGAGCATCGATACGCCAAAGCGACACCACGCCTTCAGATCCCACCGAGACCCAGGCAGCGCCCTCCCCGACCGTGAGTGGCTGGGGAGGACCATCCACGTGGTAACGGGTGATCTCGCCCGGCCCGGGAGCGCCGACCATGACGGGACCTGACAACCTCCCGAGGCCCGCGACGAGACTCCATGCGATGACGGCCGTCGCCAGAAGGAGAGAGAACACCGCGATGCCGAAGCGCCGCCAAGCCGAAGGAAGGCTCATCGGCTCCGTCGCAGGTCGCGAAACGATGTCACGCCAAAGGTCCGGGACCGCGATCTGATCCGCTCCCTTGAACCGCTCCTCAAGATCCATCGTGTTCCTCCAGTTCGGCTCTGAGCTTGGCCCGCGCCCGTGCTAGGTGCATGCCGACCGCGCCCGGCGTGGACCCGATGATCCGAGCGACCTCCCGGTTGGAATAGCCGGCGTAGTAGCGGAGGATCACGGCACTGCGCTGCTTGGGCGAAAGACGCCCGAGCGCCGCCACGAGATCTGCGGTGGGGGCCGACATCTCGACCGGCGAATCGACCAACGTGGCTCCGTGGCGTCTTCGCTCTCCGATTTCGGCTCGAGCGATGTGGAAGGCCGCCCTCCAGACCCAGCGATCCACATCACGGACGCCCTCGCCGCGGCGAAGGACCTGCGCGTAAGCCTCAGCCACCGCGTCGTTCGCAAGCTCTCGGTCGCCCGTGAAGAGAAGCAGTGCACGCCAGATCCGTGCGCCGTTCTCGCGGTAGGAGCGTTCCACCGCCTCCCGCGCCGCGGTCACCTCAAGAGCCCCATGCACCTCATCGGTATAGGGAGCGATCTGCGCCAATCCATCAACAGACCGCTTCAGACTAATGCGACCCTGGCCTCGGCCGATCGCACACCCCTGCGGCCTTAGGGTCGCGTGGGGGTGTCTAAGCGAATCGCGGCGAAGGTGCGGACCTGCCTCCGAAGTGGCCGTTCCTGACCGCTGTTGGCCGATGTTTGCGTGAGCTCGCGTCACCACGGCGTCACCACGGACGTCACCACGCAGGGGCGGCGAGAGTGGTTCGAAGTGAAGCGTCGCAGGTCAGAGTATGTGGGCGAGGGGGGAGTTGAACCCCCACCCGGTTGCCCGGACAGGATCCTGAA
>Ga0315282_10006204_pt1 | contig 20090 bp, 18 predicted proteins | sample YL17G07_20_MG_FD_203693 | JGI IMG/M metagenome (GOLD analysis project Ga0315282, IMG submission 203693) | Sediment microbial communities from Yellowstone Lake, YNP, Wyoming, USA - YL17G07_20 | ecosystem: Environmental > Aquatic > Freshwater > Lake > Sediment | place: USA: Wyoming | collected... | reverse complement strand
GAATCTCTGGATTCGGGTCAGGCCTGGCACTGACCTCGCTTTCGCCCTGGGAATGATCCATGTCATGGTCGGGGAGGACCTCTACGACAGGAAGTTCGTCGAAGAATGGACCATCGGTTTTGATCGCCTGAAAGCCCATGTTCGACCTTACACACCTGAAAAAGTGGAGGAGATCACCTGGGTCCCCAGGGATCAGATGGTTGAGGCGGCAAGGCTCTATGGAAGGGAAAGACCGGGTTTCATTCAGTGGGGAAATGGAATCGAGACCAATGTCAACAGTTTTCAGGCCTGCCGCGCTATCGCGATCCTTCGATCCATTTCTGGGAATTTGGGTATCCCGGGAGGGGAAGTGAAGTGGTCGGAACCTGGCGGATTGACGAAGGGATCGCCCGAGTTTCTCTGCCAGAATAACATTCCTCCGGAGGTGCGGGCGAGAAGGCTCAGCATGAAGGACAACCTTATGCCGATTGTCTACTATGCGCTCCATCAGAGCATCGTGAAAGCGATCCTGCATGATGATCCCTATCCGCTGCGGGCGGCCTATCTCCAGGGCGGAAATTTCCTCACCTCGTACACGAATGCAAAGGAGACGCACAAGGCCCTTCAGAAGCTCGATTTCCTGGCGGTATCGGATATGTTCCTTACCCCCACCGCCATGATGGCCGATGTTGTCCTGCCCGTCGCCGGCTATCTCGAATGCGATAGCATCGAACAACCGTGGCACTACCCCATCGCATCCGTCCAACAGAAGGTAGCCCAGGTGGGTGAGAGCTGGTCCGATGGAAAGATCCTGAACGAACTTGCGCGAAAACTGGAATTGCACCCTTATGTATGGAATGACATGTCCCAATGCCTGGACTGGATCTTAAAGCCTGCTGGGATCACGTTTGAAGAATTTCGAAAGATTGGTATCCTGGTGGGGACGAGACAGTATCGGCATTACGAGAAAAACGGATTTGATACGCCATCGAAAAAGGCCGAACTCTATTCCAAAAGGCTCGAGGAATGGGGATTTGATCCTCTTCCAGTCTATCATGAGCTTCCGGAGACCCCGTTCAGTGAGCCCCAGTTGGCCCAGCAATATTCTCTTATCATGACGAGTCGAAAGGCCGATGTCTATCGCCATTCAGGGGGCAGACAGATCCCCTCTTTGAGGAAAGAGCGGCCTGAGCCCATTCTCTACCTTCATCCTGTGACAGCAGAGAAGTTGGGGATTAAAGAAGGAGATGAAGTTTTTGTCGAAACCCGAAGGGGAAGGATTCGACAGAAGGCGAGATGGGATGAGAGTCTCGACCCGCGTGTGGTGGATGTGGACTATGCGTGGTGGTTTCCCGAACGGAAGAACGCTCCTCTCTACGGTTGGGAGGAATCGAACATCAACATCCTCACCGATGATCAGCCTCCTTACAATCGGGAAATGGGTTCTCCCAACATGAGAGGCATCTTCTGCAGGGTCTACAAGGCAGGTTAATGTTTGGAGTCCTAATTTATTATCACTGACCGCTGACAGTGACAGTTATTTTCCAATGGACGGAGTTGAAGGATTTGAAATCAGCCCATGTCTCCCTTCAAAACATTACAAAACGATATGGTGAGGTCGTTGCTTCAGACGACGTGAGCCTCGAGATCGCGGAACACGAATTCATCACACTCTTAGGCCCCTCTGGCTCGGGAAAGACGACTCTCCTGATGACTGTGGCTGGATTCGTCAGGGCGGATAACGGTCGGGTCTTTATCGACGGAAAGGATATCACGGAAATTCCGGCCTATAAGAGAAATATCGGCATGGTCTTTCAGAACTACGCCCTCTTTCCCCACATGAGCGTCTACGATAATATCGCCTACCCTCTGAGGATGAGAAAGGTTCTGAGGGCGAAGGCTCGCCAGATGGTGGAGAATGTTCTTGAGGTCGTTCAACTCTCAGGGTTAGAAGGACGGCGACCTTCTCAGCTATCCGGCGGCCAGCAGCAGCGCGTCGCCCTTGCCCGAGCACTGGTCTTTCAGCCGCCGATTCTGCTCATGGATGAGCCTCTGGGTGCCCTGGATAAAAAACTGCGGGAACACATGCAGTTGGAGCTCAAGCATATCCAGGAACAGCTTGGAATCACCATTCTTTACGTCACCCATGACCAGGAAGAGGCCCTCACCATGTCGACCCGGATCGCGATCTTGAACCATGGCAAAATCATCCAGTTGGGAACGGCCCTTGAGCTCTACGAACATCCCGTCAACCAGTTTGTGGCCGATTTCGTGGGGGAGACGAACTTCTTTCGAGGAGAAATTCTCGACATCGGGCACGACATCGTTTACGTCTCTGGTCCCTGCATCCGGCGCATTCGCGCAAGACGATGGAAGCAACTCGAGCCGGGTCAGAAGATCCATCTCGCGGTGAGGCCGGAGAAGGTGGTTTTTTTGGAAGGAGGGGAGGAGGATCACTGCTCCTACGAGGGGAGTGTAGAGGATATCATCTACCTGGGTGATATCACCAAGTATTACGTCAGACTTTCGGAAACCTCGCCGGAAGAAAGGGAGGGGGTGGTGGTGATGAAGGTCCAGAACCGTCTCAGGACGGTCAAGCACCAAAGGGGCGACCAGGTTAGAATCGGATGGAATGAAATGGATGCGACGCTTGTGTGATTCAACAAAGGCATGATTCGAACAAATACAAAGGAGGCAAAAGATGAGACGGTATATTCTTTTGATCGCAGGGTTGGTATTTCTTTTGGGCACCGGAACGCTGCCGGCTCAGACGACCATCACGGTTTGCAGCTATGGCGGGACCTATAATGAGGGGTTGGAGAAGACCATCGGGAAGCCCTTTACCGATGCCACAGGCACTAAAGTAATTTTCACCACCTTTCCTTCCCACGCCCAGATGGAAGCCCAGGTCAAAACGGGCAACATCGAATGGGACATTGTCGAGGTCGAGAGCCGGATGTATGCACGGGGGGTGCGGGCAGGATTGTTCGAGCCTCTCGATCTCAGCCTGATCCCGGTGAAGGATTTTGTGGGGGGATCGGTGAAGAACTATGGCATGGGGATCGTCTACTACTCTTACAACATCTCGTATAACACGGGGAAATGGGCGGCAGGGAAGGGGCCGCAGTCGATGAAGGATCTCTGGGACGTAAAAAAATTCCCGGGTCCCCGCACCATGAAACTGACGGCCGTTTCGAATCTGGAGGCTGCTCTCATGGCCGACGGCGTGCCGAGAAACAAAATCTATCCCATCGATGTCGACCGGGCCTTCAAGAAGCTCACGGAGCTCAAACCAAACATTCGCGTCTACTGGAAGACGGGAGGCCAGGCCCAGCAGGTCATGCGCGAGAAGGAAGTGGATATCGGTTTTGTTCCGGGAGGCCGGATGATTCAGTTGGCCGAACAGAACGTTCCGGTGGCCTGGGAATGGAATGATCAACTGATCGTCCTTGACTATTTCACCATCTTGAAGGGATCGAAAAAGAAGGATGCGGCCATGAAATTCATTGCCTTTGCCTCGGATCCGAAGCGGCAGGCCGCCTTCGGGGAGTGGACGTTCTACGGTCCTGCCAACAAGAAGGCCATCGATTTTGTGAAAAAAGAGAAAGCGGTACAGATGCCAACCTATCCGGCTAATTTCGCCAAAGGTGTGGTGGTCGACGAGGACTGGTACGCCGATCACGAGGAAAACGTTGAAAAGCAGTGGGAAGCCTGGAAGATGAAGTAGTCTTATTGATCGGAGTCGCTTCGGAACTTCCCGTATACCCTATTCTGGAAGCCGATCTGAGGGGCGCAATCCCACGGAACGGGTCCAGCGAGGATGGCGGGAGGATATTCAGGATGGGGGATGTGGAAAGAGGAAAGAAACGACTTCGAGAGATCCATGAAATGGCCTTCTGCTCTGCGTCAAACTTCCTTGACAAGGAAACGATTCCGTGAGACTCCAAATTGAAAGGATCGATATCGGGGGATTGTGCGTCGGTTCGCGGACCGGAGTGTCGCACCATGTGTTGTATGTGGACTTCGGTGAGCTTGAAGGGATCATCTTAACCGACGACAGGATCAAGGCGGTCAGACTCCATATTGCGTCTCCCGGAGATCGCGTCCGCATTGTCAATGTGGTCGATGTCATTCAGCCCAGATGCAAGGTCGATCCGGAGGGTTCGGATTTTCCGGGCTGCCTTGGCAAACTGAGAGTGGCTGGCGAGGGACGAACGAGGTCTTTAGAAGGGATTTCGGTGGTTCTGTCGAACCGATACTCGAAGAGGCCCTATTCGGCGCTGATCGATATGTTCGGAACAGGGGCGGAAATGAGCCGGTACAGCGCCCTGACCCATCTCTGCATCGATCCCGTCCCTTCCGATGGCGTTGGGGAGAGGGATTTTGAATCGGCAGTAAAGCTGGCGGGATTGAAGACCGCGGTCCATCTGGCCCGGGCAGCCGAGGGCCATCCGGTTGACCGAACCGAGGTCTATGAACTCAATCTGGCGGAAAGAACGGAGGGAGGTCAATCCCATCTTCCCAGAATCGCCTACTACTATCAGTTGTACACGCCTCAGCATGATTACCAGGGAATCTCCGATCCGATTCTCTACGGGAGCGAGGTGAAAGGGCTTTTGCCAACAATCCTTCATCCGAACGAGATTCTGGATGGAGCGGTGCTAAGCGGGCACACCATCAGGGAACTCGACACTTACACGATACAGAACCATCCGCTGGTTAAAGAGTTATATCGGCGGCACGGAAAGGATCTAATTTTTGCGGGCGTGGTGATTGGCGTCGCAAGTATCGAGCCGGTTCAGAGAGAAAGAATGGCCATGATGGCGGCAAGCCTGGTTTCAAACGTCCTGGCTGCAGAGGGCGTTGTTTTGACCAAGACCCACGGAGGGATGCCTCATGTGGACCTGGCCCTCGTTGCCGAGGCCTGCGAGAAAGCGCAAGTGAAAACGACCTTATTCATCCAGTTGGTCCATGGGGTTGGTTCAACGGCCGACGAGGCATCGTTTAGCTCCGATGCCCTTAATGCGCTCGTCAACATCGGGCAAACACAAGAACGAATTCGTCTTCCCAAGGCGGATAGGATTTTGGGAGGGGATTCTGATACGATAATTTGTAATCCTGATTCCCTCCAGAAGGCAGGGGATGAGGAAATCGAAATAGAAGGGTTTCTCCTCGCGGGCGTTTTTGACGTTCTTGGGGGGAGCAGAATCGTGGCAGTTGACTATTGATTCGTTAGTGGAGGATTCCGGTGGAGCAGAAGCGATTGCGGGTGGTTCATTATTTGAATCAGTTCTTCGGAAAGGAAGGGGGAGAGGATAGAGCCGATATTCCATTTCTAATAAAGGAGGGTCCGGTCGGACCGGGCATGGCTCTTGAGAAGATTCTCGGAAACAGGGGAAATGTGATTGCCACCCTGATTTGCGGAGATAATTATCTTGCCCGGGACGTTCAAAATGCCTCTCGGGAGGGGATTGAACTGATCGTGACCTACAAACCGGACATCCTGATCGCAGGTCCCGCCTTTGAGGCCGGGCGATACGGGGTTGCCTGCGGAGGAATCTGTAAGGCAGCCCGCGAGAGAATAGGGATTCCTGCTGTCACCGGGATGTATCAGGAGAATCCTGGGGTGGAACTCTACCGGAAAGAGGTCTATATCTGCAAGACAGAACGAAGCACGCTGAAGATGGTTGAAGACCTGACCTTCATGGTAAACTTGGCCCTGAAGTTAGCCTCGAAAGAGAAAGGGAAAAGGCTCCTATCACTGGAGACGATAGGGAGGCCGGAGGAGGATCATTATTTCTCGAGAGGTTTGATCAAGAACGAAATCGCAGACAAGACAGCGGCGCAGCGAAGCATCGAGATGTTGCTCGCAAAACTCCAGGGAAGGCCTTTTCAACCCGAGGCAAAAAGGCCGGAGTTTCACCCTTTTGAGCCTCCGCCTCCCATGGGAAGAGATCTTTCGCTTTGTGAGATCGCCCTCATCAGCGACGGGGGATTGGTTCCAAAAGGAAACCCTGATCGGCTGAGAAGCAGAGGCAATTTGATCTGGGCCAAATACCCGGTTGAGACGTTCTGGCCGGGGGAATCTCAAGCCTCGGCCTTAGAAATTTCCCACACCGGATATTTCCCGATTCACGTGCTCGAAGATCCCAATCGGCTCGTCCCGGTCGACATCCTGCGCGATCTGGCGAAAGAAGGGATCATCGGCAGGCTCCATCCTTTCTTCTACTCCACATCCGGTTGCACCACGAGCCAGGTCCGTTGTCAGGAAATGGGAGAAGAGATGGCGAGGGAACTGCGGGAGGGAAAAGTGGATGGGGTCATTTTGACCTCCACCTGAGGATCAAGTACTCGCTGCGGTGCAGCGATTGCCATGGCCATTGAGAAAGCGGGTTTGCCGATCGTCCAGATCACGGCCCTTCCTACGATTAGCGCGATGGTGGGGCTCCATCGTGTGCTTCGGGGTTCAACGGTGACAAACGTCCTGGGGGAGACAGCGCTGGCCCCGGACCATGAAAAGAGGTTGCAACGAAAATACGTCCTTCGCGCTCTTAAGATCCTTCGAATGGAGGTCACAGGGAAGCAGATTTTTACCCTGGAAGGAACGTGCTGAACGCCAACGACGCGGGGGGCGACGAGACTGCCGATGAAAGTATCGGCCCGTGAACGGTTCCAGGCCGGATCGGATTTCGCGTCTTTTCTGCGGCGCTCAGGTGAATACGTTGAGCAGCAGGTTCGGAGAGCGACAAAACTCGAGAAACGATAATAGAAAGGAGAGGCTTATGAGAGATCGGTTTCTGTTCGTTGCGTTTTTTGCTTTTGTCTTTGCTGCGGGGACGGTCTGTGCCCAGACCACCATTACGGTCTGCAGTTACGGTGGCACTTATAATGAGGGCCTTGAAAAGACGATGGGAATCCCTTTTACGGAGGCGACCGGGATCAGAGTGGTCTTTACGACGCGCCCGTCTTCGGCCCAGATGGAGGCTCAGGTCAAGAGCGGCAATATCGAGTGGGATATCGTCGACTGCGAGAGCAGAATGTACGCTAGGGGTGTGAAAGCAGGGATCTTTGAACCTCTTGACTTGAACTTGGTCAACGTCAAGGACTTCGAAGAAGGGGCCGTTGGGAAGTATGGCATCGGTTTGAACTACTTCTCCTTGATGATCGCCTATAATACCAATAAATGGCCTGCCGGAAAGGGGCCCAAGTCGATGAAGGACTTGTGGGACGTGAAGAAATTTCCCGGTCCCCGCACAATGCCTTATTCGGCCTTCCGAACCCTTGAGGCGGCCCTCCTCGCCGATGGAGTGCCCCGAGAAAAACTCTACCCCCTAGACGTAGAAAGGGCGTTTAAAAAGATGACAGAGCTCAAGCCTTCCATTCGGGTCTTCTGGAAGAGCGGCGGGCAGACGCAGACCATTATGCGGGAAAAGGAGGCCGACGTCGGATTCGTCCCTGGCGGCAGAATGATGGTCATGGCAGAACAGGGCGTCCCTGTGACGTGGGAGTGGGGCGATCAGGTCATCGTGCTCGACCTCTGGACAATGCTCAAAGGGACCAAGAAGAAGGACGCTGCGATGAAGTTCCTTGCTTTTTCGTCAGATCCGAAAAGACAGGCGGCTTTTGCCGAATACGTGAACTACGCTCCCGCCAATAAAAAAGCTTATGCCCATATTAAAAAGGAGAAAGCGATACTGATGCCTACCTATCCGGAGCATTTCGCCAAGGGGATAGTGACCAATGCCGAATGGTGGGCCGAACATGAGGAGGAAGTTGAAAGACGATGGGAAGCCTGGAAGATGAAATAACTTGCTTCTGAGACCCCGGGATCTCTCTTTTTGAAGGTTTTCTTGGTATTGCTATCGGTCACTCTCCGGTGCCCAGAGGGATGACTTTGTCCGCGGAGACTCGCTTTGCGTCCTATCGGTTTTGCTACCAGGCTCTTTCAGCGCCGCCACCGGGTCTGCTTAGGTGTGTTTTTGAAACGTTAGAGTGTATTGAGAGAAGCGATAACCAGCAAGGAAGGAGAATGCAAGATGAACAATTGGCTCAAAGGAAAGAAAGCGATTGTCATCGGCGAAAGAGATGGCGTTCAAGGGCCTGCCATTGTGAAATGCCTTGAGGCTGCGGGCGCAAGCGTCGTCTTTTCGGTGACAGAATGTTTTGTCTGAACGGCAGCAGGAACAATGGATCCTGAAAGCCAGGCCAACATCAAGCGTATTGCCGAAGGGGAGAAGAGCTCCGCAGATCACCTGATCGTGGTATTGGGGGCAAGCGATATCGAGGGCGCTTTGATTTCGGCAGAGACCGTCACAGTTGGCGATCCGAGCTTTACCGGTCCATTGGCAGGGGTCTCGTTGGGACTCCCGGTATACCATATTTTAGAACCTGAGATGAAAGATTCCATTCCGAAAGACGCTTATAAAGAGAACGTTGGCATCATGGTGATGACCGTGGACCCGGAAGAAATCGGGAAACGGTTTAAAGCGGTACGGGAGTCTGGAAAGGTTTGACCTTACAGTTGGATGCCCCAGACCCGTTGGGAACACTTTCAAAGCCTTGTAATACGGGTTTGATTCACATGGAATGGGTCGTAGAAGACTTCACTGAGAGCGAAATCCAGTCCCGCCCAAGGCGGGATTGGCATATCGTAGTGCTTCGCCTCCTGAAGCTCCCCGCGACAAGGCTTCTTCAGTGTTCCCGGCGGGTCTGATCCGTAAAGATTTTCTGCAACGTTAAGGTTGACAAGTGGATCCAAAGGAAGTCAGACGAAGCTTCAGGTTCAATCGATCGACACCACGTATGGGCGGCGCGGATCCTAAATCTTGATTTCCAATCAGGCTTTGCGTCTCGCCTTCAGAGATGGAAAACACTCTTCCAACGGATACGAAGATCAGGCTTATATCCGACGGAAAGATGAGGAGAACTCCGGGGATGCTCCCGGGGGAATTTTGAAGGAGGCACTATGCCATTAGAAGTTCACAGCGAGAATTTCGAGCAGGAAGTTGTCCAGGCGGATAAACCGGTGCTGGTCGACTTCTGGGGACCCCAGTGTCGGCCATGCCTGGCTTTGATGCCTCACATAGAGAACCTGGGAAAGATCTACGGAGAACAGGTGAAGATTACCAAAGTGGACGCATCCAAGAACAGACGACTTTGTATTAGACTGAGGGTTATGAGCCTCCCGACATTCCTTTTTTACAAAAATGGCGAAGAGGTGAGCCGGCGCAGCGGAGAAGTCAAGGTCAGCGATATTGAAAATATTCTAAATGGAATGCTTAAAAACCCAGGGGGAAAAGAGTAGATGTCTGTCGTGGTGAAGGGTTGTGCTTATTGTTTGGTTCATGTGCCTGATTTTATCCGCTATGGTTCAAAACCATTACGAGACATGGAGACGGACATGAGAGTATATGAGGGAATAGAGAAACATATCAGAAGCTACGACGAAGCCCTGAGGTATCCGCCTCACCAGGTTTTTATCGGAAACAGGCATCCTGATGACCTTCTCCAGATACCCCAGCCCTGGTATAGAAATTGCGAAAAGGAAGCCCGACGGGATGGCCCCTTCGGAGAGATAATGCCGGAAGATGAGTTTATCGGGTGGCTCAAAATAGCCGATGAATTCAACTTGCTATGGTTAAAACCTGACTTTATCGATCAGATCAGGAAGAAGGTGGCCTCTCACCCGTTCGTAAATAATGAGGACCTGAGGAAGATAGGAGAAGGGGCGGCTGCTGAAAAGATCCAGCAGAAGATTGACGATGGCACAGCATTGCCCATCTACTATCAGGGGACCGTCGTAGGATCTTTAAGACGGGATCATGACCATGATGATTCACTGAAGGCCCATGTCCTGATGGAAAACATCATGGCCAAAGCCTCCGGTGCTCTGGTGATGCTTCATCTCTTCAGAAGGGCAGGGATCCATCCGGAGGAAGTGGATTTTATTCTGGATTGCTCCGAGACAGCCGTTGGAGATCGCTACAATCGCGGGGGGGGGAGTCTTTCCAAAGCGATTGGGGAGATGTGCCACTGCAAAAATGCAACTGGCTGTGACATCAAAGCGTTCTGTGCTGCCCCGATCCATGCGATCTTGAACGCAGCCGGGCTTGTGGAATCGGGAATTTTCAAGAACGTCGTTGTGGTTGGGGGCGGGTGCCTCGCCAAGGTTGGAATGAAATACGCGAGCCACCTGAAGCATGAGATGCCCATTCTGGAGGACGTCCTGGCGGGAATTAGTTTTCTAATCACCAGGGACGACGGAGTGAACCCGGTAATCCGCCTCGATGCTGTGGGAAAACACGACATTGGTTCCGGGTCATCCCAGCAGGCCATTATGACCTCGCTTGTAGTGAAGCCCCTTGAGCGGATCGGGATAAGAATGACGGAGATAGACAAGTATGCAACGGAGATGCATAATCCCGAGATCACGCTTCCTGCGGGAAGCGGGAATACCCCCTACCAGAATTATAAGATCATGGCCTCTCTTGCCGCGGTCCGGAAAGAGATCGAGGTGGCCGATATGGAACGCTTTGTAAAGGAACGGGGCATGCCCGGCTTCTCTCCCACTCAGGGCCATGTGCCTGCGGCCGTCCCTTTTCTCGGACATGCGATCGATTCAATGAAGAATGGGGAGATGAAGAGAGCGATGTTCGTGGCGAAGGGAAGCCTTTTCCTGGGACGTATGTCCCAGCTCTCAGACGGGATGTCTTTTATTCTGGAGGCCAATGAGGGCGGGAAGACCGTGCCGTAGCGAAGAGGGGGCCAACTGAACCCCCCGGCGCGGTCGCGAGTGAGCTGATGTGCGGACCGCGAGGGAAGCGTCGGAATAAAGTGGGAAGCGTAGAAAGAGTCACGTGGGGAGCTCCTTCTCTCTGGATCAACCTCTTTCCTGTCTATTGGGGAAGGGTGAGCGGTTTTTTCAAAGAGAACGGGATCGATCTGAAAGTGAAGTATCTCCATGGAGGACCGGAGCTGGCGGAGGCCGTGCGCAAAGGATCCATCCGGATCGGGAACATGGGCGTGCCTCCCTTTCTGAAAGCCTTCTCAGAGGGGCTCCCTGCAAAGATCATCGGAAGTACTGCAATTCAAAGGTTGGATTCATACCTTGTTTCCCAACGGGAGATAGAACGGATTGCGGACCTGAGGGGGAAGAGGGTGGGCGTGCTGTCGGTGGGAAGTTGCGACAGCTATTTTCTGCGTCGGATCATGGAGAAAGACGGCATGAGCTCCGATGTCGATACGAAGGTGGTTCCCCTTAAGGAATCCTACGGAAAATTGAGCGAAATCCTCTCAGGGAGGGTCGATGCAACGTTCATGGTAGAGCCTCATGTGACCCTCGGCGAGAGTCAGGGAATGTTGAAGGTCCTTGCTCATGTGGCGGATTACTTCCCGAAATATCAATGGGGTATTCTATTCGCTCGGGAAGACCTCTTGACTGAGAATAGAGGAATGGTGAATCGAGTTCTCGATGCCTACCGGAGGTCTGCGAAATCGATCAAAGAAGGCCCGGAAGAAACCACCGCGTATGGAAGCAGACTCTTCCGGATGAAGAAGGCGGTTTTTAGAAAGGCGCTCGATCGAAGCCTTCCGAATTGGGAAGGGGAGGGGAAGCTCGATCGAGAAGGCCTGAGGAATGCCATTCGAATTCAGCGGGAGATGGGTGCCATCCCCCGGGACATCGATGTGGAGGAGTTGGTTGATCGATGAATGAGCCAACACGGCTGAAGGGATTTCAAAAAAATGAGAGCTGCGGGCTTCGCTGAACGATGGGGAGGTCATCTCCTTCTCTTGGGGCCCCTCGTTGCCTATCTGGCCATCTTCTTCGTATATCCCCTGAGCCGCATCCTGATTCAGAGCATCCTTGATAAGGGAGGCCTGACGAGTCTCCATTATCTCAACATGATCAAGTATCCCGTCTATGCGAAGGTTTTCTGGAACACCCTGGGGATCAGCCTCGGGACGACATTGGTCTGTATCCTCCTGGGTTACCCCGTTGCCTATTATTTGAGCGGATCGAAATCGAACTGGGCAATGACCCTTCTGATTGCGGTCACCCTTCCGTTCTGGATCTCCGTTCTGGTTCGGACGTATGCGTGGATGATCATCCTCGGCCGGTATGGGGTGGTCAACAGCTTCCTGACGAGCTTAGGGCTGATCGATGACCCGTTGAAGTTGATGTACAACCGATTTGGGGTTTATATGGGGATGGTGTATGTGATGCTCCCTTACGCCATTCTCCCCATGCTCAGCGTGATGCAGGGAATTGACCGGACCCTTCTCCGTGCAGCCGATAACCTCGGATCGACGCCATGGCAATCCTTTCGAAATATCTTTTTCCCTCTAAGCCTGCCCGGGGTTGGGGCTGCCTTGCTGCTCACCTTTATCCGTTGCATGGGATTCTTTGTGACGCCGGCCTTGATGGGAAGCACCCGCGATACGATGATCGCCATGAGTATCCAGAACCAGCTTGAAGAGGTGATCAACTGGGGATTTGCCAGTGCCCTGAGCGTTGTCCTTCTGATCGTTGTACTGATCCTTTTTTTCGTCTACAATCGCTTCTTCGGCCTCGATATCCTCTGGGGTGGGAGCGAGGAGAGTCGATTAAAGATCTCGAAAAAAACGCGCGAAAGAGGAGGCTATTTCGCGCGCTTCAAAGCATCGATCTGGAACGAAGGAAGGGCTTCCACGATTGAGAAGTTTATGTGGGATGGGATGGATCTCTTCGGAAAGGCCTTCGGATTCATCTCTCGACGGAGCCCGGCCTTTCTTCGTGAGATGAAGTGGGACAGAATCGGCTTAGGGAGCGTCTGCATCGGCGTTTTTATCTTCCTGGTTCTTCCCGTTTTCATCATCCTTCCCATTGCTTTTTCGAATGATACTGTCCTTCGATTTCCTCCACGCACCCTGGGGTTGGGGCTCTTTAAGAGCTACTTCTTCTCGGAAGCCTGGACGCGCTCCACGGTCAATAGCTTCCAAGTGGCCTTTCAGGTCATGCTTCTGGCTACCTTTCTCGGGACCCTCGCCTCCCTCAGTCTCGTTCGGGGAAAATATTATGGCAAACAGTATTGGTACGCCCTGATCCTCTCACCCATCATCATTCCCGTCATCATCAGCGCTGTCTCCCTCTATTTCTTTTTTGCCAAATTGAAGCTAATCGGGACCACTTCCGGCCTTGTCCTCGCCCACACGGTCCTCGCTGTTCCCTACGTCGTGATCGTGATGACCTCCACGCTCAAGGGGTTTGATGAAAGGCTCGAACAGGCCAGTATGAGCCTGGGGGCAGGCCGCATCCGCACCTTCTTCAACATCACCTTTCCCATCATCCGGCCCGGCATGCTGACGGCAGTCCTCTTTGCCTTTATCGCAAGCTTCGACGAACTGGTGGGGGCCATGTTCATTTGCGGGGTGAAGGCCGTAACCCTTCCCAAGCAGATGTGGGATGGCATACGGGATGAAATCAACCCGACCATCGCAGCCATCGCCGCTCTACTGGTCTTTCTGACTGTATTTCTTATGCTTTCGGCAGTGATGCTCCGCCGCCACCAGGAGAGGCTGTATGCCTCACGAAAGTGACGGAGGTCTTGATGACCCGAGGAAATCAGCCCATGAAAAACCTGAGCTATAAGGAGAGATACCTGAGTGCTTTGAGAAGAGAACCGACCGATCGTGTTCCGGTTCCGGCCTTTTGTTCCCACCCGCTGATCGAGTTGATGACTGATGCCGGGGTGACCCCCTCCGGGATCCACGAGAGGCTCGATGAGATGGTGAATTTTGCCGTGGCGGCTATGGAGGTTCTGGGTTTTGAGGGAGTAAGGCTCCCCACAGACGGCGTCGTCGAGGCGGAGGCACTGGGGTGCCGGATCACACCTGGAGAGGCGGGGAAGAATCCATGTGTGGTCGATCATCCCTATTCCCTGAAGAAGAGTGGGATTCAAGGGGATTTTCTTGAGAAAGGAAGGATTCCATTGATCTTGGAAGCGGTCGCGATGGTTAGAAAGAAGGTAGCCGACGATATCCCCGTGACCTCTCATTTCATGGGGCCCACCACCATCGCGTCGCACCTGTTGGGTTCGGATCATTTTCTGATGGGATTGATTGACCAACCTGAGGAGACGAAGCGTTTCTTGGCTTATGTGACGGAGCAATGCATTCAGATGGGAAACGCCCTGGCCGGGGCCGGCGCGGATGTCCTCCAGATGCCGGATCCCATGGCCTCCTCCGATGTGATCAGCCCGACCATGTTCAGGGAATTCGTCCTGCCTTGCTACAAGAGGATTTTCCCCTCGATCACCTGTCCGGTCGTTCTCCACATCTGCGGGAATTCAAAATCCATTCTGCCTCATCTGAAAGGGAGCGGGACCCTCGGGTTCTCCTTTGATGCCAGGGTGAAGGTCTCCGACGTTCGAAATGTCCTTGGAGACGAGATCGCTCTCGTGGGCAACATCTCGACCACGGAGACATTGCTCAACGGAACAAAGGAGGAGGTCAGAAACGAGTCCCTTCAGGCCCTTCGCGATGGAATCCATGTCCTCGCCCCAAGCTGCGGCTTTGCGCCGGCCACGCCCCTGGAGAACGTGAAGGAAATGATTTCCACCGCCAGGAATAGGGTAGAGGGGTAAGGAGGGTGACAGACAGGGGCATGGAAAAGGCCTCCGCAGTCAAAGGTCTTGAGATGGTGGAAGAAAAAGATTGGTGTTGCACTCAGATCGCCGATGTTGAGCTTAGAAGCCTGAAGAAATGCTTTGGGGCCACGGCGGCTGTCGAAAACCTCTCTTTGACGGTGGATCGAGGAGAGTTCATCACCCTTCTCGGTCCCAGCGGCTCCGGGAAGACGACGACCCTGATGATGATCGCGGGATTTGAAACTCCCACCTCGGGAGATATCCTGATCGGTGGGGAATCTGTTATTTCTAAACCTCCCTCCAAAAGAAATCTCGGGATGGTGTTTCAAAACTATTCTCTGTTTCCCCATATGACCGTATTCGAGAATATCGCCTTCCCTTTGCGCATGCGTAGAACAAAGGAACCGGAGATTACGAAAAGAGTTGCAAGGGCGCTGGAGCTTGTTCAACTGGGAGATTACGGTCAGCGCTACCCGCGGCAGCTCAGCGGGGGGCAGCAACAGCGGATCGCGCTCTCGCGAGCCCTGGTCTTTGACCCCCCAATTCTCCTGATGGACGAACCCCTGGGAGCGCTGGACAAGAATTTGCGCGAATATATGCAAATGGAAATAAAACGGATCCAACGTCAACTCGGGATCACAACGATCTATGTCACCCATGATCAACAGGAAGCCCTTACGATGTCGAATCGAATCGCCGTCATGAACCATGGAAAGATCGAACAAGTCGGACGACCGGAAGAGATCTACGAGAAGCCCGCCAATCTCTTTGTGGCAGGCTTTGTGGGAGAGTCCAATCTTCTGAAGGGAACGGTTGCGGAAAGGGTCGAGGGGGCATGGCTGATCAGGACTGATTCAAACCTTGTCTTGAGAGTCGGCTATACAGATTCATTGAAACTGGGCGCAAATGTCTGCGTAACGGTCAGACCGGAAAGAGTCATTTTCCCTCAGGGGACCGAGGAGACGAGACGTCTGAACGTCTTCGAAGGAGTCGCCATGGAATCAACCTATGTGGGGGAGATGATCAAATATGCCATTCGTCTCAAGACGGATGAGACGATCCTCGTCAAGAAGCCCAATGCAGTAGGCGTTTTGAAATATGAGAGGGGAGAGAAGGTCAAGATTGGGTGGCGTTGGGAAGATGGGACAATCCTTGAGGCTCTTTGACCGCGCCACCTCGGATCGGAAGAGAAAGGAGGTGAAGATTTCGGTTTTGATCTTACCCTGGTCGGTAAAGAAGGTCGCTAACGAATAAGCTGAAAGGAGGCAATTGAGATGAGATTTTTTATGAAAGAAGAACGATGGAGGATTTTTCTGGTGAGTCTGCTCTGTTTGTTATCTCTTTCTTTTTATGTCCACGCACAGGAACGAAAAGTGGTTGTCTCATCATGGGGAGGGGACTACGAGAAGGCCTTCAAGAAAGGCATGGCGGAACCTTTTGAAAAGGCGACGGGGATCAAGGTGATCGTAACCTCTTATCCCGACTTCGCCAAAATGAAGGCGATGGTGGACTCCCGCAACGTCGAATGGGATGTGGTGGACGTCGAAGACCGGGATTTGAGAAGGGGGATGAGGGCGGGGCTTTTTGAGCCTTTGGATTATAAGATCATCGACAAGAAGGATATCATCCCCGAAATGGCAACCCCTTACGGCGTGGGGATTGAATACTGGGCGGGAATCCTCGCATACAGCAAAAAGAAATTCCCATCGGGGAATCACCCGAAGTCATGGGCCGATTTCTGGGATGTCAAGAAGTTCCCCGGGCAGAGGGCGCTCTACAACAATCCCTACATGACGTTGGAAATCGCTCTTATGGCAGATGGCGTTCCCAGGGAGAAGCTGTATCCTCTCGATGTGGATCGCGCCTTCAAGAGCCTCGACAAGATTAAGCCCCACATCTCTGTCTGGTGGACCAAAGGGGCGCAGCCGCCACAACTTCTCACCGATGGTGAAGTCGACCTGACCTATGCCTATTCTGGGCGAATTGCGGTCATCAAGAGAGGAGGAATTCCCGCAGACATCGAATGGAATAACGGATTGTTGAATCCCGAATATCTCACCATCCTCAAGGGAGCGAAGAACAAGAAGGAAGCAATGGAACTGATCGCCTTCTGCACCCAGCCAAAGCCCCAGGCAGAATTCAATCAGGCGATGAATTATGGTCCGATCAACAAAAAGGCCTGGGATTTGATCGATTTGAAGGCCGCTCCGGATATCCCGACTGTTCCTGCGAACGCAGGGAAGCTGGCAACGATCAATGGAGACTGGTGGGCCGAGAATGAGGCCAAGGTTCTCGAAAGATGGCATGCATGGATCCTCAAGTAGAGGAAAGCATCGGGCCGGCCTTTTCCTCTTCGAGGGGAGGTCGACCCGATCCGTTGTTTTCAGGAGTGAAATGATCTCGCGATTCATTTCCCAGAGAATAGGATTCTATTGGCTTCTGATTCTCCCCTCCGTTGTCTTTCTCCTTGTTATCTTCCTGTACCCGATTTCTCTGATCCTCGTGAGGAGTTTCCTGGATCCATCGCTCACCTTCACTCATTATCTGCAATTCTTTACGAATCCGGTCTACTTTAAGGTTTTCCTGATCACCTTTAAGATCAGCTTTACCGTCACCCTTCTCTGCCTCATTCTGGGATATCCAATCGCCTATCTCCTTTCCAGGGCCTCTGACAGGATCCGAAATTACCTGATGATCCTTGTCCTCATTCCCTTCTGGACGAGCCTTCTCGTAAGAAATTATGCCTGGATGGCCTTTCTGGGAAGAGAAGGGGTGCTCAACAAAATCCTCCTGGGGCTCGGCATTGTAGGCTCCCCTCTTAAACTTCTCCATACTACTTTTGCAGTCAACGTCGGCATGGTCCATATGATGCTTCCCTTCATGATCCTGGCCCTCTTCAGTGTCATGAAAGGAATCGACCTTGGCCTCCTCAAGGCAGCGGCCAGTCTCGGAGCCGGTTCATTTCAAACCTTCATCAGGGTTTACTTCCCTCTCACCCTGCCCGGTGTGGCAGCGGGCTCGTTGCTCGTTTTTATTTTCTCCCTTGGATTCTTCATCACCCCCGCGCTGTTGGGAGGAAGAGGGGATATGATGATATCCACGTTGATTGAAGCCCAGGTGAGCGAACTGCTCAACTGGGGATTCGGATCGGTTCTGGCTGTGATCCTGTTAATCATGACCCTTATCCTTTTCTATTTCTATAACCGGTTTTTGGGGTTGGACCGAATCTGGGGAGAGGCAAGTTGAAAATCGCGGAATATCTCTCGAAGGCGAAACACCTTTGTCCTTCCCTTCCTTATGGGAAGGGAGGATTCTATCTTCTCTGTTTGATGATTTTTGTTTTCCTTCTCCTTCCTATTTTCATCATCATCCCGATTTCTTTCAGTTCTGCAAAGTACCTTCAATTTCCCCCGCAGGGTTTCTCTTTGCAGTGGTATCATGAGTATTTCTCCGACCGGGTCTGGATCTCTGCGACCCTCTTGAGCCTCAGGGTAGCTGCGATTACGATGGTATTAGCCACGATCCTGGGCACCATGGCTTCTCTCGCACTGGTCCGGGGAAGATTCAGAGGGAAAGGCCTGATTCACGCTTTCCTTCTTTCTCCCATGATTATCCCGGTGATCATCATCGCGATTTCAGTCTATCTCTTCTTTTCAAAACTCCGCCTTATCGGTACCGGATTGGGTTTGGTTCTTGCCCACACAATTCTGGCTCTTCCGTTTGTGGTGGTGAACGTCAGCGCCACATTGAAAGGATTTGACGAGACCCTGGAAAGAGCTGCGATGAGCCTGGGGGCCAATCGATTTCAGGCTTTGATGAAGATAACCTTTCCCCTGATCCGACCCGGGATCATCAGCGGTGCGTTATTCGCTTTCGTCACCTCTTTCGATGAAGTCGTCATTGCCATCTTCATTTCGGGTGCCTATGCCGTAACCCTTCCCAAGCAGATGTGGGACGGCATCCGGATCTCCATCAACCCAACTATTGCTGCCGTCTCTTCTCTTCTTATCTGCTTTTCGGTCGCCCTGATGTTGATGATCGAAGTTCTCAGAAGCCGCATGGTCAGACCAAAGAAACAGAAGCCAGCGGAATCGGAGATGGCCGCTTGACAGGAGGCTCATTTTTTCAACGAATGAGGAGCAGGGGGATGATTATTGTCGGAGAACGAATTAATACCAGCCGGAAGTCAACCGATCAAGCAGTCGCCGGGAGGGACGCTGCCTTCATCCAGAGAGAAGTGAAAGCTCAGATCACGGCTGGGGCTCATCTTATCGATGTGAACGCGGGATCCCGCGGAACGGAAATTGCCGATATGCTATGGCTTATTGACGCCATCCAGGAAAGCGTCCCGGTGAGGCTTTCCCTCGACAGTTCCAATCCGGAATGCCTTGTCGAGGCCATTCAAAAAGTCCGCGAAATTCCCATGATCAATTCTGTCTCGGCTGAGAAAAGCCGTTTCGAAGGGATGATCCCGGTGATTGAAAAAAAAGAGTGTGATGTGGTCGCCCTCTGCATGGACCATCGGGGTGTTCCCAAGAGTGTTGACCAGATTATCGAGAACGCGAGAAAGCTTCTCGGAGATCTGGAGACAGTAGGGGTCAAACGGGAACGGATCTATTTTGATCCTGTAATCCAGGCCGTAAGCACCGATATCAACGCAGGCATCAAGGCCATCGACGCCATCGAACGCATCCACCGTGAGTTCCCGGGGACAAAGACGATCTGCGGCCTTTCGAATATCTCCTATGCCCTTCCAAAGCGACACCTTGTCAATCGAAGCTTTCTGGCCCTTGCCATGAAGGCGGGCTTGTCTGCTGCCCTGATCGATCCTCTGGATCGGAAGATGATGGCCATGCTGAGGGCAACGAGCCTTCTTCTTGGGAAGGACCCCTACTGTAAAACCTATATCAAAGCCTTTCGAGAAGGAAAACTGGAAGACTGAGAGAGGGTATGGAAAACTTGCTCACATCCAAAGAGACAAAAAGCGGGGCTGGGTCGGAACCCAATACTTCTGATGGTTCTTCAAAACCTCTTGCGCTGTGCGGATCATCTCTCTTACATTCTCAGGGGGTGTTGCCGGCACAAGACCCCAGATAGTTCATCTACCAGAATTTGTCAGGAGAAATTCGAACGTTACGACGTCCGAAGAGGGGAGCTAGTGCGCCGTCTCATAAGTCCTGTCCTTGATTTTGGCAATTCAATAGGGCGCGAAAATTCGAATATCGAAATCCGAAACAATATCAAAATTCAAATGTTCAAAACACAAATCAAAGCGGGACCGTCCCTTAGTACACGATTTCATAAATACGGTAACGTATTCACCGCCGAGACGCAGAGAGCGCTGAGGGAATGTTCTTATGATCCAATCGGGAGACGACGATTGGATCATCAACTCTCACCCTTCGGGAATATATGTTCAGAACAGATCCCATGGCCAGTATCTTGCAAAGGATTCGTCCTCTTACAGGGCAGAGGGCTTTTTATCTG
>Ga0315282_10006203_pt1 | contig 20092 bp, 16 predicted proteins | sample YL17G07_20_MG_FD_203693 | JGI IMG/M metagenome (GOLD analysis project Ga0315282, IMG submission 203693) | Sediment microbial communities from Yellowstone Lake, YNP, Wyoming, USA - YL17G07_20 | ecosystem: Environmental > Aquatic > Freshwater > Lake > Sediment | place: USA: Wyoming | collected... | reverse complement strand
ATCACCGATTTTGCAAGGCCAGCGCGGTGTTCCGGCGGATTTCGGTCAAGTGCAGGGACCGGTACTGGCAGGGTTGCACCAAGGAGACCGTCGCCGGGCCGTTTGTGTTCGAGGAGCCCATGATTGCGATTTGTGCACCTGGCTATAACTCTCACCATACGACCGGGAGCGCGATTGCGTTTTCCGTGACAAAAAGCGCCGGGATCACGGCGCCGGTGAGTCAGACCGTGTGGTCGGCAGCGGGTGGCGTGCCCGCGGCGGGAACCGGAGCGACGTTCTTGACGTCTTATACCACGATTGGTATGAAGACGGTGAGCGCGACTTTGGACGACCTGCAGGGGGACTCCAGCAAGGTGCATACGGCCTCGACACGGGTGTGCCTCTATCGGGTGCGGCTCGACGCGGTGACGTTCGGCGGGGCGGGCTATCACGACGTTTACCATGACGTCGGGACGCAACTGGCCTACGAGAAGCCGCATTGGGGACCTACGCGGCAGAATCCGGTGTCCTACCGGCGAAACACCAGGCCGACCGTTGACGAAGCCAAATGGACAGTGGAACCGCCGGAGGGGTTCGAGGGGACAAACAAGGTCCTGGGGTCCGGCTCCTATTTCTTCCCCGAGACGACGGCGACCCTGACGCAATCCACTCTGGTTGCCGGCAATATGATCTCTTACACCAGCTTCACCAATGCCATCGCTTATGTCAATCCGTTGACGATCAACTGGTACATTCACACCGCCACCGACGAATGGCTCGACGGCAAGCGCAACGACAACCCCGTCTATGTGACGCTGGCCACCCCTCAAGGCACCGCTTTCCACACCTGCCTCCACATCGGCTGCACCAACGCCGGCGGCCAAACCGAGGCCACCCCCGCCGCCCAGGCCATTTGGGGCGGCTTCACACAGCACCCGCTCCCGAGCAGTCCGACGGTGCCGGTCGTCTATCGCGTGGAAAATCCGACCATGCTAACCTATTATGCCCACGACTTTGCGCACACAAATGCGTTTTCGACAGCCGAACTCTTGGCCGGCGGCGACGGCAACTGTTACGCGTGGGCCGACTTTCTACGCGACTGCTGGCGGGTCCAAGGAATTGCTGGTGGAGTAATAACGTGTGTGAGACCTGGATTTGTATCCGGACATCAGTGTGACGCATTCTTAGCGAAAAACTGGACTTTTTCCGGATCAGGGGTATCGACGACGACAGTGCCATTTGTGTATGTTGTAGGCAATGATGTCAATCCCGCATTTGGTGCGCCGGGGCAAGGGATGGGCGATCCCGTGGAGTCGCTGTTTGGACAGCATTTCATTGTCCGCTATAACCTGCAGTTCTTCGACCCCTCGTATGGAAGCGGGCCGTTTAACACCCAGCTTGGTTGGGAGAACTCCTCGCTGGACGGATTGATGTACTGGGGTCTATATGGCGGGCGATCCGCGCGGCTCACCAAAATGAAGGATGCGGCAGCCACAGAAACGGTTTTCTCAAGTCCATAATAGAGGAAAGACAAATGAAAACTCGCAATGCTATGTCCTCGTCTTCAATTGGTCTATGCACGGGAATGCTCTGCAACATCTTTTTGGGAGTCGCTCTCGCGGGACCGCCGGAAGTTAAGATCTCCACGGCGACTCTTCTGGCTTATCGTGCTCTACCAGACGGCGGAGTCTTGCGAGTCCAACGACAGTTCATCTCCTATCCTTACATCTTTCGCGCTCAAACTAAAGTCGCAAGGGACACGCTTTATTTTCTAGACTTCGAAAAGCGTGCTGGAGACAAGCCGGTACGAATTTGGGAGGCGCCATTCGGCGCGGATTTTTCACATCCGGGCCTTGGAATGCCCAAGGGATTTATTCTCGGCTTTGACGAGAATCGCACTTCGTCTGTTGCCTTGGCATTTTGGGAGGCACGCTTCCTTCGGTTCATAGAAATCAATCCTCATAAACCGGTAAAGGATTGTTTTGAGGACTTTATTCGCAGGACCGTAGGAAGCAGCCCGCAGCCGTCAAAGGATCAAAGGCCCTATTACCCAAGAAAATCCGATCGCAACTGGCTCAACTTCGAAGATCTAATTCCGGGCTATTTTCTTGACGCGGCATTCCTGGACTCTCCCAATATCACAAATCTTTGGCACGAGAAGGACGCATGGCATATGACGCTTGCGGCGAGACATGCGACGATGCATCTTGTCCTCCGCGACGGGGCCAAAGAATGGGTCTGGGTCAACAAGCCCTGACCCCGAGTCCTTATTTGGGTGCCATTTCATAGACCAGTATGGGAGCAGTTACTATGACCCGTCTTACGGCAGCGGTCCCTTCGGGACGCCGCTCGCCTGGGAGGTGAACTCACTTGACGGTTTAGCCCGACCAGGTTATTATCAGGGCCGGCTGGAGACCCTGGTGAAAAGAAAAGATCCGGCTCTAATAGAAACCAGCTTTCCACCCTAAGGGAGGCGAGAAAGATGCCCATCTACAAACGATTCTTGCTTGGAGTATTTCGTGTCGCCATCTCGGTGTCCTTGCTATGGCTCGTGGGGGCCGCAGGTCACGCGGCACCTGACGCTGGTTCAAGTCCAACGCTGCAACTGGCCGTTCAGCTTCCCGACGGCAGCAGGTTGCTCCTGTATGAAAAGTTCGTGCCTTGGTCGTATAAAGCGCCAAGCCTACCCAAAGGTTTGGTCGAAACCGTTGCCACAGCATACTATCTGGAACTGGAAAACAGCGCGACGGGCCGGCGGACCTGCATCTGGGAACGAGGTTACGGAATAAACTTCAAGGCTGTATGGTTGGGACGGCCAAGAGGCTTCGCCTTGGGACTTGCTCAGGGTTACACCTCGCCCGTTGCTATAGCCTATTGGGAAGGCGGTAGCATCCGATTCTACGAAGCTGATCCTGCACGCCCAGTTCCCGATAGGTTCGAGGCCCTCCTGGAAAAGGATAAGGATAGGAACTTCCCCCAGTTCTCCAAAGGGGGCAGATTCGGGGATTGGAAGAAACCAGGCCGTTCGCTGGCCCCCTTTGACGCTTTGTACCCAAAGTACTTTTGGCGGGATGCCGGGTACAGCTACCCTCCGCAGATCAAAAAGATCTGGCGCGAGGCGGACAGTTGGAACATGCAGATCGCGGTGGGGCAGCCGGAGATGCATCTCCTCTTGCGCGACGGGGCCAAAGAATGGGTCTGGGTCAACAAGCCCTGACCTCGTTTTTCACACTCTCGCTTCCATTGCTCCTGTCTCGCCGCACCGCCGCCGGGAACCGGTGCGCCCTTTTACTGCCCGACCGGTCCCGGCCCCATTCTCTACGGTACGGAGTGGATAGACGACGATTATCTGCAACCCAACGGCGAGCTTCTTCCCGCGACCAACGACCAGCAGAACGTGGTTGCCACGGCGGGGGTTCAGGTCAAAAACAACACCTATCCGGGCTGGAGCTACCTCCTGGCCGGCGGCCGTTATTTGTCCAGGCGGGGAATCTACGAGTCGTACCCCGGGCCGCCGACGCCCTATTCCGAATTCGACGGCGGAAAAGTCCACGTTCAGGCGGGCGGGGATCTCTGGGTCACGCAGCTTCGCCACGTGATCTCCTACAAGGTGGATCGCTATACGGGCCGCAGCACCGTTTGGCCGCTCGATGCCGGGGTGGAGTGGACCTACTACCACTACGGCATGACGGACGATCCCAACTATTTGCCGGGCCATGTCTTCCGCTCGACGAATTCTGCATCTGGTTCCCCGAAATTCCCAGCGGCGTAGGGAGTGCAGCGCCCCAGTCTTGAGGGAGTTGCGAAATGGCGGGTCTCAATGTTGAAAGTGAGTGAAAAGAGTGGGGTGGACTGTCTAGTCCGCCGATTCTCGCGGGCTGACGGCCCACGCCACTCTTTTTCGCAACTGCCTCAGTCTTTGAATTCTATCTCTGTCGCCTTGACAAGCGGAACGGCCTTCTGGAAAACTCTGGCGGGGTGATTGGCTATCTTCGGCGAGGTGAGCTATGACGCACCTGAATCGGCGAGGCTTCCTGAAAGGTGTTGCGTTGGGCGGTGGGGCGATGGGCCTTTCCGCGAACAGCGCGTCCACAAACCCGGCGCAAGCGGCCAGCGCAGCGAAGAAGGCGGGCGGTTCATCGCGAGCCGCGGCGGGTGAGGCCATGGCCGTGGATTTCCGCTATAGCCCGCTGGCGTGGCAGACGCTGTTCTGCTTTGCCGACGATCCCCACAAGAGTCTGGTCGGCGAACGCGGCCAGCTGCGTTACAGCGACGGCAACCCCGCCACCATGCCGTCCGCGCACTACCCCGAGGAGGTGGAATTCTCCCTGCTGGGCATCGAGCCGGACGCGGTGGTGGACCAGCGGTTGGAAGCACCCGACGTGCCGATTATTCACACCACGATCGAGCGGCCCGAAGCGCGGATCGAATTGATCGCCTTCGCCACCAACCAGCCGGACGAGGGGCGTGTGGACAACGTGATCCTGGAGGTCCGGCCGCGCGGGCGCGATCCGATCCACGCCATCCCGCTCCTGATCATCCGCACGAAACAGGACGCGAAGACGGCGCGCAAGGGAGGAGCCACGCTGGTGCGTCTGGGTGGCGACGCTTCTCCTCTCTTCGCGGCGGCCGATTCGACGTTCTCGGGAAGCGAAAACACGCAGTTGGGGTTTTTCTTCACGTTGAAGCACGGCAAGGCCACGACCGACCGTCCGATTCGACAGTTCTTTCGGTTTCCGCAGGAGGGTCAGGACTTTGACAAAATCCGGGCGGGCCTGGACACGCCCGACCGGCTGCTCGAAATGGTGCGCCGTGCCTGGCAGAAGTGGCGGCCGTGTGCCGGCAAGGTGTCGTGGAAGATGTTCGGCCGCTACGGAGAGTTCCTCACGGCGTGCGCGCGCAACATCCTGCAGGCGCGCGAAGTGAGAGACGGGCGGTTGACGTTCCAGGTCGGCCCGACCTGCTATCGGGGGCTGTGGGTGGTGGACGGCCATTTCATCCTCGAGGCAGCGCGCTATCTGGGCTATGACGACGAGGTGCAGCAAGGGCTGGAAGCCACCTGGGCGAAGCAGGAAGAGGCGGGCGGAATCTTTGCGGGCGGGGGCCGGGAACACTGGAAAGACACGGGCATCGCGATGTTTTCGCTGGTGAGGCAGGCCGAGCTCAGCCGCGACTGGGGCTACTTCCGCCAGATGCAAGCGCAGGTTCTCCGGGCCGTCGAATTCCTGATGGAGCTTCGCGACAAGGCGAGGAGCGAAGGGAGTGCCAATGGCGGTTACGGGCTTTTGGCGCGCGGCTTCGGCGACGGCGGATTGGGCGGCGGCGTCCGATCGGAGTTTACCAACACCCTTTGGGTTCTGGCGGGCCTCGGAGCCGTGACGCAGGCGGCGGATCGTCTGGGACTCGAGGGATTTGCGACCGCGCGGAAATTCTACAATGAGTTGCGCGATGCCTGTTTTGCCGCCATGCGCAAGGAGATGCGTCGCCACGCCGACGGGTTCGAGTTTCTTCCCATGCTCATGAAGGAAGATCGGCAGTGGGAGGCCGACGAGGAATGGGAGCGCCCGCGTCCTCAGGTCGCCCAGTGGGCGCTCTCGCATGCCATCTATCCGGGCCTGGTTTTCGAAAAGGACGATCCGGTGGTGAAGGGCCACCTTGCCCTGATGAAGGCCTGCACGCGGGAAGACGTTCCGATCGAAACCGGCTGGATCCCTCATGAGGGCCTTTGGACTTACAACGCGCCGTTTGTTTCGCACGTTTATCTCTGGGCGGGCGAAGCGGATTGGGCGCGGCGGACGTTCGTCGGCTTTCTCAACCACGCCAGCCCGCTCTACTGCTGGCGCGAAGAGCAGCCGCTTCGCGGCTCGTTGGTTTGCCGCTACCACGGCGACATGCCGCACAACTGGGCCAGCGCCGAATGCATCCTCTACCTGCGCCACATGCTGGCGCTGGAGGACGGCTCGAGGTTGCGACTGCTGGCCGGCATCGGCGACTATGAACTCGCGGCGGGTGAGCCTCATCTCCTCAACCAATCGCCCACTCGTTTTGGCCGAATCAGCCTGAAGCTCGAACCGTTGTCGCGGCATCAAGGCTGGCGACTGGAATTCCAGCGAGGCGCGGGGCCTGCGCCGGAAACGGTCGAGATCCCGGCGCGGCTGGGACGGCGGCTTGCCTTCCACGACGTTCAGGGCGCCAAGCTCAGCCGAAAGCAAAACGTGATTCGGATCGCTCCCGACGCCGATTCCTGGACGGCCACCTGGAAGCGAAGCGGCCTCGGGTTCTGGCCGTTTGGTCGGTCAGAGCTGAAGCGGGAAGACACGAAGGATTGAAGCCATTATCCAGGCGCGTTCCGCTTGACCGGACCGGCACCGTTGTGAGAATTCAACAGATGCGATCGTTGAAGATGCTGGGGATGCCGGAAAACAGACGACGCCAATGAAAGCAGCCGAAAAGGGAGCCGGTCGCGACTTCGTTCTCACTTGCTGCGGGCATGGGGGGGATGGCGTCGGAAGAGTTGCCGGAATATGCGCTTGAGGATTTGAGAGAGCGCTACGGATGAAGAATCCGTGACGGGAGTAAGGGCCATGGACATGCGCATCGAGGCTGCGTTGGGCGATTTGCACCGGCGGTTCGAGGGGATTTACGGAGAGCGACTAGCGCGACTGATCCTCTACGGTTCGCGGGCGCGCGGCGATGCTTCGCCGGACGCCGACCTGGATATTCTTGTTCTTCTCCATGGATCGGTTGACCCCTACGAAGAGATTGAGCGCTGTGGAGAGATGACCGCCGAAGTGAGTCTGGATCTCGGCATTGTGGTTTCCTGCGTCTTTATGTCTGAAGAAGAATTCAATCAGCGTCAGGGACCATTCATCCGGAATGTCCGCCGTGAGGGAGTGGTCGCGTGACCGCAGACCTACGAGATCTCCTTTTGAAAGCGCGATCAAGCATCCAGGCGGCCGAACTGCTTTTGGCAAATGGCTTTCCCAATTACGCTGTTTCCCGTGCGTACGATGCCATGTACTACATTGCCCAAGCCTTTCTCGAGCGAGAGGGTTTATCCTTCTCTCGACATTCAGCCACCATTGCGGCCTTTGGTCAGCATTTCGCCCGGACGAAGCGCGTACCGCCGAGTTCCACCGCTACCTCATCGAAGCCTTTGAGGCACGCCAGCAGGGAGACTATGTACCACAAGAGATCGTGAACGAAGCGGCAGCGGAGAAGCACATCATCCGCGCTCGCGAATTCCTGAAATTGGCTCAGGATAAGCTTGGGCCGTTGGCGCCCGGGAAGAATGAAGCCTGATCGCCTGGCAAAGCGCACAGAGAACTCCTCACCACTCTACCTCGGCCCGGCGGGATGGTCCTATGCCGATTGGGAGGGCATCGTCTATCCGGAGCGGCGGGCGCGCGGGTTCCGGCCGCTGCCCTATCTGGCGCGCTATTTCAACGCCGTCGAGATCAACACGAGCTTCTATCACATTCCCGCGCCCAGCCTCGTCGAGAAATGGGTCGCCGAGGTCGAGCCGTTCGAGGAGTTCCTCTTCGCGGCCAAGCTCTGGCAGGATTTCACCCACGTCCGCGCTCAACTGGACACGCGCTCGCTCAACCTGTGGCACAGCGCGCTCGAACCGCTCCGCCGCGCCAAACGCCTCGGCGCCGTGCTGGTCCAGTTCCCCTGGTCGTTCCGCCGAACCGTCCCCAACGCCTGCTATCTCGAAACGCTGACGCTGGCGCTGGCGCCCGATCCGCTGGTCATCGAGGTGCGCCACGACAGCTGGGACCGCGCGGACTATCTGGGCTGGCTTCGCGAGCACGGCTACGCGTTCTGCAACATTGACCAGCCGGCGTTGGGCCACTGCCTCCCGCCGACCGAACACGTGACTGCGCCGCTGGCCTACGTTCGGCTGCACGGGCGTAACGCCGCCAACTGGTTTCGCGAAGAGGCCGACGTGGCCGAGCGCTACAACTACCTTTACTCGAAACGGGAAGTGGGCGACTGGGTCGAGCGGTTCCGGCGTCTGATCAAGAAAGCCGAAAAGGTCTTTGTCGTTACGAACAATCACACCGAGGGCCGCGCCGTGGTCAATGCTCTGGAGATCAAGGCGATGATGTCGGGCAAGAAAGTGGAGGCACCGCCACCGCTCGTTCGCCGCTATCCCGAGTTGGCCGAGTTTGTCAAGAAGCCTCCGAAAGGGGAGCCACAGGAACCGCCCGGAGGAGAGCAGTTGTCGCTGTTTTGAGGGAACGCCGGCGGCCTCGCCGGTGCTCCAGAACACGGTTCGATCCGAACGGCTTCGCTCAAAGCCCCGACTAACTTTACGGGGCCATGTACAGGTCTTTATTGTTGGATTTCCCAGATCAGGCGGGTAGCCTTCCAGCCATTCTTATGGAGGTGCTCCTATGAGCCGGAAGAATGTCAGGATGATTGTAGTAACGGTGTGCGTGGGGTTGTTGGTTTCCGCGTTGGCTTGCGTTCTGTCGCCGATTGCCTGGTCGCCCGACGGCAAGTGGATCGCTTGTATCCATTTCGTGACCAAGGAAAAGCCGCAAGGGCAGGGCGACGCCGACATGGTGGGGATGGAACTGTGGATTGTTTCGCCCTCGCCGATCGAGCGCCGGCGATTGATGGCCACGTCGGACACGCTTTCCGGACCGACCTGGCAGCCCGACTCCAAGGGTATCTACGTCGTGCAGATGGGCGAAAAGGATTCTTCCAGAACCGCTGTCTGGCGGGTGGGCCTCGACGGCCAGCGAAAGAGTCTCGTCCAATTGCCCAGGAGCGGAGAGGGCGCCGGGATGTCGGTCCCCGCGCTCTCGCCCAACGGCCAGCAAATCGCCTTTGCCCGCGACAAGAGCACCGTCATTGTGGCTCGAATGGACGGCCAGGTGGCGCGCACGATCGAACTTCCCGACGAGCCCGGCAACGTCCTCTGGTCGCCCGATGGGCGGTGGTTGACGGTCGAGGTGGATGGCGGTGGGGCAAGGCCCTCGCTGCTCTTTTTCGATATGCGTTCGAACGAAACGTTCCAACTCGACGCGCGGTTCCGCAAGCTGGCGTGGCTGCCCGACGGCAAACGGTTCATCGCCATGAAAACCCAGGGCGAGGCCGGCGGAGAGAAATCGTTTGTCTCGGTTTTTGACAATCTGACGGACCGACGCGAGACCTCCAGTTGGCCGCTGGAGTTCAAAGCCGGAGGGCCGCTGGTGCTGTCGCGCGGAGGCGAGGTGGTCTATCTGGCGCGCGACGGCGAAGAAAAGGAGTTGTCGGGGATTTGTGGCCTGGATCTCGCTAACGGCAAGGTCAAAACGGTTTACGAGAGCGCCGGAGCGGTCTGTCCCTGGACCCTGTCGCCGGATGGCGGCCGACTGGCCTTCCGCGAGTCCGGCAAGGGCGAGGGAGCCAGCGCCGAGTCGGTGGTGGCCGTCCTAAATTTGAAGGGGAACGCCGAGCCGCTCTATCTGGCGGTTGACGACAAGGAGCTGGCGGCGGTCGTGATGGATTTTGCGAACGCGCTGAAGAAAGTCGCGCCCGGGAAAATCAGCCCCAGCGAAGAGAAGATCGCCGCGCTGGGAGCGGTGCAGATCGAAAGGTTCCTGGCGGCCTTTCGGCGCGATTTCCCGAAAAGCCCGCTTCTGGAGAAATGCGTGGCCGCGGCCAAAGAAGCCCGCGCGGCACTCCAGCAGGCAGGGGTCTCGTTGAATCCCGACGCTGGAGCGCCAAAATGGTAACGCGATTGCGGATTGCGGAATAGAAGGCCCGTGCAGGAGAGGTGCGCAGGGTGGTGGGCGGATCTTCCGGGTCCGGAATGAGAACCTATACAAGCAGCCCGGTTCGAAAATCGTGAGGTCACGGTTTTGCGATCGGGATTTTGCGGCTAGTCGGGTTTTCACGGCTGATGCGGCGAAATAAGCAAACGATTGAGAATAAACGACATACACCAAAACAGCCCGGTGTGAAAACATCTTTCACCTGTCCGTAGCCGCTCTTTTCTCGCTGGCATATAAGATGCAGATATCGCCACGGGGGAAAATCCCGGGAGGTCTTCTTTTGGCCAAAACGACGGAAAGCAAGCCGCAAGAGCTGGGCCGAATCCTTGTCGCCCTCAACGAACTCGATCCGGACGACCTGGAGCGGGCGTTGCGCGAGCACTACCAATCGGGCGAACGGATTGGACAAGTTTTGATCAAGATGGGTTTGGCCACCGAAGAGACCATCCTTCGCGCACTGGCCCAGCAGCTTTCGATGCCCTACATGCGCCTGAGCGACGTGGAGATCCCGCGCGAAGTGATCCAGCGCGTTCCGGCCAAAATCGTTACGCACTATCACCTGATCCCCATCGCCCAAAACAACGGGGTGTTTCGCGTGGCCGTCTCCGACCCGCTGGACATGCACACGCTCGACGATCTGCGCCTGGTTCTCGGAGCGGACATCGAACCGGTCATCGCCACCCACGAGGAGATCGAGAAAGCGATCAAGCGCTACTATGGCATCGGCGCCGAAACCGTCGAGGGGATGATCAACGGCAGCAAGGGCGAAGCCATCGAGGTGGACCGCAGCGGCGAGGTCACCGACATCGGCGAAGGCGGCGACGAGGACGCCTCGATCGTGCGGTTTGTCAACCAGATCATCACCGAGGCGCTGGCCAGCCGCGCCACCGACATTCACGTCGAGCCGATGGAGCATGACCTTCGGGTTCGCTACCGCATTGACGGCTTGCTCTATGAGGCCGCCGTCCCGCCCAACCTCAAACGGTTCCAGTCGGCGATCATTTCGCGCGTCAAGATTATGGCCGACATGAACATCGCCGAGCGGCGCCTGCCCCAGGACGGCAAGATCAAGATCAAAATGGGCGAGCATGACTACGACATGCGCGTTTCGAGCATGCCCACGCCCTATGGCGAAAGCATCGGCATCCGCATTCTGTATCGCGACGTTGACCTGATCAACCTCGAGCGGCTGGGGCTCGACGATTTCAACCTTGCGATCTTGCGGCGCATGATCTCGCGCCCTTACGGCATCATTCTCAACACCGGCCCGACGGGAAGCGGCAAGTCCACCACGCTCTATGCCGCGCTGAGCGAGATCAACAAGGTGGACATCAAGATCATCAGCATCGAGGACCCCATCGAATATCGCATCGCCGGCGTCACCCAGGTCCAGGTCAACCCGGTCATTGACCTGACGTTTTCGCGCATTCTCCGAAACGTGCTGCGTCACGACCCCGACGTGATCATGGTGGGCGAGATTCGCGACACCGAAACGGCCGAGATCACCATCCGCACGGCGCTGACCGGCCACCTGGTCTTCTCGACGCTGCACACCAACGATGCTTGCGGCGCGGTGACCCGGTTGCTGGACATGGGGATCGAGCCGTTCCTCATCGCCTCGTCGTGCGTCGGGTTCATGGCCCAACGTCTGGTGCGGTTGCTTTGCCCCGCCTGCCAAACCAGCTCCACCATTCCCGTGGAGATCCTCCAGCATCTGCACATTCAGCCCCAGGAACTGGATGGAGCGATGATCCATCGCGAAGTGGGCTGCGAAAAATGCCGCCACACCGGTTTCCACGGTCGGACGGCCATCTACGAGATCGTCGCGGTCAACGAAAGCCTCAAGCGTCTGATCATGGAACGCGCTCCCGCCAACGTGCTGCGTCACGACGCCATTGCCCATGCGATGCGACCGATCCGCGAGGACGGATGGCTGAAGATCAAGCGCGGCATCACCACGCTCAACGAAGTCCTGCGCGTGACCATGGAAGAAGAATTCGATGTGAAAGAGGTGTAGTAGGACAGGTTGCCGGCCTGTCCCACAACGACTATGCCCACGTTCGCTTACCAAGCCAAAGACCTCAGAGGGGAAACGATCCAGGGCACCATGGAAGCCGAGGGTGCGCACGTCGTGGCCTCGCGGCTTCAGGCCATGGGGTACTTCCCTCTGAACATTCGCGATGAGACCCGGGCGCGCCAAAGCGGCGGCGGATTGTTCCTGAGCCTCCGTCGCGCACGCTTGCGCACGTCCGACCTGACGACGTTCGACCGCCAGCTGGCCGATCTGATCGGCGCCGGGGTGACGCTGGTCAAAGCCCTCAACATCATCGTCTCGCAGACGCCCAACGAAGGATTGCGCGAGATCGTCAGCCAGATCAGTTCGGACGTGCAGGGCGGGGCCACGCTCGCCCAGGCGATGGGCAAGCACCCCAAGGCGTTTTCGAAACTCTACGTCGCCATGGTTCGCGCAGGCGAAGCCGGCGGCATGCTCGACAATGTCCTGGCCCGCCTGGCCGACTTCGCCGAAGCCGAACAGGAACTCAAGGGCCGCGTGCAAAGCATGCTGATCTATCCGGCCATCATGGTGGCCGTGGGTACGGCGGCCGTGGCGATCCTGATGACCGTCGTCATGCCCAGGATCACGCGAATCTACCAGGACATGAACCAGGCGCTGCCCGGTCCCACCCAGCTTCTGATTTCGATCAGCAATTTCATGGCCGGCTACTGGTGGGCGGTGCTTCTGGCGCTCGCCGCGGCGGCATTCGGTGTGTGGAAGTTTATGCAGACCACCGACGGCAAGACGCTGGTGGACACGTGGTTGCTCCAGTTGCCGGTGGTGGGGGCGGTGGTCCAGAAACGCGAGATCGCACGTTTTGCGCGAACCTTCGGCGCGCTCCTGCGCAACGGAGTTTCAATTCTGCCGGCGCTGGAGATCGTGATCGAGGTGATGAACAACTCCGTCATGCGGCGCGAGGTGGCGCAAATTCCCGGGAACATCAGCCAGGGCGCGGGGGTGGCCAATCCCTTGCGCAACAGCAAGGTCTTCCCGGCGGTGGTCGTCAACATTCTGGCCATCGGCGAGGAAACGGGCCGCCTTCCCGATGTGCTTCAGCGCGTCGCCCAGTCTTATGAGATCGAGGTGGACCGCTCGATTCGTGCGCTGGTCTCGCTCATCGAACCGCTGATCATTCTGACGATGGGCATCGTGGTGGGATTCATCGTGGTGGCGATGCTGCTGCCGATCTTCTCGCTCGATCCCAGCCAGACGGGATGAGAAGAGAAGGATGAAGGATGAAGTAAAAGACAGAAGTGGCGCAGGCTGTCAGCCTGTGAAGATCGCGGTCGGAGAAGTCGCGAAGTCTTTCAGGCGGAAATCGCAGTGAGACGAGAAACACAGAATCGAGGCGCAGCGCGGCGGGGGATGACCCTGCTGGAGCTCACCATCGTGATGATGATCGTCTCGATCATGCTGGCCGTGACGGTGCCCAATCTCAGCCCGCTGCGACTGAAAGGGCGGCTGCGCACCTCGGCGCGGAGCCTTGCCGCCATGATTCGCTACGCGCGCGGTGAGGCGGTTTACGGCCACCGCATCGTCAAGGTCCGGCTCGACCTCAGGAACCACCGCTACCGGTTCGATCGGATGACCGATTCCATTCCCGCCAGTGAACGCGACAAGGACAAACTGGAGCCGATGGAGGCGATCCGCGACCTGAGCGAAAATATCTACTTCGATCGCGTGATCCTTTACGAGGCGGCCGAGAAAGTCCGGCACGACATTGTGACGCTCGAATTCACGCCGCGCGGCACGGCTACCGCGGCCTCGATCGTCCTGTCCGACACGAAAGGGCGGAAGATGACGGTGGATATCTTCGGGGTCACCGGGGCGGTGGAAGTGTACCAGGGAACGCCGCCGGAGATGGGGCAGGAACATTGAAAATGAAAGATGGAAAACGGACAACGGATGATGAAAAACGGACCTTCGGCGAGGGACTCTCGACTTTAGACCGATGAGCAATAAGATGGCGAGGAAGACAGGACCATCCGTTCGCACGAAAGAGGCGTCGGCTCGCGGGGGCGGGTGGCGGCGCTCGCGCTCGTTTGTCCTGCTCGAAATTCTGATCGCGGTGGTGCTGCTGGGCACCGCCCTGACCGCAATGTTGCGATGCTTTACGAACGGACTGAAGTCGGTCAGCCGCGACCGCAAGGTCACGCAGGGCGTGCTGCTGGCCCAGGGGTTGCTCGACGACTACGAGATCGAGGCGCCGGAGAGCGATCATGTGGAAGGCGACTTCGGTCCGGACTTCCCGGGTTTCAGCTACACCGCGGATTTCGAGTGGGTGGAAGTCAAGTATCGGAACATTGACCTGCGGCTGACCAAGCAAGAGTTCGATCCGTTGCGCAAAGTGACGTTGTGCGTTTACTACCGGCCTTCCAGCATGGGCAAGGCCACACAGGTCGTTGGTGTAGAGACTTATCTGACGGGCATCGAGAAACATGCGACGCAGTCGAAATTACTCAACGCGCTGTTCTAGGAAGCGCGCCGGCAACGCCGTCGGGGTGCGGCTCCACGCCGCTGGTCGGTCGGCCTTTACGCTGATCGAGATCCTCCTGGCGGTGACGATTTTCGGCATTATCTCGCTGGCCGTCTACAGCACGTTTCGGGTGGGACTGAAATCGTACGAGTCGGGTCGGCAGCAGATGGAGATTACCCAGACGGCGCGGGTGGTGTTTGACACCCTCGCGCGCGACCTGCGGGCGCTCTACTATCTGTCGCCGAACTGGTACAACCAGGACCTGATCCACCGGCTCCAGTTCCGTGAGCTGCAAAAGCTGCAGGCGGCCCAGCTCACGGCGACCCTTCCCCATCGCGAGCAGAAGGACAAAAAAGAGGAGCCGATGCCGGGCGTCCCCATTGACCTGACGATTGTGGCCGTGGATCACGAACAGGGCGATACCCTGACGTTCGTGACCAAGCAGGAGAACTGGGGCGGGACGTTGCCGGTCGAGCCGTGGGGGCTGGCGCGGGTAAAGTATTCGGTTCAGGACGGCAATCTGTTTCGCCAGGAGGATTCAGTGATCGTGGACCAGGTGCCCAGCTTCCAGTACCAGCCGCCCAAACCGCCTCCGGACAGACGCAACCGGGACAGCGCGGAGGAGCCACCGCCCCCGACACCGGAATCGGCCGACCACTACCTGGAGAAAACGCCGCGCGAGCTGGTGGCGCGCCATGTCAAGATGTTCGATCTGCGTTTCGGCTACTGGACCGAGGAGGGGTGGTTTGAAGCGCCCGACTGGATCGCTCACGAGCGGCGCTATCGCAACGCGCCGGTCGAGGTGGATCCCAAGGATCCCAACGCCGAGATGATCCGGATGCGCGACCGTGCGCGGCCGACGGATGATATCCCGGCCTATGTGAGCGTCACGCTGGTGTTGGGTTACGGGCGGGACGGTTCGAGGACGCAGGTTTTCCGCTCGCGCCTTCGGTTGCTGAGTTCCCTGGAAACCCATGAACCGCTGCTCAATTTCGCCGCGATGGGGAGCGGCGGGTTCTTCGAAACGCCTTACGGAACGCCTGGGGCACGTTACTTACGGCCCCGACGGTAGGAACCATGAAGGGATACCGACGAGGACAAATCCAGCGCGTCGGGTCGCGGCGCCGGCCGGAGGGGCGGCGGCGCGCCGCGATTCTGGTGTTGAGCTTGTGGATGATCGTCGTGCTGGGGATGATCACCTCCTCGATGCTGGAGGAGGTGTACCTGGAACTTCGGCTGTCGAAGTTTCAGCGTGAGGATTTCGAGGCGCTGGCGCTGGCGCGGGCCGGTCTGGCCAAAGCGGTCGCCGACTTGCGAAACGACCTGCTGATGGATCGCGGCGGCCGCGACGAAATGATGGACGCGTTGGGCGACGTCTGGGCCCGGGGCGACGAGGGGAAACTCGGCCGCGACGGCAAGGGGATCGAGCTGGGCCGCGGCACTTACCGGGTCTGGGTGGAGGACGAAACGGCCAAGTTTGACCTCAACACGATCGCGCTCAATCGCGTCCTGCTCAAGGCGCTTCTCAACCGACTGGGGCTGGAGGACAAGGAAGCGGCGGAGGTGGCCAACGCGATCATAGACTGGCGGGACATGGACGATGTGCCGCAGCCGCCGGGCACCGGCAAAGAAGACGAATATTATTCCACCTTGGCGGACAAGAAAGCGGGCAAAGACCGATCGGACGACGCCCCGCTGAGCTATCACTGCAAGAACGACCGGTTCTCGAGCGTGGAGGAATTGCTGTCGGTGGCCGGCGTCACGCCCAAGCTGTTCTATGGCGTGGATCCCGAGAAAGAGACGCCTCCCGGGCCGATCGAGCGCTTGACCGCCCGCGCCGAACAAGCGCGCGAGCGACACGTGCGCGACCGCCACGTCGGGTTGCGCGATGTTTTGACGGTCCATTCCAACGGCGCGATCAACATCAACACGGCCGACGAGTTTGTGCTGAGCGTGGTGTTTCGCACCGTGATTTCCGATGCGAAAGTCGGCGAAACCGTGGCGAAGAATCTGATCCAGCTGCGCAAGCCCGACGCGCACGGCAATTTCAGCAACGACAAGGCGTTTCGCAACATCGGCGAGCTGAATAACGTCGCCGGCATGCCGCCCAACGCCGTGGTCCGGCTGATGCCGATTGTTCCATTGACGGTCCGATCGGACGTCTTTTGTATCTACGCGTTGGGCGAGGTGGGTCGCAGTCAGCATCTGATCGGTGCCCATGTGACGCGAAGTTTCGAGGCTTGTCAGCCGGATTATCTCGCCACCATGTTCGATCAAGGTGTGATCCACTCGCGCCTGATAGATGCGTTTCGGCGAAGGCATGGAAGCGAACGCAAACCGATCGAGGCCGCAACGGTCCGGGTGGTGCAATGGCAAGAACTGTAGCGGAGAAAAAGGGCGGCCAACATTCCGCCCGCGGCGCCCTCGAACTCACCGAGCACGGCGCGCGCATCGCGATCCTGACGCGGCACAAGGGCCGGCCGATGATCGGCGATCTGATCGAGGTGGCCTTTCCCACGCCGCCGGCCGGCCAGACGCTTTCGCCCTCGGCCAAGGCGGCGGCCCTCCGCGAGGCGCTGCGTTCGCGCGGCTGGCGGCCCCGCGAAATGGTGCTTGTGCTGCCGAAGAACATGGTCACGCTGCGCCTGGTCACGTTGCCCTCGACCCACGATGCGGAGCTGGCCGAAATGGCCCGCTTCGAGGCGCAGAAGCATATCCCGTTCAACGTCGAGCGCCACGTCATCAGCCACGCGATCCTGCGGAAGGAAGACGTCGAGGGCAGCCTGGTTCTGATCGTGGCGGTGGATCGGGCCGTGCTGGAAGAACCCCTGGCGATCTGCCGCGAAGCCCGATTGGACCTGGCGTCGGCCTGCGTGTCGTCGCTGGCGCTGGTCGAGGCTCTGCTGCTCGACCCGCCCGCGGGTCTTCAGGAACAGACCTTTGCCCTGGTCAATCTCGGCTGGACGACCGTGGACATTACCATTATGTCCGGCGGATTGGTGCGCTTCACCCGCAGCGGCACCATGGGCGTGGGACGCATCGCTCCGCTGCTTGAGGAAGCTTCGGGCGGAAGACCTTTGCGCCAAGAGGGTCTGGAGGCGCTCGACGCTCTGGCGCCCGAAGGCTTTTTTACGCACGCCGCTCGACCGCGCCGCCGCGCCGCTCCCACGACTTACAGCGTGGACGATTTTGTCGAGGAGGAGCTCGACGCTCCGGCCTTGCAGGCCGCCTCGACAGCCGCCACCGTCGCGGCCGTCAGCGCCGACGAACTCCCCGCCGTCGAACTGACGGGTCCCGCCGGCGAAGTGGCCAAATGGCTGGGCCGCATCGTCCAGGAAATCCAGCGCACCCACACCTTCGCCATCCGCGAGTTCGAGTGTCCCGAAGTCGGGTTGGTGTACCTCGCCGGCATCGGTTCCTATATCACGAATATGGACAAGTATCTCGAGCAGCACATGCGGTGTCCGGTCGGGCGGATTCGCCCGCCGGCCTCGATCGAGTTTGCCACGGTCAAAGACCGCCATCTGCCGGAAGCCTGGCGCGAGTTTGCGGTCGCGATCGGCGCGGTGGCCGGCGCCAATCTGCCCCCGATCAATCTGTTGCCGCCCGAATATACCGAAGGCATCCGGATCAAGAAGCGCCGGCGCGCCCTGGCCGTGACTGGATCGTTGGTCGTGCTGCTGATCGCCTTGTGTACGGGCTACGCCGTGAGGTGGGTTCACGATCAGGGAAAGCTGCTGGAAAAGCTCAGGAAGGAGAACAAGCACCTGGCGCCGAAGGTCGCGGAATTGCGCGACAAGGAGCGACGCCTGAGAATCGTGGAACAGAACGTCAAAGATCCGTTTTCCGCCGCGGCGATTCTCGACACGATCACCCGAATCGAGATGGTCACCCGCCGCCAGGTGGCGTTGCTCGACTATCACTACATCAAGAACGAGGGGGTCATGCTGACGGGCCATGCCCGAGGGAATCCCGAAAAGGGAACCTTTGGGGCCGCCGAGGTGGAGCACTTCGTCAGCGAGCTGGAAAAGACCAAGTGCTTCCCCGGAGGAATCTCCATCAAATCCCGATCGCCCTTTCCGTTGCCGACGAATCGCGGGGAAGTGACCAAGTTTGATCTGGATTCTCGCTTTTCGAAGCCTGCGGAGAAGTAAATGCTATGGCACTGACCATGACACGACGCGAGCGAACCATTCTGATCCTGACCCTCATTGTCGGGGCGGTGGCGCTGGTCTACTATTTTGGATTGGAGCAGGCCGTCAATGCACTGGCCGCGCAGCGCGAGCAGCTCCGCCAGGAGCAGAAAACCAACCAAAGCTACCTCGACGATCTGCGCAAGAAGGAGACTGTGGACTCGCGCTACCGGGAGATCGAACGGCTCTATTCGATCACCGATCAGGGCAGCAAGGAGTTCACGGCCAGCGTGGAGCAGACGTTCGCCGCCATCGGCATGACGGGCGCAAAATATTTCCCTCCCGAGGAAGCGCTCATGAAGGGTAACGAGGACCTGGGCTATGTGAAACTGCATATCGCCTGTGACGGCGACATCCGGAAGGTCGCCCAGGTGCTGAGTTTCTTCGACCAACAGGCGATCCTGGTCGAGGACCTGAAGCTGACGGCGTTTCTGGACCAGGAGCGGGTCAACATCGAGGTGTGGATTTCGCAGATCGTCAAGCTCACCCCCGAGAAGCGACGGGAACTGGAAGCCAAAAGCCGCCGCCTTCGGGGCGCTTCTGGAGCGGCGCGAGAACGGGAGCCGATGGGGCTTTGAATTGCGGATTGCGAACGGAACGCCGGCGGCCTCGCCGGTGCTTCAGATAGCGAAGTGGGGATTGTGACTTCGAGATCGCCGATGGGCAATTCGCAATTGGTCGCGCGGAAGCAAAGGAATCCACGGCAGCAAACAGGGCGAGAGTCCTGGGAAAACGAACCAGATCGTGGTGGCCCGAGACTTGCTCCTTTAGGGAACGGGTATCTTGCCTGTGCCACGACCAAAAGGGTTTCGGCGCCCAGTGAGATTCAACCGAGTGGGGATGCCGGCCGCCGGCGGGAGCAAAGGCTATGATACAGCGTGACGTGGCAATCAACGGTGTGCTGATGGTTCTGATCTTGGGGGTCGCCTATCTGCTGGTCCGCTACCGCCAGCCCGAGCTGAAGGGCGACCAATTCGCGGGCGAGGAGGAGCCACCGGCCACCGCCGAGACCTCGCCCGTTTCCCCCCAGGCGATCATTCCGCTCAATCACGCGGTGCTGGCCGAGGTCAATCCGTTTCGCACGATCATCACCCCAACGCCGACGCCGACGCCGACGCCGCCGCCGACGCCCACGCCCATTCCGCTCCAGCTGGCCATGTCGCAGTTCCAGTTGGTCATGCCCGATCCGCCGCGGAGTGTGACGTTGATGGAGAGATCGAACGCGAATCAGTTCGAGTGGAAGGTGGGCGAGACCCGCGCGGTCAATGTTGCGGGACAGTCTCTCCGGGTGACCTTGAAGCTGGTGGACCCCAATGACTTCCACGCCGAGTTTGTGGCGCCCCCGAACCAAACGTTCACGTTCAGCCTGTTTGGTGGGCCGAAGTGAGTCTGGCGTCGCGCCCGGGGGCAAAGAAAGGTGGGCACAGCGCAGAACCGTTTGGCCGATTCCGGTTTGTCGCGAGGGAATGACGCGCTGGCGCTCTGGTGTGACTTTTGAGAGTTCCTGGTAGAATGCCAAGGGTGCATCTCCCGAATGTATGTGTTTAGCGCGCATAAGCAACAACGACAAGGGCACCCTGCGCACTGGCAAAACTGAGGGTGCGAGCCAACTTTTGGAGTG
>Ga0315282_10006202_pt1 | contig 20095 bp, 15 predicted proteins | sample YL17G07_20_MG_FD_203693 | JGI IMG/M metagenome (GOLD analysis project Ga0315282, IMG submission 203693) | Sediment microbial communities from Yellowstone Lake, YNP, Wyoming, USA - YL17G07_20 | ecosystem: Environmental > Aquatic > Freshwater > Lake > Sediment | place: USA: Wyoming | collected... | reverse complement strand
GGGGATCGGCGGGGCTTCGCTGATGGCATACAGGTAGCCATCAGACGAGCCTACGTAGAGCGTCCCGTCGGCGCCGATCGCGGGCGACGACCTGATCGCACCGCCCGTGGCATAGCGCCAGGCCGGCGTCCCGTCCGGGCGCACGGCGTACAGGTAGCCGTCGTTGCAGCCCACGAAGATGGTGCCGTGACCATCGATCGCGGGCGACGACTCGACCACGTCGCCGGTACTGTAGGTCCATTGCGGCCACTCGTTCGGGTCGGGGCTGCGCGGATCGACCGCCAGCAGGTAGCCTGGGCCGAATGGAGGCCCTGCTTGAGACGAGTCCACTCCGATGTAGACCAGGCCGCTGGCGTCAATGGCAGGCGAGGAGCGCACGTAGGCTGGATACGGGATGTTGCCTGCGCAGGACATCAGGAACTCGCCATCCGGCTGCACCGCGTGCAGGCAGCCCGCGTCCGAGCCGACCCAGATCACGCCATCGGTCGCCACTGCGGGCGAAGAGTAGCCCCAACGACTGGCCAGGAAACATCTCCAACGCTCACTGCCGTCGGGCTGGACGGCGAACAGGTAGACCCGCCCGGCGTCGATGTAGACTGTACCGTCGGGCGCGATCGCAGGCGAGCTGTAGACCTCGGGGTAGGGCGGCAGGATGAGGGTGTTGAAGCGCCACTTCAAGCTGCCGTCAGGGTTGAGGGCGTAGAGGTAGCCGTCGTTCGCTCCGACGTAGAGCGTGCCGTCGAGCGCGATGGCAGGCGAGGAGCGCGTGGCCACTCCGACATTATAGCGCCACTTGAGCCGACCGTCCGGCCAGAGCGCGTACAGGTAGCCGTCCAGCGAGCCGATGTACACAGTGCCATCGACGGCGAGAGCCGGAGAGGAGTTGACCGCCCCACCCGTGGGATAGCTCCACCTGAGCAGGCCGTCCGAGTATAGCGCATAGACACTGCCGTCCCAGGAGCCGAAATAAATGGTGCCGTCGGTGCCAATGGCGGGTGAGGATTCGATGGCCGCGGAAGTGAGGAAACGCCAGCGTAGAGCCGGAGCCGCGGGACCCACGTAGGGGCTGCGGCAGGTGTGCTGCGCGTCGTGGCCGAACATGGGCCAGGGCGCGCTGGCCGACTGCGACGCGACGCGCGACGGACCGGCCGCGACCAGCCCGAGCAGCGCCAGCGCAGCCGCTACAGCCATTGCAGGACCTTTTGCTCTCATCCCACACCTCCTCGCCCCGCCGCGGCGAGCCCATGTCGCTCAGCCCAGGTCGGCTGAGATCACAGGGGAACGTGCCGATGCGACGAGCAACGACAAACGCCAGCACGGCACGCCTACGCGCCCGGAATGGTGTCAGGATGCAGGTTGTACCTGGGTCGTGGGTAAGACGTCGTCACGATCGGTGCAGCGCGCCGTGAACACAACTCCCTTCCCCCTCATTATACCACACAACCGCCCGCACGACTGTATATGTCTCGTAAAGAGAGTGTGAATACTGGCCATTGTTCGGACGCACCCAGGCTTTCGGTTCCCAGTCACACCCCCCGGGGGGCGGTCACTGGCAACCGCCTACTGCACCTGCAGCTCCACATCGTCCAGGTAGACCGCCGTGATGCCGCCCACGTGCACCTTGATGCGCTGGCCTGTATAGTGCAGCGGGCTGGCGCTGTACGCGCGCCAGTCCTGGTGATACTCCATCCACACGTCGCAGGCCAGCTCGAAATCGTCGCTGGCGCGCAGGATGCAGAAGTAGATGCGGTCGCTGTCGGCCATGCTGCTCTCGGGCCAGTAGTAGAACGAGAGGTCGGCGCGCGTGGCATCGACGGGTATCTCCACCGCCTGCTGCGCAGAGGAATAGCTGTAGACGTTGGCCCCGCTGGCGATGCCCAGGCGCACCCAGCACGCGCCGCTGTGCGCACGCGAGACGCTGTAACCAGCCGGATAATCAGTGTGCGGGAGCTCCGAGCCCTCTTCATTCTCAAAGCTCGGGTTGAGGATCCTTTGCTCGGGCTGGCGTGGCGTGGCCGTAGGCGTGGGCAGCGGCATTGGGCCCGGCACGTAGCGGTCAAGCAGCACAATCGGCATGTGGACGCGATAGGTACGGGTGGGGACGGTCACGAAGTACGCCGTCACCGCCTTGTGGCCATCCATGACCACGGTGACGCTCGACTTGGTGTCCAAGACCGAGCCCGCCCAGTAGCTGAAGGCGTAACCTGTCGCGGGGTAGGCCGTCAGTGTGACCTGGGTGCCCGCAACGTATAGCCCGCCCGCACAGTTGGGTGCGGGCGAGGCCTGGACGTAGCTACCTGCACGAGGGCTCACGCTTGTGGCTAGCTCGTAGCAGATCGGCAGCGCGGTCGAGTTGCGCCCACCCGGGGTCGGGAGCTGCGAAGTCCAGTCGCTGCCGCGGTCGGTGTCGATACTGCTGGCATCGCGCCCCAACGTGGAGCCCACCAGCGGGCTGGAGGGATTGCTGCTCCTCCAGCCCGTGCCCCAGGGTGGAGTCACAAACGACTCGCCCCAACGCGCGAAATCGATGCCGATGCCCGCGCTGTCACTGAGTGCGGCCGCGCCGCCGCTGGCGTTTGCCCAGGGCATGTCGCTGCTGCCCACGTAGAGCTCGCTCGCCGTGTTCGTACCGCTACCTTCGCGCAGCACGACGTAAGCCCCGGATGACAGGGTTAAGGTCGGGAAGACGTATGTTGCGGCCAGGGTGCCCGCGGCGCGGTAGGCCAGCAGACGCCAGCCGTTCACGCTGATCGCGTAGTCTTCGGGGTTGTAGAACTCGACCCAGTCGGGCGTGCCCAGGTCCAGCTCGTTGATCACGGCCCGGTTGCTGGGTGTACCGCTGGAGCAGGTGTAGATACGCACGTCGTCGATGTACCAGCCACGGCCGCCGACCGATGTGTCCGACCCAACGCGGAAGCGAAAGCGCGCGCTGCCCGGCTAGGCTGCCCAGGTCGAGCCGACTCGAGACATAGCCGTAGCTTTGACCGCCAAAGGCGCGCCGTCCTGCCAGAGGGTTGTCATAGGCGCCTGAGACGGATCCGTTGTCGCTGTTCTCTGTGAAGAAAGCGCCTGCGTCGCGCCAGGTGCATCCACCGTCTGTGCCGTACTCGACGACCGCGCCGTCGTACAAGCTGGCATCGCTGGCCTCCGGGTCATAGGCGTGGCGACAGTGCAGATAGGCGTTGCTGCCCGCTGGCAGGGAGATGTCGTTCAGCATTGTCACGGCATGGTCGTTGCGGGTACTCGGGTCGTCGCCCCACAGGCTGTAGCGACCGCTGGTGGCGTATTCGTGCGCCCTGTACCACAGGTCGTCGCCGATCGCGGCGTTCGAGGTCCAGTGGTCGCTGCCGCTTTCCAGGTCGTCAAAGAAGAGGCTCACGGGCGACTGCCCGGTGGTGCACACGGTTGCCTCGCCGACCGCGCACAGCTCAGGCTGTTGGCCCGTCTCCGCTGCGTCCAGCGCGTTCTTGACCTGCCGGCAATCGGCAGTGGTGATGCCGGCCGTGCCCACCAGGTCGGCGCAGGCCTGTTGCAGGCAGTCGTAGAGGTTCTGATAGTCGCTGGCCGAGGTGAAGAGGTGGGTCTGGACTTCGTACCAGATCTTGGCAACCTTGGGTATGCCTAGCCCGACGACCGTCTTGCCGTTGAACGCGCCGCCGTCGGTCATCAGGAAGGCGGCTTTGTTGGCCACGCCACTGTTGATGTGCAGGCAGCCCCATCACGCGCGCCGCAATAGTAGTCAGGGCTGGTCATGCGGTCCGGATGGCCAAAGGCGGGTGGATCGCTCAGACTGCGGTTCGCGCCGCCGGCCAGGTCCTCGGGGTGCAGCCAGCGCACGGCTGGCGTGTCGTTCCCCGCGCCGTTGGTCAGATCGATGCACTCGCCCCAGATGTCGGAAAATGCCTCGTTGATGGCGCCGGATTGCATATAGTAAAACAGGCTGGACTCGTGGTCGGTCACGCCGTGGGTCAGCTCGTGGGCCACCACGTCGTCAGCCGCTGCAAAACCCGCTCCGAAGACCGCTTGGACTCCGTTCCAGAAGGCGTTTTCGTAGGGGCAATCACCCTCCTCGTCGCAGTAGCGTACGGTAGAGATCAAGCGCATGCCACGGTTGTCGATGCCATCTGGCCCGTGCACGCTGCAGTAAAAGCCGTAGGTTGAGCCGGCATAGTCGCAGGCCAGGTCCGCGTCGAGGACGCCAGTCGGAGGCTGCCCTTCGACGCGCACAGGACCGCTGCCGGGCAGCCCGGCGTCCCGGTTGTCGTAGACCGCGTGGAATTTGGCTGGCTCGATCTGGCTGAAGTGCAGAGCGACGGCCGCCGTCTGCGCGTCAACCAGCACCAATTCGCGCACGGGCATGACTCGTGTTGAGCGCACCTCGCTGCGCCAGACCAGCCGGGTCTGGGGGATGCCGGGTGCTGCGAGCAGAATGGGGTTGTAGGGCCACAGTCCTGGGTTGCTGGCGTCGAGCGCATCCCTGGCGACGCGCTCCAGTTAGGCCACTGTCTCCAGCGCCGTCTCGCGCGCCACCTCTGGCGCGACCTGTGGGCTCACGTTCACCTGCAGTGCGGGCAAGACCTCACCGCTGACCGAGACCACGTTGCGCTCCTGGTCGTGCACCACCAGCTCACCGCCCAGCACCGGTACGTCGCGGTATGCCTGCCGGAAGCACACAAACGCGCGTCCCCGGTCGGCGCTCTGAGTGCGCATCACGCGCAGTTCGCACGCCGCGTCGGTCAGGCCAGACAGGGCGCCGTACTCGGTCAGGAAGGCCCGTGCTGCGTCTTCTGGTGTGGAGCTGGCATGCGGCCCCGCCGGACGTGGCGCGGGGCGGTCGGGCGGGGGCCGAAGAAGCGCACCATGCCGGTCTGGGAATGGTAGGAGATGCGAGCCTGGCCCCCGCTGGCTTCCCGCAAGCGCCTGAGCAGGGCCGGCGCCGTCCCCTCCTGCGCAGGCAGCGTCGGCGTGGCCGCGACGGCCGAGGGTGGCTGACCCGCGACCAGGAGCGACACACACAGGGCACGGCAGAGTAGCAAAGAGCGCGGAACGGCGGAGCGACCCTTCAACGCGTTACCCCCTTGCAGCTGGATTCGAGCGCAGAGGCCAGGACCACGCGACGCCGACCGAAGTCCATGCGCCGTTGGCTGGGAGTGGGCTGCGTCTATCATAGCATATGATCCGTCTGGACCACGGCTCGCGTGGGGGCACTTTGCCGCGGCGCTCAACCTGTGCTATAATGCCCGGCAATGCCCCGCCAGGGGTGAATTACACGGGGCCAGCAACGAATGTTCTCTCGAGGGCGAGAAGTGACTGTGGATGCCAGTGCCTATGCAGCGAACCTCACGCAGGCAGACTCCGATCTCCTGAAACGAATAAGACAAGCCCTGCCGATTCTGGCGGACATCAGCCGTAGCGACTTGCTGCTGTACGTGCCGGCAGGTGCGCAAGAAGCCGAGGTTCTTGACCAGGCCAGACCACACTCGCTCTTTCCGCTCTTCAAAGAGGATCTGATCGCGACGCGGGTGGACGCTCATAGCGCCCCCTGGGTCTTCAGCGCCCTGTCCCGGACGAGCCTGCAGCGCGGCGTGCAGAGCGGCACAGTGCGCGACGCGCCCATCGTACGCGAGGTGTTGCCAGTGCTGGGCAGCGACGGCCACGCCCTGGCAGCGCTGAGCATTGAGACCAACCTGCTGGCACATGAACGCCATCGCCGCCGCGCCAAGGAGTTCCGCAAGGCTCTGCGGCAGTTGCAGGAGATGGCGTTGCGCGGGGAACTGGTCAACGCAGAAGGACTGACACCCTTTGGCGAGCACGATGGCATCGTGTTGGTGGACACGCACCGCAACGTACGCTATACCAGTGGCATCGCCGCCAACCTCTTCCGCCGCATCGGTTACATGGGCAACCTGCTCGACCGCAGCCTCGACTCGCTCGACACGGTCGACTCTGAGGTAGTAGACGAGGCGCTGAGCCATGGCGCATGCGTCCAACGCGAGACTGAGCAGCGCGGGCGCATCTGGATCCGCAAAGCCATTCCGATTTACGTGCCCAAACGGTCGTGGCAGTGGCTGGCGGGGCGTCGCGCCGACCCGGAAGTGCCCTGTCCGCCAGGCACGGTGCCGGCGGGCGTGGTGCTGGCCGTGCACGACGACACGTCGGCGCGCGACAAGGAGCGCGAGCTGAAGGCCAAGCTTGCCATGATCCAGGAGGTCCACCATCGTGTCAAGAACAACCTGCAGTCGATCGCGTCTCTGCTGCGCTTGCAGGCGCGCCGCAGCGCCTCGGCCGAGGTGCGGCAGGCCCTGACCGACACGGTCAACCGCATCCTGAGCGTGGCGGTGGTGCACGAGTTCCTGTCGTACAACACGGGTAGTGTGATCAACCTGCTTGAAGTGGCGCAGCGTATCGCGGGCCAGATGTCGCAGAGCGTAGTGGATCCTACCAAGACGATCCAGTTCCGAGTCACGGGCCAGGCCATCTACCTGTCTTCGCAGCAGGCCACCGCCTGTGCTCTGGTGATCAATGAGCTCTTGCAGAATGCCGTGGAACACGGCTTTGAACAGCGCAGCAAAGGCACGGTCGACGTGGCGCTGACCGACGACGGCGAGTGGGTCGGCATCGAAATCTACGACGACGGCGCCGGTCTGCCGCAGGAATTTCAGCTTGGCGAGGACAGCGGCCTGGGACTGCGCATCGTGCGGATGCTGGTCGAGGGCGACCTGAAGGGCAAGTTCGAAATCCGTGGGGATCAGACGCCTGCCTCTGGCAGCGAAGCGGGCGTCAAAGCCGTGGTGGCTTTCCCCAAGACATCTCTGGGAGGTGCAAGGAATTGAACCGAAAGCGTATCCTGATTGCAGACGACGAATCCTTGATCCTGATGGATCTGCGCGAGATGCTCTCCAACCTGGGCTACCTGATCGTGGGCGAAGCCAGCGATGGCGTGAGCGCGGTCAACATGGCGCGCGAGTTGAAACCGGACCTGGTCATCATGGACGTGATGATGCCGGCGATGGACGGTATCGAAGCAGCCAAGCTGCTCACGGCGGAAAGGATCGCGCCCGTGCTTCTTCTGACCGCCTACAGCCAGGAGGACCTGGTCGAGCGGGCCAAGGAAGCAGGTGTGGTGGGCTACCTGGTAAAGCCGTTTCGTGAATCCAACCTGGCCCCGGCCATCGAAGTCACTCTGGCCCGCTTTGCGGAGTTCCAGACGCTGCAGAAAGAAGTGGCCGACCTCAAGGAGACGCTCGAGACGCGCAAGCTGGTGGACCGCGCCAAAGGCATCCTCATGGCGACGCAGGGCCTGAGCGAGCAGGACGCGTTCCGTCGCATCCAGAAGATGAGCATGAACACGCGCCGCCCAATGAAAGAAATCGCTGAGGCAGTCATCCTCGCCAGCGAGGTCAAGGAATAGCGCAACAGCCTCCCCGGGGTGACGCCATGCCCGCAAGTGAGCGCGCGGGAGCCATCCTGTGAGGTGTTGTGCCGCAACGCAACGTCGCGCTTAGCAAGGGCGGGGGTGCAGGACGATGACGACCAGGATGGATACCAACCGCCCACAGTGGATGGGTGGTGGGCAATGAGCACACACTGGGTGCAGCGCCTGTCCAGAGCCCTTCCGGGGCTCGCAGTGCTAGTGCTGGTTGGGGCGCTGGGTCTGGCCCTGGCTTGGTTGCCCTGGGAGTGGGCAGCGGTCCTCATCGTCGGGTGCGCCGCCGCGCTGGTGCTGCTCGTGCGGCCCGAGCTCACGTTGGTCTTGCTGGCATTCGCCGTGCCGTTTGGCTCGATTCGTGAGCTGCCGCTGGGCCCGGTCAACGTGGGCGCCGCCGATTTGCTGGTGGGCGTCCTGCTGGCGGTCTGGCTGGGGCGCATGGTAGCCGTGCGCCGCATCGTCATCCCGCGCGCGCCTCTGCTCGTGCCCCTGCTGGTCTTCCTGGGAGCGATTTCCTTCTCGACCCTTGCGTCGGTCTCCCTCGAATTGAGCGCCAAGGAGATCGTCAAGTGGTTTGAGGTGCTGATCATCTACCTCTTTATGGCGAGCCTCAATCCTCCCGAGGTGCCTCAGCCTACGGGAGGGTTGAACTGGAGCGTCCTGGCCCTGCTCGCGGCTGGCAGCGCCGAGGCGCTGGTGGGCGTCTATCAGTTCCTGTTTCGCGTAGGGCCAGAGGGGTTCGTACTGTTTGGACGGTTCATGCGCGCCTATGGGCACTTTGCGCAGCCCAACCCCTTTGCCGGCTACCTGGGACTGGGCATCCCCCTGGCCTACGCCCTCACGCTGGAGGGGATGCAGATCTGGCCACAACGGGCGGCCCAGGCACGCTCCGGCCTGCGCCAGGCTCTCGTGCAGGCATCGCAGTACGCGGCCGCACTCGCCGCCCTGTGCATCATGTCGCTAGCCATGTTGATGAGCTGGTCGCGTGGGGCCTGGGTGGGCCTGGCGGCGGCGCTGGTCGTGGTCACGGTGGTGCGCAGCCGGCGCGCGCTGGCGCTGGCCGTCGCCCTGGGGCTGGTGCTAAGCTACGTGCTGCTCATTGGTGGTGCCAGGTACCTCCCGCCTGCGCTGGTGCAGCGCGTTTCCGATTTCCTGCCCTATGTGGGCGGGGTCGACGTGCGCGCCGTGCAGGTCACCGACGCAAACTTCGCCGTGGTGGAACGCATGGCGCACTGGCTGGCGGCGGTGGGCATGTTCAGTGACCATCCCTGGCTGGGGGTGGGCATTGGCAACTACCCGCAGGCCTACTCGCGATATGCCATCGGTCGCTGGCGTGACCCGCTGGGCCATGCCCATAACTACTACCTTAACATCGCGGCCGAGGCAGGTGTGGTGGGTCTGCTGGCTTATCTGCTGCTCTTTGGCGCGTGCCTGTTCTACGCCTGGCGCGTCGTCCTGCACGCGCGTGGCTATGGGCGCGCACTGGCGCTGGGTGCGCTGGGCGTGCTCGTGCACCTCTCGGTCCACAGCCTATTCGACAACCTCTTTGTGCACAGCATGAACGTGCAGGTGGGGCTGGTGCTCGGCCTGCTGGCGACGGCCGATGCGAGTGCGGGTGCCTGCGATGCGCATCGGGATTGACTATACCGCCGCCGTGCGCCAGGGTGCAGGCATTGGGCGCTACACACGGCAGCTCGTGCAGGCCCTGCTCGAACTGGATCGCGACAACTCGTACGTGTTGCTGGCTGCAACCGGTGGAGCGCACGGGCCCTCGGCGGCCTGGCCGCAGGTCGGGGAACGTCTGGCTCCCGTGCGCCAGGTGAGGCTGCCCGTCTCGGACCGCACGCTTAACGTGCTCTGGCACCGTCTGCAGTTGCCCCTGTGGGCAGAGTGGGCCAGCGGACCGCTGGACATCCTGCACTCGCCCGATTTTGCGCTGCCGCCGGTACGACGCGCGCGGACCATCCTCACGGTGCACGATCTGTCCTTCATGCGCGTGCCCGAGTGCTCCGATCCACGCCTGCGTGCCTACCTGCTGCGCGTGGTGCCCGCCAGCGTGCGCCGCGCCGACGTCGTGTTGGCCGATTCCGAGTCGACGCGCCAGGACGTGATTGAGCTGCTGGGGGTCGACCCGGCACGCGTGGAGGTGGTGTACGCCGGGGTGGAGTCGCGCTTCCAGCGCGTGCGCGATGCGCAGACGCTGCAGGCCGTGCGCAGCCGTTACCACCTGCCTGCGCACTTCATTCTGGGCGTAGGCACGTTGCAGCCGCGCAAGAATTTCGAGCGACTGATTGAAGGCTTCTCGCACGTGCGTGATGCCGTGCCTGCTGAGACCCATCTGGTGATCGCTGGTGGCGTGGGTTGGCTGTATGAGGGCATCCACCGTTGCATCAAAGAGCTGGGCCTCCAGGAGGCCGTGCACCTGCCGGGCTACGTCGCCGACGAGGACCTGCCCGCGCTGTACAGCCTGGCCGACGTGTTCGCCTTTCCATCGCTGTACGAGGGCTTTGGCCTGCCGCCTCTGGAGGCGATGGCCTGTGGAACGCCCGTCGTCTGCTCGAATGCCTCGTCGTTGCCCGAGGTGGTGGGCCAGGCCGCGTTGACGGTCGACCCGCTGGACGTGGACGCGCTGACCGATGCGCTGCGGCGTGCTCTGAGCGATGAGCCACTGCGTGCCGAACTGACACAAATGGGTCTGGCCCGGGTCCGGTGCTTCACGTGGGAGCAGGCTGCGTCCACGTTGCTGGACGTGTACCGGCGCATTGCCGACTGACAAAACAAAGAGACCTGGTTCTGTCGCCAAAACCAGGCCCCGCGTGTTCTCCGTCTGGACCTAGGGTGTTAGGATCTTTCCGCTCGCGCCGGGTCTGCCAGTCGGGCCGGCTGCGCTGGCCGAGGTTGGCACGATGGTCTGGGCCTGGGCCCGAATCTCCCGCAGGCGCTGGGCTGTCTCCGGGCGCTTCTGCTCGTCCAGGTCCTGGGCCAGTGCCTCCAGAATCTCGATCAAGTTGGCATCCCATTCGCCCTGGCGCTCGCGCAGCATTCTCTCCGTGCCCTGTGGGTACTCCTGCGCCAGTAGATCGTTGACAAATCTGACCTCCGGTGGCAGGCTCTCCTGCAGCAGCTTCAGGATGGCCGTATTGATGGCCTGCAGCTTTTGCGCTTCCTCGGTCTTGCCCTTCTGTTGGGCATCGCGCAGTGCCCCGCCTACGATGGACAGGAAGAACGAGTCGATCTCCTCTTTCCTCTGCCGCACAAGTGGCAGCGGGTCCGAACTGGCCAGCAGCTCCTGCAAGAACTTGAGCTTCGTATCCTGCACGGCCAAGGCTTCCTTGTCCAGTTGCTCGGTCATCTCCAGCAGGTCGGTGCGCAGCGCGCGTAGGGCTTCGGCTTCCCCGGGCGTGGCCTTGGCGATGCGCCCGGTCAACTCCTCGAAGAAGGCATAGTTGAGCAGGGGACGGTTGTAGAGCACGTAGGCCCAACGCGCGTCCTTGTCTTTGGCGGCCAGGATGCGGTCGACCAACACGACGGGGGGCGTGTCGTCAGGCAGTGGCTCGGGCAGGCTGATAGGCAGTCGCGCCAGCAGGGCGTCGCGCAGCTTGAGCAGCTTCTCGGCTAGCCCCGACTGCCCCGCGCCGGCGCTGCCCTCGGCAGAGGCCGCCAGAGTCAGGAAGAACTGGTAGTCGATGCGCTGCTTGTTCTGCTCGACCAGCGCGTTGAGGGCTGTCTCGTCGTCCAGGGCTCTCAGCAAGTCCTGCAGTAGTTGGCCGCGCAGCCGTTGCTCCTCCATCATCTCCTTGGTAATGCCGTCCGCTTGCAGGATCTCGTCGATCAGGCCCTGCATGGTCAGTGCGGTGCGAGGGTTGAGGAAATAGCCTTTGCGCTCCCCCGCAGGCACCGCGCTCATCAGGGCGCTGAGCATGCTGCCGGTCAGCTTTTCCCGCTCGGCCATAGGCAGGTTCAATTCGGGTGGGATGAAGAACAGCAGCAATTCCTTCTGTGGGTCGTGGTAGAGCAGGGGTGCGCTCACACGCCCGGGCGCGCCGCAGGACGGGCAGATGACTGTGTTTAGCCCCCCGCGCAATAGGTGACTCTTGAGCTGGGGCTCCATTTGCACGTCGATGATGCTGAATACCTGCGCCGCGTACTTGGCGCCGCACTTGGGGCAAGTGATCTGGATTGGCAAGGTTGGTACCATCAAAACTCCTCTTCAGAGCCACGTCGCCGTGGACTCTATGATGTAGGCGGAAAATTATAGCCCGAAAGGCCGAGTTTGCCAAAGCGCAGCACGCCCTCACCCCGGGCCCTCTCCCACAGTTGATGGGAGTCGAGAGACCTTCCCGAAAGGTGGCGCCGCGACACCTGCTGGCGCGTGCCGAGGCATCTTTCGGGAAGGTGATTCGCCACTGCGACTTGGGCCGCCGCTTGTCGATTTCGCGCACCTGGCGTAGAATGGGCTTGGCTCCGGTTGTGATCGCAGTGGGGGATGCCGGCTGACCTCCAACGCAGCAATCAGCACCAGTGCGTGCACTCTGACCCAGGAGCTGAGGGCGGCCTGGCCCGTAAGGCAAGCGCCCCTGGCGCGTCTTGCTTGCAGACTACAAGAGGAGGATTGCGCATGAGACTCAAGGTGATGGCTTCCCTGCTGTTGACTGTAGCGCTGCTGGTTGCCTGTGGCGGAGGCAAACCCGCCAGCAACCCGCCACCGGCCAAGGAATCTACCAAGGCGGCTTCCGTTGTGCAGCCTACGTCCAAGCCCGCTGTCGAACCGACACAGCTTTCCGAAGAGTACGGTTTTGACCAGTCGTCGAACCTCGCCAAACTGAGCAGCTACCGCGTCCACTATGTCTGGCAGTGGCAGGACACCAAGGATGGCAAGACCGAGACCGGCTCCTGGGACCTGACGGAGGAATTCACCCAGGAAGGGCCCGCGCGCCGCACGGTGTGGAGTGGCACCAACACGGCCGGCGAAGCGGGCCAGGGCGCCGTCGAGATCATCCAGATCGGCAACGAGAGCTACATGAAGACCGGCAACGAGTGGATCGCCATGACCAGCAACGAAAACGTGTTCAAGGGCAACGCCTTCCTGTCGGATCCGCTGGGCATGGTCTCTAGTACGCGTGGCAAGCTCGTCAAACGCGGCGAGTCGGTTAACGGCGTCTCGGCGGACCACTACACCTTTGACGAGAGCACCATCGCCGGGCTGACGACTCTGGGCAGCGTCGCCAAGGCCAAAGGCGACGTGTGGATCTCGCCGGAGTTTAACGTCGTGGTCAGGTACGTTGTACACTATGAGGGCCAGCAGCTCAAGGTGGGCGGCGGCGACAACGGCATCCTCGACGTGGCGCTGGACCTGACCGACGTCAACAAGCCCATCAGCATCAAAGCGCCAGAAGGCGTCAAACCCGCTATGCCCGAGGACATTCCGCTCATGGAAGGCGCGACGGATGTCACCGCTATCTCCGGCATCGTCAGCTTCAAAACTGACAAGAGCGTGGCCGACGTCACCGCCTACTACGAGCAGGCCATGCCCGGCCAGGGTTGGACCAAGGAAGAGGGCGGCATCGCGGGCATGCTCTCCTTCGCCAAAGGCGAGCGCAAGGCCACCGTCGTGATCCAGGGCGAAGCGAGCGGCAAGACCTCTGTCACCATCATGGCGCAGTAGCAGACAGCACGCCGGCTCTGCTGGTTTCCGTGGCGACTGCGGCTGCAGCTAGTCGTGCGCCAGCGTCAATGCCCAGACAGCGCCCGCGCCGCCGTCCAGCAGGGCCTGGGCGCAGGCGCGCAACGTGGCGCCCGTGGTGAGCACGTCATCGATCAGTAGCACGGGCTTGCCGCGCAGGCTGTCGTCATCACAGCGAAAGGCGTTGCGCACGTTCTCGGCGCGCCGGGCGGCATCCAGGCCCACCTGCGGCAGTGTGGGCGCGACGCGTAGCAGCGTGCGCTCGGCCACGGGCAGCCCGGTGTGCCGTGCCAGCTCGCGTGCCAGCAGCGCCGACTGGTTGTAGCCACGCTCGCGCAGACGCACCGAGTGCAACGCCACGGGCACAATCACGCCCACCGGCCAGGGATCGGCGCTCCAGGTATCGTACAACACCTCGCCCAACGTCGGCGCCAGCGCGCGCAACCCTCCGTACTTGAAGGCGTGAATCGCTTCGCGCAGCGGACCCTCGAAATGGGCCGCAGCTCGCGCTCCCTGCAGTGGCCAGGCGTCCTCCAGGAACGATGGCCAGGGCGGTTCGTAGAACAGGATCCCGTCCAGGCAGGCGGGACACAACCAGGCTCCGCTCGCATGACAGGCCACGCAGTGCGGCGGGAACAAGAGGTTGAGCAACATCTCGGACCACGGCCTGTGACGTGCGGCGGGAAGGTGCGGGAAGTCCATGGCGAGGGAAGAGCGCCCGCTCAGGGCTGGGGCGGGGTGCCCAGATCGAAGGTCACGCAGGGTGACCAGGGCAAGAGGCCGCTGCGGAAGGTCCAGTGCACGTCTTGCGACCCGGCAGGGATCTGGTAGGCGACCGCACCGCGTGCCTGCTGGCCGACATCCATCTCGCCTTCCGGTACGGTCCACTGCCGCTCGCGCTGGGCCAGCACCGTGGCGGCGACGTCCGGCGGGTAGCTGCGGCCCGCGCTCTCCAAGAGGGCCTGCTTCTCGGGCATCATGAAGCGGATGGTGCGGCTGGCGTTCTCGAGCGTCAGCTCCACCGCGCAGAAAGTCCGGCCGGGCTGAGGCTGGCGCCACTCGTCCGCGGGCAACACGGAAAAATGGTGCACCGTCACGCGCCAGCCTGCCACCTCGGCTGTCTCACCAATGGCGTAGAGACGCATGGCTGCGGGCTGCGTCAAGCAGCCCGCGCAGACCAGCAGGAGGCCCAATGCCACGAAGGCTGCCGCCCGGTTCGATTTTGTGCGACGCAACGAAGGCTGCCTGACCATCGGCGCATATTATCGCATAGAAGCCCTGCCCCGTCAAAGTGGCCCCTGTACACGACTTTCGCGAAAGGGGACACGCGAAAAACCATCAACAGATGGCTTGGTACAATTCGTCTCCTTGCGTGAGATTCCTGTACTCCTGATCTGTGCTATAATTGCGGTGGTAACAAACCTTGCCAGGAGAACTAGCCAAAATGCAGCGTGTGCTTCTGATAGTGGGCTTGATTGCTCTGACTGCCGCGGCCTTGCTAACCACCGGGTCTGTGTTCCTCCGGGGTGCGCCCAAGGTGGAGGTCTTGCCCCTAGATCCCGAAGTCTTGAGTTGGCAGGCGACATTGCCTAAGCCGACCACGTCCCCGGCGGCAGCTTCGGCCACAAAGGTGGCCGCCATTGGCTGGGTCTCGATTGCCACGCTGCAGCAAGGTCTGGACGGCTATGATGGTGCCAGCGACACGGGTATGGATTTCTACCTGCCCGACGCCAACTCCTGCCAGGCCCCGAGCCTCTCGGCGCGCGCAGGCAACAAGGCGGCCATGCTGCTGCGCTTTGACCTGACGCGCCTGCCTGCGCGGGTCGTCGGTCTGGGTCAGGACGCGCTCATCCGCCAGGCGACGCTCAGCCTCTACGTGGTGCAGGGGCGTTCGGACACGCGCCTGAGCCTCTTTCTCCCCCTGCGGGATTGGGACCCATGCGCCACGACGTGGAATGTGCCGTGGTCCAAGCCCGGCGCGGACGGCAGCCAGGACCGTGCCATGGAGCCCTTGCGTGAGTGGACTACGGTCAAGTCCCAGGGCTGGATCGACGTGGACATCACGCCTCAGGTGCAGGAGTGGCTGCGCGACCCTGACCACAACTATGGCCTGCTGCTCAAGTGCTTTGAGGAACGCTGGCCGTCCAACGAAATCATCTTCTCCAGCGACCACCCGGCGGTGAGCTCGCGCCCCAAGTTGACCATCAAGTACGAGGTCGTCCCGCCCCGCCCTTCGCCTACGCCCACCCTCACGGCCACGCCCACCGTGGAGCCCACTGTCACGGCTACTCCAGAGCCGACGGCCACGCCGCTCCAGCCGTTGGGTCCACGCGTGATCGAGCTGCACTGGCACGAGCGGATGAACACGGGCAACGCCTATCCTGTCACTGTTGTCTTCCGGCCCGAGGGGCCACCCGCTGCGCTGCGGCCGGGCGTAGGGTCCTACTGGTTCACTGTTGCGGCCCACCTAACCGCGCCCAGCTTCGAAGTGGATCCGGTCTCTGCCGAGGAACAGGTTCTGGAGGACGCGAACGGCGCGCTGACCTGGACGTGGACTGTACGGCCGCGCGCGGCAGGATCGCAGATCCTGTCGTTCGACCTGCTCTTCCTGCGTGCCCCCGCGCTGGGGACGGGCTCTGAGCCTGGGATGTGGTATTGCACCAGGACTGTCGCCGTCAGTCGGCCCTATGCCACCTGGGCGCAGGTCAACCGGGTGCGCAATGAGCTGGCTCTGTTTGGCATGTTCTGTGTCATCTTGGGGTACGCCTGGAGAAGACTGAAGCGCGAAGCGTGAAGAGTGAACTGCTACTTTATGTTTCACGAGGCAAGTTTCACGAGTTGCGTGGCTCGGGAAGTCTCGTTGTCTACCCCACTGCGCGCGTTGATACTGTAGGATCAGCCAACAGGTGCGAGTCGTTGGTTCACGAGATGCGACGCGCCGATTTCGACCCGCAGGTGCAGCGCGTGGATGCCGAAGCCGAATTTGTGGCGCATCTAGGCCCGGCGCGCGACGTGATCCTGGCTGACCATGCGCTGCCGCAGTTCGATGTGCTGCGTGCCATGCAGGTCTTGCGGGAGCGAGGTCCGGACATTCCCTGCATCGTCGTCACCGGCTCGATTGGGGATGAAGCGGCCGCCGGCTGCATCCTGCACGGAGCGGCTGACTTTCTGCTCAAAGACCTCCTGGCGCGGCTGGGCGCGGCCGTTGCCCAGGCCCTGGAGCAGAGGCGCTTGCGCCATGAGAGGCGCCATGCGGAGGCCGACCTGCGCGTCTGTGGAGCGATACAGGACATCAGGGAGCGCAAGCGGGCCGAGGAGTTGCTGCGGTTCAACCGCACGGTGGCGATACTGAGCCGCTACAACGAGGTATTGGCATGCGCCGCGCATGAGCTGGCGCTGCTCCGTGAGGTCCGCCACCTACTGGTCGAGACCGGCGGCTATCGCCTGGCCGGGGTGGGTTTTGCCCGGCAAGATGTGCAGAAGAGCATCCACCCCGTGGCGTACGCTGGCTTTGAGGAAGGGTGCTTGGAGACCTCGAACTTTCCCTGGGCTGATACGCCACACGGTCGTGAGTCCACCGGCACCGCCATCCGCACGCGCGGCTCCGCCGTTTGCAGGGACACTCTCACCAACCCGGCGTTCGCCTCTTGGCACAACGATGCCATCCGGCGGGGCTATGCCTCGGCGTTGGCGCTGCTACTCACCGCTGGCGATGAGGTGTTGAGGGTTCTTATTATCTATGCCAGTCACCCCGACGTTCTTGACGTCGCGGAGGTCAGGCTGCTGATCGAGCTGGCCGGCAATCTGGCGTATGGCATCGTGAACCTGCGCGCTCGCACCAGGGGAGGGGCCGAGGCCAGGGCCTGATTTGCCGCCAATCGAAAAGCGTGCTACGATGTAAGCCAAATGGATGAATCCGGCGTGCGGTGGTGCCGCCGACGGCTCGTGGTACTGAGCGACGGTCTCCAGGCCGGGGGGCGTCGCTTTGTTCTTTGTTGAACAACTGAGGAGGAATCATGACTGAGCGCGCAACTGGGGTCGTCGAGAGAGCCAGAGCGGATCAGGTGCAGTTCATCAGTCTGCAATTGACCGACATTTTCGGTGCAGTGAAGAATGTGACAATCCCTGTGGAGCGCCTGCCTGCTGCACTGGAGCGGGGCGTCAACTTTGATGGCTCATCGATCGAGGGCCTGGCGCGCATCGCCGAAAGCGACATGGCGCTGCGCCCTGACCCTGGCACCTACTGTGTCCTGCCCTGGACGACAGCTCAGGAGCGCACGGCCCGTCTGATTTGCGACGTGTATGACATGGCCGGGCAACCCTTTGCGGGCGACCCGCGCTACATCCTCAAGCGCACCCTGGCCCAGGCGCGCCAGATGGGCTATTACTTCGACACCGGGGCCGAGCTGGAGTTCTTCCTGTTTCGCATGAATGGGGAAGCGCGCATCAGCCCTGTGCCACAGGACGTGGGCAGCTACTTTGATTTTTCGCCGCGCGACCTGGCCTCGCAGGTGCGCAACGGGATCGCCCTGGCTTGCAAGGCGATGGGCATCGAGGTGGAAGCAGCGCACCACGAGGTGGCCCCTGGCCAGCACGAGATCGACTTCCATTACTCCGATGCCCTGGCCAGCGCCGATGCCGTTATGACGCTGCGCTATACCATCAAGGCTGTGGCCCAGAGCGAGGGTGTCTATGCCACGTTCATGCCCAAGCCGCTCTTTGGCGTCAACGGTTCAGGCATGCATACCCATCAGAGCCTCACCACGCTCGATGGCCGCAACGCCTTTTACGACGCGGCCGATCCTTACCATCTGTCGCACCTGGCCTACAACTATGTCGCGGGGCAGATGGCCCATGCACGCGCCATGGCGGCGGTCGTCGCGCCCACAGTCAACTCCTACAAGCGCCTGGTGCCGGGCTACGAGGCCCCTTCCTATATCTGCTGGGGTCAGGTCAATCGCTCCGCGCTGATCCGCATTCCGGGCTGCCTGCCCGGTCTAGGCCCGTCTTCGGCGCGCTGCGAGCTGCGCTGCCCCGACGCCAGCGCCAACCCCTACCTGGCCTTTGCGGTCATGCTCGCCACAGGGCTGGACGGCATCCGGCGCGACCTACTGCCTCCGCCGCCTGTGGAGGAGAACGTCTACGAGTTCGACGCAAGTCAGTTGCGCTCCCACAAGATCGCCTCGCTGCCGGGCACGTTGGATGAAGCGCTGCAGGAGATGGAGCAGGACGAGGTCATTGCTCAGGCCCTGGGCGAGCACACCTTCCGCCGCTACCTGGAGGCCAAGCGTCGCGAGTGGGACGAATATCGCATCCAGGTCACGCCCTGGGAGTTGGACCGGTATCTCACGACGCTGTAGGGCGCAGATTGCGCGCTGTTCTGACCATCTCCAGGAACTCGGCCAGGATCATGGCCGTCGCGCCCCACACCTTCTGGTCTCCCACCGGGTATAGGGGGATCTCGTAGTGCCGCCCATCGCGTTCGTGGACCTCGATGCGGCGCGTGGCGGGGTCCAGCAGGTGATCTAGCGAGGCCTCAAGCACCTGCGCCACCTCATTGGGGTCCGGGCGCAGGGCAAAAGCGCGCGGTGTGTGACCCACGTAGGCGTGCACGCAAAACTGACTGACAGGGATGTAGAGCGGAGTGAGCGCCCCCAGAATCTCGACAGCCTGCGGAGCGATGCCTAGCTCTTCCTGCGCCTCACGTAGCGCAGTCTCAGCGAACGAGCGATCCTGGGGCTCGCGCGCGCCGCCGGGCAGCGAGACCTGGCCTCTGTGCGACTCGCCGCGTTCAGTGCGCAGAGTCAGCGGCAGGCGGAGCTCTCCGGCGCGCCGGTAGAGCAGCACCAACACCGCGCCCTCATGGGGACAGTGTAGCGGCAGGTCGGGCCGGTCCCCCGGACGGGGTCGTGGGGACATGCTCTGGCGGGCCGCGTGGCCGGGCAGCGGGAGCTGCAGCGCCGCGCGCACTGTCTCCAGGGTCACGTGGGATGAGCTAGCCATGGTGCCATTCTACTGGGGTGCTTCTGTTTCCACAAACCGCGGCCAAGGGCATCGAACAACTCGGGAAGGTTTCTCAACACCCTCCGCCGTCCTGATTTGTGTGCATGTGTGGCGCTGCCTACAATGGACTGGTTTTGGCAAGCGCCGGCCGAGCGAGGGCGGTCGAGCAGGGGACAGGAAATGCACGTCCAGGCACGCACAAATCATCGAGGAGAATGTGATGATGCAGAAAGACGAATTGGACCAATTGTGTATCAACACGATTCGCACGCTGACCATGGACGCCGTGGAGCAGGCCAAGTCCGGGCATCCGGGCATGCCCATGGGCGCGGCCAGCATGGCCTACGTGCTGTGGACGCGCTTCCTCAAGCACAATCCTAGGGACCCCACCTGGCCGGACCGCGACCGCTTTGTGCTCTCGGCCGGCCACGGCTGCATGCTGCTCTATAGCTTGCTGCACCTGACGGGCTATGATCTGTCGCTGGATGAGATCAAGCGCTTCCGCCAGTGGGGCAGCAGGGCCCCCGGACATCCCGAGTTTGGCCTTACACCAGGGGTCGAAGCCACGGCCGGCCCGTTGGGGCAAGGTGTCTCTATGGCGGTGGGCATGGCCATCGCCGAGCGCATGCTGGCAGCGCGCTTCAACCAGCCTGGCCACACCATCGTCGATCACTACACCTATGCCATTGCTGGTGACGGCTGCCTGATGGAAGGCGTCAGTGCCGAGGCTGCCTCACTGGCCGGGCATCTCAAGCTGGGCAAGCTGATTGTGCTCTATGACGACAACAAGATCACCATCGAAGGTTCCACACAACTGGCCTTCACCGAAGATGTTGGTAAGCGCTTTGAGGCCTATGGCTGGCAGGTGCAGTGGGTCGATGGCGATGATGCTGCGGCTGTTGCCGCCGCACTCAGCGCGGCGCAGGCAGACAAGGAACACCCTTCCCTGGTCATCGCGCGCACCCACATCGCCTTTGGCA
>Ga0315282_10006201_pt1 | contig 20095 bp, 16 predicted proteins | sample YL17G07_20_MG_FD_203693 | JGI IMG/M metagenome (GOLD analysis project Ga0315282, IMG submission 203693) | Sediment microbial communities from Yellowstone Lake, YNP, Wyoming, USA - YL17G07_20 | ecosystem: Environmental > Aquatic > Freshwater > Lake > Sediment | place: USA: Wyoming | collected... | reverse complement strand
AAGTTCGGGTTGCAGCAGCCGACCACGCCGGCCACGCCTCGCAACCGCCCCTCGATGATCCCGTTGTTCAGCGGCCGATACGAGGGCCGGAATCGTCCGCCCAGCAATCGGAATACATAGTCCGCCGTGAATCCGGCGACGAGATCCATGGTCTCGTCGGGGATGTTCACCGTCTCTGGATTTCGCAGCGGGTATTTCTCGATTCCCGCGGTAACGATCTCGCGGGCCACCTCCATCGCGCGCTTCTCGTCGAACTCGATATGGCGCACCCCCGGCATTCGGCCCTTCGGCGACGTCGTGATCAGCTCGGTGTGGAAGCACCTCGCCGCCTCCGGCAGCGAAGGCATCAAGCACTGCACGTCAACCACCATCGCCTCCACCGCGCCGGTGGCGATCGCCAGTTCCTGCTGCAGGAAGTGCCCTGCGGAGGGGACGCCCCTTCGCATCAGCACCTCGTTCGCAGTGCAACAGATGCCGCTGAGTTGAATTCCCAGCGCGCCGTGCTCCTTCGCCAGCTTGACCATCTCCGGATCGCGGGACGCCTCGACGATCATGTCGGACAGAATCGGCTCGTGCCCGTGGACGACGATGTTGACTCTGTCCTTACTGAGCACGCCCAAATTGACTTTCGCCCGGATCGGCAGCGGCGAGCCCAGCATGATGTCCTGGAGGTCGGTGGCGATCATCGAGCCGCCCCAGCCGTCGCCGAGCGCGGTTCTCACGCCGTGGAGCAACAGGTTCCGGTACTCGGCGTCCACACCCATGTGCGTGCGGTGCATGCACTCCACGATCTCGCGGTCAATCCCCCGTGGGGAGACGCCCAGCCGCCTCCAGAGCTGTTGCCTCTTCTGCGGGGCCCGGCCCAGCAGCATCAGCTCACCTTCCTGCTGCCCGAACTGCGAGAGCGCCTTCTCGGCGACCGCGGCCGCGATCTGCTCGGGGGACTTGCCGTTCGCATCAACGCCGTATTCCGACGCCACGCGGCGAAGCTTCACCGGGTCCTTGATCTTGTAGTCCCTCGCTTCGCCCCGCGCCATCATCAGGAACGTATGGGCCACGTCCCTGCCGTGGTCCGAGTGCGCCGCGGCTCCGCCGGCGATCATCCTCACCAGGTTCCTGGCGGCGATGGTATCGGCGTTGGCGCCGCAGACCCCGAGCTGCACGTGCCCGTCGGCCGTCGTGATGACTCGACACGGGCCCATGTTGCAGATACGGCAGCAGATGCCCTCCCCACCGAACTTGCACTGGGGCTGCTGGCTTTCGTAGCGATCGAGCGCGGTGGACATCCCGACCGCGGATGCGCGTTCCGCTGTTTTCTCGCTCGCCATATCCCTCATGCGCTTCCCGTTGTCGCTCATTGCGTAGACTCCGATTGCTCCTGCATTACAGATTCGCCCACGATGGGCTCCATCACGATCCGATGCTTCAATAGATCGATCTCTTTGATGCGGCAGCGCAGATGAACTTGCTGGCCGAACAGGTTCACCAGCCGGTAGCCGTCGCTTTCCGGAAGGATCGTTGTCACGTCCTCGAGCACAAGCTGCTCGCCGCCGCTTTCCGCCAGGTACACCTTAGATTCACACATGCTTGCCTTGCCTCGGGCGCGCGTGAGACCACGCGCCTCCCACAGCCCCTGTCTTCTTGACCACCACCGCGGTCGCCTTGCGCTTGCATTCCGGGCACGTCATCACCGCAAGCGTCAGCTTCTCGCCGAGCCGCTCCTGGAGCCGCTCTCCGAACGGCGCCGCCGCTATCACTTTCCCGCACTTCTGGCAGCGCAGCGCCGGCCTGCGATTCTTGAACGGCGCGATCTCCACCTCGGTCTCGCTCTCGCGTACCTCAATCGAGCCCATGGGGCAGATGGCGGCACATGCTCCGCAGGCAATACACGCCTCCGAGCCCTCCCGAAACGGCGTGGCGACCACGCGCTCGACACCGCGGTCGACGAAGGCGATGGCCGCGGCTCCCATCACTTCCCGGCAGACCGCCACGCAGAGCCCACAGAGGATGCAGTCGCGCTCCCCGTGCGTGACCGACGGGAACCGCGGCTCTCCGATGCCCATCGAGGTCGCCAGCGCCCGCAGCCTCGCCGACTCAGGCGCCCGCGCCAGCAGCAGCTCCACGACGCCCTTCCTCGCCCTCCGCACCTTCTCGGAATCGGTGAAGACCTCCAGCCCGTCCGATGCGGGATAGCAGCACGACGTGACCAGCCGCCTCCGGCCGCGCACGCTCACCTCTACCAGGCAGACGCGGCAGGCCCCATATGGCGTCACCGCAGGATGGTAGCAGAGCGTGGGGATATCTATCCCCGCCGCCCGGGCCGCCTCCAGCACGGTCTGACCCGGCGTCGCCTCAACCTGTTTTCCGTCTATCGTCAGCGCCACACGCTCTCTCGCCTAGAAACACTACACTTTGGCAATGCTGTCGAACCGGCAGGCTGCGAAGCAGAGCCCGCAGTGCACGCACTTCTCCTGGTCAATCGTGTGCGGCTTCCTCCGCTCGCCCGAGATGGCCCCCTGCGGGCACTCTTTCAGGCAGGCCATACAGCCCCGGCACTTCTCCGCCACGATCTCATATCGGAACAGGCCGCGGCACTCGTGGGCCGGGCAGTGCTTCTCACGGATGTGCTCGTCATACTCCCCGCGGAAGTAGTTGATCGTGCTGCGCACCGGATTACAAGCGGTGGTGCCCAGGCCGCACAGCGCGGCGTTCTCGAGCAGTTCGCAGAGGTCGAGCAACACCTCCACATCGCCCTCTCGCCCTTCCCCCGCGCAGATGCGATTGAGCAAGAAGAGCATCTGGGAAACGCCTTCCCGGCACACGGTGCACTTGCCGCACGACTCTTTCTGGAGGAATTCGAGGAAGTACCGGGCCACGTTCACCATGCAGGTGTCTTCGTCCATGACGATGAGCCCGCCCGAGCCCATCATGGAGCCAAGCTCGGTGAGCCTGTCGAAGTCAACCGGGGTGTCGAGGAACTGCGCCGGAATGCACCCGCCCGAGGGCCCACCCGTCTGCACCGCCTTGAACGCCTTGTCGTCCGGGATGCCGCCGCCGATGTCGAACACGATCTCGCGCAGCGTCATGCCCATGGGCACTTCCACCAGCCCCGTGTTGCGGACCTTGCCCACGAGTGAGAAAACCTTCGTCCCCTTGCTCTTCTCCGTGCCGATGGAGGCGAACCAAGCGCCGCCCCTGGCGATGATCAGCGGCACATTCGCCCACGTTTCCACGTTGTTCAGCACAGTCGGCTGCCCATGAAGGCCCACCTCCACGGTGTGGACGTACTTCGCCCGCGGCTCGCCCGGCCTGCCCTCGAGCGACGCCATCAATGCAGTTGACTCGCCGCATACGAACGCGCCGCCCCCGCGGCTAATGCGAACGTCGAACGAGAACTCGGTGCCGAGGATGTTGTCCCCCAGGAGCCCGTGCTTGCGCGCGTCCTCCAGCGCTTTCGTCAACCGAACCACCGCCAGCGGGTACTCGTTGCGCACGTAGATGAAGCCCTGGTGCGACCCGATCGCGTAGGCGCCGATCATCATCCCCTCGATCACCGCGTGCGGGTTGGCCTCCATCACCGAGCGATCCATGAACGCGCCCGGGTCGCCCTCGTCGCCATTGCAGATCACGTATTTCGGCTCGCCGTGCGCCTCCCGACCTGAGCGCCACTTGCGCCCTGTCGGGAACCCACCCCCGCCCCGCCCCCGGAGACCGGACTTCTCGACCTCCTTTATCACCGCCACCGGATCCATCCCCAGCGCGCGCTGGAGCGCCCCATACCCGCCATCCGCGATATAGTGGCCGATCTCCTCCGGGTTGATGAGCCCCAGGTTGCGGGTGACGATGCGAACCTGAGGGGCGAACATGGGGAGGTCGAACAGCCGCGGGATTCCCGGCGCTTCCACCTCGCCGACCGTCCCAAGGGCGAGATCGGGCCGCGGTTGACCCTCCACCAGATGCGATTGGACGATCAGCCGAGCCTTCTCCGGCGTCACCTCCGCGTAGCAGACGCGGGGCCCACCCGGCTCCTCGATGTCCAGCATGGGCTCCAGGTAGCAGGCGCCGATACATCCCACCGGGACGATGCGAGCCTCGATGCCGTGGGCCGCGAGCTCTTCCCGCGCCGCCGTGAGCGCCTTCGCCGCGCCGGCCGCCAGACCGCACGTGCCGACCCCCACCCAGAGGATGGGCTGGTCCCCATGCTTGAGGTCGTCCCATTGCCTCCTCGCCCGCTCTTGAAGCTCCGGCAGGTTCACCGCAAGCTTAGTAGTCACCGCGCTTCTCCTGCGCGCTGTACTTCGCAAGGATGTCCGGGATCTGGCGAAGCTTGACCTTGTCGAAATACTCGTCGTCAATCATCATCACCGGCGCGAGGGCGCAGGCGCCGAGACAGTTTACGGGCTGGAACGTGAACAGCCGGTCGTCCGTGGTGCCGCCGAAAGCGACGTTCAGGAGGCGCTGGATGCTCTCCCCGATCTCCCTGGCGCCTTTCAGATAGCAGACCGTCCCGAGGCACAAGGTGATCAGGTGCCGTCCCCGCGGCACCAGGCTGATGGAGGTATAGAACGTGGCAACCGCGTAGCACTGGCTCAGCGGGATGTGCAGGACCTCGGCCACCATCTCCATAGCTTCGCGGGGGACATAGCCGAAGTCGTTCTGCAGGTCCTGCAGCATCGGAATGAGGAAGCCTGGGTCGCGGCCGTATCGCTCGATCACGACCTTCGTCGCAGCATCATAGTCAGGGCGGGCGATCTCAATCTCCATGTGTGATGACCAGCCGAAGGGGACCTCAGGTTAAGTCTGACCACCGCGGGTCAGCGCAGCCGCGGCGCGCCTTCGCGCCTCCGCGATAACATCGTCAAGCTCTTTGAGTTCGAGCGCGCCCGTGGGGCAGGCCGCGACGCATGCAGGTGGAAGCCCTCGCGCCGCGCGGTCGGAGCAGAGGTCGCACTTGAGAGCGCTCGCGGCATCGTGCCGGATCTGTATCATCCCGAATGGGCACGCCATCACGCACGCCTTGCAGCCGATGCAGCGTTCGGAATCCAGCAGCACCGGCCCCTCCTGCGAATCCCGGTGGATGGCGCTCGTGGGGCAGACCAGCATGCACGGTGCATCTTCGCAGTGATTGCAGACAAGCGGAACCGGCTCTTCCCCCACCGCCACCACCGCGCACCCTGCGTAGGAGAGAACTCCAGAACTCAGAGGAAGATCAGAATCTGCCCCGGCCTGATGGTAGGCGCACTCCACCATGCAGCCAAGGCAGGCATAACACTTGCTCGCGTCCACTACGATGACCTTGGCCAAGGTCACACTCCTTTTCCACAGCCTCATCTAGGCGGCGATGCTCATCAACGGGCGAACGTCGGCAGCGCATGCAATGCTGGAATAGAGGGTGCAGGTGTGTTGCGCCCAACAGCATTCGTTCGCTTCGCCGGTTCCCCTGCCGGCTTTGAGAGGAAATTCACGTGCTGGCTCGCGCGCTCCAACCTGCTGCTCGCGAGCGAGTGAGGCGCAATTCCCGCTGCGTCCCTCACGGCAATAGCACCCCGGCCTGCTGCAACAGCGCTCTCACGCCCTCCAGCGACCGGCTCCCAGTCGGCAGACCGACCAGCGGCTTGCCCCCGATGTCGAGCCGCCCGACCTCGGCGTCCTCGGGAATCGCGAGCGGATGGGGGAGATCACGCTGCTTGGCCGCATCCAGCAGTTCGGGAGGTATGCCGTCCGCAACGCGGGTGAAAGCGAACACCGTTGCAGCGACCTTGGTCTTCAGCTCCGCCACCAGGTCCAACACCCGCCTCGCGGTCTCCAACGACCGAATGCTCGGGTCGGAGAGGATGATGAGCAGGTCAATGTCGCCGGCCGTCCGCCTGCTCAGGTGCTCCAGGCCGGCCTCGCAGTCAATCACCACGTACGCGTACTGCTTCCCGATCTGGTCCACGCATGCCCGCAGGATCGAATTCGCGAAACAGTAGCAGCCCGGGCCCTCCGGCCGCCCCATTGCCAGCAGGTCGAACCCATTCGACTCCACCAGCGCCTGCATCACGCGCAGGCGCAAGAACTCGCTCTTTGCCATCCCACCGGGCAGCGACTCGGCGCGCGCCAACCCCTCTTCTCGCACATCGCCCACGGTTTCGCTCACCTCAACACCCAGCGCCGTGTTCAGGTTCAGGTTCGGGTCCGCATCCACCGCCAGCACCGGTCCCAGCTTGGCTTCTACGAGCAGCCGCACCGCCAACGCCGCGACCGTCGTCTTCCCCACGCCGCCCTTCCCGGTGATGGCGATTACGCGCCCCTTCACTGCAGTGCCACCTCCGCCTGACTTCCCAGGCGCGCGAGCAGGCTCTCGACGGCATCCACGTACGGCCCAAACTCCGGCACGGCTTCCGACGCCGCCACCGCGGCATCAAAGGGCAATGACGCGAGGATGGCGACCTGCTCCAGATAAGGTCGCACGCGCTCCTCAGCGTCGGCGAACGAGGCCTTGTTCAACACCACCCCGGGCACTCTCAGGCCCAGCCCGCGCGCCAGGCGCGCAATCCTGGCCGCCGTTCGCGCGCTCGCCGCCGTCGGCTCGGCCACGATCAGCAGCGCGCCCACATACTGCGCTGTCCCCCGCCCCAGGTGTTCCAGGCCCGCCTCCATGTCAATCACCAGCGCCAGGTCCTCGAGCCCCGCCAGGTGCCGCACCAGCGCTTTCAACACCGCGCTCTCCGGGCAGACGCAGCCCGCGCCGGGCTCGTCCACCGTCCCCATCACCAGCAGCGAGAGGCCGCCGTGCCGCACGCGGTACCGCTCCAGCAGCCCCTCAACCGGTGGGTTCAAGGCGAAGAAGCTGCCGCCGTGGGCGGTGCCGGCCAGCGCGGAGAGCTCTTCCTTCATCTCCGACAGGGGCGTCACCGAATCGAGGAGCGACTCAGGGAAGCCGAGCGCTCGCCCCAGACAGTTGTTCGGGTCGGCGTCAACGGCGAGAACCGTCTCGCCCCGACGCCGAAGCGCCCGCGCGAGCGATGCGCCCAGCGTGGTCTTCCCCACCCCGCCTTTTCCTGCAACTGCCAGCTTCATACTCACGAGTCAACTCATCCGGAAAGGCGTTTCGATCCACACCCGACCGCCCCGCGAATCTGTCTTATTGTACCCCAAGCGCCGAGTCCAGCGCGGCCAGGTTGAGATTGTCCTCGAACATGTTGAGCGCGTGGTCTATCTTCGTGTGTTCTCGCACCCGCTGTTTTCCCAACATCCGCTCGATCGTCGCGATCGTGGTCAGCGTGTCATCCCGCACCAGCAGCACCGGCACATTCAGTTCACGCGCGCGCGCCAGCACGTTGTGGCTCGGTTGAAGCTGGCCGGTCAGCACGAGGCACCGGGTCGGGGTCTCCAGCGCGGCGAACTGGATGTCGGTCCGGTCCCCGCCGGTGATGACGCACTTGCGCGTCGCCTTGCGGAAGTACCGCAGGGCGCTGTCCACGCCCATCGCGCCGACCACGAAGTTCTCGACCAGTTCGTCGGACATGCCCGATCCCGTGAGGAACTCCGCGCCGGTGGCCTTCGCGATCTCGTCCACGCTGATCGAACTCAACAGCGGGTCGTCCGGCAGCATCCCGAGCACGGGAACCCCGAGCTTCCTGAGACACGGCATCACTTCGTCCTCGATGGAGGGCATCACGGAGATCGGCACACGATTCAGGATGACGCCGGCGAGCCGATCCCCAAGAAGCTCCTGCGCGGCGGTGACGCCGTCGACAGCGGCGAACGACTCCGCAAGCGTGACCAGCACCACCTTCGCGTCCAGCAGATCGGCGATCGCTTTGGTGGACAAGCCGAACGAACTGCCGCGGCTGAAGATCGACCCCAGGCCGCCGATCAGCATGACATCACGGCCGGCGGAGACGGCGGCGAACGCCCGCTTCACCCGCTCTCGCAGTTCCCCCTGGTCAGCGTGGCAGAGCTCCGGCCCCAGCACCACCGGGCAGAGCTCGGCCGGCGATGCATCCGAGCCGAGCTGTTGGGAGACGAACACGGCATCCTCGTCGGTCACCTGGCCATCAAGGACGGTGGACAGAGAGCCGAGGGGCTTGATGTACCCCACGCGCAGGCCCCGTCGCCGCCACCTCGTGCCCAGCGCGAGGCAGGCGAGGGTCTTACCCGCGAACGGTTCGCTCGAGACTACGTATGCCGAAACCATTGGCCCATCCCCGAAGCCGTAATAGCCGCTGCCGGATCACCGCTGCCGCGGCAAATCGCGCGCTCTTGTCTGAGCGAAAGAAGATGAGGCGCGCACGTACGAAGGACGACAGGTCAATCGAGGAGGCAAAGACACAGCAATGCTTCCGTCCGGAACGCGGACGAGAGAAGAAACGGGCAGGATGTTGCTCGCCAAGAAACCCATTGCGTTGCCCGGGCTATTCCCCCCCATGGTACAGCGCCGACAGTAATCCATACAGGCTCTCTATGGTTCATTTGCCCATGTGACTGGGCTTTCCTGCACTCATTGTGAAAAAGCTGACGATATTCGGCAGCCACTCCTACCACGCCACGAGGTCAGCGCCTGCGTGGCGCTGGTTCCCCTGGCTTGCGCGACTTGTCGGGAACAGTCCTCAGTCGGCCGACTGCGAGTTGAGCCTCCTCCAGTAGGTCACAATCCCCGGGTTGCGACCAGTCCGCGCCACCCCCAACTGTCGCGGCCTTGAAGGCCTCGTGCACGACGCTCGTCAGCGGTATGCTGGCACCGGAGTCGTGCGCCAGATCCAGGCTAGCGCCAATCTCATTGCCACATGGTAAAAGCCCCTGCGATATGGCATAAAGGAGGTGGACACGCCTCTGCGTGCCCCTGGTCCGCGCTGCGTTCGGTTCCCCCCGAGCGCAGCGCTTTTTCTTCTCTCGCCGGAGTTCAGGGACTGCCGGCCGGGGGCGCCGGCACGCACTCGAACCCCTGCTCTGCGAAGTGGGGGTCGAATGTAAAGGCGGCCTCGATCCCCAGTTCTCTCATCATGTCGAAGCTCACGCAGTCAACCAGGCTGAGGTCACGGCGGCCGGCAGTGACCAGGGCCGACATGCCTCTATGGTGGGCCTCCGGGCTGACCCAATCGGCCTCCACCGCGCCCAATGGCCCCTCCAGGAACTCTCGGACCCCCTCCATTCCGATCCTGCGCTGCAACACCGCCACCGTCTCGGATACCACGTAGTTACTGGTCCGGATGAACTCGTCGGCCGAAAGCAATCCGTTCCAGGTTGCCCAAGCCGACTGATGATTCCGATCATCGTTGGCAAGCAGCGCAACGAAGGCTGAACTATCGGTAAAGACGCTCATTCCGATACCGAATCGATGACAGACTCAACGAAGTAGTCATCGTGGCGTGTAGACAAATCTGTGACACCGGAACGGAAAGTGCGAATTGCCAGCGCCCTCCTCTTCCGTTCCTCCCAACTCCTGCCTCGAGACCCACGTATCACCGACTCAACCCCTTCGCGCACAACTTGCGCCACCGACACCCCCCTCTGTGCCGCCAGCCGCTTCAGCTCAGCTGCCTGCACCTCAGTCAACTGGACTTGTGTCCTCACCATGCCTGATACCTCATTACATCATTATTGCCATTATGATAACACTAAGCCTCCGGTCAGGCAACTCCCTCACAGCCACTTATCGAACCACAGGTACGCCTTGTGCCTCATCTCGTCGGTGAATTCGTGCCCTGTGGGCGACTCGAACAGCTCCAGCATCTGTCCCGCTCCCAGCCGCCGATAGAGCATCCCGGCCCGCGCCATGACCTCTTTTGCCCCCTCCATCGGGAACCCCCGGTCGTTCACCCCCGCCAACGCCAGGAAGGGCCGAGGGGCGATCATGGAGACCACCTCGGGCTGGTCGCCCCACTTGAGGATGCCAGGGACATACCACCCGAAGTTGTGGCGCCACTCGGCCGCCAGCACCGCGCGGTAGCTGGTGACGCCGCAGCTTGCCGCCCCGGCCTTGATCCGCGGCTCGAGCGACATGGACCACCAGGTCTCACAGGCGCCCAGCGAGTGCCCGATCATCCCGATGCGCTGCGCGTCCACTTCCGGCCGAGACGCCAGGAAGTCAACCGCGCGCATCACATCCCAGATCATCTTGCCCTGGAGGGTCAGCCCCTGGAGCAGCAGCTCGTGCGCCAGGAAGCGCTCGTAGTCGGGACCGGATAGCCGCGGGTGGCTCCGCTCCTCGAACCCGATGCAGTCGGGCGCGAAGGTCAGGTACCCGCGCTTGCAGAGCTCGGCCGCGTACGCCTGCTGGGGGTTGCCGGCCCAGCCCAGCACCTCGCTCTTGCCCAGGTCGTACTGGCCGGCGTGCTGGTGGTGGCAGAGAATGGTCGGCACGGGGAGCGTTCGGCGGGTCGGGATCATCATGACCGCCGGGACAACGTCGCCCGGCTCGGTCTCATACCGGATCCACTCGACGATCCGGTCGGCCTGTTCTTCCCGCTTGATCACCTCCGCGTTCAGCGGCGCTCGCTGCGGGAAGCCACCCAGGAGCCGCGTAAGCTGGCGGCGCTTCGCCCTCAACCACGAGGGGTGATCGGCCTTCGACGGCAGCGCCAGGATGTCACGGGTCTGTGCCGGCATGGCTAACCCGAGACCAGGTCCCGCCAGTCGGTCGCGCGCATACGGAAGGCCTGAGCCACCGCTGAATGGGTCACGTGACCGCGCATGATGTTGAGCCCCTTCGCCAATGCGGGATTCGTCCTCAGCGCCTGTTCAAGCCCCTCGTCGGCGATTTCCAGCGCCCAAGAGAGGGTGGCGTTGGTGAGCGCGAGGGTTGACGTCCGCGGCACGCCCGCGGGGATGTTGGGCACGCCGTAGTGGACGACATCGTTCAGGACGAAGGTCGGCTCGGAGTAGCTGGTGGCACGCATCGTCTCGACGCAGCCGCCCTGGTCTACCGAGATATCCACGATCACCGACCCCGGCTTCATCTTGCGGACCACGGCGCGGGTGACGAGCTTGGGCGCACGCGCTCCAGCGACCAGAACCGCACCTATGAGCAGGTCGGCGTAGCTCGCGGCGCGCTCGATGGTGTACGCGTTCGCGTAGACCGTGATCACGTTCCCGCTCAGCACATCGTCCAGGTACTTCAGGCGATCGTGGTTGATGTCGAGAATCGTGACGTGGGCGCCCATGCCTACGGCGACCTTGGCCGCGTTGGTGCCGGCGACGCCGCAGCCCAGGATCACCACCTCTGCCGGAGGCACTCCGGGTACGCCGCCGAGGAGGGTCCCACGGCCGCCGGCCTGGGCCTCCAGGAGGCGCGCGCCGATCTGCACCGACATCTTGCCGGCGATCTCGCTCATCGGAACCAGCAGGGGCAGCGCACCGCCGTCGGTCTGCACGGTCTCGTAGCCCAGCGCGCTCACGCCGGCGTGCAGCAGGGCGTGCAGGAGCTCTCGAGACGATGCCAGGTGGAGGTATGTGAAGAGCACCTGGTCGGGGTGCAGCAGGTCGTACTCCGGGGGCAGCGGCTCCTTGACCTTGAGCACCAGGTCCGCTCGCTTGTAGACCTGCCCCGCTTCAGCTATCACTCTTGCCCCTGCCTTGCGGTATTCCGTGTTCGAGATGCGGCTCCCCTCGCCGGCATGGGACTCGATCAGCACTGTGTGCCCGTGATCGCGGAAGGCGCGGACCCCTGCCGGCGTGATCGCGACGCGCTGCTCACCGTCCTTGGTCTCCCTTGGCACGCCGATAACCATGCACTCAACCTCCTGACCGATGGGCTTGCGGTTCTCTGGAAACCCGGCCGCTCCTCTGTTCGGTGTTGCGGCAACGCGCGCTTGCGCCTGGAGGTGGGCGCCTGCCGTCCTCCGGTCGGAGCGAACTGAGCCGACCACGGCGCTCCTGGGTCCGCCGGAGGCCTGCTCAGGTCGTGTATGTTTCCGACGCGCGGGCAGATGTACCCGAGGCCCGTGTCGTGTATTCTGGTCACTTGCCGGGCACGGGGGCTTGTTCTCCCCCCAGGATCGGCTATAATTGCATTGTGGCGCGCGACGATATGGTCGCTGGCGTGTCATAGACATGGGCGACTGATGAGGCAGAGCCGGGGCCGGGGGTTCCGCAGGTATCCGGGCGCGGGCACCCTCCCTGAGTGTTCACGCCGTGGTACGGGCCCACGCACTGGGCGGGATGGCGTCTGGCTACCGGCCGGGCAGTTGTGATGATAGGCCGTCAAGAAGACGTGGCATATATACTCGCCGCCCGCGGCACGGCTGTCTGTGCTGGTGGAGCGGCAGGCTTGAGAGATCCGATATCACCAATAGTGAGGCCGGTGCGCGCCGAGAAGGAGGTGAGCTGACCGAGGTGTGGAGCCGGGTCGTGGGAGGCACGAGAGTGCGCTCCCGCTGCTGGAGTGGCGAGAACCGATGCACTGGGCGGGGACCTGGGCTGGGAGGTAACATGGATGCTCCGCGCAGGACCCCACGTTGCGCTTCGGTTCCGCCGACCGAGACGGTACAGTTCCTAAGGAGGAAACGATGCGTAGAGTAGGGTTTCTGCTAGGCGCCCTCGTGATTCTGTTGGGCGTTCTGGCACCTGCGCTTGCGCAGCAGCCCTTCAGCGACGTCCCGCTCGACCACTGGGCGTATAATGCCGTCAACAAGCTGGCCGAGCAGGGACTGATCGAGGGCTACCCGAACGGGACCTTCAAGGGCAAGCAGCCCTTGACCCGTTACGAGTTTGCGCAGGCGCTGGCTCGACTCATGGACCGGGTCGAGCAGATGGCAAAAGCGCCCGGACCTGTAGGACCGCAAGGCCCTCCGGGCGCCGCGGGCGCTGGTGGTGGCGCCGGACTGACTGAGGAGCAGAAGGCTCTGCTGGATCGCCTGGCAAAGGAGTTCGCTCCCGAGCTCAAGGCGCTCCGCTCCGACCTGGACAACCTCACCAAGCGCGTGGAAGAGCTGGAGGCCAAGCCTGGCGCAACGGGCCCCGTGATCGCCGTGAGCGGTGACATCAACGTCCGCGCTGGCTCGTACGGCACCAAGCTCGGCACTCAGGAAGAAGCCACCACGGGCTATCCGTTCTTTGGCGAGCTCCAGGGCGGTGGCGGCGAGTTCGCCGCTTCGAGCGCCATGGGTGGCGGCCTGTTCATCGGCGACGTCGCCCCGTATGGCGGCATCAACCTGCCGGACTTCGACTTCGCGTCGGGCCTGTGGGGCGATCAGGTAGGTTTCCCCGGCGGGCCGGCGTTCTTCGGCTCGATCCCGATCAGCGACGCCCTGAAGGACTCCTTCAAGGCGGTTGACTTCCTGACTCAGCGCACGCGGATCAACCTGAAGGGCACGCTCAACGACAAGACCGACGTCAAGGTCCAGTTGTGGAGTGACCCGCTGAACAACAACCCGCGCGACGCGTGGCTGGACGTGGACGTGAACTCACCGAACGCGCTCGCCGGCAACGGCGTTATGGACCAGGTGAACATCCGCGAGGCGTGGTTCGCCTATCGCACCAACTTCCTGCTGCCGATGGATCTCACGGTCGGCAAGCAGTTTGTGAAGCGCGGCCTCGGCCTGCTGATGGATAACGACCAGGAAGGCGTCAAGGGCGCCCGGCTCGACTGGAACAAGGATAAGCCGGTGTCCTTCGGCATCTACTGGGGCATGCTCGACCGCGAGCAGTTCTTCGGTCGCAGCACCGGCTCGCTCGGGCTTCCGAGCCTGGCGACGTACAGCGCAGGCATGTATGAGCCGAAGACCAACGGTCAGGACAACTACAACCTGTACTACGCCGACGTCAATGTCGGCAAGTCCTGGGACCTGGGCCTGAGCTGGCTGCAGAGCGGCTTCAACAAGGAGCAGGGCTGGAGCGCCGATGTGACGGGCAAGGCGCTCGGTCTCGGTTGGTACGGCGAGTTCGCTCAGCTCCGCAAGTGGCCCACCGGCCTCAAGTTCCTCGATGCCAACGACGACGGCATCCAGGAAGCGGGCGAGGTCAGCATTGAGGACGCCGGCCGCAACGCCTGGGTCGGCGGCGCGAAGTGGGACAGCAGCTGGATCTCGCTGACCGGCGAGTACGGCAGCATCGACCCCGGCTATGCGTTCTCGCCGCAAGGCATGGGCTGGAGCGCGGTTCCGACGTGGGCCAGCGGTTCGGACCTCCTCACCTCCAACCTGCCGCTGTCCGCGCTGCACCCGCTCGCCGAGGTGAGCGCACACGACATCAACTGGATTGACCGCCCGCTGTTCCTCGACCCGACCAACATCGCCAAGGGTTGGCACGTCGTTGCCAGCTTCCCGAAGTTGCTCGGCAAGGAGAGCGGCCTGTCCGTGTCCTACGCGGACGGCAAGGCGTACAATCCCGAGTTCCTGAGCTGGACGTTGATTGGCCCGTTGGCCCCGAAGCCTGGCAAGTGGGTTGACGCGGACAAGATCTGGACCGTTCAGCTTTCCCACCAGTTGTCCAGCAATGTCACGGCTCGCCTGCTCTATGGGCGCCGCGATGTGGACAACGTCATGTCCAAGCAGGTGATTCCGATCGTCACCACCGTCGAAGGCCAGACGGTCGTCAATCACTACGCGATCAACGATCCGATCCAGGTCATCCGCGCCGAACTCGCGGTTGATTTCTAGCTCGCGAATCGCGCGAATCGGGTCGGTCGTACCAGGCAATCCCCCGGCGAAGGCCGGGGGATTGTCACGTCCAGAGGACATTCGCCGTCGGCCCGCCGTCGGGGCGGGCCGACAGGCCTGGGGAAGGGACTGGACAGCCGCTCGGCGTAGAGAGATCTGTCGCCGTTTCCGGGGTTTCGGCCGGGTCTGGAAGAGGTACAATAAAGCGCACGGACGGGGACCTAGCACGTTTCGGCTGCCGAGCCAGATATGGGCGGGACGGCGCCGGAAAGGAGATGGGTGAGATGACACAGGTTCTGGCTCACTCAGTTCGCCGAGGTCTCACAGTTGCCGCTCTTTTCGCTGGGCTCGTATTGGCGCCGTCAGCATCGTTCGCGGAGCGGAGCCAGCGAGACCAGGAGCGGGACTCGAGTAAGCAGGAGCGCGTCGTCCGTGGTGGCCAGACGGCCGCGCCGGATGCCGCCGTCGTTCGCCCCGGAGAGCGCGGGCAGAGCCGCGAGGCTCCCGCCGCTGGCGCTCAACCACAGCGCCAGCCGGCCGCCCCGCAAGTGCGCCAGCCGGCCACGCCTCAGGTGTGGTCGGGGCAGGCGGACCAGCGGACCGGCGCCGGCGGCTGGCGTGGTGATCGGGCAGCGTCTCGCTCCGACCGCTTCGACTCGTCTCGTCAGCCGCGGCAGTACGCTGCTCCCGAGGGGCCTTCCGCCTCGCCGCAGCAGCCGTACCGGCAGCCGCGGCAGGATGTGACTCCCGGTGTTCGGCCCAACCCGTACCAGACGTACTCGCCAAGGGAGGGGCAGTCGGCCGGGGGCCGCTGGAGCGGGGCGAGCCCACGAGTTGACCGGTCCTTGGATCGCGGACAGGCGGCAGGCGGCAGTGACGCGCGCCAGCCATACCGAACGGCACCGGCGCCAGGAGCTCGGGGCGACGCGAACGGCGCTGGAGCGCTCCAGCGAACACGGGCGCGCGACTCGCAGCCCGACCGCGGGAACGCGTATCAGTACCAGCCGCGGGTGCAGCGAGGTGACCAGTCGGGCGCGGACGCCTACCAGCTCTACCGCACCCCCAGGAAGACGGGCACGCCCGAGGTGGCGGCAGGCGGCCTCGAGCGGCGATCAGGCAGCCGCGGCGATGAGCGCGGCGGGATAGTGACTGGCGGGTCCGATCGCGCGTCGCGCTCGGACACCGGCCGCGATCGGCGGCAGGAGATGCCGAAGATCACCCGTCCAGGCGCCGCTGAGCGCCAGAGGGGGCAGGAACAGGGCGGAACCGCTGCCGCGAAGCCGAGCGTGCCCCGCGGCGAGCGGAGGTTCGCAGTGCCGGAGGCGCGGTTCCGCGGACCCACCAGCGATGAGCGGGTGAGAGTGGTGCCCAAAGACGAGCCGACCCGGGTGCAGACTCGGATGAGGGATGCGATCCGCCGAGACAGCCGCAAGTTCGGCGCCTCGGACCCCAGGGTGCTGCCGGGCCGCGACGTCGTCGGGAACTGGATCCCGAAGGACACCGTGCTGCTCAACCGCACCAACATCGTCAATAACAACATCACGATCAACTACACGAAGATCGTCAACAACTTCGGCGCGCCGAACTTCGGTTTCCTGTTCGCCCCGAGGTTCTTCGATGGCGGCCATCGCCGCCACCACACGCTGATCTTCGTGAACTTCTTCTACCCGTACTACTTCTCAGACCCGTACTTCTTCGGGTTCTGGTATGACGGGTATTACCCGTCCATCTACACCTACTTCGGATGGTGCCCGGGCTGGGTCTACCCGACCCGAGTGTACTACGCGCCTGCCGAGTACTATTACTACCCGCCGGCCACGCCGTACCGATACTACTCCACCGGGTATGACCTCGACTACGCGGGAGCGGACCGCGCCATCAGCGACATCCGCCGAGCGTGGCTGAACAGCGACATCGGGCCGCTGTCGGCGCACTTCACCGATCAGCTTGACATCCGGGTGTACTTCGACGGGGAGTACTCTTACACGACGACGACTGACGACTTCTACCAGATGACGCTGGACACGCTTGCCACCACGCAGACCGTGGAGATGGACTTCAACGATCCGATCTGGATCTCGAGCCACGAGACCTTCGTTACTGGTCGGCAGGTCTTCTATGATCTCGACGGCGACCGCAGCGTCGTGTACGTGTCCTTCCGGCTGCGGCATCTGGGCACTGGCTGGTACCTGGTGGCGATCGGCACCTCTCGTGACCCGATTCGCCATCAGTACACGGACTTCAGGTATAACTAGGCCGATCTGATCGAGCTGGTTGACGCACTGACGTGATGCACTCGGGACCCGCCGATAGGCGGGTCCCGGCCTTTGGGGCGCAGAGTTGCCTCGGATCTCAGTGAGTCGCGGCCCTGCGGCTACCGCATCGCCTGCCCGTACCGGTCCACCGACGCGAACTCCTCCATCGGCATGCGCGGCCGGCGGTCCGGCTTGTCGTTGGGCACTCCCACCGGAGTCAGCGCCACCACTCGCAGATCGTCCGGGATGCCCAGCACTTTCTTCACCTTCGCTTCCTCGAATGCGCCGATCCAGCAGGTGCCATATCCCAGCGCGGTTGCAGTGACGATCATATTCTGCATGGCGATGGCCACGTCCACGGGGTACCACTTGTCGTTGACCTCGGGCTTGCCCACCCCGGCTATGATCGCTCCCGCATCCGCCAGCCACATCTGCCCCGAGCAGGCCTCGGCGAGGCTCCGCCGCTGGTCCTCTTCCCGGACCACCACGAAGTGCCACGGCTGTCGGTTCGCCGCCGAGGGCGCTTGCCGTCCCGCCTCCAGGATGGTGCGCAGATCGTCGTCCGGTATTGCGCGCGGCAAGAACTTCCGGATGCTGCGTCTGTTCATGATCGCGGTGATGGTGTCCACATTCGCCTCCTGTGCTCACAGAAACCGTGTAACCTGGGGCTACTTCGCCTGGACCTCTCCCAGCACCTCGCGCAGCCGCGCGACCGATATGGCGCCTTCTCGCAGCGCCCTGGGCGGCTCGGTCATGAACGTGAGGACCGTTGACTCCGTGCCGAGCGGCGCCGGCCCCGCGTCCAGTATCAGCGGCACCATGCCGTCGAGCTGCTGGTAGGCCTCCTCGGCCGTCCGCGACGCGGGCCTGCCGCTGACGTTCGCGCTGGTGCTCGCAAGCGGCACGTTGGCCGCTCCTGCCACGAGGCGGGGCACCATGTGCGCGGGCAGCCGCAGGCCGACGCTGTGAAGGCCCGCGCATACCGGCGCGGTCATCTCCCGGCAGTTGCCCACGATGATCGTGAGCGGGCCGGGCCAGAACTGCTGCATGGCATGCACGGCCGGCTCCGGCACATCGCGCACGCACACGCTCACCTGCGCCATGTCGTGAAGCAGCAGGGACAGCGGCAGTTCCCGACCCCGGCGCTTGACGCGGTAGATCGTATCCACCGCCTCCTGCCGGCCGGGGTCGCACACCAACCCGTAGACGGTGTCGGTGGGGATCACCACCAGTCCCCCGGACCGCACGGCCGCGGCCGCTTGCTCGATCACCTGGGGATTAGGCTCGTGCGCATCTACCGCGATGACCTGTGTCTCGACTCTCGTCATTGCCCTAACCCTTTCGCCAGCCGATGACTACGCGCTCGATGCCCGCGTAATCCCGCAGCACCTCCACCCCGCAGAGTCCGGCATGGTTCAGGAGCTTCGTCACCTCCGCGGCCTGCCCTGCGCCCACCTCCAACGCGGCGAACCCGCCTGTACGAAGATGGCCCAAGAGCTGCCCGCTCAGTCGGCGGATAAGCGCGAGCCCGTCCGCCCCGCCGTCGAGGGCTGCCCGGGGCTCGTAGTCTCGCACCTCCGGCTGCAGGTCGGGGAACTCCCCGGTCATAATGTAGGGCAGGTTCGCGGCGATGCAGTCGGTCTCGCCCCGCACACCTTCGAGGAGGTCGCTCGCAACTGGGATCACCCGGTGGGCAACGCGGTGAGCGGCGGCGTTCTCGCGAGTGAGGCGCAGCGCGTCCAAAGACACGTCCAGGGCGATAACCCGCATCTCCGGCACCTGCTTTGCGAGCGTCACTGCGATCGCTCCGCTGCCCGCGCCGACGTCAACCGCGATCGCAGCGCCGATAGCCCCAGCGCGCTCGACGACCGCTTCGACCAGGATTTCCGTCTCCGGGCGCGGCACGATGGCCGCGGGGGTGGTGCGGAATGTGAGGCCGAAGAACTCGGCCCGGCCGAGGACATAGGGGAGGGGCTCGCGCGTGATCCGGCGCGGGAGCAGGGAATCAAGCCGCGATGCCTGGTCAGGAGTGAGTCGCTCATCGGGATGGAGGAGGATCCAGTCGCGCCTCTTCCCGACGACTTCGCTGACCAGCACCTCGGCTTCCAGCCGCGCTTCGGTGATGCCCGCGGCGGCCAGTCCACGCCGGGTGCGGGAGATGGATGCGGCGATGGTAGGCATATGTGGAAGCCCGATCCGGGGCACAGCCACTGGAGCACGCGCCGGCCGCTGTCGTTCTGAGCGAGCCCACAGCGCGAGGTGAAGGACTCCGCCGTTCGCCTCTCCCAACGGCGTGATCCTTCGCTGCGCTCAGGATAGCAACCTGGTCCGACTGCCTGCCTCGGCGGCTCACCCCCGCCTGGCGCCGGCCTGGCTCATGCGCTCTACACGCTCGTGCTCGATCAGCGCGTCCAGCAGCCCGCCGATGTCGCCGTCCATAACCACGGAGAGGTTGTGCCAGCTGCGGCCCAGCCGATGGTCGGTCAGCCGCGATTGAGGGAAGTTGTAGGTGCGAATCTTCTCGCTGCGGTCGCCGCTGCCCACCTGGCTGCGCCGCGCCTGGGCGATCTCGGCCTGCTGCTGCTCCCTGGCGAGCTCGTAGAGCCTGGCTCGCAGCACTCGCAGCGCCTTCTCCCGGTTCTGAAGCTGGGAGCGCTCGTCCTGGCAGGCCACCACCAGGCCGGTGGGCTTGTGTGTGATCCGCACCGCGGTCTCGTTCTTCTGCACGTTCTGCCCACCGGCGCCGGCCGAGCGGTAGGTGTCGATCTGCAAGTCAGCCGGGTTGATCTCGATCTCCACGTCCTCGACTTCCGGAAGCACCGCCACCGTCGCCGCCGAGGTGTGAATCCGCCCGGAGCTTTCCGTTACCGGGACCCGCTGCACCCGGTGCACCCCGCGCTCATGCTTCAACCGGCCGAACGCGCGGCGGCCCTTGATGGAGACCACCACTTCCTTGTATCCGCCCATCTCGCCCGGGTTCTGGCTCATGACCTCGGTCTGCCACCCCACCTGCTCGGCGTGGCGCATGTACATGCGCAGCAGGTCGCCGGCGAACAGGGCCGCCTCTTCGCCGCCCGTGCCGGCGCGGATCTCGAGGATGCAGTCGCGGTCGTCATCGGGGTCGCGGGGCGCCAGTTCGTCCTCCAGGCGCGCGGCCAGCTCGGCCTCGCGCTCTTTCAGGCGAGCCAGCTCCTGCTCCAGCTCCAGGTCGCTCTCCTCGGCCAGCAGGGCCTCCGCCTCTACGATATCGCCCTCCAC
>Ga0315282_10006200_pt1 | contig 20098 bp, 21 predicted proteins | sample YL17G07_20_MG_FD_203693 | JGI IMG/M metagenome (GOLD analysis project Ga0315282, IMG submission 203693) | Sediment microbial communities from Yellowstone Lake, YNP, Wyoming, USA - YL17G07_20 | ecosystem: Environmental > Aquatic > Freshwater > Lake > Sediment | place: USA: Wyoming | collected... | reverse complement strand
CCGGCGATGTCGGATGCCAGACTGCCGGCGCTGAGCAGGACCACGCGCGCCTGGCACGCGCGCGCCGCGTCGTTCAGCGCGCGCACCCAGCTCAGCGGCGCGTGACATTCCGCCGCGGATTCCGCGACCTGCGCCGTTTCGACGCCCCACGCGCCCAGCCCGGCCGCCGCCGCGTTCGCGTCCGCGCCAAGCAGCACGGCATGGACCGCGCCGCCACTATGTTGGGCCAGGCCGTGCGCGACGGTGAGCAGTTCCAGCGCCGTCCTCTTCGGCCTGCCCCCGCTATGTTCGATAACGACCAGCACGTTTCCGCTCATGCAGACGCCCCGTTTTGTGTGCGATCTCTCACGCCTTCAGATGACTCCCGCCTCGCCGCGGAGCAGACGCGCCAGCTCGGCCGCGGCTTCCTCGGGCGGACCGGTGATAATCCTTCCCGGCGCCCGCTGCGGCGGCGGCGCGTAGTTCGTGACGGCCAGCGCGGCCGCCAGCTCGTCAGCGCTGACGCCCAGCGAGTCCGGCGTCCGCACGTCGGGCTGCCGTCTGCGGGCGGCGAGCTTCGCCTTGAGCGTCGGAATGCGCGGCTCGAACGGCGTGCGGTCCCAACTGACAACCGCCGGCAGCGCGGCTTGCAGCGCCTCCTCGCCGCCCTCGCAGCGCCTGCGGGCCGTTGCGGACGAAAGCGTCGCGGCCACCTCCAGACTCGTGGCGGCGCTGAGGTGCGGCCAGCCGAGCAGTTCGCCGAGCGCGCCGGGGAAGAGCCGCAGATCGTCGTCAATGGCCTGCCGTCCGCAGAAGGCGAGATCTGGCGCGAGGTCCCGCAGCGCCGCAGCCGCCAGACGCGCCGCGGCACGCGCATCCACGCCGGGCGCAGCGATGTGCAGGACACTGGCAGCGCCAAGCGCCGCGGCGTGCTGCAGGCACTTCACGCATTCGTCACCGCCGACGGAAAGCGCGTGGATCGTCGTACCCGCCAGCGCGTCGCGCAGGCGCAGCGCGGCTTCCAGCGCATGTTCGTCGTAGAAGCTCAGCGCGGTTTCCACGTCCGCCAGCAGCAGCGACCGCCCATCAGCCGCGACACGGATGTCGGCAGTCGTCACGGGGGTGAGTTTGAGGCAGACGGCGATCTTCATGGACCGTAGAACCAGCCGGGCAGCACGCCGCTGAGCAGCGTCGCCAGCGCGGCGGCGTAGATCAGCACGTTCGCGGCCCAGGCGTAGCGGCACCGCGCGGCAGGCGCGCCTTCGGGCGCGTTCGTGGCGTTCGCGGGCGACATGTACATCATCACGATCACGCGCAGATAGTAGTACAGCGACGCGACGCTGGTCAAGATGCCCACGACCGCGGCGGCGATGATGGCGACGCTGCCCTGGTGCTGCTCGATGATGCCCTGTTCGATTGCGCCGCGGAAGACCAGGAACTTGGCGAGGAACCCGCCGGTCGGCGGGAGGCCGGCCAGCGAGAGCATGAAGACCGCCATGCACAGCGCCAGGCCGGGGTGTTCCTTGGCGAGGCCCGCATAGTCGTCCATGGTTTCCATCGGCCGGCCATCGTCACGCGTCAAGCCGACGACCCCGAACGCGCCGAGCGTCATGAAGCCGTAGACCAGCAGGTAGAAAACGACAGCCTTGAGGTGCGCGCCCATCGCGGCGCCGTCGCCGGCATGCGGCATGACCAGGAACGCCAGCAGCAGGTAGCCGCTGTGCGCGATCCCCGAATATGCCAGCAGGCGTTTGAGGTTGCTCTGCCGCATGGCCAGCACGTTGCCGACGACCATCGTCAGGACCGCCGCCAGCAGCAGGAGCGGCAGCCACTCAACCCGGAACACCGGGCTGCCGAAGGTCTCGAAGGCAAGCCGCGCGACCACCGCGAACGCGGCGGCCTTCACGCCGACGGCCATCAGTCCCGTGATGCCGGTCGGCGCGCCTTCGTAGACGTCGGGAATCCAGAAGTGGAAGGGCGTGGCGCCGATCTTGAAGAGCGCGCCCACCAGGATAAGGCCTAGGCCGAGGAGCGCGAGCAGCTCGCGCGCCGGCACTTCGTCGCCGGCCAGTTGCAGCGCCGCGCGGTTGGGCGTCAGCGAGAGGCTGCCGAACGCGCCGTAGTAAAAGGCGACGCCGAAGAGCAAAAACGCGGTGCTGAACGCGCCGAGCATCAGGTACTTCAACGCGGCTTCGTTGGAGCGGATGTCCTCCTTGTTGCTGCCGGCCAGGATGTACGTGGCCACGGACATGATCTCGAGGCTCAAGCCCAGCGTCAGCCAGTCGTGGGCAGTGCCCAGGAGCATCATGCCGGAGACGGCCAGCAGCATGAGGCCGTAGTATTCGCCCGACGACAGCACGGACTCTTCGGGCTGCGGCGGCGACGCCAGCACCGCGAGCGCGCCGGCGAGGCACGCCAGGGCCCAGATCCACAGGCCGAAGCCGTCCAGGCAGAAGGAGCCTTGCAGGATGAGCGGCTTGAGCGTGCGGATATCCGGGCGCATGCTGTAGTTGAGGAACGGGACGAGCTGGTCGGAGAGCGTCAGGTACGTCTGGTACGCCGCGAACAAGCCGAGCACGCAGCCGGACAGCGCCACCCACGGCAGGACGTAGCGGTCCTTCCGCTCCAGCACCAGGTCCAGCAGGACCACGATGAGCGCGGTGGCGAGAATCACGCCAATGGGCAACAGGTAGATCAGCTCATTCATCCGTCTATCCGGTCCTCGAAGCCACGTCATCCTCCCTCATTGAGCCTTCTTCGCCTCCACAGGTGGTGCCGGCGCCGGTGCGGGAACGGCCTTCTTCTGTTCAACGGGCGGCGCAGGTGCGGGTGCGGGCACAGGAACCGGCGCTGGCGCGGCCTTCTTCTGCTCGACTGGCGGCGCAGGAACGGGCGCGGGCACAGGAACCGGCGCTGGCGCGGCCTTCTTCTGCTCGACTGGCGGCGCAGGTGCGGGCGCGGGCACAGGAACCGGCGCGGGGGCAGCCTTCTTCTGTTCGACTGGCGGCGCGGGCGGTGCCGGCACCGGCGCGGGAACGGCCTTCTTCTGTTCAACGGGCGGCGCAGGCGCGGGTGCTGGCACCGGTGCGGGAACGGTCTTCTTCGCTTCAACCGGCGGCATAGGTGCGGGCACAGGAACGGGCGCGGGCACAGGAACCGGCGCTGGTGCGGCCTTCTTCGCTTCAACGGGCGGCGCAGGTGCGGGCGCTGGCACCGGAACCGGCGCGGGGGCAGCCTTCTTCTGTTCGACTGGCGGCGCAGGCGCGGGTGCTGGCACCGGTGCGGGAACGGCCTTCTTCTGCTCGACTGGCGGCGCAGGCGCGGGTGCTGGCACCGGTGCGGGAACGGCCTTCTTCTGCTCGACTGGCGGAGCGAGACGAGGTGGTACGTCCTTCTTGGGTGCGCCTGCTTTTGGCGCGGCTTTGTCCTGCCTCAGGAACACGCGCGCCGCCGGTTCCATGCGTTCAAAGAACGGCGTGGGCGCCACACCCATGAGGAAGATCAGCACGACCAGGGGCGTCAGCACCGCCACTTCTCGCGCGCCGAGGTCCACCAGCGGCCGGCCGGAGACGTTGACCGCCGGCCCGAAGAAGACGCGCTTCACCAGGGACAGCATGTACACCGCGCCCAGAACCATGCCCGTCGCGCCCCAGAGGGCGTACCAGATGCGGCAATCGAACGCGCCCTTCAGGCAGGCGAACTCGCCGATGAAGCCGTTTGTGAGCGGCAGGCCGATGGATGAGAGCGCGACGATGACGAAGAACGTCGAGTAGACCGGCATGGCTTTGGCCAGGCCGCCGAAGTCCTTGATCCCCTGCGTGTGCGCGCGCTCGTACAGCATGCCGGCGAGCAGGAACAGGGCGCCGGTGGAGACACCGTGGTTGAGCATCTGGTAGACGCCGCCCTGGACGCCGATCAACTGCCCGCTGAAGATGCCCAGCATGCACGTCCCCATGTGCGCGACGGAACTGTACGCGATGAGTTTCTTGATGTCGGTCTGCGCGAACGCCATCAGCGAGCCGTAGATGATGCCGATGATGCTGATCACCAGGAACAGCTTCGTGTAGGCCGCCGCGGCAACAGGGAAGAAGGGGACGGCGAAGCGCAGGAAACCGTAGCCGCCCATCTTCAGCAGGATCGCCGCGAGGATGACCGAGCCGGGCGTCGGCGCCTGGACATGCGCGTCCGGCAGCCACGTGTGCAGCGGGAAGAGCGGCACCTTGATGGCGAACGCCAGCGCGAAGGCCCAGAAGCACCAGAACTCGGCGGAACGCGTCAGTGCCCCGGACTGCCGCGCGGCCGCGAGTTTCTCCGCGAGCTGCGCGATGGCGAAGGTCTGCCCGCCCGTCTTGAAGTACACGTAGAGGATCGCGATGAACATCAGCAGGCTGCCGAACGCGGTGAAGATGATGAACTTCGTCGTCGCGTAGATGCGTTCGTTGCCGCCCCAGATGCCGATGATGAAGTACATCGGGATCAGGCTGGCTTCGAAGAAGACGTAGAAGAGGAACAGGTCGGTCGCCGCGAACACGCCGAGCATGGCGCTCTCCATCACCAGCATCGCGACGTAGAACTCCTTCTGCCGGTCCTGGATACAGGTCCACGCGCCGAGGATAGCCAGGGGCGTGACGAGCGTGGTGAGCAGGATCAGCAGCGCACTGATGCCGTCCACGCCGAGGGCGTAGTCGGCGTTCAGCCCGCCCGGCAGCCTGATCCACGGCACGTTCTCGGCGAACTGGAAGAGCTGCCGCGACGGGTCGTAGAGCCACAACTTCAGCGACACGACGAAGGTCAGCAGCGAAGCGAGGAAGGCCCAGAGCCGTAGCTCCCGCGCGTTCTTGTCGCGGGCCAGGCAGAGCGGCAGCGCGCCCAGCAGCGGTAACACGATCAGCCCAGTCAGCAGCATCGCCCGTCAGGACCCCTCACGACCTCAGCAGGAAGATCAACAGCGCCAGCGCGCCCAGCAGCATCGCCGCGGCGTAGAAGTTCACCAGCCCGGTCTGCAGCCGCCGCAGGTAGCCGCCCAGCCACGCCACGCCTTTGCCCGTGCCGGTGACCAGCAGGTCAATGCACAGCATCTCGATGACCCAATGGGCCAGCCTGGCGCCCTCCACAAACGGCCCGACAATGAACGCCTGGTACGCCTCGTCCACGTAGAACTTGTGCAGCGACAGCCGGTAGAAGACACGGCGCGCCGCGGCTTCCGGGTCGGGCACGCGCGCCTTGCGCACGTACAACAGCCACGCCAGGGCCAGCCCGCACAGCGTGGCCGCAAACGCCAGCGCCTCGTTGAGGCGCTCGACGCCCCGCGTGCCTTCCGCGCTGATGTTGTACGTGCCGAGGCCCGACACGCGCCCGCCTTCAGGGATGAACAGCCCGTGCCAGACCATGCCGGCCAGCAGCGAGAACGCCGCCAGCACCAGCAGCGGGAGGGCCATTGTCAGCGGCGCTTCGTGCGCGTGCGCCTGTTTCTCGGGTTCTGCGCGGCTTTCGCCGAGGAACGTCAGGCACAGCAGGCGCGCAATGTAGAACGCAGTGCAGAACGCGCCGAGCACCGCGGCGGCATACAGCCACAGGTAGAGCCGGTCGTGCGTTTGAGCGTAGCGCGCCAGCACTTCGAGCAGGATGGCGTCCTTGGAGTACCAGCCGGAGAGCCACGGCACGCCGGCCAGCGCGGCCGCGCCGATGACCATCGTCCAGAACGTGACAGGAAGCCTCTTCCGCAAGCCTCCCATGCGGCGCAAATCCTGTTCGCCGGCCAGAGCGTGGATCACCGCGCCGGCGCAAAGGAACAGCAGGGCCTTGAAAAACGCATGCGTGAAGACGTGGAAGATACCCAGCGAAAACGCGCCCACTCCCAGGCCAAGGAACATGTAGCCGAGCTGCGAGATCGTCGAGTAGGCGAGCACCTTCTTGATGTCCAGTTGCGTTACAGCCATCAGCGCCGCGAAGAGCGCCGTCGCGCCGCCGATGATGGCCACCATGCGCAGGGCTTCCGGACTGGCCGCGTACAGGCCGTTGAGCCGGCAGACCATATACACGCCCGCCGTGACCATGGTCGCCGCGTGGATCAGCGCGCTGACGGGTGTCGGCCCGGCCATGGCGTCCGGCAGCCACACGAACAGCGGAATCTGCGCGGACTTGCCGATGGCGCCGATGAACAGCAGCACGCAGGCGTACGTCAGCAGCACGGTGATGGCGATGCCCGGCCAGTGGCGTGCGGAGAGTGTGCGGCTGAGGTCGAAGTTGGTGACTTCGGCCGGCAGCCTGGTGCCCGCCAGCACGTAACACTCCGCCGGCTTGTTGTTGGACAGCAGCCGCAGGGCGTCACCGTAATCGAGCAGACCCGGCTCCCTGGGCAGGGCCACGTAGCCGCCGCTCTTCTCGCCGCGTGCGGGCTGCAGGTACGTCTGTTTCGTCACGCGCTGGCCGCCGACGCGTTCAGGCCGCGCCACCAGGTTCACCGTGCCGAAGATGGCGATGAGCGCCAGGATGCCGAGCGTGAAGCCGAGGTCGCCGATGCGGTTCACGACGAAGGCCTTCATGCCGGCCGCGGCGTTCTTCGCGTCTTCGTACCAGAAGCCGATGAGCAGGTACGAACACAGGCCCACGCCTTCCCAGCCGACGTAGAGCAACAGCAGGTTGTCGCCGAGGACCAGCAGGAGCATGGCGAAGAGGAACAGGTTCATATACGCGAAGAAGCGCGAGATGCCGGGGTCGTGGGCCATGTAGCCGACGCTGTAGAGATGGATCACCGTGCCGACGCCGGTCACGATGAGCGTCATCACCATGCCCAGCCTGTCCATGAACAGCCCGAAGGAGACGGAGAAGTCCCCGCTGCGCAGCCACGTGCCGTACACGGCGTGCAGGCAATCGCGCGTGTCGGCCGCGGCGCCGGGCAGCGTCAGCGCCACGGCGCACACGACGCTATAGACCAGCGCGCCGAGCGACGCGAAGACGCCGATATTGGCCGCGGCGCGGCGGGTGAGGCGCGCGCCGCAGAGAGCGTTGACGAGGAAACCGGCAAGCGGCAGGAGCGGGATGAGGATAAGCGTCCGCTCAAACAGCGTCCTGTGGCTCAGCACCCACGGGTTCAGCGACTCGAACCATTGTCCCAGACTGTTCAGCATGGCTTCTCGTTCACCGGCACATGGGCGGGATGCCCATCTTACTGCTGCAGTGTGCGCAGCTCCCGCGTGTCCACCGTCTGGCGGTTGCGGAAGAGCGCGATCACAATCGCCAGGCCCACCGCGGCTTCCGCCGCCGCGATGGCAATGACGAACAGCGCGCAGAGCTGTCCCGTCTCGCCCGCATAGGGCTGCAGCGTCTGCTGCGCGAGATTCGCGTGCGCGCGCGCGAAACTGATGAATGCCAGGTTCACGGCGTTCAGCATCAGCTCGATGGAGATCAGCATGACCAGCAGGTTGCGGCGTGCGATCACGCCCCAGGCGCCGGCCGCGAAGATGACCCCCGCCAGGATCAGGCAGTTCGTCAGGCTGAACAGGGCGGGCTGGGCCGCGCCGGCGGCCAGCAGCGGCTCAAGCAACAGAGTCTGCAGCGCCATGGTCCCCCTCCCGGACTCCCGTCAGATCTTCTTCTTCGCCAGCAGCACGGCGCCCAGCAGGGCCACTACGATCAGCACTGACGCCAGCTCAAAGGGCACGACATGCTGCTGCAGCAGCGGGCCGGCCAGGCTGCCGACCGACCCGAACTGCTCGCCAACCGGCCTGGCGAACGCCTCGCGCAGGTCCGCGGCCACGCCGTGGCGCGCAAACAGATAGACCGCGCCTGCGAGCATGGCGGCGCCCAGCGTGGTGAGCGCGTAGGGCGCCGCGGCGAAGTCGCTCTTCAGTTCCTCGGGCCTGAGGTTGATCAGCATCAATACGAAGAGGAACAGGACGAGGATGGCGCCGCCATATACGAGCATCTGGATCGCGGCCAGAAACGCGGCGTCCAGCAGCACGAAGAGCGTCGTCATGCCCAGCAAGAACGGCAGCATGTACACGACCGAGTACACGGGGTTCTTCCGCGAGACGATGGCGACGGCGCAGCCGGCGCAGACCACGGCGGAAACCAGGAATACGGCGTCGGTGAGATTTGCCATGGTGCGAAAACGGCTTCCTTCCAGCCTCAACGCTCCGCGCTCGTTGCAGCCAGGGGGAACTGCAGGTTAGCCCCCCCGCAGTCGCCTGCAAGTACAACGCCCTCGGGACCGCGGCCGCCCCACGACGGTTGAACCTACTGCCCGCTCTGTTCCGCCGCGGGCGCTGCTCCCGGGACCCCGTCCGGCCTGTACTTGTGCGTGCTCAGACTGAGACCGTATTTTACGCCGTCGGCCAGCAGCCTGTCGCGGCCGTAGACTTTCGCTTCGCGCGTGTCGGAGCAGACGTTGTACTGCGGCGAGAGCGCGATCGCATCCACGGGGCAGGCTTCTTCGCAGTAGCCGCAGTAGATGCAGCGCAGCAGGTCAATCTCGAAGCGTATCGGATAGCGTTCGCGGTTCTTCCAGTCGGGGGGTGTGGGCGCGGCTTCGATGTGGATGCATTCCGCCGGACAGGCCGCCGCGCACATGAAGCAGGCCACGCACTTCACGTGGCCATCCTCGTCTTTCTTGAGGTAGTGTTCGCCGCGGTAACCCGGGCACGGGACGCGGTGCTTCGCGGGGTTGTCGCGTTCCGTGCCGTCGTAGTCCACCGTGAACGGCTCGCGCAGCATGTGCCGGAACGTATTGCCGAGACCCTTGGCGATCTCGGGCAGGTAGAGGCGTTCGGCGAGCGTCGGCCGATGCGCGTCTGCGCCTGCGGGCGGGGGATTCGAGTCGGGCGGTTGATCGCTCATACGTGACTCCATCACATACCGCGCGCTGCGGCAGTCATTCGGTGATCCGGCCGCGGGGGCGCTGTCGCGGGCAGGTTCAGCACCGCAGTCAGGACGAGGTTGGCCAGCGCGAGCGGCACGACGGCCTTCCAGCCCAGGTTCATGAGCTGGTCCCAGCGGAAACGCGGCAAGGTCCAGCGCACCCACATGGAGAAGAGAACGAACGCGCAGGCCTTCACGGCGAAGCAGACCACTCCCAGCAGCGCCGCCAGGACGGGATCGCGCGCCAGGACAGCGCCGTACCACGGGTAGTGCCAGCCGCCGAGGAAGCACGTCGTGAGCAGCGCGCCCATCGCCAGGATGGCGATGTACTCGGCCTGCATGAACATCCCGAAGCCGAGCGAGCTGTATTCGGTATGGTAGCCGCCGACAAGCTCCGCCTCGCATTCCGGCAGATCGAACGGCAGGCGGTTGTTCTCCGCAAACGCGCAGATGACGAAGAGGATGAACGCGAGCGGCTGGCGCCAGATGCCCCAGCCGCCGATCCCGTCCGCGCCGTACTGCCAGAAGCCGGTCGGCATGCCGTGCTCGTCCAGGATCGGCTGTGCCCCGGCCTGCAGATACGCCATGTCGCGCAGGGACACCGAATCGTACGTCATCACCACCGCGAGGATGACAAGGCCCATGCCGATCTCGTAGCTGATCATCTGCGCGGTTGCGCGCACGCCGCCCAGCAGCGAGAACTTGTTGTTGCTGGCCCAGCCGCCGAACGCCAGGCCGTATGCCGAAAGGCTCGCGGCAGCCAGCACGAAGAGAATGCCGACATGGAGGTCCGCGACCTGCAGCGGCACCACGGTGCCGCCGCGGAAGTCGATGTCCGGCCCCGCCGGAATGACCACGAACGCCAGCAGCGGCGGCAGCAGCGCGAAGGCGGGCGCCAGGATGTAGAGCGCGCGGTCGGCGTTCGCGGGAACGATCGCTTCCTTGGCGATCAGCTTCACGACATCGGCGAACGGCTGCAGCCAGCCGCCGAGAATGCGCCGTGTGCCGGTTTTGAAACTGAGACCTTCCAGCACGCTGTCGGGACCGAACAGGCCCACGCGGTTAGGCCCGATGCGGTCCTGAATCCAGGCGCAGATCTTCCGTTCGAGAATAACAAACACCGGCACAATGCTCAGCACGCCGCCGAAGACCAGCACCACAGGGATCAGTTTTAGCGCGTAGTCCATGCCTCGTTCAGTCACTGAGGAAGTGCCACACTGCGCGTTCCTTCGTCCTCAGCCTACCACAAGCGGCGGGCCGGGCCAAGGCGGATGCTCCCATCACACGGGCACGATGACGCCTTTCTCGCCAAGCGCCCGGTGCGTGAGACCGTTCAGCGCCGGGTACGCCCGGCCCATCTGCTCGAAGACCTCGCGTGCCGGCAGCAGCTTGGCGTCGGCCGCGCCTGTGCCCTGCAGCACACGCTGCAGCACCGCAAGGTCGTCATGGCCCTGCGGCAGCGGGTCAATGGCGCGCCGCAGCAGTTGCGCGCGGCGCTGGCTGTTGATGAACACGCCGTCCTTTTCGGCGAAGGTCGCGCCCGGCAGCACGACATGCGCGGCATCCGTCAGCGGGCCGGGCAGGAGGTCCTGCACGACGAGGTATTCGAGCTTCTTCAGTGCGAGCAGCAGTTCCGGCGGCGGCGTGTAGCGCGGCATGCTGGAGACCAGGTACAGCGCTTTGATGCGGCCGGCGTTCATGCCTTCGATGATTCGCGCTGTCTCCGCTTCGGCGTCCGTGCCGAGGGCCAGCGCGACGCCCGCGCGGTCCGGGTTCCTGTCGGCTTCGATGCGGAACCCCGGGAAAACCTCGTCCTGCGTCGCGGCCTGCGCCAGCGCGCCGAGCTGGCGGCAGCCCAACACGTCGTGGAAGAGCCGTTTGAGCGTGTGCAGTTCCTCCAACGTGAGCCAGGCGCCGGCGAGGCCCGCGACCGACTGCGGATCGGCCGCGGCGAATCCCTTCAGCCGCGCACCAACGGCGGCGGTCACGCCCAGGATGTCGAGGCTGTCCTTGCCGCCAACCTTGCAGAAGGTCACGCGCTGCTTGCTGTTGATGTAGTGGAAGTCATGGCGGCCGTCGTCGCACATCCACCAGTCGTTGACGCTCCGGTTCTCCAGCGGCCGCAGGCGCCGCACGACCTGCTTGAGCGCTTCGACGCTGATATTGCAGCCTTTCGAGCACGCGGGGCAGACCGATCTGGTCGGCCGGAGGTACCACGCGCGGTAGGTGAACATCAGGTTGCGGTCAATCAGCGCGCCGACGGGGCAAAGGTCCACGACGTTGCCCATGAGCGCGTTGTTCAGCCAGTGGCCGGGCGCGATGGCGATCTCGCCGCGGTCGCCGCGCTTGACGATGCACAGTTCGCGCGTGCCGGAGATCTCGTCCAGGAAACGCACGCAGCGGGAGCAGAGGATGCAGCGGTCGGTCCAGAGCTTGATGCCGTATCTCCGGTCCGCGGCGCTGAGGTCCTTCGGCGCCTTCTCGTTCTTGGTTTCGAAGAAGCGGCTGTCGGCGTTGCCGTGGGCGTAGGAATAATCCTGCAGCGTGCACTCGCCCGCCTTGTCGCAGACGGCGCAGTCGAGGGGGTGGTTGATAAGGAGGAACTCCATGACCCACTGGCGGCCCTTGATGACCGCCGGCGTTTCCGTTTCGACCGCCATGCCTTTGGGGTTGAGCGGTTCGCGGCACGCGATGACTGGTTTGGGGTATGGCTGAAACGGCTGGGCCGCGAGGTTCAGAGTGGTCACCGGCTCGCCAGTCTTGATGTCCAGCGCGTTGACGCAGCACATGCGGCAGTTGCCGTCGAGTCTGAGACCGGGGTGGTAGCAGAAATGCGGGATGTCGTAGCCGAGGTCGCGGAGCGCCTCGATGAGCGAGCGGTACTTCTTCGGGTCAATGAAGTGGTCCTTGCCGTTGACGCGGAGTGTCATCAGGCCGGGTGGGGCCTGGGGCAGCGAGATAGGCGGCGCAGGCGGGGCGGCGGGCGCAGGCGCAGATGGTGTCTCAATGCTCATAGAGATCTCGCGTACCCGATGGCGCAGCTACTCCACCTCCGCCATCGGCTGCACCGAACGTGGGTTGGGATACACTCCCAGGCCGCGAGGCTCAACGATCAGGTCCAGCGACTCCATCACCACGGCCCCGATCAGCGGATAACCCCTCTTGGGTTCGACGATGGCCTCGAACCAGCCTTTCCTGCCGCAGATCTCGACCTCGACCATCCCCACCACGTCGCGCTCCGCCGTGTCCTCATTGGCGTACTTCACAGTTTGCCTGCGGATAACGACGAAACGGTACTGTTTCACCAGTTCGGCCGGCAGGACCAGCATCGTGGCTCCCGTGTCCAGCTTGGCCTGCATTTCGGTGGCTGGCTCATCCAGGTTCGGGTTGCGGACCTTGATCGGCGTGTAGACGATGCCCATATTCGCCCCTCTCCCGGCACGAAACTCTACCACGGGACCAGCGCAGACTCTACAACCGTATCGCGTCCTTCACCATGCTCTTCCCATGTTCGCAGTAGTACTTGAACTCCTCGCGGAACTTCGTGACGAATGAGCCGACGGGCATGGCGACGGAGTCCGAGAGCAGGCAGATCGTCGTACCCGACATCTGCGTGGCGACGTTGTGCAGGCGTTCGTAGTCCGCTTTCCCGCCCTTGCCGCGCACGATCTTCCCGAGGATCTTCTCCAGCCAGCCCGTGCCTTCGCGGCAGGGCGTGCACTGGCCGCAGGATTCGTGACGGTAGAAGCGCGCGAGGTTGTAGAGCGCGTTCACCATGCACACGCGCTCGTTCATCACAATCACCGCCGCCGAACCGAGCATCGAGCCTGCGTTGCGCACGGCGTCGAAGCTCATCTCCAGGTCGAGGTTGTCGGTGCTCTCCTTGCCGTCGGCGGCGAGATACGGTCTGCCGTCGCAGCGCAGCACGGGCATGGACGAACCGCCGGGGATGACGGCTTTGATGGGGATGTCGTCCAGCATGCCGCCGCCGAAATTCCCGTCGTAGATCAGCTCCCGCAGCGTGATGTTCATCGGGTGTTCGTACAGGCCCGGCTTTCTGACGTGCCCCGAGAGGCAGTAGACCTGCGAGCCGGGACTGCCCGTGATGGCAGGCCCGTCGCCCAGGGCCGGCGCGGCGCCAATCGCGGCGTAGGCGCCGGCGCCGATGCGGACCAGATACGGCAGCGAAGCAATGGTGCCGACGTTGTTCACCACGGTGGGGCAACCCCACGCGCCTTCGACCGCGGGGAAGGGCGGTTTGACTTTCGGGTAGCCGCGGCTGCCTTCGAGCGAACTGAGCAGGCCGGTCTCTTCGCCGCAAATGTACGCTCCGGACCCGCGGTGCGGCTGCAGGTGAAACGCGTGGCCCGAGCCGAGGACATTGGCGCCGAGGAAGCCGGCCTGGTACGCCTCGGCGCAGGCTCTGCAGAGATGGTCGAACTCAACCACGAACTCGCCGCGGATGTAGATGTAGCCGCGTTCGATGCCCACGGCGTGCATGGCGATGAGGCAGCCTTCGATGAGCATGTGCGGGTTGTACATGCCGACGACGCGGTCCTTGCAGGTGCCCGGCTCGGATTCGTCGAAATTCACCGCCAGGTACCGGGGCTTGGGCGATCTGTAGTCCACGAAGCCCCATTTCCGGCCGGTCGAGAAGCCGGCGCCGCCGCGCCCGCGCAGGCCGGCGTCCCGGACCTCGTTGATCAGCGCCGGGACACTGTTGGTGGCCGGATCGCGCGGCATGGCCAGGGCTCTTTTCGCGGCCTCGTAGCCGCCCTTGGCCAGGTAGCGCTCCAGCGTCCATTCGCCCTTCGTGTAGGCGCCGTCGAAAAGGATGGGTTTGTAGTTGGGAAGGATCATCGCTTGCCCTGAACGGCCTCCATCATCGGCTTATACGCGCACCTTCCGCCGTCCAGCGTCGGGCCGTTGGAGAGATGCCGCGGCACGCGGCCCGCCTTCAGGTCTGCGACGATGTCCTTGATCCTCTCCGGCGTCAGGTTCTCGTAGTAGTCGTCGTTGATCTGGCACACGGGCGCCGTGGTGCAACTGCCGAGGCATTCGACTTTCTTCAGTGTGAAGAGCTTGTCCGCCGTGGTCTCGCCCGTGCCGACGCCAAGTTCCTGCTTGAACGTGTCCGCGACCATCTGCGCGCCGCGCAGCGCGCACGGGAGCGTCGCGCAAACCATGACGACGTACTTGCCGTCTTCGGGCTTGCGGTAGTGCGAGTAGAACGTGAAGACGCCGTAGACGCAGGCTGGCGCGAGGCCGAGTTGCGCCGCGAGGTAGTCGAGCGCCTCGTTATCCACGAAGCCCTGCTGTTCCTCGACAAGGCGCATCGCTGGCAGCAGCGCCGCGCGCTTCTCCGGGTAGCGCGTCAGCAGCCACTCGAACTGGGTACGGGAATCGTCGTTGAACGTGAATGCCATTGGTCCGTGGTCCGTGGTTAGTTGTCAGTGGTCCTCAACACGGCGGCTCATTCCCCTTATTATACCAGACCCAAACAGCGGCCACGACGACAGCCCCGATGAGCAGCCACATCAAGATCTCGGGCCAACCGGAAAACCGACTGAAGACCGTCAGTCCTGACCCGAGAACAAGCAAGCCGACCACGGGGACAATCCACCTCGTCGGGTCATCGGCGTCCATAGCTGTGCCCTCGCTCATATCTCCAGCTTCCGTCCCGCGCGCACATCCTTAACCATCCGCACCAAGTCGGCGCCGCCGCCTGCGAAGGCGATCTCGCCCCAGGCTTGCAGCTTCGCAAGGTTGATGTTCGAGTTGGACTTGACCAGGTGGATGAAGTCGTGTGCGTCCTGGTGCTTGTCTTCCTCCTGCCGCCCGTGGCTCGTCATGGAGAAGAACTTCAGTGTTAGCGCCATCTCCAGGTTGGGAACTCTGACCTTCAGGCCCCACAACTGCTTCTCTGTTGTGTTCTTGAGTGCCTCCACGAACAGCGGATGGTGCGGCTTCATGATATCGAGAACCGGCTTGTTCTCCTGGAAGAACCGGACTACAACGGGCGTGTCGTGACTTCTCAGGTCCGGGAACGCAGCGGATACCGCATCAAGCGCTCGCTTCAGGTGCCGCTTCGCCACCAGGACGTCTACGTCTTCAGTGACGCGCGGCTCCTTCATCCATCCGATGATGCCGTACAGTCCGAGCAGCACGTAGTCCACGTTGGCACGCTGCAGCACAGGCACAACATCCTGGGGAACCATGACGACCTCCAGTACACGCTGGCTGAGTTCCTGCGTTCGCGGGATACAGTCTCCTTGGTACTCGAGGTAGAAGCTCGCGGGCCTCGGCGGAGCGGGTTGCCAGTCTTCGGCCTGATATAGCACGCCACGTCCGCGTACCACGCGGTGACGGGACCGCGCAACCAGCATGGACACCGGCTTTTCTCTCTCAACGGCTCTAGCACGCATGGTTGTTCACACCTTTCAAACAGATGATACCAACCCTGTTCCGTGACTCAACTTTTTATCGCCATCTGCGTTCACCCGCGTTCATCTGCGGTTCCGTCACCTGTCCAATTCCCCCGCGATCACGTTGATGCTCGACAGCGCCGCCACGGCGTCGGAGATCAGCCGCCCCGTGACCTGCTTGGGGAAGGTGGCGTAATTGTAGAAGCTCGGCGGCCGAATCCGCACGCGGTACGGCAGACCTGTGCCGTCCGAGACGATGTAGAAGCCCAATTCGCCGTTGGGCGCTTCGGTGCACGAGTACACTTCGCCCTTCGGCGGAATCAGGCCGTGGCCGGGCATGGTGAGCTTGAAGTGGTGGATAAGGCTCTCCATGTCGCTATAGACCATGTCCTTGGGCGGCAGCATGACCTTGTGGTCCTGGGAACTGACCGGCAGCTTGTCCTTGTTCTCCCTGCCGCCCGGCATTTTCTCGAGGGCTTGGCTGATGATGCGGAGGCACTGGCGCATCTCCGCGAGGCGCACCAGATAGCGCGCGTAGGCGTCGCCTTCGGTGCGCGTGGGAATCTCGAACTCAAGCTGGTCATAGCACAGGTAGGGCCGCGCCTTGCGGATATCGTACGGCACGCCGCTGGCGCGGAGCATGGGACCGGTGACGCCATAACTGAGCGCTTCCGCCTTTGTCAGCATGCCCACGCCGATGCAGCGGTCCATGAAGATCCGGTTACGGCTGAGCATGTACTCGATCTCGTCGAGCACCGGCGGAAACTTGGACAGGAAGCCCTGCACCAAGTCGGCGAAATCGGGCGGGACGTCGCGGAAGACGCCGCCGACGCGCGTCCAGCTTGTGGTCAGCCGCGCGCCGGTGACGGCTTCGAAGATGTCGTAGAGCTTCTCGCGTTCGATGAAGGTCCAGAGCATCACGGAGAACGCGCCGAGGTCCATGCCCTGCAGCCCCACGCAGATGACGTGGTCGGCCAGGCGCGACAGTTCGGCCATGATGACCCGGAGGTACTGGCCTCGCGGCGGGACCTGCACGCCGAAGAGCTCCTCGCAGGCCACGGCGAAGCCGATGTTGTTGTTCAGCGGCGAGAGGTAGTTCATGCGGTCGGAGATAACCACGAACTGGTTGTAGTTGCGGTACTCTGCGAGTTTCTCAAAGCCCGTGTGCAGGAAACCGATCTCCGGTTCGCACTTCATGATGACTTCGCCCGCCAATTGCACTTTCAGCCGCAACGCGCCGTGCGTGGCCGGATGCTGCGGCCCGATGTTCATAGAGAGCGTATCGCCGATGCGCTGCGCGGCCGTGGGGGCAACCTCGTGAATGGGTACTGGTTCGTTGTCCGGCACGGTGCTAGACTCCATCGCTCGCCTTACGCCACCTGAAACTTGAAACCTGCAACCCGAAACCCTATCGCGGCGGTATCTCCGTGTACTTCTCAAACCTGTCCCGTTCCCCGCGCCCTTTCAGCGGGTAGTCCTTGCGCAGCGGGTAGCCTTCGTAGTTGTCGGGCATCAGGATGCGCTTGAGGTCGGGGTGGCCCCTGAAGACCACGCCGAACATGTCGTACGCCTCCCGTTCGCCCCAGTTGGCGGCGTCCCACAGCGGCGTCGCGGAGTCAATCTCGCACGTCTCCTCGGGCACGAAGGCTTTTACGCGCAAGCGCGCATTGTGGGTCAGCGAGTACAACTGGTAGACGACCGCGAAGCGTTCGGAATAGTCGCGCTGCATGTCGGGCGGCAGGCGCAGACTGTCCACGCAGGTGACGTCGGTGAGCATCTCGAAGTGCGCCTCGTCGCGCAGGAAGCGCAGGACCGGCAGGCTGGCGCCGCGCCGGATACTCACGACGGCCTGGCCGCGGGATTCGCCGTGGCCCAGCACGTCGTCGCCGAAGCGGCTTTTCAGCGTCGTCATCAGAGACTGCAGATCGAATGCCATACGCCCCTCACCGCTCCGCCGGCCACGCTGCTCACGTGTCGCGTTTCAACTCAGTCAGCGGCTTGCCCTGCCCCAGCCGTTCCACATGCGTGACGATCCGTTCCGGCGGACCGAAGTTCTGTTCCTGCGCGGGCACGTCCTGCGGCGGCAGGCTGAGCCGCGAGCCGGTCAGGACGGGCGCGCCCTCGGCCGCTTCGGACACCAGCGCGATCGGCTCGAGATCCAGCGGATGCTTCGTGCGGTCGTAGACTTTGGTCTGCTTCTCGCCGCGCCTGATCCTCTCCTGGATCAGCATCAGCGCGTCAATCAGGCTCTCGGGACGCGGCGGGCAGCCCGGGATGTAGACGTCCACCGGGATGAACTGGTCCACGCCCTGGATCATCGTGTACGTGTCGAAGACGCCGCCCGTGCTGGCGCAGGCGCCCATGGAGATGCACCACTTCGGATCGGGCATCTGGTTGTAGATCTCGAGGAGCACCGGCATCATCTTGAGGCAGACGCGGCCGGAGACGATCATGAGGTCGCTCTGCCGCGGCGAGAAACGGATCACCTCCGCGCCGAACCGCGACAGGTCGTAGCGCGATGACAGCGTCGCCATCATCTCGATGGCGCAACAGGCCGTGCCGAAGGGCATCGGCCACAGGCTGTTGCGGCGTCCCCAGTTGATGAGCTCCTGCACGCGCGTGGTGATAAAGCCGGCGGCGCCTGTTTTCCGGTTAATGGTCTCACTCATAGCACACCTTCACGGCAGTTCTCATTCATCCTTCGTTTCGAGTGCGCGCCGTTTCAGGACATACAGCAGGCCCAGACCCAGCACGCCGACAAACACCAGCACGGCGCCCAGGCCTTCCATTCCCAGCCTCTTATACGCCACGGCGTACGGCAGCAGGAAAGCGATTTCGATGTCGAACAGCACGAAGAGCAGCGCGACGACGTAGAACTTGATCGGCAGACGCTGCCGCGAACTCCCCAGTTGCGGCACGCCGCATTCGTAGGTATCGTACTTCCCGCGCTTGGGGATGCCGGTGCCCAGCCACCACGTCACGATGCGGACCAGCGCCAGCATGGCCACCGCCAAACCGACAGCCAGCGCGATGTATACCGCCGCGCCGAAGAGCTCAACACTGGAATTCATCCTTGCCCTCACCTCGATACGGTCCCGACGAAGGACCCTCTTCAGAATTTAATGATATCATCGAGTCTGGATACAGACAAGACCCGCTCCAGCCGCAGGTACACAGTCTTACGATTGCCCCGCAAGCCGATCTTGCGCGTTTCATGCGTGTAGCCTTCCTTGGAGCTCTTGCTGTCGCTCGTGTCATGGACATCCACGTCCGCCAGGGTGAGGCAGTCGCGGCTGACGGAGTCGAGCGTGCCGATATAGACGTAAGAGGAATCGGTGTCCACGACGATCTGCAGGCCGACCAGGGCTTTGAGTTCGGCGGGCGGTCCATGCGGCATAGTGCGAAGAGTTTCAAGTTTCAGGTTGCAGGTTTCAAGTTACTTTCGCTGCGCTCACCCGAACCTGAAACCTGCACCCCGTAACTTGAAACCCAGTTGACGGCCATGTCGTCAACTGGCTTCGTGTCCACATCATCCAACTTGTCCCAGAACGGTTCGAGGCGCAGGCACGCGAGCTGCGCCTGCGCGCCCAGCGCGGCGGCAAGCTGCGTGCTCTCCGCGGCGGGGTCGGTGCGGTGCGAGATCTGGACGATGAGCGCAGGACAGGCGAGGTGCGCGGGGGGCTTGAGGAGGTCAATAGCGGCGACATCGTCGAAGAAGGCGGGGTGGACGTCGTAGCCGTCGAAATCAACTGTACCGCCGGCGTCCCCGCCGGCACGCGCTGTGCCACTGCGGGCTTGTCCCGCAGTGCTTTCCCCGTCCGTCAACTCCGCCCGTATCTTCGAGCGCATCTTCCACAGGCGTACCTGGGCGGCGCCGCTGACGATCGGCGCCAGCGCGATGACGGCCTTGGCGCCAAGGCGGGGGGCTTCAAGCAGCGTCAGCGTTGCCCCGAGGCGCAGGCCGAGGAGCACGACGTCTTCCCTGCCGCTCAGCCGCGCCAAGGTCTGGCGCGCCGCCGCCGCGTCTTCCGCGAGATGCGGCCAACGGCGCGCAGCGCTGCTGCCGCCGGATTCGCCGCTGCCGCGGTGATCGAAGCGCAGGACGGGATGGCCCGCGGCGGCCAGCTTCAGCGTAAGCTTCCGCAGCGCGGCGTAGGCGCTCTTGCGTTCTTCAAAGAGCGGCGGACAGACAAGCACCGGAGCACGTGAGGGGACGTTGGCCGCGGGGGCGTGGAATGCGGCGTACAGGGGGATGCCATTCGTGTCACTGAGATAACCGAACTGCTCACTGTTCATCTGTGCCCTCGGAGCTACGCCCCCGGCTTCTTCTCCTTCACGACCTCGGCAATGTTCTTCACCGTGCGGAACTTCTTGATGCTGAACTCGTCGTCGCCGAGCTGAATGCCAAACACCTCCTCCAGGCCGATGACAATCTCCAGGAGCTGCACGGATTCGACGTTCCACTTCTTGATCAGGTCGTCCTCGTCGCCGAGCTCGTCCGGCTTGGCTTTCAACATCAGGCGGTCAACGATCATGGCCTTGAGACGGTCTTCGACGCGTTCGTTGGGCACGGTGCAGTCTCCTTCGCGGCCTGGCGTTGTGGCCAACCTCTACTGTGTTGAACAGCCTGCCGGCGCGGCAGTATCGAAAGGAACACGGGAAAAGGCAAGGGAAAGGGGGGCGGCATCGTGTAGAATTGCGCCACCGAATCACGAGGTCGAGTCGTATGCCGGAACGCGTGTCGGACGAAGCCTTGGCGCGCCATCTGCTGCAGATTGGCATGGCGCGGGCGGAGCAGATCGCGCAAGCGCGGGAAGCGCAGGCGCTGAGCCTGC
>Ga0315282_10006199_pt1 | contig 20098 bp, 17 predicted proteins | sample YL17G07_20_MG_FD_203693 | JGI IMG/M metagenome (GOLD analysis project Ga0315282, IMG submission 203693) | Sediment microbial communities from Yellowstone Lake, YNP, Wyoming, USA - YL17G07_20 | ecosystem: Environmental > Aquatic > Freshwater > Lake > Sediment | place: USA: Wyoming | collected... | reverse complement strand
GCTCAATGTATTTTCCTTCGCCGCTCCAAGCAACTTCATTGATGATCACCGGCCAGTTGAAAAAATCAACTGAAATTTCCAGCCATTCGCTTTCCCGGCCGGAAATATTTACCGACTGAATTCGGAAATAATAAGTCTTGCCATCTTCAGGATTTTCAAATTTTCTTGTCCCTGCTTCTTTCTCTTCTATCAACGACCCATCCCAGTCAATATTAAAATGGTCAAGAAACTCTTCATCTTCTCCTTCTCTTAGCCCCCAGGAAATTTCAAAATATTTTTTTGTGTATTTTGATACATTAATATACGGCTCGGGAATGGGAATTAAAAATTCGGAAATTTCATCTTCCTCTTCACCAAAATCTTTAATTTCAAAATCCTTTGAATTATTGTCCGAATCCCAACCCGGTTCTTTTCTTTCAATGCTTTGGTTTTCTTTGGGAAGATTTTCTTTAGGAATCGGCTCTCCTTCAAAAATTTGAATGCTTCCCCAGCCCACAATATCAACAGGTTTGTTGTCTTCATCAAAAATTACCAGAGCTCCGTCATCATTTGATAGCCGGCCAGTTTTGTAAGGTTTGCCTTTTTCAGTTAATAAATCCCAATTAGTATTATGGTAGCCAAAAATTCCGATGAAATAAAAGCTTTTGGCGGGAATTTCCGCTTCCTCTGGAAATTCCCAATCGCTTGTGGGATTTTTATTTAAATCTTCTTTATTTTTTGAAAAATATGCCAGTCTCCAACCGGCCAAAGATACAGAATCATCGGTTGGATTATAAAGTTTTACAAATTCCTCTTTTTGAATTTGGATTTCGTTGATAACCAGATGATTTGCAATGGGTTCTGTTAAATTTAATCTAACTTCAATTTCGGCCGGACTGCCCTGAACATTTTCAGCGGTAAGTGTGATATTTGCTTCATACTCTCCTGGATTTAAATTTGAAGTATCAACTAAAAAAACCGAAACTTCTTGGAAATCTTGCGGAGCAATCTGTCCAGAAGTCGGATTTAAATTTAACCAATCAGTGGTAATTGTTGGCGTGGCCCATTCTAAAATTGCTGTGCCTTTATTACTGATGGTAAAAGTCAGGGTCGGATTTTCGCCAAACTTAACTTCGCCGAAATCCAAAGTCTCGGTTGAAACTTCCAGAATCGCCCGCGGCTGAGGTGTTGGCTCGGGCGTAGGTGTCGGCGTAGGAGTCGGGGTTGGCGTAGGAGTCGGGGTTGGCGTAGGAGTTGGCGTTGGGGTTGGTGTGGGCGTAGGTGTGGGCGTTGGCGTAGGAGTTGGAGTCGGCTTAACCCATGGCTTGGGAGCCAAAAATCCGCCAAAAGTTTGGGAATTTTTCGGACTCGGCTCGGAAAGAATAAAATCAATTGCGTTATTATCAGAATCAATTTCTGTCTCGCGAGAAATACTTTGATTAGCTTCTGGATTTACCGCTGGCGCGGCTTCAAAATCCAAAGCCAAGCCAAAACCGACTTTATCAATTAAATTCTGATTCTGGTCATAAAGTAAAACGGTATTGCTTGCCGCCACCGAATAATCTTTCCCGGAATAGTAAATGTCAGGAACGATTTCTCCTTGATAATTTTTGCTGCCATCATCATTTATTTGGGGTACAATTAAAAAATATCCAAAAGCCGGAATTATTCCCGAAAATTTAGCTGAACTTACCAAATTGCTTTCGCTGCCGGCCGAACTTTTCTTTTTTAGAGCCCAGTTTTCAAGGTCAACATCTTTCGAATTTGGATTGTAAAGCTCGATAAATTCGTCTTTGGCGGTTTGGCCCGAAACCTGAATTTCACTGATTAAAACTTTGGTTGGAGTCGGAGTTGGAGTTGGAGTTGGTGTAGGAGCTGGGCTCGGAGTCGGAGTCGGAGTTGGAGTTGGTGTCGGCGTAGGCGATGGCGTCGGCGTTGGCGAAGGTGTCGGAGTCGGTGTCGAAGCGGGACTATTATCATAAAATTTTGTCTGACCCAAAGAATTGGTTGGCGAAAGAATATTATTTAAAACAAAGTCCAAGGAATTATTATTGGTGTCAACTAAATTACCCGCCCCGTCTTTTTTTCTCTCCAAACTCTCTCCGGTTTTTAAACCGTTTTCCAAAATTAATCCTGTCCCCTCTACGGCTTGCGATGGCGGCTCTTTATCCGCCCTGCCCCAGCTAACTTTATCTTTAACATTGCCTGCGCCGTCGGTAATAATTACTCCGCTGGCATCAGTAAGCTGAGATGAAAAAGTAGCATCGGCCGCAATTCCATCTATGCTTCCGCCAACCAATAAAAATTTTCCTTTTGGCGGGATATTGGTGTTCTGCCAGGTAATTCTTTTTTGAGTGGCGTTATTGCTGGAGTCTACTAATTTTAATTTGAAATTATCGTTGGACAGAGAAACAGCTTTATCACTGCTATTAAAAATTTCAATGAACTCATTCTCGGCTTTATCCCAGCCAGCGCAAACTTCGGAAATTTTAATTTCTGGCAGAGAAGTGTCAATAAAAGAACCGCCAATAAGTGGTAGTGGCGCGGCTAGCGGAGGTGTTGGTGTCGGAACTGGAAGGGATGTGGGTATCGGCTGGGGCGTGCTGGCTGGCGTTGGTATCGGCGTAGATCCCGGCATTGCTATCGGCGTTTCTTTCCGCGCCACTTCAAACGGAAATTCCTGATTTATTGGCGGAGACGGCGCTCCAGGAGACCCAGCGGCCGCGGAAATTTCTTTTGGCGGGCTAATCGGCAGGACCGAAGCGGTAAACGGAACTGTCGGCGCCACAGGAGCGAGAGTCGGCAAAGGAGTTGAAAGCGCTGGAGAAGAAGTCAGAGTGCCAGCAGAGTCTTTGGCAAAAGGCATTATTCCGGCAACCGCGGCTTGAAGCATTAACCATTCGTCCGTCATCTTGTTCACGACCGGAGAATTGTCAATAAAACTCCAGAACGCCGCCGCTGCGCTGTCTGCAACGCTTCCTATTTTTTGAGCGAATTTTTCTTGTTGCGCGCTCGGACTGGCACCATCCGGATTTTTGTATTCCTCCTTTGCCCAGGCAAAAGTTGGAGTTTTGCCAAAAGGATCACCGACTAATGGCAATTCGGGAAAATCAATATATGTTGATTCGGGAACAAATTTACTAATTACTGGAATCTTATTAAGATTTATTCCCAAATCCGGGGATTTATTTTTATCAAAAGAATTCTGATTATTAAAATTTTTGATAAAATCTTCATCTATTTCCCCCAACGTATAATTATTATAAGAAATTTTTGGACCGTTCTTTATATCTTCTTCTGTCCAATCTTTACCTTGTTTTCCTGCTTCCCACAACCAAAAATCACATTTACCGTCGGCTTTATAATCTGGACAGTTAGCATGAGATCCCAACCCAACATAGACCCAAGAATGTTCATCGCCGGTTAATTTTGGATTTTTTATTTCATGACCCGAACCATGGGCTGAAGCAACTATTTTAGTTATATTTTTAGAATTTTTGTCAACAAAAACAAAAACCGCTTCCCAGTCCCCATAATGGGCGTTTTCATAATCATTAAATACATAAAAAAGCCAATACTGATAAACCCATTCTTTTTCTAAATTGCTTATATAATAAAGAGCCGTGAATTTTTTTAATTTTTCTTCTTTTGATAAATTGTTGTATTTTTTAACGGCCATCTTCCCGGAAATTTCTTTTCCATTTTCATAATAGAAATCCAAGGGATTACAAGGAAAATATTTTTCTTCACTATCAAACCAGAAATTGGGAGCGTAATTTATCGCTGGCGGCGCTTCAGAAGAACCGGAATTTTGAGCAATTGCCCAAAACAAAAAACCAGCCAATCCTAAAACCAAAATGCATAACAAAATGGCCAATTTTTTATTTAAAATCATTTTCATTTTAATTTTTAATATTTGCTTTTTGACTTTTGTAAATTCCCCAGGCCAAGAATATTCCAAAAATAGCTCCGATCAGAGAAAACGTAAGTAAATAATTTATCACCAACAAACCAAATAAATTTCCTATTAAATTGCCCAGCACCGGACCGATTAAAGAACCAAGTCCGAATCCAATTCCTCCCCGCCAAATCACGGGCCAAATTTTTGTTTTTAGCGAAATTGCAAAAAATAAACCAATAAAAATCCCCACTAAAGAAAAATTCAACCAATATGTTCCAATCGGCAAAGCTGGATTTAATCCCAAAAAATCAATAAAATTTATTATATTTTCTGGAAGTTGAGCGGGAATAAATAAAGAAAAAACCCTCATCCACCAAATCGGCAAATGATAAATTCCTAAAAAAGCAAAAACAAATCCAATCAAATATCCCAACACTCCCAATCCGCTAACTTTCAAAATCTTTTTAATGTCTTTTGAAAATATGCTCAAGCCAATGCCTCCAAAAATACAAATAAAGGCGCCGGTAATATCTATCGGATATTCAACCGGAATCCAGCTGTATAAAATCCCTCCCCAAATCGCTCCGCCAATTCCAAATCCAATCGCCGCGCTTAATAAATATTTTTTAAATGAAATTTCCATAACCTACAAAATGAGTCCTTCCTCGCCCCCTCCTTTCTACGAAAGGAGGGGGCTCGGAACCGCAATTAAAATATCCTCCCTACTTTATCATTTTCATATTCTATCGTCAATAGTTTATCATAAAAAATCATATTAATTCTCCCTTCCCCTCATCTCGTACATAACGCCCGATCGGGCGTTATGTACGAGATGAAAACCTGAAGAATTTAAACTCTGTTAAAGTAATCTTTAAACGTAACAGCTGGCTCAATTCTTTCTGCAGTTAGGTACCTTATATCGCCTTCCAATCGGACATTGCAAAGCTTTAAAAATTCTTCAAATTCTTTTTGGGCGTCATAGGGAATGAACCAAACGCTTTTTTGCAGCTCTTTAAATCCAAACCATTTTAATTTTCTTCTCAAAAAATCGCGGTGCCTAGAAGATTCTTCGGGTATATCAAAAATTATTACTCTCCATTTTCCATCCCACTTCTTTTCTCCCTTCCAAAATTCATTTTTAAGGACTTCCATTTTCCCCTTGTTTGTTAGATAAATTATTCTTTTCTTTCCAATCTTTTTTTCTTTAATATATCCTCCATTTTTTAAAACATAATAACTGTCATATATCTTTCTTGGGGCCATCGTATATAATGAACGGGCAATTTCCGGATACCAAGGCGATTCGGGAGCAAATTCCAAAAAATTTTTCCCGATTTCTTTTATTTTATTTCCAACTGCCAATAATAACTTAAGTGTAAGCGATCCCGCTTTCAACCTCCTTTCTCTCTTATTTGTTTTTTGATTACTTCTTTTTCCCATAATTTTATGTTGTTCATCTCGTTCATAAGCACCGATCGGTGCTTATGAACGTATTTTAATATTTTTAAAATTCCTGTCAAAATTTTAATGGGTCGTTCACTACAACTATGCCAGCTGAATTTTCTTACCAAAACCAGTCTCCTCTCCTTTTCAAACTTTCAGAGGTCTGACCCCTGAAAATGTTTTTATATTTTAATTATTTGTTTTTCTAATTTAATAAGCACAAAAAGCAGTGGTCTCAATTCCTTCCTTTGCTCCTGATCATTTCTAATCAATTTTCTTAAAGATTTTTTTAATATGCCGAGACATTCCTTTAAAATATATTTTGTGTACTGATAATCAAATTCGCCATAATCATCATTATTTTTGATATGCCATTTATTGCAAAGTTGGCGATAAACTTTGGCGGTTAAAGTATCGGCATACCAGGACAAATCCTGAACTTGTTCGGTATAAATCCAGAATCCTGTTTCGGGATTATCAACAAAAACGAGGGCTGAATCTCGCCATTTCTTAACTTCTTTCCATAAAGGAAATTCTTCGGGTGCTGGCGGTTCTTGAATGTTTTCAATATTTGCTACATCAAATCCTTTGCTTTCCGCATCTTTTTTTATCATTTGAAGCGCTTCTTTAAAATTTCTACTCACATCTTCAAAAACAGATTCCGCGGCATCAGGATCTTCGCCCCGCTCAATATGTCGTTGACGATCTTTTTTAATTCGGCTGCAAATTGGACAATCATCCCTACCGCAGGGAACTCTCCGCCGGGTGCACTCCATCCATTTCGGCATCTTAAATTTTTTATTATCGAACTCCTTAATCATGAAAAAAATTACAAATTTTTAATTAGCGATGCGAACACGAATAGGTCCGCCAAGTTGACGGACTGCCTTTTTTACTCTTGCAGTGCAACTCCTCAAATCAGAGATAATATCTTCTTCTGGCAAACGACTAACGAACCAACCATGCCGCCTCAAAAAACTGTTTTTTGTTCTGTCTTTTTCTCGTTGATGTGGACCGGAATGAGCTTTTTTATTATCACATTCGATAGCAATTGATCCTCGCTTACAAAACACAGCAAAATCAAGACAATATCGTTTTTTGCCGATTAAAATGCGGTGTTGGGAAATTGCTTTGATGCCAGCCCGTCTTAAGCTATCCTCTACAATTTGTTCAGTCGGAGCAACATTATAAAGCTGTAAAATGTTTTTTGATTTTAATAAACGATTCAATGTAGTAAAACCGAAAGAGACGCGGCGCGGTATTATGTTCCTGATTGGTCGGGGTAGTTTTTTGATTTTGCCAACCCGGACTTGAAGATAATAATTATGAACTCTGGGATGGTTTAATTCACTTGGCAGTAAATCGCTCCTTTTGACAGTTTGAAAATTTAAAACACGGGCATAATATTGAATGCACTTTCCCTGGCGACCAAATAAAGCGGGCTGATAAAAAGCGAGCCAGTTGAATTGCCGCTTCGGAGCATAGGTCGCTGGAATTCGATACCAATTTTCGGTTAAAAGAATATTCAAATCGCGCCTATCTTTAAGCACGCCAACCAAAACAGTTTTATCTTGTCTATAATTTTTTATCATATTTCAACTTTGCGCAAAATCTACGTTAATTTTAAATTTCTGTTAAAATTTTAAGGGTTTTTTTGACGCAAGTTTGCCAGTCAAATTTTTTTGACAAGGACAGTCCCCTATCCCTCATTTGTTTTTTAAGCTCTTCGTTTTTCAAAACTTCGTCTATCGCTTCGGCGATTTCATTAACGTCGTAGGGATTGACCATGAAAGCAGCTTCGCCGCAAACTTCCGGAAGCGAAGTAGTATTTGAAACAATTGTCGGAACGCCGCAAGCCATTGCCTCAAGCGGCGGAAAGCCGAATCCCTCAAAAAAACTGGGGTACAAAAAAACCTCGGCCAAATTATAAAGAGCGGGCTTATCATCTTTGTCTATAAATCCGGTAAAAATAATATCCTTGGCAATGCTTGAATTTTTGGCGGCTTTATAAACATCTTTGCAAAGCCAACCGGCGGCACCGGCAATTACCAATTTTGCATCCGGTTTTAGCAATTCAAATGCCTTAATTATTCCGACAATGTTTTTTCGCGGTTCAATCGTCCCAAAATACAAGATGAATTTTTCCGGCCCCGCACCGGCCCCGCCGTTGGCGGGGCGGTGCGGGGTAAAGAGATTATATTTTTTAGCCACTCTTTCCATTTCCGCTTTTCCCACTTTCCTAAACTCTTCGCCAATTCCTGGATATATAACTTCAACTTTTTCCGGAGCAACTTTATAAAGGTTGAATAAATCCTCTTTTGTTGAATTAGAAACGGCTATAATTTTATCGGCCAAGCCCGCCTGAATCTTTGGCCTCATTAATTTATGCCAGATTTTTCTCTGCAAAGAAAAAAATTCCGGATAATATTCAAAGGATAGGTCATGGAAAGTAATAATTTTTTTAACTTTTTTTGAAACTGGAGCAAAAATAAAATGGGGACTGAAAAATACATCAACACCCCCAACCAATTTATCAATCATCGGCTGACCAAAGAAAAAAGAGCTGATTTGCAAAAAACGGTTTGGAATTGAAAATTGACAGAGTTTAACATTAGGCAAATTAATCCAGGGGCAATCCAATTTTCTCTTTCTAAAAGCATTGTAAAAAAGTTTAAAATTTAGTGACTTACCCAAATCAAAAAGACGGGGCAAAAGATTTAAAGTATACTCCTCCACCCCGCTTTGAATTCCCCTTGCTAAAAATCGAATATCAATGCCGATGGTCATAAATTGCTATATTGGTTTTTGAATTCCATCAAAGATTTTTCAACAAAATTTTTTATTTTCTGCTTGAATATTTCTTTATCAAATTGTAAGGCGTGCTGACGTAAAAAGCCGGGATCAAAATCATCCGAATTAAATTTTTTAACCGCTTCTTCCAGGGCTTCTGATGTCTGATCCCTGAAAAATATTCCGGTTTTTCCGTCAATTACTGTCTCAAGAGCGCCCCCGCCGGCATAAGCAATTACCGGCCTGCCCGAAGCCATTGCTTCCAAAGCAACAATTCCAAAGTCCTCTTCCTGGGGGAAAATAAAAGCCAAAGCCTGGCTGTAATATTTCGCAAGCTCGGCATCGGAAGTAATCTCCCCCAAAAATTCTACGTTATCTTTTGCCATTTTTTTCAGCCTTTTTTTATCCGGACCATCACCGATGATTTTCAATTGCCAGTTAAGTTTGTTAAACGTTTCAATTGCCAAGTCAAAGCGCTTATAGGGCAAAAGCCTTCCCACCATTAAAAAATAATCGCCGGTTTTCTGAATTGCAAAATTTTCGGAATTCAGAGGGGGATAAATAACTTCCGAATCAAAACCGTAATATTTTTTTATTCTTTTTCTAACAAATTCGGAATTGGCGATAAATTTATCAACCCTAGAAGCAGCCTCCCTGTCCCAAATTCTAATCCAGGACCTTGGAACAGAAGAAATTTTCTTTATAATTTGGGGGAAGCAAAATTCGTTAACGTATTTTTGGCCGTCATCCCAAACGTATCTCAAGGGAGTATGGCAATAAGAAATGTGCAATGTTTTATAACCCGTGACTACTCCCTTGGCATAGCTTGCCGAATCGGAAAGAACAATATCGTAGCCGGATAAATCAAACGATTCAACGGCCTGGGGCATAAAAATCAAAAAGAAACGGTGATTTCTTTTTGAAAATGGGATTTTTTGCAAAAATGAAGTGTAAATTTTTTTTCCTTCAAAATAATCCCGGGTGGACTTTCTGTCGTAAATCAAAGTAAAAATCGGGGCCTCTGGCCAGATTTCACAAAAAGCCTGAAGTACCTTTTCCGCTCCCCCTATTTGGTTAAGATAATCATGGACCAAAGCAATTTTCATATTTTAATTGATTTAAGCCGCCGATTTATCCGTTAAAATTTTCAAAAAAGTTTTAACTATTATTTTAAAATCAAGAATTAATGACCAATTTTTAATGTAGTAGGAATCCAGTTTTATTTCCTCCTCAAATTTAAGATTTGAGCTTCCCGAAATCTGGGGAACGCCGGTCATCCCAGGCTTGACAAAAAAAGTTCTTTTGTGATGTTTTCGATATTGAGCAACTTCCTCCGGCTCGTGAGGACGGGGGCCGACAAGACTCATCTCGCCTAACATCACATTAATAAGCTGGGGCATTTCGTCAATCCGAAATTTTCTTAAGAATCTGCCGACCCGGGTGATTCTCGGGTCGTTTTTTATTTTAAAAAGGGGGCCGTCATCTCTTTCGTTTAACTTAGAAAGTTGCTGTTTCAATGACAGGGCATTTTTAACCATTGAACGAAATTTGAAAAGATAAAATTCCCTGCCCTGCCCTACCCTTTTCAATTTTACAAAAACGGGGCCGGGACTGTCCAATTTTATGGCAAGAGCCACAACGACCCAGATCGGCGAAAAAATAAAAATTCCAAAAAGCGCTCCCAGGACATCAACGAGCCTTTTATAAACCCTTCCCCAACCATCGAGCGGAGTTCTTTTTATTTCGATTAAAGGCTCTCCTCCGAGGGTCGAAATTTCAATATTGCTGAAAAAGGTCTGGAAAAGGTCGGGAACAAATTTAAAACCGATCTGATTTTCTTCGCAAATATCAACCAATTTCAAAATGTCGGCTCTGGGCAGATTAAAATCGGCGAGTATAATTTCTCCGATTTTTGATTTTGCATTTAAAATCGTTTCGCTTATTTTTTGAAAATCAAATTTTGGAAAATGAATTATTGAAGAATAGCTATAAAGAATTGGTCTTTTTTTGATCTCTTCTATCAAACTTTCGCCGACCTGACTATCGCCAACAACCAAAACGTTCTCAAAACCGAATTTTAATTTTCTCAAAATAAAACTGTAAATTTTTCTTAAAATGAACCTGTCCAGTATTACAAAAAGGGTTGCAAAAAACCAGCCAGCCAAAACCAAAAAGCGAGAATCAAACCATTCCCGTCTTAAAAAGATGTAAACAACGATGGACAAAAAACCGGAAGAGGTGGCAATTAATATTCTGAAAATTTCTCTGGCTCCGATTCTCCTGAAATCAACCTTATAAAGACCAAGTATTCCAAAAATCAAGAGCCAAAAAGGAGCGACGCTAACCGTCATTATGAAGTACTTCAGAGGAGGCAAATTGCCTGCAAATATTACCGGACGCCACCCGCTAATCCAGGGGCTCGTCCTTAAAAAATAGGATGAAATTCCGCCAATAACAATGGCAAAAAAATCAAAAGGCAAAAGAATTACATTAAAAATAAGGTCGGTTTTTTTCACAGATTCCCAAAATTACTGATATAATTAAAAATTTGCATCATTAATATTTATAGCAAAAATAAAAAGCCCGAGCAAGCCGTAAGCCGAATTCTGTCCCCCTCACTTGCAAACAAGTAAGGAGTGATAGTTATCTATCTTGGCCCCGAATTACTCCGGAGCTCATGCGAGCTACCTTTACCAAAAATTTCTCATGAACGAAAAATTCTTGATTCGCTCTTGCACCCAATAAGGATTTAGCCGTTTCACTCCCAAAATTTCTTTTGGGACTCGCCCCCTCCTTTTATAAAAGGAGGGGGCGCCTCGCTCCTTTCGGAGCTCGGCGTCTCTGTTCGCACCTCTAGGATCACTCCCGACGGCTGTTAGCCGCTATCTTTTTAACCCTCGGGATTTCCGAGGAGTTGGTGTTCGGACTTTCCTCCCCCGCCTCGGGCGGGGGCAACTATCTCACTTGCTCGGACTATTATAATAATAACAGAAAAAAATATTTTGTCAAACGCACTGTTGCCTTTCAGCTAAAATGTCGTAAGTTATCTTTCAGCAAGATGTCGTAGATGCTCAAAGGTACATATTAGAAATTGGATGACGGCAACTCCCTACGAATTTACGAATTTTTACGAATTTACGAATACGTTCTCTATTTTATTCCAAATTCGTATATTCGTACTGATTCGTAAATTCGTATGATCAACACCTCGGAAATTACTTGACACCATGACATTTTGCTGAGAGGTTGGAGGTGACGTTTTTGCTGATTGACAACAACGCGCAACTTTCTCCAAAAATTATATTATTCTCAGAATCAAAAATGCAATTAAAAAGCCGCAGGTGCTTAAAGTGGTGAAGTTGGAGGCGAATTTATAATCCAGATTGTACTCAAGGCAAAGATTGGTGTTAACCAGGGCCGGTGGGAAAAAAGCTAAAAATAAAATAATCTGTTTTTCCAAAGGAGAAAAGTTCGTAAACAATAAAATCGGGAAGGTCAAGGCCGGCCAGATGCCAAACTTAAAAACCGTACCAGCAATCAGCGATTTTTCAAATTTTCCGAAACTTAAACTTAATCCTATCACCAAGGCGGCTAAATACATAGCCGAGGATGCCCCCTGAAATAGCCAGCTGGGAACGGCAAATGGAAATTGAACCAATAAAAAAGCGACTAAAAATGCATAAATTAACGGCGTTTTAAAAACTCGCTTAATCGCCCCGATTTGAGCCTGAGAATAAAGATTGCTTAAATAAATTCCCAAAGAAAAATGAAAAATAGTTTCTATTAAAGCCGCTACCGAAGATAAGACTAACCCGGTCGTTCCAAATAAAGCATAGCTCATTGGGATTCCCAGATAGGCCCAATTTCCGTAGGTGGAGCAAAGAAAAATAGAACCTTTTTGGGCCGGGGAAAATTTTAAAATTTTGACTAAAAAGAAAATGACAATATTAACAAAAACTAAAAGAACGGCAGTAATAAAAGCGTAATCAAAAAATTTCTTGGCGGGATTGGAAACCAGAGAAACAACAATAAAAAACGGAAGGCCAAAATAAATCAGGTATTTATTAAGAATTTTTCTAAAATTTTCCGAAGCCGGCCAACGCCATTTGATCAATCCTCCGATTAAAAAACAAATTAGAATTCCCAGAATTTTCTCCATAAGTTTATTTTATCATTTCATCACAATTAAAAGATGGGTAAACGCCATTAAAAAGGGGTGCGGCGCCGAGCCGCGAAGCGGCGAGGCGCAAAACGGAACGGAAAATCTAAAATGTAGTAGTCTGCTCGGGGGTAGGATTCGAACTTATGCAACTAAAAATTTTAAAATAATTTTGGGTTTTTTAGTTCTTTGTCCAGGGCCTCATTTACTAATTTATCCGCTCTCTTATTTTCTTCGCGGGAGATATATTTAAATCTAACCTCTCCAAAATCCAATTTCAAATTCCAGACTTTAAGAAATAAAGGCTGCAGATTTGACTCTTCAATTTTGTATTCGCCGTTTAACTGTTTTGAAAGTAGCTGGGAATCCATCCGGAATTCAATCTCCGCGGCTTTTGCTTTAACCTTGCCAAAAAGCTGTTTTATTTTTTTAAAAGCAAATATGAGCGCCTGGTATTCGGCTTCGTTATTGGTGGCTTCTCCAATCTCGTCCGAATATTCTTTAAGCACCTCACCGCTCCCGTTGCAAATAACGACCCCGATTGCCGCCGGTCCGGGATTTCCCCTTGAACCACCGTCCGTATAAACAATTATTTTTTGCATGTCTTTAAATCAATTATTTTTAATAAAAGCTCCCGATAACCGTTCCATTCATCTATGTCTAATTCAAAAACCGCATCAACAACTTTTCCTTCTTTTAAATCTTTAAGCCGGTCGGAAGCCTGAAATAAAATTCCCTTAACAAAGCGATTATTTGTCAATTTTAATAAAAATTTTAAATGTTTTTCGCTTTTTCCAACTTTCTTTATGTCTTCAATCTCTAAATTCTTTATTAAAAACTTCGGCTTTTGATTTTTCGGCCCAAAGGGAGCAAATTTTTGAATCTCGTTGTAAAAATCGAGATTAAGATTTTCGGATTTTACTTCCGATTCAATCTCTAAAACCGGGGATAAATTTTTTGCCGCCAATTCCCTTTCGGCCACTCGTTCAAAGCAGGCTTTTAATTTTTCAAAATTTTCATTCAAAACCGTGCAACCGGCCGCCAAAGGATGACCGCCAAATCTTTCAAGATGTGAAGCGCATTTTTCAAACACTTTTACCATATCCAGCCCCGGCAGAGACCTTGAAGAAGACTGACTTATCTCTTTTTCTCTTTTAAAAATAATGGCCGGCCTGGCATATTTTTCCAAAACCCTTGCCGCAATTGGCCCGGCAATGGTCAGGGGCCAATCCTCGTCGGCCTCAACTATAATTTTTGGCAGAGTTTTGTACTTTGAAAGTCTTTCGTCAATTTCCCCTAAAATCTTTCTTGATAATTCCTGCCTTTTTCTGTTTTTCTCATTGAGTTTCTTGGTAAGGTAGGCGGCTTCAAATATTGAATCAGTTGTAATCAATTCATAAGCATTATTGGCATGGTCCATCCTTGAGGCGGCGTTAAGCAAGGGAGCAATTTTATGAGATACATCAAAAGTATCAAGTTTTGATTTTTCAATGCGGAAAAATCTGATAATTTCCTCCAGCCCCACTCTTTTTGTCTGGCGTAAAATGCCAAGGCCGCAGCTTACCAGAATTCTATTTTCATCCAGAAGCGGACAGCAATCGGCAATGGTAGCCAAAGCAGCCAAATCCAGCAATAATTTCTCTTCTCCCCCTTTTTTATTTTTCAAAAAAGCTTGGGCGATTTTAAAAGTTATTCCCCCGGCCGCCAAATCCTTAAACGGATATTTATCATTTTTTTGCAGGGGATTGACAATTATATCAGCTTTGGGAAGATTCTTTGGAATCTCATGATGATCGATCACAATCGGTTTCATGCCAAGGGTCCTTGCAAGTTCTATTTCTTTGAAATTGGTAATCCCGCAGTCTATAGTTATGAAAATCTCCGAACCCTGAGATGCCAGAAATTTTACGCCATTTTCATTTACGCCGTAACCCTCTTTCTCCCTATCGGGAATAAAAAAGGAAATCAATTTTTTTGGAAATCCAAGATTAAGCAAGGTTTCTATAAAAATAGCGGCTCCGGTTATGCCGTCAACGTCGAAATCGGTAAAAATGCCAATTTTTTTTCTTTTTTTTAAAGCCCTCCTAATCTCTCCATCCAGTTCTTTCAAACCCTTCATTAAAAAGGGGTCGTAAAGGTTTTTATAATCGGGGTAAAAAAAATACTCAATTTCTTTTTGAGTTTTGATTCCCCGGTTCCATAAAAGCTGCAAAATTATGGGGGAATACCCCGGAAATTCGACCAAAAATTCTTCTGACGCTTTTGGATGCAATCTCCATTCCTTTTTCACTTCGTAAAAACGCTGAATTGCGCTGATATCAACGCTGAGTTTACGCTGAACAAATCAGCGTTATATCGGCGTAGCTATCGGCGTTATATCAGCGGCATTTATTCTTTTCCTTCCTCTGCGCAAAAAGCGCAAATCAAACTTAAAAGGAATTTTCGCTCCCGGGCATTATATTCCACCGTCAAAGTGTATTTCGAATTGCATTTCGGACAATTCAAATTTTCTTTCCCCAAAAATTTAGCAAGTTCCAATGCATCGCCCCCTTCTTCCAGAGATACCTGATAAATTATTTTCTCTCCTAAGACACTTTTAATTCTCTTTACCGCCTCGGCCGGAGTAACTTCTCCCCGGTAAATAAAATCTTTTGCCCCAAGCTCATAAGCCTTCTTTTGGTCCTCAAACCTTCCGAGGTGACTCGAAACAACCACCGGGATGTTGGCTGTCTTGATATTCTTTTTTAAAGCCTCCATTAGCTCAAAACCAGTCATTCTGGGCATGATGATGCCGGTGAAAATAAGGTCGGGATTTTCTTTTTCAACCAAATTTAATCCTTCAAGACCGTTATTTGCCTCAACCACTATAAATCCCTCCCCTTTTAAAACTTCGGCGTAGACTCCCCTGATAAAAGTGTCATCATCAATAAGTAAAATTTTATGTTGTTTTTGTTCGGGCATGTTCTTTAAATTCTGCGTTTTCTGCTTGCCCCGTAGTAGAACTTCGTTCACTACGGGACTGTGCCCGCAGATTTCTTAAAGAAATAATTAATAGTTTTTTAAAAATATTAGCTATTTAGTAAGAGGTTCTTACTTCGGGGCTTGTTATCTGCGTCCTTCTGCTTTTATTATTTGCGATTATTTTACAAACAGTAGAAGCGGATTAACGCTGATATCAACGCAGATTAACGCTGAAAATTATTGTAGGGCCTTGATGCCCGGCAGCTCTTCGCCAGCAAGATAAGCCAGCATTGCTCCTCCGCCGGTTGATATGTGGTCGATGTTCTTGATTAAATTTAATTTATCCAGAATTGAAACCGCATCGCCGCCGCCGATTATTGAATAAGCTTTGCTTTGGGCAATAATTTTAGCCACCGAAATTGTGCCCTGGGCAAACTTTTCATTTTCATAAAAACCCATCGGTCCGTTCCAAAAAATAACCTTTGCGGTTTTTGCAATTTTATCAAAAAGTTCAACAGTATTCGGCCCGATATCCAAAATTAACTCCTCGTCTTTAACCGCAGCCGGACCTTTAATAATTATCTCCTTATCGCCGCTTAAATCATACGACACAATCACATCAATGGGCAAATGGAGTTTTGGATTTGTAAGGTCTACTGTCCTTATTTCTTCAATTACGCCCTCATCAACTTTTGATTTTCCGACTGCCAAACCTTTCGCCTTCAAAATCGTATTTGCCAAAACCCCGCCGACAAAAACATTATCAACAGAATTTAAAAGTTCTTTCATTAATCTAATTTTTGTAGAGACTTTTGCTCCACCAATTGCCGCGAGCATCGGCCTCCGGGGATTTTTTACTATTTTATTCAAAGACCTTACTTCTTTTTCGAGTAAAAATCCGGCGGCTGATGCCAAAAATTTTGGAACGCCGACAATTGAAGCATGGAACCTGTGGCAGGTTCCGAAAGCATCGTTAACATAAAAATCAGCCAAGGCGGCAAGTTTTTTTGCAAATTTAGGATCATTCTCCTCTTCTTCTTTGTGAAAACGAAGATTCTCCAAAAGCAAAATTTCACCGCTCTGCATTTTTTTTGTCCAATCCTCAATTTCTTTTCCAATACAGTCCGGGGCCTTAACAATGGATAAATCCAGATATTCGGTGAGTCGATGCTCGATAACATCCATTTTTAAACTCAAAACCCTCTCTCCTTTTGGATCGCCAAGATGAGACATCAAAATTATTTTTGCCCCGTTTTTAATCAACCAGTTTATCGTCGGCAAGGTTGAGCGAATTCTAAAATCATCGGTAATTTCCCCCTTTTCATTTAATGGGACATTGAAATCGCAACGAACCAAAACCCTTTTATTTTTTACTTTAAGTTTTTTTAAGCTTCGCATACTTTAAATTATTTTAACAAATTTTTTGGCATTCAAACTTGTTCCACCAACTAAAAATCCTTCCCAAAATTTTTCGAATATGCTTCCGAACTTAGGCAGCCCGCGGGAACCTAATCGCCTCTAAAACATTAATAAATTCCTTCGCCATCGCAGAAGTAGATCCTATTACCAAACCCGCCATTCCCGCTTCGTAAATATAAATCTCAGGGTTTTGACTAGCGCTTCCTCCATATAAAATTTTTATTTTTTTTGCTAAAGTTTCTCCAAAAATCTTACTTAATGTTTTACGAATGACCGCCGCGCCCCTTATCGCCTCTTTAACAGAAGCTGGCCTCCCCCCAAATCCACCAATAGCCCAAATGGGCTCATAGGCTAATACTAAATTGGCTAAATCCGATTTTTTTATATTTTCCAAATTTTTTTCTAATTGTCTCTGCAGCTCTTGAAGTTTTCCTTCTTTTTTTTCTCCTGCGCAGAGAATTACTTTCAAGCCGTTTCTTAAAGCGGCTTTTACTTTTTTATTTATTATTCTGTCATCTTCTTTGAAATAAACCCTCCTTTCCGAATGACCCAAAATTACATATTGGCAACCCAAACTCTTAAGCATCGCTGGCGAAATGGCACTAGTAAAAGCTCCCTTCTCATCCTCCCAGAAACAATCCTGGGCACCAAATCCAATTTTTTTATTTGGCTTTAAAACTGGAAGAAAAATAAAGGGAGGGCAAATTATAACCTCAACCTCTTTCATATTTTCTACCGCTTTTTTGATTAATTCGAAACTCCGCTTGGCCTCTTGAAGTGTCACCGGATTCATCTTCCAATTAGCAATAATTAAAGGTTTCATTTTATATCTTTGATTTTTAGTTTTTTATACAAAAACCAACTTATTAAAAAAATAATTATAATTCCAATCAGCCAGTCAAATTTTCTAAAATAGACTTCGGCAGTTCGCCAGTTTTCTCCCAAAAAAAATCCGCTATAAGCAAGCAGGGCTGACCAGGGCAGAGAACCAATAAAAGTATAAAAGCAAAATTTCAAAAATGGCATTCTGGCAATGCCGGCCGGAAGAGAGATAAAAGTCCTGATTATCGGTAAAAGTCTTGAGAAAAAAATACTCAAAGTGCCATGCTTTTTAAAAAATTTCTCGGCTTTGTCCAGATCCTCAGCAGATAATAAAACATACTTGCCATATTTTTCGATGAAGGACCGGCCTCCATAAATCCCAACGCCATAAGCAATTATTGAGCCCAGTAAATTGCCGATTGTCCCCCAAATAATTACCTGCCATAAAGAAAATCTACCCAGAATCACGAGATATCCCGAAAATGGCATGATGATTTCCGACGGGATTGGAAAACAGGCACTTTCCAGGGCCATTAATAAGGTTATGCCAAAATAGCCTGTACTAGAAATAGTATTTACTATCAACGACCCAAGCCAAGATAGAATAGCGGTTACCACAAACGGAAATCAAAATTCAAAATGCAAAAATCAAAATGACAATTCAAAATTCAAAATTTTTGATTTTTGATTTTTGATTTTTAAATTTTCTTAAGGTATTCGGCTGCTGTTTCCGGCTCAATGGTACTGATTTCAATTCCCGTCCCTAATTCAAAACCGGCCCAAACCGAAGTTTTTGGCAGAATTTCCCAGTGCCAGTGATAGTGGTCATAATTTCTTCCATCGCAGGGAGCGGTATGCAAAAAGTAATTATAAGGAGGGTCCGAAAGCCCTTTGTAAAGTTTGAAAAGGGCGGCCTTGAAAGCTTCGGCCAAATAATCCTTTTCATCACTCCTGATTCTTTCAAAATAAGCGTGATGCTCTTTTGGATAAATTCTGACTTCAAAAGCCACCCGGGAAGTAAAAGGCGCCAAAACCAAAAATTTTTTATTTTCAAAAATTATTCTTTTTCCATCTTTTTTGTCCCATTCAAGCATAACACAATGGACGCATTTTTGATGATGTTTTTTCCAAAAAATACTGGAGCCCGAAAGGCTTCTTCGCAAATCCGGGTCAACAAGCGGATGAGCTATTATTTGGGAATGGTTGTGAGCAACTGAAGCGCCGGCTTCTTGACCATGATTATGAAAAATCGAAATATAATTTACCAGTTTTTCGTTCATTAAATCCAAGTACCTTTCATGATAGGCGTCCAGTACCCGTCGAATTTCCTTGACTGAAAGCTGGGCCATTGAACGATTATGGTCTCTTGTCACCGCCAGTTCGCAATGTCCTACTCCATCCATCACTTTATAGGGACCAATATATTTTTCGTTTAAGCTTTCCCCAATCGAAAAAGCAGGAAATTTATTCGGGATAACCATCACCTCCCATTCGCCATTTTTATTTTTATATTCCAAAATCGGCGGCTCCTGGATTTTGATATTGCAAAACGGACAATCTTTTTCTGATATTTTTTCCCCTTCTTTTTTGAGGACAGTAAAAGTTTCCGGTCTCCTCGCTCTGCCCGTTGCAATAACCACCCAATCTTTGGAAACCAAATCAAAACGCAATTCGGATGGAGACGCAGTCTCTGAAGGAGTCGAATTTTTATTATTATTTTTCATTATTTTAATATTTGTGACGGATAAGATTCCATCTAATCTTTAAAGTATCAAAAAGCATTTTCAAGGTTGCCTTTAATTTTACTTTGCTCTCTTTGTCGTTAATCCAGATCACGGGAATTTCTTTAATTTTGTATCCCATTTTTTTTGCAATTACTAAAATCTCCGGGTCAAAAGCCCAGCGGTCAATTTTGCATTTCGGGAAAATATCTTCAGCCGCCTTTTTTGTCAAAGCTTTAAATCCGCATTGGGTATCCCAAATTCCCCAGAGACCGCAAATGGACTGAACCAATAAATTAAAGCTGTTGCCCAAAATCACTCTCCGATGCCATGGCTGCTTAACGGCAATAACTGCTCCCTTTATATCACGCGATCCAATCACCACCTCATACCCTTCTTTAAAATAAGGCCATATTTTTTCAACCTGGTCTATGCTTGTAGAATTATCAGCGTCAGTAAAAATCCGAAAATCGCCCTTTGTCTCAAGCATTCCCTGACGCACTACATACCCTTTGCCGCGATTTTCTGGATTTGAAATCAATCTTAAATTTTTTATTGCGTCCTGAAATTTCTGCACCACAAAACCTGTCCTGTCTTTTGAGCCGTCGTCAACAACTAAAATCTCATAACTGTATTTTTGTTTTGATAAATATTTATCAATTTCAAGAAGAGTCTTTGAAATCCGGTGCTCCTCATTATAGGCCGGAATAATGACCGATAAATGCATATTTTAATTTCAAAAAAATTATATTTAAAAGCCTCGGCTTTTCTTATTATAACACAAATCAAAAACTCCAAACAAATTTGTTTGGAGTTTTTGAGGTCCTGCCGAGCGAATCCAGTAATTGTTTCGGAAAAACACGCAGAGTGGTTGTCCGCAATTCCAACCCACGGGCTGGAACG
>Ga0315282_10006198_pt1 | contig 20100 bp, 17 predicted proteins | sample YL17G07_20_MG_FD_203693 | JGI IMG/M metagenome (GOLD analysis project Ga0315282, IMG submission 203693) | Sediment microbial communities from Yellowstone Lake, YNP, Wyoming, USA - YL17G07_20 | ecosystem: Environmental > Aquatic > Freshwater > Lake > Sediment | place: USA: Wyoming | collected... | reverse complement strand
CGACGGAGGAGGGACTGAGGGCGATGGTGGAAGAGGTTGGGGCGCCGGCGGGAACGAAGGTGGGGTTGGAGACAGGGACGCAGGCGACGTGGGTGGCGCGAACGTTGGAGCGCCTGGGAATGAAGCCGGTGGTCATTGACGCGCATGAGGTGCGTGCGAAAGCGCGTCGGGTGGGGCAGAAGTCGGATCGGCGCGATGCCTGGGAGATCTGCGATGGTGTGAGGCGAAACCTGCATACCGCGATCGTGTACGTGCCCAGCGAGCCGGTCGAGCGGTTGCGGCAGGTTCTGTCGAGGCGGCGGCATTTCGTCAAGGCGCGGACGCAGCAGGTCAACGCGGCGAAATTCGTGTTGCGTTCGCGGGGGCTGCGGGCGGTGTGCAAAACCCTGGCAACAGCCAAGGCGTGGCAGCGTCTTCTGGCCGATGCACGGCTGGGGGCGGTTCGTGATCATCTGGTTCTGCACGCGGCGGTCTGGGACGTGGTCGAATCCAACGTCGAGGCCTTGGACGAGGAGTTGGCGCGTGCGGCCGAGCCGTTTGCCGACGTTCTGACTGGACTGCAAACGCTGCCGGCGATCGGCCCCATCACAGGGGCGGCGTATGTAGCCGCCTTGGGAACGCCCGAGCGGTTTCCCGACAGTTCCCATGTGGTCAGTTACCTGGGTCTGGCCGTTTCGACCTACGACACGGGCGAACGTGAGCGCCATGGTCATATCACCAAGCGAGGGGCGGCGGACGTTCGCGGCCTGCTCTGTGAAGCAGCCCAACACGCCAGCAAGCCAAACCATCCGCTCAATCCCTACTTTATCCGTCTCTACGCGCGCTACGGTCGCAACGTGGCCATCATCGCCGTGGCCCAACGCTTGGCGCGCATCCTGTTTCAGATGTGGAGGACCGGCCAGGACTTCGATGTGCGCAAACTCAACGTCCGACCGATTCAGAGGGTCCGAAGCCGAACCTACCGCTTTGAAATCAAACCTCCGAAGGCGCTGAAGGCTTAACCATGATTCGTGAGCAGCGAGCAATCCATCACCTCAAAAAGCGTGGCGGCGACCCCGCGTCTCCCGGTGGCCGAAAAGGTCTGGAATTTGTATGGGGCGCCGTCGCTCCGCATGATTATGTGAGGCACACGACCTCGAATAGATGGAGAGAGATGGATTTATCGCTTTTTCGACTCAGCAGGGATCGAAAAGACAAAGAGCCGGACGAATCCGTCCGGCCCCCTGCTCGGTCACCCCGCTGGGCGCTCGGGTCGCTTCCCAGCGTTGCCCTATCCTCCCGCGGGGCATTCATATGTCTACAACACCGTCCCTGCCGTGTCAACGGCCCGGAGCGATCTCCATGCATCCACCCTAACTTTTCCCCTTGACCCGGCCCACTTTCATAGACGGGAGATGCAGCCCCTACCGCCGGCAGGCTCTTCCTCCATGTTCGACTTTGGATTCTGCGTTTTGGATTGGCGCTCCCCTTTCTCTTTTCTGCCGCCGACCGGACGGCTCTTGGGACTGCCGAATGAACGCCTGCCGCCTCCGAAGTCACATCCCTTCGCCGTACAGGCTCAGAGGCGCCGTTGTGAGCGCGTTCATCCATCTCCACTCGAACCCATAGGTTCGGGCATCGGCATCAATGTAGGGCGCCAGTCGCAAACGCATCTCGGCCAGCACGGCCGGCTCCGAGGTCGAGTAATCGGTGCGGTTGGTCGGATCGTGTTCCACGTCGTGCAAGGTCGTTTGGAACGGCAGAGGCCCCGGCCCTCTCATCGGATAGGCGATGATTTTCCAGCGCTCGGTTCTCAGCACGCGGTCCTTGGCCATGACGAATCCCGGCATGTATTCCTGCCGGCGATAAATCCGCAACGACGCCGGATCAACATACTGGAAGAACACCCAATGGTCGAACGGATAGGGACGGTGATCGGGGATGAACCAGTCCTCGAGCGTCAGGCCCGCTTCGATGTAAGCGGTCAGGCCGGGATCGGCTTTCGGATTCTTGAGTTGGGGCACCAGCGAAACCCCCTGGGCCTCGGGCAGCGGCGGCAAGCCCAGCGCATCGAGCACCGTCGGCGCAACGTCTATGGATCGGACCAGCCAGGGCACCTGGCCTCCCGCGCCTGCCGACTTCGGCAGCTTCACCGCCATCACCACGCGATAGCCATCGTCGCCCCAGACATGGAAACCGTGGTTGGACGTTATATAGTGGTAAAAGTGATCTTTCCGAAACAGGTCCTCGCCGTGATCGGCCATGACCACGATCAGCGAGGTATCGTAGAGATCGAGACGACGGATGGAATCCAGAACCGACCCCAGCCAATCGTCGGTTTCCCGCATCAGCGCGTCGTAGAGGTTGATTTCCTGAGAGAACAGCAGCGGCCACTCGCGCCCTTTTGTGCGCCGCAGAATCTCTTGGTACGCCAGGATCATTTCGAACGGAAATCGGAACACAAAACGGTTGCGCGGCGCCGGCGGCGGGGGAGCGAAGTAGGTCGAATAGGGATACCGCACCGAAAACGGTGCGTGGACGATGCACGTGTGGGCCGCCAGGAAGAACTTCTCCTGGCCTTTCATCCGGACCAGTTCCCGCTCGATGTCGTTCGCAAAGTAGCGCCAGTTGTAAACCGCGGAGAAGGCCTGATTGGCGTGAAGCATCGGCGCATAGCAGAACCCCAGCGGATTGTTCAGGCAATAGTAGTAGAGGCTCAGGTGGAGCGGAAAGAAGCTCAACCCAAACCACACGACATTGGGATCGGGCTGGCCGATGTCCTTGAACCCCAGCTCCGGGTCCACGCTCATGAAATTTGAATTATCGAGAAAGAAGGAAGTGTAGTAGCCGAGCTTCTCCAGATGATTGGCCAGCGTCGCCACTGGCGGAATGCGCGACTCTTTGGGCGACAGATCGTCGCGATGGCCGTTCCTGGTCGGATAGCAGCCCGTGAGGATGCTGATCCACGAAGGGCCGGTGCGCGCCAGCGGGACAAAGGCGTTGGTGAACGTGACGCTGTCTTTCAGGAACCGGTCGAGGTTCGGCGTCGTGTTGCGGGAATAGCCCAACCCCGACACGTGATCGGGCCGAACCGAATCTATGCCGATGAGGATGACGTTGGGGCCGCGGTTGGCCGGCTTGGGTTGGGGTGTCCAGCTCAACTTGTCCCAGGGGAAAGCCACCGCGATGATCATTGCGACGGGAATCCATCCCCACCGGAGGACCCATCCGCGGTCGTCCTTGCGTTTCAAAAGCACCAGCAGGCAAGCGATCACCACGCCGACTTTGCCCAATAGTCCGAACGCCGTCACGAAACCCGGCGATCCGGCAAACGCCGCCCACTGCCACGATGAATCCCACAGTCCGGGATAGATCAACATGGCCTGGAACTGGAGATAGGCCGTGACCGCAAACAGCCCCACCAAATATGCAATGTAGTAGGGGCGACGCGAAACCACCCACCGGCCGTCCTCGCCCCGTTCGGATACGAGAACGCGCATCATCCCGTAGAGAAATATTCCTATCACGATGCCCAGGAAGATGTGGAAGAAAATGATTTTCGCGACGGCCACGGTGTAGGGGATGACCGGAATCCAGTTCTCGGACCCGGGACCGTGAAATTGACGGAGGTAGCCTCTCAACTTCATGACCGCCGATGCATCCGTTGCCACCAGCAGCAAGAGCAACCACCCTGCCGCAATCAACAACGACCAGAAGAAGTCTCGACGTCTGATCATCGTGCTCCCCAGGGAGATGGATTTATGAGCGACCCCTGTTACTCTCACTTGCCGCCAGGCGGACCACCCGGCGTAGCGCTTGGTGCCTGCGTCGCCGTCGTGATCTTGTCCTGCCACTGCCACCGAAATCCATAGGTTTTGGCATCCGCATCAATAAAACGAGCCAGCCGTGAGCGCATGTCGGCCAGCACCGCCGGCTCGGAGGTCGAAAGATCGGTTCGGTTGGTCGGATCGCGTTCCACATTGTGCAACGTCGTCCTGAACCGCAACGGTCCTTCACTTTCCAGGGGATAAGCAATGATTTTCCAGCGGCTGTCTCGAAGGGCTCGAAGGGCTCGGTCCTTGGCCATCACGAACCCGCCCATCAGTTCCTGCTTGCGATAGATCCGCAGCGACTGAGGTTCGATGTATTGGAACAGCAGGAAGTGCTTGAAGGGGTATTGACGGTGGCCGGGAACGAACCAGCCCTCCAGAGTCAATCCCGCTTCGGAATACGTGGACAGATTGGGCTCGCGCGTGGGGTCGCCGATTTGCGGCGCCAGCGAAACGCCCTCGGCGTCGGGCAGGGGAGGCAAGCCCAGGGCGTCGAGCACCGTCGGCGCGACGTCAATCGTTCGAACCAGCCAGGGGACCTTTCGGCCCGCATATTTCGACTGCGGCAGCTTCAGGGCCAGCACCACGCGATAGCTATCATCGCCCCACACGTGATTGCCGTGGTTGGATTCCACGTAGGGATAGGCGTGATCCTTGCGCCAGAGGTTTTCGCCATGATCCGCGCAAACCACGATCAGCGAATGGTCATACAGCCCCTGGCGGCGAATCGAATCCAACGCCGCGCCCAGCCAGTCATCCGTTTGGCGAACCAATGCGTCGTACAGGTTGATCTCTTGCAGAAAAATCTGCGGCCGCTCACGCGCACGGATTCGCATGTCGAACTCTTTCTCCGACATCACCGCATCCACCGGCCAGCGAAACACAAAACGATTCGGCGGAGTCGGAGGAGGCGGCGAAAAAAAACGTGGAATACGGATACCGCAGCGAAAACGGTGCGGAGACGATGCAGGTGTGCACCATCAGAAAAAACTTCTCCGCGCCTTTCATGCGAGCCAGGTGCCGCTCCACGTCGCGCGCGAAAGGATGCCAGTCATACACCGCGTTGAAGCCTTCGTTGGCGCGCAGCCTCGACTCATAGCAGTAGCCCAGCCGGTTGTTCAGGCAATAGTAGTACATGACCAGGTGGATGTGAAAATAGCTCAGCGTGAACGAGACCAGGTGGGGCAGCGGCTGGCTGATGAACGAAAACCCCGCCTCCGGATCCATCCACGTGAAGTTGCTGTTATCGAGAAAAAACGAGGTCCGGCAGCCGAGACTCTGAAGCTCGCGGGCGAGGTTTTGCACGCTCGGCACGCGCGATTCTTTAGGCGCGAGGTCCTCGCGGCGGCCGTGCCGGGGCGGGAAGCAGCCCGTCAGCAGGCTCATCCACGAAGGCTCGGTGCGCGCCATGGGCGAAAAGGCGTCGGTGAACGCCACGCTGTCGCTCAAGAAGCGATCCAGGTTCGGGGTCGTGTTGCGCGGATAGCCAAAGCCCGACACGTGATCGGGCCGAATGGAATCCAGCACCAGGACGATGACATTTGGGCCGCGGTTGGTGGCCGGTGAATGCGAGAACCATCGTCGTGCGCCGAAGACGCCGCCGATAATCGCGATCACGATGAGCGCGACCCATCCCCAGCGGCGAACGGCCCACGTGACTGCCTCCTGCCGCTTTCGCAACACCACCAGGCACGCAACGAGAACCCCCACCTCGCCCAGCAGGCCCACTGACGTGACGACGGTCGGCGACCCGGCCAGCGGCGCCCAGATCCACGACACATCGAAAAGCGCCGGATAGAGCAGCAGCGCCTGCAAATGGAGATAGGATGTGACAATCGCCAGCGCCGCAAGAAAGGTCAGGTAGTACCGTCGCCGCGGAGCAAGCCACGTTCCCTCGTGATCCCGCTGTGAAACCATGACACGCGCGAAACCATAAACGACCGTTCCCAGAACAATGCCCAGCAGGACGTAGAAGAAAATGATCCTGGCCGCTGCGAACCCATAGGGCAGCACCGGGACGGACGCCCCCGGCCCCTGCAACTGGCGAACCAAGACTCGGATTTGCAGCAGCGACCCCAGGTCGGTTGCCACGAGCAGCGCCAGCTGCAAGCCGGTCGCAATCAGGAGCGACCAGACGAAGTCTCGTCCCCGGATGATCGCCATCGGTGGGTTGAGCGGTTGCCTGTCAACGGGTTGCTCAAAGCTCATAATGCGAACCGCGCTCCGGGTATTGGACGTCAACGCCGCCGAGCTCGGCTCGCAACCGTTCGACCAGAGGCGTCGAGCGGGTTGGCTCGCCGTGAACGACGAACACCTTGCGAAGTCGTCCGCCGGCGGCGATTCGGCGCGCGAAATCCATCAGGTCCTCGGAATCCGCATGCGCGCTGAAGCTGTTGAGAATCGCCACTTCGGCCCGCAGCGGATAGGGTTCGCCGAAAATCTTCACCTCGGGCTGCCGTTCGACGATCTTTCGGCCCAGCGTGTTTTCCGCCATGTAGCCGATGACCAGGACGCAATTGGCTGGGTTCTCGATGTTGTTCTTCAGGTGGTGGAGAATGCGCCCGGCTTCGCACATGCCCGACGCCGAAATGATGATGCACGGCCCTTGCACGTCGTTCAGCGCTTTCGATTGCTCCACGGTTTGGATGTAGCGCAATCCCGAAAAGCCGAACGCATCGTCGGATTTCTGCACCATCTGGCGGAAGTCGTCGTCGTAACATTCGGGATGATGGCGGAACACCTCGGTCGCCTCGACCGCCAGCGGGCTGTCCACGAAGATCGGCACTCGCGGCAATTTCCCTTCGTCAAACAGCCGGTGGAGACAATAGACGAATTCCTGCGATCGGCCGACCGCAAAGGCCGGCACGATGATCTTGCCCTGCCGCGCCGTCACGCGTGCGACCACTTCGCGCACCTTCTCCGATGCTGCCGTGATCTCCTCGTGCCGGCGGTCGCCATAGGTGCTTTCGATAATTAAGACGTCAGCCGAATCGGGCACCTCGGGATCGCGCAGGATCGGAAGATTGCGGCGGCCCAGGTCGCCCGTGAACACGATACGTCTCTGGGTGGAGTTCTCCTGGGCTTCCAAAACCACGATGGCTGAGCCCAGAATGTGGCCCGCATCGAGAAAGGTGCATTCGAGACCCGGCGATACGGGGAACGGTTGCTCGTACTGCATCCCGTCAAAGAGGCCCAGCGAGCGCTCGACGTCATCCATCGTATACAGCACTTTGAAAGGTCGCTCGCCGCGGCGCGCGTGCTTCTTGTTGACGTAGGCAATATCATGTTCCTGAACGTGCGCGCTGTCGCGAAGCATGATCTCGCACAGGTCCGCCGTGGCCGTGGTGGAGCGAATGCTGCCGCGAAAACCCTGGTTGGTCAGATGGGGGAGGTTGCCGCTGTGGTCTATGTGGGCGTGCGAGAGAACGACGGAGTCGAAACTCGACGCGGGATAGGGGAGATCCTTGTTCCGCCGCCAGGTCTCTTCACGTCTTCCCTGAAACAGCCCGCAGTCCAGCAGCGTGCGTTTGCCGCTGATGCCGAGAAGATGCATGGTGCCGGTTGTGGTTTGGGCCGCGCCCCAGAATTCGAGAAACAAGTTTAGCACTCCTCTCGAAACGAAGTTGAATTGCGATACCTGCCCACCGCCATGCCTTTTGCATGGCACGCCCCTTTTTGAGCTTTCACGTCCGTCTCATCAAGGGAAAACGATTGGAACGTGCCGCCCATGTTTGGAGTCTTTCATGAGGCCGCGCCGTATCCGGAAACGAATGAAAGTTGCCAGGGCTGTTGTAGCCTGGGCCCTTGTGGCCGTTCGAGGGATTCCTGGTAAAACATCGAACGCCCACGAGGGGCCAGACTACGAAAACGGCGGCAAAGTTGGCGTTGCAGCGCGCGGCGGCGATGAGCTACCATTTCCGCAGCGACGTAAGGAAAAGGTCCTCGACCGTGATTCGGCTCAAAGATTTTGATTATGCACTTCCGCCCGAACGGATCGCGCGCCATCCCGTCGAGCGGCGTGATGAGTCGCGTTTGCTCGTTGTCGAGCGCGCGAGTGATCGCCTGCACCATCGCCATTTTTGCGAAATCGGCGACTTCCTGCGTTCGGGCGATCTTCTAGTTCTCAACGACAGCCGCGTCATTCCGGCGCGCCTTTACGGCCGTCGCCATCCCGGCGGCGGACAGGTCGAGGTTTTTCTCGTCCGGCAGGTCGAGCCGCTCCTCTGGCGCGCGCTCGTTCGGCCGGGCAAAAAGATCCAAAAGGGCGACCGGCTGATCATTGCTCCCGGTGAATTCGAAGCGCTCGTCGTCGGCTACGCGGGCAGGGGAGAGCGCCTGATGCAATTCGAAACCATGGGGAACGACTGGAACCATCTGCTCGAAGAATACGGCCACACCCCTCTGCCGCCCTACATCCTCAAGGCGCGCAGGTCAGCCCACGAGGCGCCGACCGACACGCTCGAGGATCGCGAGCGCTATCAGACCGTCTTCGCGACGACGCCCGGATCGGTTGCCGCGCCAACCGCCGGTCTGCATTTCACCGGGCAACTGATGAGCGAGCTTGAGCGGCGCGGTGTGGCATGTGCGCGCGTCACCTTGCACGTTGGGCCGGGAACGTTTCAGCCGCTGACCGACGAGCACCTCCAAACGCAGCAGCTCCACGAGGAGTGGTACTCGATCGAAGTCGCCGAAACCGAGAGGATCAACCGCGCCCGCCGCGAAGGCCGGCGGATCGTGCCGGTCGGCACGACGTCCATCCGCGTTCTCGAATCGGCGTGCGACAGCGAAGGCCGTCTCGTGGCCGGACACGGCACGACGCGGTTGCTGATTTTGCCGGGTTTTCCATTCCATTTCGCCGATGCGCTGGTGACGAACTTCCACCTGCCGCGATCGTCGTTGCTTCTGCTGGTTTGCGCATTCGGCGGGCGCGAAACGATTCTTCGTGCCTATCATGAGGCGATCGAACAGAGATATCGTTTCTACAGCTATGGCGATGCGATGTTGATTGTGTAACGCGAGATTCGGTTTGGAGTTCGAACTTTCAGTTCGCCTTTTCATCTTCATTTCCTTTTGGAGCTCGCAGAGATCAGGAGCGCTCGGAAGGAAAGACTGAGATAAGAGCGCCCAAGGCGGCCTATGGCCGCAACCAAAGAGGGGTGAGAGTCGTGGACATCCGCTCGTGCACCGGAAAAAGTCCATCCCGTCCATGTCGTCCACGGGAGAAGATCTTCGCGAAATGGCTAGATGTCTAGACGAACGGGTCTAGAATAAAAAACTTAACCGCAGAGAACGCGGAGGAACGCAGAGAAAAACTCTCGCATCAATTCTGTCTTTTGAAGCCTCTCCGCGTCTCTCCGCGCCCTCTGCGGGTTACTGTTTTAGAGCCTCTGAGTTGGACTCGAAGTCCAAGTTCCGAACTTTGCCGCTGGAGGTTATTTGGAGTGAGTGAGAACCCGTTTTCCTTTGAAGTGATCAACACAACAGAAAGCGGTCGGGCGCGCGCCGGCCGCATGACCACGCCGCACGGCGTTGTCGAAACGCCCGTCTTCATGCCCGTGGGAACGCGCGGCACGGTCAAGGCCATGACCCCCGCGGAATTGCGCGAAGTCGGCACGCAGATCGTTCTCGGCAACACGTTTCATCTCATGCTGCGGCCCGGCTCCGAGGTCATTCGCGATCTGGGCGGTCTTCACCGGTTCATGAATTGGCCCGGTCCGCTGCTGACCGACAGCGGCGGATTTCAGATTTTCTCACTTGCCGAGCTGCGCAAAGTCGGCGACGACGGCGTCACGTTCCAATCCCCCCTTGACGGAACGACTCACCATCTCTCGCCCGAACGCGCGATGGAAGTACAGGCCAACCTCGGCGCGGACATCGTGATGATTCTGGACGAGTGCTTGCCGCATCCTTCGACCCGCGAGCAGGCCCGGCGTGCTCTGGAAAGAACCCTGGCGTGGGGGCAGCGCTGTCAACACGCGGCGAACAATCCCCGACAGGCGCTGTTCGGAATTGTGCAGGGCGGAATGTTCGCCGATCTGCGTCGTGAATCCGCCCGTCGCAGCGTGGAAATGGATTTCGTGGGATATGCAGTTGGTGGGCTGAGTGTCGGGGAAGACAAATCGCTCATGGCGGAGATGCTCGAGGTTTCGCTGGCCGAGTTGCCCGAATCAAAACCCCATTATCTCATGGGCGTCGGCACGCCCCACGATCTTGTCCGGGCGATTGATGCGGGTGTGGATCTGTTCGATTGCGTGTTGCCGACGCGCAACGCCCGCAACGGTCTTGCGTTCACCGCCGAAGGTGTGGTGAAGATCAAGCAATCCTGCCATGCCGCCGACCCGGAGCCGCTGAGCCGGAGCTGTCGCTGTTCGACCTGTCGCGGCTATTCCCGGGCCTATCTGCGCCATCTGTATATGTCGAATGAAATTCTGTCCGCGCGTCTCCTGACTTATCACAATCTCTACTATTTTCATTCACTCATTCGCGCCGCACGTGAAGCCATTCAACAAGATCGCTGGCGCGGCCTCGCCACGCCCGAACTGCCTCTCGGACCGGAACTGATCACCGCTGAGGAAAGCACGCCGGCAACGGATGATTGACCGCGGCGAACGGACCTCATTCATTTTCTATCGGTTCGAAATCTTCTTTGCCCACCCCGCACAGCGGACACACCCAATCGTCCGGAATGTCTTCAAATGCCGTACCCGGAGCCACTCCATTGTCGGGATCCCCAACCGCCGGATCATACACATACTCGCAGAACGTACACCTGTACTTCTTCATTTGTCGGCTCCTTTCACTTGCATGATGTGGGGACGATTCCTATCCATCGAATTCTCATGGTGTGGGTTGAGCACATTTCTCTTTCAGCTTTTCAGCGACACGGCGCCCTAACGAAACGCACTCTTCGAGATTCTCGGCGGTTGGGACATAGCGCACGTTGATGCCTTTATCCACCAATTCCACTTTCATCTCATTCAGGATGTTTTCGATCTGTTTCACCGCCTGGCCGCTCCAGCCATAGGAGCCAAACGCCGCGCCGACCAGGTGGCGCGGGTTCAGCCCCTGCAGATACGTCAATCCGTCCGCCACGGTGGGGAACAGGCCGTTGTTGAGCGTCGGCGATCCCACGACCAGCGCGCCGGCGTCGAGGACTTCGGTCGCCACGTCGCTGCGGTGACTCACGCCCAACGACATCACTTTCGCCGTGGCGCCGCCGCTGCTCACGCCCTCCGCGATCGCCCGCGCCATCCGGGCGGTGCTTTGCCACATCGTGTCATAGAGGATCACCGCTTTCTTTGTGGGCGCGCGCTGGGCCCACTTCGCATAAAGGTCAATTATCTTGGCGATGCCGCTTCGCCAGATCGGACCGTGATCGGCGGCAATCCTGCTGGCTGACCATCCGATCTTCTGAAGCTTCTCCAGCGCTTTTGTCACCACGGGCGCAAACGGCATGATGATATTGGCATAATACTTGGCCGCTTCGTAGAACAGGATGTCTTCGCTGATCTCGTCGTCAAACCGTTCGCTCGAGGCCAGGTGCATCCCGAAACCATCCTGTGAAAACAGCAGTCTCTCCTCGGGAAGATACGTAACCATACTGTCCGGCCAGTGGAGCATTCGCGTTTCCATGAACTGGAGATTCATGTTCCCCAGACTGAGGCTCTCGCCGTCTTTCACCGCAACCAGCTCATGGCGGAAATGGAAATGTTCCTGAAGTGCTTTCACCCCCATGACTGACGCCACCACTTTTTCCGGTTTCACCAATTCGATCATCTCGGGCAGGCACCCCGTGTGATCCATTTCCGAATGGTTGGAAATGATGTAAGCGATCCGCGAAGGTTCGACGACCGACGCGATGCGCGAAAGCATCTCGTCCTGGAACGGCGCCTTGACCGTGTCAATGAGGGTGATCTTGTCCGCCAGAATGAGATAGGCGTTGTACGTGGTTCCGCGCGAAGTCAGATATCCGTGAAACTCGCGCAGGGCCCAATCTATGGCGCCGACCCAGTAGACATGGTCCGAGATCTTCAGCGCCGCAAATGTGCCGCTCATGTTCTCCCCCCTTGCATTGTGGCAACAGATTTCGCTGCTTTCGCCCGCTCAAACGAGTGAGCGGAAAGTGTGATGCACACACGCGGCGTGCGCAAGCACAAAAGGCAAGCCCCAAACAGCGAGGGACTCGCGAAGAAAGGCGACGTCCCCCGGGGGCGATCCCTTACTTCGCAAGTCCCTTCGGCGCTTCGACTTCAGCCCGATCGGTTGGGGTGGTCGTCGGTGGTCAAGCTGCAATCGCCTTGTTGAACCGGCGCCCCACTTCATCCCAATTGATCACGTTCCAGATGGCCTTGGTGTAATCCGGTCGGCGGTTCTGATACTGAAGGTAATAAGCATGCTCCCACACATCAATCAGCATCAGCGGAATCGCGCCGCACAGCATCTGGTTTTCATGCTTTTCGATCTGCAGCACCAGAAGCCGCTTTCCCATGGGCTCATAGGCCAACATGCCCCATCCGCTGCCGGCCACCGAGTTGGTCGCTTCGCTCATTTGCGTTATCAGGGTTTCGAGACTGCCGAACTGTCCCTTGATCGCCTCGAGCAGCGCATTGCTCGGCGGGTTGGGTTTGGGATGCAGGTTGGCGAAATACAGCGTGTGTAGAATGTGACCGGAACCATGGAAAGCCACGGCGCGCGACAGCGATTGCACCGCCGCGTAGTCGCCCTTCTTGCGCGCTTCCTGCAGACCATCGAGCGCCGTGTTCAGTCCCTTGACGTAGGCGGCATGATGTTTGTCATGGTGAAGGGTCAGGATTTCGGCGCTGAGGTGAGGTTCCAGCGCATTCGGCTTGTAGGGCAGATCGGGAAGTGTGTAGGGCTGGGTGCTGAGTGCCGCCGCTTCCGCAACCGCGCCCTGGGGCGCAAAGCCCATGGCCAGCGATCCGAGGGCTGACCCACCGACCAGTTTCAGCCATTCCGAACGAAACAGCATCATCTTCCGTACCTCCTTCCTTAGGATGTGGTGATGCTTGCGTTGATTCACCCTGTTACGTTTCTTGGACAAGTCCCTTTACGGCGTTCAACACCGCCGGATAGTCCGGTTCCTGGGTCAATTCCTTGACGAGCTGGATATATCGAATCAGGCCGCCGGCGTCTACGACGAACACCGCGCGTGCGAGAAGTCGGAGCTCCTTGATGAGTACGCCGTAGGCGGTGCCGAAGGAAGCCTCGCGATGGTCCGACAGGGTCTGGACTTTCGTCACTCCGGCGGCGCCGCACCAACGTTTCTGCGCGAACGGAAGATCCATACTGATTGTCAGGATCGCCACGTTCGACGCCAGGCGCGCGGCTTCTTGATTGAAACGCCGGGTCTCGATATCGCAAACCGAAGTATCGAGCGAGGGCACGGACGCAAGAATGTAGACTTTCCCTCGAAACGACGAGAGGGTTACCAGCGAGAGACTGTTGTCGAGCACAGTACAATCGGGCGCCTTGTCGCCGACCTTGAGCTCATTTCCGACCAAGGTCAGCGGCTTTCCGCGCATGGTCACGATTCCCGCTCTCTCTCCCATGGTCTTACACCTCCCGGCAGTCTGTACTTCTTGGTCTATATCATTCTGCGGCGTGTGGCCCCGGCGCTACGTTGGATTCGGTTCTTGGAGTGATAGAATCTTCTACGCAATAATGTAGTACTTTCCGCCGTGCCCTGTTTTCAACAACAAAGACCGTCGCTGGCGCCGCTATTGCCCTCTGCGGGCAGCGGATTTGCTTTTCCACACGTGGAAAACCAGGCGTCACGCGTGATTTGAAAACAGCACCTTGAACCGCGGTGCGCAACTCAACCGAACCCGATTACAATACTACCGCCGACGGCTTTTTGCCACGAACGGCGGAAAGCCGTCGGCGCTGCTCTCTCCCCCCCCTGCTCGCCCTTTGGGGCAGCAATAATGACCAACCTCTTGTCGGCCTTGCCTACTTCTTCATCGGCTGGCAGGTGCACTTTGCCGCAGGTTTGCTGCAACCGGAGCACATCTTGTTCTTGATCTCCCGGCCGCACTTGCTGCACGGGGAACATCCGCATACCTGGCACATAGGCTTTCTCCTTTCGCTCAACGTGGTTATTGGCCGCTCGCGCGCGATCCGTAGGCAGATGCCTCCTCGTCGGTCGAACGGTCTTTGCGGCATCGCAGTGTTACAGGAAGAGTCGCGGGGACAAGAGTTGGTTTTGGGCCGACCTAGACAAACCCGCCGACCCTTTGCCCTCGCGACTCCCCATGGTACTTGTCCCTCCCGACCTGTATGCTCTCTGGGCTTTGGCCAAACTCTCTCACCTTGGTGCTCCCTGGCCTGGTCCCTCCCCTCCCTGAGCATCCAGACTACATGCAACGCGGGGGTGTTGTTCAAGTAACGTGCCAGCCAGGCCGCCTCCTTACCCTGTTCACTTTACCGGGTTTCCGAAGTGCACCGTTTCTTGCTAAGAAGTGGGTTTGCGTCTTTTGCTTCAACCCGCGTCCCAAATCCTCCTCTTGGGTCCCGGCGCGCCGAAGCGCCCGCCCACCGGATTCCGCCGCCCAAGGCCAAGACCCCTGCAGTGCTGAGCGCGAACAGAGCAGTGGGAATGTTGCCAGAGATCGCCCCTCGACCACAGGGGCGATGGAATGTTAATCCTCAGTCAGAACATGTTCGTCATATTCCAGCTCGAAACGAAGCTTGTGTTTCGCCTCTTCCTGGGCGAGAGCGAGGAAGGTCGCGCGCAAATTGGCGTCGTCGGTTCTGTCAGCGAGATCGCTGTACAGTTTGAACGACGCCTTTTCGCGTTTCATCGCGACGATGAGTGCCTGCTGATAGTTGAAGTCGGTTGGCGGCGCCACATCCACTACATAGTCGGCGATTTTGAGGTCCATGACTTTCTCGGGCCGGGCGAACTGGATCTTGCCCTGCTTGATCGCCAACAGTTTCGCCTTGTGGCCCAACTCTTCGCGCGCGAAATCGAGAAAGACCTGGCGGATATTGGCCTGTTCCACCTTCTGGGCCATCTCTTTGTAGAATTTCGCCGCCTCCACCTCTCGGGCGATGGCAAAATCCAGAATCTCATCAATGGCATTCATCGCGTTCATCGTTCCTCGTAAGGTATTTTTCTGGTGCTCTTAGCTTTTTCTCACCTCGAACCTCCAGCCTCTCACCTCGGACACCCGGCTGACGGCGTACCGCTACCAATTCTCCGCCAGCAGCTCAAAATGCGCCTGCGGGTGCGCGCAAGCAAGGCAAACCTTTGGCGCCTCGGTTCCCTCGTGCAGATAGCCACAGTTGCGGCAGCGCCAAACGACCGGCTTGTCCTTCTTGAACACGGTGCCGCGTTCGACATTGGCCAGCAACCCGAGATACCGTTTCTCATGTTGCTTCTCGGCTACGGTGATGGCTTCAAAGATTTTGGCGATCGAGTCGAACCCTTCCTCACGCGCCACCTTCGCAAAACCGGGATACATCTCGGTCCATTCGTAGTGCTCGCCGGCCGCCGCGGCCTGGAGGTTTTGGGCCGTGGGTCCGGTCACACCCGCGGGAAAAGAGGCATGAACCTCTGCTTCTCCGCCCGTGAGCAACTTGAACAACCGCTGGGCGTGCTCCTTCTCCTGGTGGGCGGTCTCCTCGAAAATATCCGCGATCTGAACGAACCCATCCTTTTTTGCCTGGCTGGATGCGAACGTGTAACGATTTCTCGCCTGCGACTCTCCGGCAAATGCGGTCAGAATGTTCTTCTCGGTTTGGGTGCCCTTGAGGTCCATCCCCGTCTCCTTTCGGCCATGCGGCGGCATGGGCGGTTACGATCTTCGACTGCGTTTTTGCCAGTCCGGTGGAACGATTTCTTGCCGCTCAAACAGCCCTACTCACTTCCGGCGTGCCCCAGCGTTTCAAGAAGAGATTCAGATTCTCGCCCCCGTCAATTCCCAGGTGAGCCAGGGCGAAATCATATCGCACGGGATCCTCGGGAACGATCCGCCGGAAGGCCGCCGTGATCTCCAGCGCCGTGCGCAGGTTCGCCTGCTTGCGTTTTGTCATATCCAACGCGCGGCAAATGCGAGGGATGTGCGTGTCGAGGGGCATAATCAGTTTGGCCTGCGGCACGTCAACCCACCCTCCCGGGTCCACATTGTCATGCCGCACCATCCAGCGCAGGAAGAGGTTCAATCGTTTGCACGCGCTGCCCTTTTCCGGCGGCGGCAGAAGGCGATTGGGCTGACCGCCATGCGCCGCGCTCAATTCCTTCAGAAAAGCGGAAAGTGCCGGCAGGATGGTCTCATCCTCGGCTCGCAGGCCCGCATGAAAACAGCCGCGCAGCGAACCCCATTTCTCCACCACGCATTTGACGCCCATCAACATCCACGCGAGCTCGCGGCCCGTGAGGAAGCGATGCTTGAAACCGGCGAACGTCTTCTCCAGTTGCGTCCCCGACGTGCGTTCGAGGAAAGCCGCGGGCGACGGCTTTATCCGGCAGTGAACCGACTCCACGCTTTCGACGATTTGCCTGACATTGCCGAGGGCCAGTGAGGAGGCAATCAGTCCGACAATTTCGCGGTCCTGGAGCTTCGGGTAGTCGTGCAGGAATCGAACCGGGTCTTTCGCAGTCATCTCCCGGCGATTGTATCGCGCGTAAAGGTCATCAAGAAGCGCTCGCCGGGCTGCCGAAAGCCACATCGCCGCATTCATCTTCTCCTCCCGGGCGTCCGCCGCCTACAGCACCATCTTGTTGGCTTGCTCATTCTCTTTCTTGCAGTCTGGGCACCATCCGAAGAACTCGACGCGATGGCCGGTGATCTCGAAATTGGTTATGCCACGAAGCTCGCTCTCCGAGATCGGCAAGGGTTTGACCGGCAGATCCTCGACCCGGGTGCAGCCGTTGCAGCGCACATGGTAGTGGTTTTCCACGTTGCCGTCGAATCGCCTCTGCGCGCCCGCCAGCTCCAACTTCTGCACCAGGCCGCAGTCGGCCAGCATTTCCAGGTTGCGATAGACGGTCCCCAGGCTGATCCGCGGCAGTCGGCGACGGACCAGTTGGCAGACTTCGTCGGCCGTGGGATGGGTCGTGACTTTTCGCAACTCTTCGAGAATGACCTGGCGTTGGCGCGTGATCCGGAACTTTCGTGGCAGTGCCAAGGGATCCACCTCCCGGGTTGGTGACTACTGCAACTTACCGCTTGCATGGAACGCCGGCGGCCCCGCCGGTGCTTCTCACGACGCCGAATGCTGAACGCGCAACAAACCCCGCAAAGGATGCACACCGCAGATCCCGTTCGCGTTCGCAGATTCTCTCCCTTCCGCCATCCGAAATCCGCGATCCAGGCCGCCGCGGTTCTCTCTCACTTGCCGCTTGTACTCGCTGCGCCCCGGGCTCCCCCAAGCTTTTGCAGCAGCGCGATAATCGCGGCGTTCTTCTCATAGCCCACGACCACCACCAGTCGTGGACCTGGCTGAAACACCCCGACTGGCCCCAAGTATTGATCGGAGTACGTGAATCCCGGTTGCATCTCGGCCGTGAGCTGGGGCGACCGCGCCTTGACGGTCTGGCGGAATTGTTCGAGCGCCGATTTCGCCTCGGGAATACCGGCAAGCGGCGCCAGATAGAGTTCGATCTCCTTTCCGCCCACGCGATACCGGGCGGCCACCACGTTGCGCATGAACTCCATTCCGAACGCCGAATCGGGAATCCAACGCTCCGACCGTTCGATCCGACCCTCCGTCGGTAAAGCGGCAATGAACTGGGCGGGTCTTGGTCCCGGCGGCACTTTGGCCACAATCGCTTTGGCAAGGCCCTCCAGAAGCCGGCGGGCTTCGGGCGGTCCCGTCAGCCGGACGTAGTACGGACCGCGGGCAAACTCGACCGAATCCTCGGCCACGGCGGCCTCCTCGCCCACGTCGGCAAACTCGCCCTTCCCGACATGGGCGCGACTGTAGATGCCAAACGCCCCCAGAGGACTGCCCATGTCGTAGAGCTGCGCCTCAACCTTCTCGCCCTTGTTTTGCGCCGGCGGCCATTCGAGCATCGCCAGCGCCTTGCAGCCATAGCCGATGTACTCCGGCGCCATGCCGTCAATGGCCTCGAACAGATTGTCCCGGTTGAAGAAGGCGGGAGGGCGTGCGGCGAGGTATCCCTGCGGCGCCGAAAGGGTTCGGGCCAGGGTCTGAAGGGTCGGACCGGTCTGTTGGTGAGTGGGACCGACGAAACGCCCGCACCCCAATGCCGCCACGACAATGGCGTTCAGCCAAAAGAACTTTCTCATCTCCTTACCCCCCTAGACAAAACGAACAGAACGCTCGTTTACCGGCTCAGGCTTGCGAGACCCTTCAGGCCGTTGCCGACAACCGCGCGTGGGCTTCGCGAATGATCCGGCGAACCGGAACTTCCATGGGGCAGATGAGTTCGCAACGACCACAATCCTTGCAGGATACGACCGTCTGCTTCGGATGGAGTTCGGCGTACCGTTCGGCCGCAATCTCCGCCAGGCCTTGCTGTTCATAGTAGTAGGTGTAGTCGCGAACGATGGACTGAATCGCCACGCCGTTGGGGCAGCCCTCGCACAGGCCGCAGAGCGTGCAGTCCCCGGCGGCGGCCTGGTGGTCCACTGCGAGCGCCACCATCGCTTGAGGCGCTTTGGTGACGGCATTAAACCAGGTATCCACTTGGGGACCCGTGGTCAGACTCCTGAGAATCGTGGTCACCCCCGCCGGCAACAGCGTCGCCGCAATCTTGTCCGGCCCTCCGGCCTTTTTGTTCCGCTCGGTTTTCATGGCCATGATTCCCACGTTCTGCTGGTTGGCTTTCTGTATCGTCGGCTGGAGCGGCGCCACGATTCCCAAGTCAATGGTCGCGAGAATTGAGGTAAACCATCCCGCCTCGAGACCCGCTTCCATGCCCTGCTGGACGTTCTCGTGGGTCGTGAGGTTGAGGAAGCGCGCTTTGCCGGCCTTCTGAAAGGCTTCGAACTTCTTGACATCCTGCTCGCTCTTGCGGATCTGGTCGGGTCCGAAAATCGGCGAACAGATAATGTCCACGTGGTCGGTGTTCAGGATTTTCAACTGGTCGTCAATGTTGGAGGGAAGCCCTCTGCCCTGCTCCCCCTTCAGCGCCACCCAGACCTTGTCGCGGTTGCTGGGGGTCTTGAGAAACTTGCCCAGCGCCACGATGGCTTGGCCGCCGGTGTACCCGCGCGCGATGTGCACCAGGTTGACACCGCGCTCGATGGCCGTCTCCATCGCGGGCAGGCGATCATCCGTCAATTGGATGCAGCCGTACGAGAGGCGGCTAACGTTGAGGTTGGTCTTGCCGAACGGCTTGTAGATCATGCCCGACTGCTCATTGCGGCGTTCGAGCTTGGTCTCGGCCGAGAGCGCGTCCACGCCTTTGTGGACCAACGCGAGCCCGGCGCCCGAGGCGAGCGCTGCGCCCGAAACTCGACCCAGAAATTCGCGACGATTGAGAGACCGACTAGGCTTGTTGCTGGACATCACCATTGCTCCTTTCGCTTTTCGACATTCCTAAATTGATAACACCTCGCCGGAGTCATGAACCTCTGCGGCGATGATGTTGGTGCCATGATCGGGGAGACGGCGTCAGGGTACTCCCTGTCAGAATCCTGCTGATGCTGATCACATTCATTGCGGTTTCCTGGGGCCCGAACCGCGATTAGTAACCATTCTTGATCCGCAGAGGTTCATGTCAAGGTCATTTTCCGGTTTTCTGGCCATTTTTCGGTATGCAAAGCCCTTGCCCTTTCCATGCATTTCCGACCCGAAACATGACTTGGACATCATCCGCACAACTTTTCTGATCGAAAAACGCGGAGACGCCCCGTGGTTGCCGTCAAAAGGGCCAAGGATCAGGGGGCAGGGATCAGGGGGACTCAGGGGTCGGGGGTAGAGGATTGCGGGTCCAGAAGGAGAGATCGCGTTTTCTCTTTTTTGAACCCTTTCACCTGATCCCTGCTCTCTACGATCGTGACCAGCAGACAAGACCTTCCCAAAACGCATAAGGGTTCTAAGAACGGCCCAACACAATAGAGGGGTCAAATCCCTCCCTTTCAGAAGGGGGTCGTGATTCTCGCGGCCCCGAAGGGGCGAAGGCCAGTAGCCGGGGGTGATGCGGAGTGCAACGGAGCGAACCCCCGGACCCGATCTCGCCCGATCAAGCCCCGAACGGGGCGTAGGAAACCGCGCCGCCCGGATTGTCTCTGCCGCCCCGTTCGGGGCTTGACCGGAAGGGAGGGCGTCTGTTCCGGGGGTTCGCTTCACTTCGTTTCGC
>Ga0315282_10006197_pt1 | contig 20102 bp, 15 predicted proteins | sample YL17G07_20_MG_FD_203693 | JGI IMG/M metagenome (GOLD analysis project Ga0315282, IMG submission 203693) | Sediment microbial communities from Yellowstone Lake, YNP, Wyoming, USA - YL17G07_20 | ecosystem: Environmental > Aquatic > Freshwater > Lake > Sediment | place: USA: Wyoming | collected... | reverse complement strand
GATCGTCATCGGCACGGGACAGTACAATTCGGTCCGGCTGTCCGAGGAAGCGGAGAGGTACTTCGCGAAGAAGGGCTGCACGGTGGAGCTCAAGGGGACGCCCGACGCGATCAGGCTCTACAACAACGCAAAGGGCAAGGCGGCGGGCATGTTTCACGTGACGTGCTGACCGACGACGGGGGCATTCGTTCGTCCCGTGCTCGACGCGCCGGTTCACCTGCCACCGTGCTCCGGAGGAAGCGGCGCTTGTCGGGCTTCCGGAACCGGAGCGGTTGCGTCTGATCGTGTGGTCGGAGCGCTGCCCGTACCCTTACACGTCCGTGCCGGACCGCCTCTCTCTGGGGCAGAGGACACCTCGCGTGCGCGCACCAACCCCTCGTGACCGACTGAGCCTCGCCCCGATCCTCAAGAACCGGAGGATCACCGCGAGCGCGCCCTGCCGGGTGGACGCAAGCGGGACGTGGGACCTGAAGGCGCTCGCGCTCCCGTACGAGCGGATCTCACCGGCGACGGCGAACATCGCACTCAACATGCGAACGTCGGCTCGTCTGGAAGCGTACCGCGAGGGATGGGTGCTCGTTCGGAACGAGGAGACGTACGAGGCGTTTCCCGCCGAGGAACTTCCCCTCGATTCGCGGTTCGGTCTCGTGTTCGCCGCGGTGAGCTACGCGGCGGTGGAAGGGGTTGCCATCACCCTCGCGCACGAGGCGCCGCCGTACGCGGGTCTCGGAGGCTCCGGAACGCTCATGGTCGCGGTGCTCGGCGCGCTCATGGCGGCTTCGGCGCGGCTGCGCGGCGAACGGTTCGACGCCTCGGACGAGGCGACGCGGACCGAGATCGTGGCTCTGGCGCACCACCTGGAGGACGGGCTTCACTTCAGCAACACCGGCATGCAAGATCAGGCGGCGGCGGCATTCGGGGGCGTCCACCGGTGGGAGTGGCGATACGCCGAGGTGCCACCGTTTCGGCGCAAGAGGCTCGTGCCGGTGGAGGGCCACGGCGTTCTCGCGGAACGCATTGCCGTCGCGTACGTCGGCGCGGCGCACGATTCGAGCGATGTGAACGCCGCGCAGATCCGGGACTTCTTCTCCGGTGCCACCCGTGCTCAGTGGCTTGAGATCAACGCGCTCGGACACCTCTTCGCAGACGCCATCGAGCGGGGCGACTACCGGGAGGCGGCGACCGCACTTCAGAGAGAGCACGACATCCGCGTGAGTCTTGTCCCGCGCCGGACCACCTCCGTGGGGAAAGTCCTCGAAGGAATCGCCCGTGAACTCGGCTGCGGGTTCGCCGTATCGGGCGCGGGCAACGGGGGATGTGTCTGGGCGATCGGCGACGACCCGGACCGGGTAGCGCGGGCGCGCGAGGCATGGGAGAAGGCGTTGCAGGAGGTTCCGACCGGGCGCGTGCTGCGGCCCGACATCGCCGACGACGGCCTCACGGTGCGTGAGACGTGATGCCAAGCCGTCCGCGAGGAGTCCTGCTCAGTCTCATGCGTCCCTTCGCCCAGCGCAGGACGTGAGGGTCAACACCCGATGCCCGAACCGGCGGTGCTCCTCGCAGCGGGACCCGGCACGCGCCTGCGTCCGCTCACCGACAAGACGCCCAAATGCCTCCTGCCGGTCGGCGGCAGGCCGATGCTGGACTGGTGGCTGGAGCTTCTCACGCGGCACGGCATCGCTCGCGCGCTCCTCGCCACGAACCACCTCGCCGATCAGGTGAAGGAGTATTCCCGGACGCAACCGTTCCCCGTCGCCCTCGACGTGGTTGACGAGCCGGAACTCCTCGGCACGGCGGGCGCGGTGCGTGCGCAGGTTGACTGGTTGGGCGACGCGCCGGACTTCTGGGTGATCTACGTCGACAACCTCTCGAGCGCGAACCTGACGGCGATGCACGAGTTCCATCGCTCGCGCCAATCCCTCGGCACCCTCGCAGTGTACGTGACGCCGGTCCCTCATGAGTGCGGGATCGTGCAGACCGATTCCGAGATGCGCATCATCCGGTTCGTCGAGAAGCCGAAGCAGGACATCGGCAACCTCGCCAACGGCGGGCTGTATCTCCTCTCGCGTCGCATCCTCGGTTTCATCCCCGACACGACGCCCGTTGACTTCGCACGCAACGTGTTCCCACGGGTCGTCGACTCGTCCCCTGCGGCGGGTGCCCTCCATGCCTGGCGGATCGACGGGTATCACCTCGACATGGGAACGTGGGAAACCTACCGACGGGCGCAGCGGGATGTTGCGGAGGGAAGATTCCCGTGACGAGGCTGCTCCCTTCCGTCAGGGCTGCGCACCCGGCGCAGCGCGGAGCGCTTCGTTCGCCTCTTCGTGGAGTGCGCTCCCCGGCGTCGTCTCGCGCATGACCTGCTGCCACAGTTCGCGGGCTTTCGGCGACTCTCCCCGCGCATCGTACGCACGCGCCAGCGCGGCGCAGGTGTTCACTGACGCCGGATCGAGCGCGAGCGCGCGCTCGAGATGCGCGACGGCCTCTCCATGCCTTCCTGACGAGAGCAGCATCTCACCAATGGCGCGGTGTGCCGTTGGGTCGTTTGGGTCATCTTCGAGGGCCTCGCGGAACCTCTCGTACGCAAGGTCGGGCCGTCCGGCGGCGAGGTACGCCCTTCCCAGCCGTACTTTCTGCGGGACGTTCGCCTCAACCGGCGTCCAGGCCGCGGAACGCGGCGCGGGAGGGGAGGGAGACATCGGCGGGATGTCGATGGTGAACTCGTAGAGCACGGCGCGCACCCCGGAGGTGGCCACGATGGGTCTCAGGAAGGCAGGTGCGTTCCCCGGATCGAGCAGCGGGACGAGCGGGGGTCGAAGCGCGGCTTCGATGCCGCTCACGAAGAGGTAGCGCGCACGGTTGTCTCGCGCGATGCGCGGCAGCTCGTCAAGACGTTTGAGGATCGGCATCCGCACGAACTCAAGGTCGAGGAAATAGGCGATGTGCGGCTTTCTCGCCAGTATCCGTTCGCCGGCGCGCACCGAAGGGCGTGCCTCGTCGGCAATGAGGCGGACTTCTTCGGGGGAGTAGCGCAACAGACCTTCCACGCTCTGCACCGTCGTGACCGTGCCCCCCCACACGAGCAGGACAAGCGCGACGAGCGGACCCAGCCGGAGGAGGAGCGGCTTTCCCTCCGCCGTCGCCGATCCCACGACCGCCACGGCTGCGAGCACACCATACACCGGCACCATGGGGAGGCTGAAACGCTCGCCATAGAAGACCGGCACGAGCACCCCGTAGCTCATGAGGCCGAAGAACACCGCTGGCCAGGCCCTCCAGCGGTAGCGCCAGATGGCCACGACCAAGCCGAGGCCCGTCATGACACCCCAGAGCACGGCCGCGGGGGCGACCCAACGCGCATCACCCGCGACGAGGACGCTCCGCCAGTCCATCCACAGGTGCTCGACCCCGTTGCGGAGGATCATCACCACGAACCCTGACGGATCGGCGGCCACCACCTCGCGGAAAGAACGAAAGGCGGGGTTGAAGTATTCCCAGAACTGGTCCCACGAGACGACACCGCGCCCGTACAGCTCATAAGCGATGTTGAGGTAGTTCGTGTTGTAGAAGAAGCCCTTTCCCTGGGACCAGGTGAACAGTGACCACGGCAGCACGACGGTGAATGCACCCAGGAGGAACGTCCCGGTCCGGATCAGCCGGGCCTTGAGGTCGTGAATTGCACGAACGTCGGGTTCGCCCTCCGAACCCGCAGGAGAACTCGCCTTCAGGCGAGTTCTCCGGTCGGCGAGCAGCATGATGACGAGACCACTGACGATGAGGGATAGCCCGTTGTAGCGCGTCAGATACGCCAATCCGGCGAGCGCCCCGGCGACGACCGCCCGATACGGCGTGCGCCGTCCGAGCACGAGCGTCGCCGCCGCGACCGTGAGCGCGAGGAAATACATGTCCGTGCCGATCTGGATCGTATAGAGCGCGAACTGGGGGTTCGTTGCGACGACGAGCACGGCAGCCCATCCGACGGCGCTGCCGAGGCGGCGACTGACGAGTCTGAACAAGAGGATGAGGGCACCACCCGCCGAGACGAGGGCGACGATCTTCGCTGCGACGAAGAGGTCGCGCGCCGCCAATGCCACCGCCGCGACGGCGAGGTGGTAACCGGGGCCCTTGAACCCGTCAAGGGTCGTGAACTGCCCGCGGAGGAGCTTCTGCGTCTCCGGCAGATACCCTCCGAGCGCGTCCGTCTCAACACCGTAACCGCCGACACGCCAGAAGCCGAAGCTGATGACGGCGAAGACGAGCACGTAGATTCCCGCCGCGACCCAGATCCACACCGCCGATGACTGCCGAACCCATGACGGGATGGGTACTCGTGCCGTTCCCGTCGTCCGGGCAACCGGTGACGGCGTCCGCTTCTGTCCTTTGGTGCGTGCGGTGGGGCGACGTGCCATGCAGAATCCTCACAGCCGGGGTGGCGCGGGGAGTGACTGGAACCTGCGCACCGGCGCGGGTTGCACGTGGGTTGGGCGGGCAGGAATGCGCATCCGACTACAGAGGTGTTCTCCAGACTGGGGCAACAACCGACGGAAAGCCTCCCTGTCCTCGCGTTGAGAGGACCGCGGGGGATGCGTCGGGCCAGTCCGCTTCCTGCACCGCGGTCAGCACCATTAGGTCTTGGCCGCCCTCGCTCCCGCCTCCGGAACGGTGATCCCCTTCTGCTTGTAGAGGAACCGCTTGATCTTCTTCGTCGAGGTCTTCTCGAACTCCTCCTCCCGGATGTCGAACTTCTTCGGCCTCTTGTACTCGGCGATCTGGGAGATAGCCTGTGCGACCTCCCTTCGCACGATCTCCTCGATTTCCTCCGTCGTGTACCGGTGATCCGTCTGCTCCGCAAGCTCGTCGAAGTGCTCGTAGTTCGGCACGACCGTTGCGTAGACTTCTTCGCTTGTCGTGTTCGGGAGTGGGCGACCGATCACGAGCGACTCCAAGACATACGGACTCTGGTCGATGTAGAACTCCACCTCTTCCGGGTAGACGTTCTTCCCTGCGGTCGTGACGATCACGTTCTTCATCCGGCCACTGATGTAGAGCAGTCCCTTCTCGTCGAGGTAGCCCACGTCGCCGGTGTGCAGCCATCCGTCCTCGTCAATGGTCTCTTTCGTCGCCCGCTCGTTCTTGTAGTAGCCCATCATGACCATCGGTCCGCGAATGCAGATCTCGCCGTGCCCCTCGGGGCCGGGATTGGCGACGCGGATTTCCGCGCCGGGGATGGCGGGGCCGACGGAACTGTGGACGACCATGCCGGGCCGGTTGACGTTCGTGACGGGAGAGGTCTCGGTCAGTCCGTAGCCCTGGAAGAGCTGGAAGCCGAGGCTGCCGAACCACTCGGCGACGTGAGGCGGCAGGGCCGCGCCCCCGGCGATCAACATGCGGAGCGAGTTCAGCCCCGCCTTCTCCCGCAGGCTCTTGAACAGCGCCCGGCTGAGGTCGAGGCGGACCGCTCGCCCCGCCTTCTCCACGGCGAAGAGGGTCTTGATGATGGCTCGCTTCGAGGCTGGTGCTTGCTGGAGCTTCCGCTGAATGCCCTGCATCATCTTCTCGAACAGCAGCGGAACGCCGAGCATGAGGGTTGCCTTCGTGTTCCTGACGTCGTCGATGATGTCCCGGCTCTTGAGGCTCCGGGCATAGGTGATGGTCGCGCCGCCATACACTGGCACGAGGAACCCGCCTGTGCACTCGAAGGTGTGGTGGAGGGGCAAAACGGACAGGAAGTTGTCCTCCGGGCCATACACGATGACCTGGTACGAGAACGCCGTGTCGGTGGCGAGGTTCCGCTGGCTCAGCATGACGCCTTTCGACTGCCCGGTCGTGCCGGAGGTGTAGATGATGGCGGCAAGGCCGTCGAGGGTGACCTGAGGCCATCGTTCCGGGAGCGGTCCCCTCATCGCCTCCGACATGAGCAGCACGTCGTCCCGCTTCTCGTCATCCATGCAGATCACCATGAGCGGGTGATCCGGCGGGAGGCTGTCGCGCACCTCGAGGATGTCGGACAGAAACCGCCCGGAAACGACCACCGCGTGCACTTCTGCGTCGACGATGATGTGGCGGAACTCCGTGCTCTTCAGCAACGAATCAAGCGGCACGCACGTGGCACCCGCACGCTGCACGGCGAGATACGCAATCGCCCATTCGGGCCGGTTCTCGCCGAGGAGGCTCACGTGATCCTTCGGCGCGATTCCGAGGCGACCGAGACCGGCGGCGAATCTGTCCACGCGGTCGGCAAACTCACCGTAGGAGAGCTCCTCATACCTGCCGTTTCGGTAGATTCTCAGCGCAGTCTTCTCACCGTACCTCTTCGCGGAATGCTGGAGCATTTCGACGGTGGAGAGAATCCCGTGGTGATCCCGCACAACGATGCCGCCCATGAATGATGTCCTCCCCGGTGAGTGTGACTGCCCGGCCCAGGTCCCGTGTCAGCCCTTCGCATCGCAATCTCGCAGAACCGGGCCGTGGACCCCCCCCCTCGGGGCGCACCTGTCGCGTCAGATCGCGACGAACCCGGTCAACGCAGCACTACCATCACGAACGCAAGGGCGAGGATCGCCACAAGGAAGATCAGGAGCTTGAGGCTGCCTAACCGGTTCGGAGCCCCGGCACGCGGCAACTCGATGCGTGGTCGCTTGCCACCGTCAAGTTGTTCCTGCCGCCGCCGGGACGGCCGATACTCGAACGTGCGTGCCTTCCGGAGTGCCATGGCGCATCTCCCCTGTCCGGCGCTCCCCGCACCACAGGTAGGAATGTGCATTCTCGATGGTCGTTCCGGCAACCGTAGGGTTCGTCCAAGGCGAGCGCCGTGGGAGTCGGCATGAACGGGAACACCCCGTTCCTCGCCGGATCATCTGGCGAACCCGGAACCAGACGTTGCTCCGAAGGGTCAGTGAATCCCGCGCACGCGCTCATCCCGACCCGGAGCGGCGTCCCCTGACACACCAACGTAAGCTGTGTCGAACCGGGACGCCCATATTCCTCACTCCTGTTCGACCTCGAAGACCGTGATGCGACGGAGTTCCTGAAATGCCTCGACGTAATCCCAATGATAGCCCGGCTGCCCGAAGCCGCCAAGCAACTCAGGAAACGTCTCTGCCCGCATCTGCCCAGCGTAGCGCGCTACATCGGAGTACTTCGTGCGGTACTCCTGCGAGCGATGGACGGCCATGGCTTCCGCTTTCGTGGCCATCCCGATACCGTCGAAGGCCACGACGTACTCCACCTGATGGGGGGAGAACGTGATCCACGGGCTTTCATACTGCCACACCGCGGTGTTCTGCCATCTCAGTTCCTTCTCGACGAAATCCCCGACGAGCGAGGTGCACAGGCTGTGCACCGGGTGCATGTCGTCCCGGTGCGGGACGAGGAACAGGCGCGGCCAGTCCGGGTGGCGTGCGAGGAGAGAATGGATGAGTTGGCTAACGGCGTGGCGGTCCTCGTCGCTGATGGTATGGTCATGGTAGATGCCGCGCAGGTTCAGGAAGAAGCTCTCCCGCACGCCCAGCAGCCGCGCCTCGGCGAGGCTTTCTCGACGCCTGACCTCCTCGCGCACCCTCCCAAGCGCACGCTCGTTCTCCGGGCTGTCGTCCCGGCCCGCCACTTTCCTGAGGAGATAGTCGCCGAGCGCGGGTTCGACTTCTCGGACGTGGTTCATCGCGTGGCGCCGAAGGTACTCGTCATCGACACCCCGACTGCCGGAGGTCATGACGATGGTATACACCACCGGCCAGTCCGGCTCGGAGATCTCCGCCTGTCGTTCCCACGCCGCACGGTCGGTGAGGCGGTGGATGAAGCCCCCCGCGCCGAGCACCGAATCATCCGGGTGCGGCGAGACGACGATGACGAGCGTCCGGGCGAACCTCCGGCAAAACCCCTGCCTAATCATGGATCGTCGAGCCGAGCTTGCTCAAGCGAGTTACCGCGGTGTCGTCGCACTACACCCCGGAACAGCGGCAGGGACGCAACACGGCACGCCCCTACCCGGTTGGATGCCTGCGAAGACAATGTACCACAGCGCTGTCTCGGTCCCTATCTCCCGCCACGCTGCTTGACGTAATCAGCCAGGTGTATCCTCGTCTGTTCCTCCATCTCCTCCTCCGAGATGGCGCTCATGCGTCCGTGCACCTCGTACTGATCCGTCACCCAGCGAGCGATCTTGGCCACCTTCGTGATGCTCAGGCGCTCATCGCCCTTCAGACCGAGATACTCGTTCACCCAGTGCGCCACGCCCTGCGCACCCGACTTGTCCGTGATCGCGACGCGAGGGCTGCGACCGAGGATCGCGGCCGTGTCGAAGATGTTGTAGATGCGTTCGTCCGAGCGAAGCCCGCCCGCGTGGATGCCCGCACGGGTCGTCGCGAAATCCCGCCCGACGAACGGGTAGTTCGGCGCGATCTCCACCCCGATGGAGCGCATGTAGTCGGCGATCTCGGTGATGTACCGAGTCTCGACGCCGTTCAGACCGCCCTTGAGGGAGACGTACTCGATGATCGCGCCCTCAAGGGGTGGGTTCCCGGTCCGCTCGCCGAATCCAAGCAGCGTCGCGTTCAGAGCGTTGCAGCCGTAGAGCCACGCCGTCGCGCCGTTGATGTGGACCTTGTGGAAGTCGTTGTGCCCGTGCCACTCCAGCCGATCCGGCGGCACACCCGCGTCGTGAACCATGCGATGCACGAGCTTCGGAACGGAGCGCGGCAACTTCGCCCCGGGATACGTCACCCCGAACCCCATCGTGTCGCACAGCCGAACCTTCCCCTTGAGGTGCTCGGGGACCTGTTCCGAGCGCTTCATGAGTTCGCACACGAACGGCATCACGAAACCGTCGATGCTCGCGCGGGTCACGTCCTCCAGATGGCATCGCGGACGCACGCCCGCCTCCCACGCCGCGTCGACCACTTCGAGATAGTCGTTGAACGCCTTCTTGCGGTCTTTCTTGAGCTTGAGGAAGATGTGGTAATCCGACGAGGAGGTGAGCATCCCCGTCTCCTTGAGACCCATCTCCTTCACGAGGCGGAAGTCGGCCTTGTCCGCTCGGATCCAGCCGGTGATCTCCGGGTAGCGATGTCCCAGTGCGCGACACTTGTCGAGCGCGGCCCGGTCGTTCTTCGTGTAGAGGAAGAACTCGGTCTGCCGGATGACCCCCTTCGGGCCGCCGAGCTTAGCCAGCAGGTCGTAGAGATGCACCTGTTGCTCGACGGTATACGGCGGGCGAGCCTGCTGTCCGTCGCGGAAGGTGGTGTCCGTGATGACGAGGTCCCGCTTGGCGGCTTCCTGCGGATCGAACTTGACGAGTGTGCCGTCCATCTCCTCGTACATCGGCCCATCGAACTTGATGAGCGGTGGCAAGCTGTAGTCAAACATGTCGTCGAGGAGGTCAGGCTCCCGCACCTCCTTCAGCGGCCAGTTCTTCGCCATGATGTCCCCTCCAGGTGGCGGTCAAGAGAACGATCCAAATGTGAGGCTTGTGGTCTTTCTGGCGGCGCCGTCACGGGCTGTTCCACTACTCCGACCAGCATGAGCCGTCGAACCTCATTTCAAGCACGTCTTGATGTACTCTACCGCGCCGCCGACCGTGTGCACGGCCAGCGCTTCGTCCTCTTCCATCTCGATGCCGAACTCCTCTTCGAAGGCCGCGACGAGTTCGACCGATTGGACCGATTGCGCCCCGAGGTCCTCGGTGAAGCTCTTGTCGAGGGTGACTTCCTTCGGATCGAGGTTGAGCACCTTCGCGGTGACGGCGATGACGCGCTTCTCTACATCGCTCATGCTGCTCCTCCTTCTTCTATAGCTGCCCTACGTTAACGCCACGATGCGGTGACGGTGCGCCACCGGCAATGCCGAGCGAGGTCCTCGCGGTAGCCCGGTCTGAACACCGCCGATCGCGGCGCGCCGGTTTGCCGAGCAAGATTAGTGCAACAGCATCGCCCGGTCTCGCTTCGAGGCCTCCAGGAGTTCGGAACGGGTGAGCTTCCGCACGTGCTCAAGTAGAGCGGCGTCGGACTCCGTGAGATCGCGCTTGCGCCTACCCATCGCCGTCCGGGCCGTCGTCAGAATGTCGTTGAACGTCTGTCCTCGCGTGACAGCCCCCTTGATCACGAGGGCGCAACTGGGGATGAACTTCGGCATCAACCCGCCGTGCGCCACACAGTTCACCATACAGCCCACGGTCGTCCCGGTGTTGAACAGCGTTCCGATGGACGTTTTCGTGTGGTCGCCGACGAACGAGCCGACCTTCGTGTCCTCCGAATCGACGAGCTTCCCGCGGACGTACAGTCGGACGCCCGTGTAGTCGTTCTTCAGGTCGCTGTTCGTCGTCAGCGCACCGAGGTTGACCCACTCGCCGACGTACGCGTGGCCGAGGAACCCGTCGTGATACTTGTTGGAGTAGCCGTGGATGATGGACTCTTCCACCTCTCCGCCCACGCGGCAGACCGGTCCGATGGAGCACCCCTCCCGTATCTTGCCGCCGACGATGATCGTCTTCTTCCCGATGTAGCCGGGTCCTTCGATCCGCGTGTGCGGATGCACTTCGGCACCCTCGTCAATGACGACCGGTCCGCCGGAGACGTCGATGGCGACGAACGGGTGGACAACTGCCCCCGGGGCGATCCAGACGTTCTTCTCGTCGCCGACGACGGCGGCCATCTCGTGCATCTGCCCCTCAACCCCGGATTTGCCAAGAGCGGCGAAGTCCTGCACGAGTGCCTTCGGGTTGTGGTGGATGAGGTTCCAGAGGTAGTCCACGAGCGTCACGGACATCTCGCGGCCGGGGAGCGCCCCGGCGAGATGGGAGACGACGTCGAGGATGGGTTTGTCGGCAAGTGGCCTCATCGTGTCGGCGGAGACGCACAGCCACGCAAGCTGTCTGCCAACATCTGGATGACCGGACCCTTGCGGCGGCTGGAGAGCCCACACGGCGATGTTCTTGGCCTCATGGCCGATCTTGAGGCTCAACGCCAGCAGGCGGGCGTTGACGAGAAGGAGGTCGTCGCCCTTGAGAACGCTTGGATCGTTAACGGGGACGCCGTTGGTCCTCTGGCTGAACGTCGGAACCAGGTAGTCCCGGACGAAGAACCCACTCACAGGTAACCCAGCGGCGCGGGCGATCTTTTCGTAGAGGTTGGTGAACCCACAGCGCAACTCCCCGGCGGGGCGGGTGAGCGTGAGCGGGAACAGACGATCAACGTCGTTGTCCTCGAAGATGACGAGTCTCAAGGCGTAACTCCCCTTCTCTTCTCCGCGCCTCGTGGGACACCCTTGCTCGTGGTCCTATCGGGACATGGCGAGCGATGCGGAGGTGCGCGCCCGGCGCGCCTGCCGACGCAGAGTCAGTCTCCCACGCTGAGGCGATGGCCCAGAGCACCCCTGGCACGACCCGTGGAAGCGGTTCCTCCCGGAGTGGCCGAGGGTGCTCGGTTTGCCCGACGGTCAACAGTCGCCCTTGTGAGCAAAGTGAGTGACCTCTCGCGCATCTTGGGCGCGGGCACTCCTGGCTTCGCCCGGAACGACGCTCTCCGGCACCCAGCGCCGCTCTCAGTGCACCCGTCGGTCCACGGCGACGCTTGATCCACGCTTTGCCTTGGCGAGTTTCTTCGTTTCGCTCGCGGCTTGGGCCACCTGAAGCACGTTCTGGAATCGCTGTGCCTGGGACTGGACAATGGCGACCGACACCGTCGCGATGGGGAACGCCAGCGGGTTGCCATGGCGGTCCACTCCCCGTATGTATCCCCCCGTGCGGTCGTCGAGATCGTAGAGGAGCGGCAGCCGTTCGTCGATGAGCTTGACGGCGTACTCGGCGATCGGCGATGCCCGGTCGATGGAGGAGACGACGACGAAGTCGTCCCCACCGACGTGGCCGAGAAAGTCGCCTTCCTGACCGCACTTCTCGAGGCTCTCGCGGAGGGCGTTTGCCACCTGGACGATCATCTTATCACCCCGCGTGAACCCGTAGCGGTCGTTAAACGCCTTGAAGTTGTCGAGGTCGATCCAGTCGACGGCGAACGGTTCGCGTCTCAGGAGACGACGATCGATCTCATCGGTGATTGTGGCATTCCCAGGAAGCCTCGTGAGCGGGCTGAGGTCACGGGCGCCCTTGGCGCGACGCAGCACGGTCTCCACGCGCGCGGCGAGTTCCGCGGGATCAACGTCCTTGGGCAGGTAGTCATCGGCACCGAGTCGAAGGCCGCGCACTCGGTCGTCCAGCTTCGTGTGATGCGCCGTGAGCATGACGACGGGGATCGAGCGCGTGAGAGGGTTCTTGCGCAGGTCCGCGCACGTGGCGAAGCCATCCATGCCGGGCATGTTGATGTCGAGGATGATGAGGTCGGGGACCTTCGCACCTGCCTTCGCAAGGCATTCCCGACCGTCCGCCGCCTCGTCGCTCTCGTATCCGAGCGCGCTCAGCCGGGCGCTGAGCCAGACGCGCACATCCGGCTCATCGTCGCAGACGAGTATTGCACCCTTGTTCATCCGTGTTCTCCGACGCCCCAAGCCCCGAACGCTCAAGTCCGTGACGGGGAACCGTCCGCAGACACCTGCGCCATCGTATCATTGAACCGGTTGCGACCGCGCGGAAGACATTGGAATATGGAATATAGGGTGCTCCGGAGGCAGGTCAAATGCGACCGGCGTGGCCGCAGCCGAATGGTTTCGGTAGCTTGTGAGCGCTCGTCGCGCCGTCAAACGGGGCTGCTGCGACGAGGCGGGGCAAGGCAGATCGTGCGGAAAGGAGTGGCGATACCATGGAAACTCGCATCGAGAAGGACTCGCTCGGCGAGATGCGCGTGCCCGCGAACGCACTCTACGGCGCGCAGACGCAGCGAGCGGTGGAGAACTTCCCCATCAGCGGGACCAGGCTCCCGCGCACGTTCATCCGGGCGCTCGGCCTCATCAAGCGCGCGGCGGCGGACGTGAACGAGAAGTCCGGCCATCTCGACCCGGGCCTCGCCGAGGCGATCCGGAAGGCGTCACAGGAAGTCATTGACGGGAGGCTCGACGAGCAGTTCGTCGTCGATGTCTACCAGACCGGCTCCGGCACATCGACGAACATGAACACGAACGAGGTTATCTCCAACCGCGCCATCCAGATGCTCGGCGGAAAGGTGGGTTCGAAGACGCCCGTACATCCGAACGACGACGTGAACATGTCGCAGTCGTCGAACGACGTGATCCCGACCGCGATCCACGTCTCGGCGTATCTCCTGGTCGCCGAGCAGCTACTCCCCGCTCTCAGGCACTTGCGCGATGCGCTGGAACGGCGCGCCCAAGAGCTGGACGGTGTGGTCAAGACCGGACGCACGCACCTCATGGACGCGATGCCGATCCGGTTCGGGCAACAGCTTTCCGGATACGTGCAGATGCTCGACAACGGGGTCGCACGGATCGAAGGGACCTTCCCGCGCCTTGCGGAACTGGCCATAGGTGGTACGGCGGTGGGCACGGGCATCAACGCGGAACCGACCTTCGCGCCAGCCGTCGCCGCTCGGCTGGGAGAACTCACGGGACTTCCGTTCGCAGAGGCGAGGAATCACTTCGAGGCGCAGGGCGCTCAGGACGCGGCGGTGGAGCTGTCGGGGCAGCTGAAGACGGTCGCCTGCTCCCTCATGAAGATCGCCAACGACTTCCGATGGATGAACAGCGGACCGCAGGCCGGTCTCGGCGAGATCGTCCTGCCGGCGACGCAGCCGGGTTCATCCATCATGCCGGGGAAGATCAACCCGGTCATCGCCGAGGCGCTCACGCTCGTATGCGCGCAAGTGATCGGCAACGACGCTGCGATCACCGTCGGCGGGCAGTCGGGCAACTTCGAACTCAACCTCATGCTTCCCCTCATCGCTCACAACCTCCTCCAGTCGGTCACGCTTCTCGCCAACGCGAGCCGCGTCTTCGCGGACAAGGCGGTCGCCGGGTTCGCCGTGAATCGCGAACGCACGGAAGACCTGGTCGACAAGAACCCGATCCTCGTCACCGCGCTTGCGCCCCACATCGGCTACGACCTCGCGGCGCAGATCGCTAAGAAGGCGATGGCCGAGAATCGGAAGGTGCGCGACGTGGCGAAGGAGATGACCGAGCTTTCGGATGCGGAACTCGACACGTATCTCGACACGCGCGCCATGACCGAGGGCGGCTTCACCGGAGCCAGCGCGGGCGGATGAGATCGCACGCGGTTCCCGGGGGCGCAATGCCGTGCGCCCCCGTGTTCCCACGAGGGGTCGTTGATGCCACCCACGAGGATCGGCCTCATCTCCGATACCCACGGCCATATCGTCGGCCAGGTCTGGCGGCTCTTCGCGGATGTCGATCGCATACTCCACGCCGGCGACATCGGGGGCTACCACCTCATCCGGGAACTGGAGACCGTTGCCCCGGTCGAAGCCGTCCGTAGGAACACCGACGGCGCGTCTCATCGCGTCCCCGAAGTCCTCACGACGAGCGTCGGTGGGATCACCGTCCAGATCCGGCACAAGCTCGAGACGACCTCCCCCATGCTCCACTACCTCGCCGCGACGAGGGGGGCGGACCTCGTCCTGTTCGGGCACACGCACCAGCCCTTCGTCGAGCAGGTGAGAGGCGCTCTCTTCGTGAATCCCGGTTCGGCTTCCCGGGGACGAGGGGGCATGAACACGGCGGGGATTCTCACGGTCGAAGATCAGAGGCTTTCGGTGACGATCCACGGACTCGACGCGGACCTGTCCGTGGTCAGTATGTGGCCGGTCGTTGAAGCATAGGTGTCCGCCCGCCGCACCGCGGTGCGCCTGAGGGCTACCGACGTTCTCCTCCGTTCCCGTGGGGTGCGGATGGCCGGACCCGGCTGGTCAAGGACGAACCGTCCGGCGAGGCCCGTCCGAGTTTCGCGCCATCACGCGGGGGCTTGTTCACATGGCGATGCTCACTCCTGGCAGGCGACCGAGTACACGTCGGCGTCCGTCGCCTTGAAGCACAGCCGCACGGTCTGCCCCTTGAGCCGGGCGATGTCGGCATCGCCCCTCCACGTGACCTCGCGCACGATGTCGTCTCCGAACAACTCGTCGCAGTCCTCAAGCGTGCAGCTGGGCACCGGACTTCCTGCCGGGTCCTGGAAGCCAACCTTCACCGTTCCCGCCGCGGAAGTCGACAGGTTGAGCACCAGGCGCGTCCCATCGAGCCGGACCGGCACGCTGGCCGCCTCGCCGCCGGGCCAATCGGCGTGAAGGGAAGCAAAGCCGTCCAGGCGGATGGTTCCGCGCACGAGGTGCGCGTCATGGTGACCGTAGTGCTCCGACCAGTAGAGGGAGTACTCGGTCGGCAAGGTGCGGATCATGCCCGGAGCCATCATGATGTTCCGGTCGGTCCAGTTCCGCTGGTCGAGGCCGGGGCGAATGAACGCCTCGCGGAAGCGACGCGGGAAGCTGATCCCGTCGCGGCTGGCGATGAGGACGCAGTCGGAAACGCCGGTATCATCGTGCTCCGGGTGGCGCCTGCGCTGCGGGAGGAAGCGCTTCGGGAAACCGAGGCAGAGGCCGGAGTCACGGTCGTACGGTTGGATCGCGTTCGTGTAGAGGTGTTCGAGCGGACCTTCGCCGAAGTCGAGCGGTTCCGGGTCGCTCCACCGGACGAAGTCGTCCGATAGGGAGCGGTCGATTGACCGGACGCCCTCGCGGGATCTCCTGACGTAGGCGACGTAGCAGCCCTTCTCCGCATCCCAGAACGCGAGGTTGAGCGAGTCGAAGTCGCCCTTTGTCAGCACCGGTTGGTCGGAGAGCAGCCTCCAGTCGATCCCGTCGGGAGAGGCGAGTGCGAACACGCCCTTGCGTTTCACGCCCCCGATTGCCTTGAACCGCGCATCGGGTGGTGCTGCGGGGTTCGCGTCGCGGAACGGGGCCATGTTGTGAGAGATGTCGCGCTCCCCGTTCCAGACGATGTTGTTCGCCGCCGACCCGCCGCTCTCGTGCTTCCAGACCAACCTGCGCTGCCACCCGATTCCGTCCGCGCTCTCGGCCACGCACGTGCAGTCGTGCTTGAGATCGACACCCGACGAGCTGCCCCGATAGTACAGGAGATACCGCTCCGTCCTGCCGGGCTCCCCTTGCGTGTCCAGGACGGAGAAGTACGCGCTCGTCGGTCCTTCCCACGCTGCGTCGGTGGTGAGGGCGATGTCGCGTCTGACCGGCGAGTGGAGCCGGAGCGAGGTCCCCTCGTGGCGTTCGATGAGCGTATCGTCAACAAAGAGATAAGGACGAGCGGTCAGGTGAACCATGGGGCGGTTCCTCCCGTAATCTCACGTTCGCCCGGACGCGCCGGGACAACCATACGGCGGCCACCGACGCGCTACGGCCCCGATTCCCTGTCCAGCGTTGGAAACCCGTACATCCGGGCCGCGTTGTCGTGCATGATCCGCCGCGCCACGGCGAGCGCCTGCCCCTCGCTCATGGTTCCGTCCTCGATTCGCTCGGCGAGAACGTGCCGGATCACTCGTCGCGCCAGGCGGGCGTGCGCGTACGCACCTTCGGCGAAATTGTAGTCGCCGCCGAAGCCGAGAATCTTGTTCGAGGGTACGCTTTCGAGCAGTTCGTGCAACAGCCGCATCGCCATGCGCGGCCCGACGATGTACGTCCAGGCCATGTCCGCGTGGACGTTGGGGAACGCCTTCGCGAGGGAGACGAACTCCTGTGTGTACGGCCACCCGCCGTGCAGGAGGTTGAACTTCCCCCGCGTGTACGTCATGAACAGGTTCACGAGATGCGTGGGTCGGCTGTTCGTGACGAAGTTGCCGTTGTCGTTCTGAAAGCCCGTGTGGACCTGGATCGGCAGACCGCGCTCGACCGCCTGACCGATGATCTGGTGGACCATGTAGTCCTGCAGGGGTTTCGCCTCCGAGAAACCGACGGGCGTGTCACCGTGCGCCTGAGTGACGCGGTGGAACACCGCTTCCGCCTCGCTCGCGGAGACCTGCCGGAAGTCGAGCGTCCGCTTGCACGCGAGGAAGACCTTGACGCCGACCATCCCCTCGTTCTGACGACGGTCGAACCCGGCGTCAAGCGCCGTGCAGAGATCGTGCAGCGTATGGATCCGCGTGTTCGTCTCCTGTTCGATGGCCCGGAGGTCGCTCCTGCTCGCCACCGTGGCGAAGTGGTCGAACACGGGCACCGGGAACAGGTGGTCGAGGTCGCAGTAGGTCGGCTGCCGAGACCAGACGATCCGGCAGGAGCGAGCGATGTTCGCACGTTCACGGAGAAGCGTCCGATAGTAGCCCGGCTTGGCGAACGTGGCTGCGTTCGCGTTGAGGTCCGGGAAGGCCTCCGGGTTGATCTCCTCGACGCCGAACAGGTCCGCCGCCATGATCTTGAACGCCTGACCGTACCCGGTATGCTCGACGTACGGCCAGAACTCCCAGAACCGCGCCCACTTCTCTTCCAGGGGGAGTCTCTCCGACTCGCCTTCCCAGAGCTGTGCCACCTGCCCCGCCGAGGTGAGATCGCAACTGACGTAGTGCAGGTAGAAGAAGAGGTCCACCGGACCGTTGAGCCGGGTCTCTTCCTTCGGGAAGTGCTCGTGCGTGTCGCAGAACGGTATCTGCTGGAGTTCGTTTGCCAGCCGCTGGCGCAATTCGGACACGGTGCGCCTCCTTCGCCTTCGCAACCACACCTGGCCGCTACACTGGCCGCCGCCGCCGAGAGCACGCCGTGCGTCGCTTGGCGCGAACAGGTAGAACATAGCACCGACGTGCAGTCGGAGCCACCCTCCGGCGCGCCGTGCCACGTTGACGCTCGGCAGGGCGGGAGCATATTATGTATGTGTGCGTCTAACGCTCTCGCTGGCGACTGCGCGGCGTTTGACGACGGGACCGGACCGGGTGAGCAACCGCCCGGACCGCGCAGAGGGAAGGTGGCGAACATGGGTCTGCTCCTTGGACTCGACATCGGCACGACGGGTGTGAAGGCGCTCATCATCGACGAGGAGGGCCGCACGCGGGCAAGCCACACCGACGAGTACCCTCTCCTCACACCGAAGCCCGGTTGGGCGGAACAGGAACCGGCAACCTGGTGGAAGGCGACCATCACCGCGACGCAGGCGGTGCTGAGGAAGGCCGAGGCGACCGGGAGCGACGTTTCCGGGATCGGCCTGTCCGGGCAGATGCACAGCTCGGTCTTCCTCGACAAGAAGGACGAGGTCATTCGTCCCGCGCTGCTCTGGTGCGACGGTCGGACGAGCGAACAGCGCCGCTGGATCACGGACACGGTGGGCGGCGACGATGAGATGCGACGGCTCGTGTCGAATCCGCCCCTCGAAGGGTTCACGCTCCCGAAGATCATCTGGCTGCGTGACGAAGAGCCGCGGAACTTCGAGCGCCTGGCCACCTTGCTCCTGCCGAAGGACTACGTCCGATTCCGGCTCACCGGGGAGAAGCTCATGGAGGTCTCCGACGCGGCGGGCACCGCTGCGTTCGACGTGGTGAACCGGCGGTGGTCCGAGGAGCTTATCGGGAAGCTCGGCTTGCCGAGAAGCATCTTCGTGCCGGTCCGCGAGTCGGTGGACGACTGCGGGCACATCACGCGTGAGGTTGCGGTGTTGACCGGCCTCAAGCCCGGCACGCCGGTTGCCGGGGGCGGCGCGGACAACACGTGCGGCGCAACCGGGACGGGCATCGTTCGAGAGGGACGCGTGCTCAGCAGCCTCGGAACCTCCGGGGTCGTGTTCGCGCACACCGACACCGTGAAGGTGGACCCCGCCATGAGGGCGCACACGTTTTGCCACAGCGTTCCCCGCCGCTGGTACCTCATGGGGGTGATGCTGAGCGCCGGCGGCAGCCTGCGCTGGCTGCGCGATACCGTTGCCGAGGGCGAACGCGCGGCGGCGAAGGCGCAGGGACGTGACCCGTACGACCTGATGGCAGAACAAGCGGCGAAGGCCCCGGTCGGCAGCGAAGGACTGGTCTTCCTCCCGTACCTGAGCGGAGAGCGCACACCTCATAAGGACGCCGACGCGCGCGGTGCGTTCGTGGGATTGTCGCTCCGACATGGGCGCGGGCACGTGATGCGGGCGGTGTTCGAAGGGATCACGTTTGGGATGCGGGATTCGCTGTCGATCGTCCGCGAGCTCGGCCTCAGGATCGAACAGATTCGTGCCACCGGCGGCGGTGCGAAGAGCGCCTTCTGGCGACAGATGCAGGCGGACATCTACGGTGCCCCGGTTGTCACGGTCAACAACGCTGAGGGCCCCGCCTTCGGTGCCGCGCTCATGGGAGGCGTCGCCGCCGGAGTGTTCGACGACCTCGCGGAGGTATCCGACAGTCTCGTGAAGGTCGTTTCGAGCGCGGAGCCTGATCCGAACCGGACGGCGGCCTACGAAGAGTGGTACCAACGGTTTCGTGCCCTGTATCCGGCGCTGAAGGATGAGTTCGGGGCGCTGGCGAGAACGGTTCGACGGGTCGGTTCATGATGGGTGTGCCCGGCATTCCGGTCGGGCCTGTGGTACACGCCGGACAACAGCGTTCTGCTCACCGCCACGGAGTACCATTATCGCGGTGACGGTGCGGGAGACGCTTTCGTCCAAGGAGAGACACGTGCAAGGACATCGTGCTCGTAAGCGATTGACTCGGCGGGAGATCAAGGAGGACAAGCTCCTCATCCTCACCTCGCGCGCCTCCATGTTCCTCGAACAGAACCTCTGGGCAATCGTTGGGGTCGTCGCTGCGGCGGTCCTCATCGTGATCGGCTACAACATCTATGCCGGTTGGAACCAGCGCCAGACCCAGCAAGGCATGGCGCTGGTTGCCGAATTGGAAACGCTGTTTGACGCCCAACAGTACGATCAGGTCGCCGCGCGGGCGGACCGGATCATCAGTGGGCACATTGGACTGCCCGACCGCATCGCGCGGCTCTACAAGGCGGACGCGCTGCGTGCAAAGGGCGACTTCGCCGCCGCCAAACGCATCTACGAGGACTGGTCCCCGCCGAAGGGCGACGAGGTCAGCAGCTTCCGTGCGGCGAAGGGGTTCGCCGACTGCCTGAGCGCGGAACAGCAATACGCTCGCGCGGGCGATGTGACGCGGAACTGGGCGGACGATCACAAGGCGTCCGGGCTTGCTCCCCATGCGCTGCTGGTGGCCGCGACGAACT
>Ga0315282_10006196_pt1 | contig 20102 bp, 19 predicted proteins | sample YL17G07_20_MG_FD_203693 | JGI IMG/M metagenome (GOLD analysis project Ga0315282, IMG submission 203693) | Sediment microbial communities from Yellowstone Lake, YNP, Wyoming, USA - YL17G07_20 | ecosystem: Environmental > Aquatic > Freshwater > Lake > Sediment | place: USA: Wyoming | collected... | reverse complement strand
AAAAATTAAGGGGAAAAATATACATTTAATATTTTGTAAACAAAATATAAAATTATAAGAAAATCAATAAATAAACATGGATTATAAAAAAGGCAAAGATAAAAATAAAATGCTTACTCCATTTATACGTTATAGACACGGCAATAAGCTAAGTGTAGAAAATAATTTTCGAGAATCAATAAAGATATTTCTTAAGGCTTACAAAAAAAATAGTAGTCAAACGTTCAAGGAGATTATTAAAGATATTGCAGACGGTTCAGGATGGGGGATTCACCCAGACTCTACTTGGTTCAGGGCAATTCAGGAGTTATTTGAGCTTTATAAAGATTGGGAAGATTCTGAAAAAGATAAGGCATTAGCGATTATTGTCGAAATATTAGAAATTCTAGCAAAGGATAAAAGTATTGAAGATACTTGGGATAAAACTATTAAAAAAATCGAAAAAAATATTGAGATTTTAAGTTGTTGGGAATTTATACACATTAAAAAATTTAGTGAGCAAAATAAAATTATTAGAGACCAAAATGGAACATATTACCAAATAGAAAATGGTAAAAAAATAAAAGTAATAGGCACAAAAACAATTGAGGAGAATAAGTTCGCTTTAATTGGGGATGATATTAAAGGAGATTTTGGGAAAATAAATTCTTTAATAAAATTAATAGAGATGCTGTTTATATCCCTTGATTTTCAAAATAATCCCAAATTTTATAGACAGGAATTGTCATATCTTATGAGCGAATCTGATAATAATACGTGGTTTCTGCATGGGGCATGGATAGCTGAATCAGCTTATGAATTTATACCAGTAAGCTGGCACCCAAGGAATTGTTATACAGATGTCAATTGGCTTAGAAGCGAAGCAATAAGTGTTCTCGCAAAGAAATGTAAAGTTAATAATTGGGCAATACCGAAAATTCCTTATACTGATGATAAAATTTCTAAGTGGGAAGAAGCATTTAAAGACTATCCTTCACAATATGAAGTGGCATATGAAACAGACATTATCTTTGGAGGTACAAATTCTGACGAAGTTTATTTTGAATTTGAAGGAAGAAAATTAAGATGGATAAATGGGACAAAATATATTTATCCAACACTAATTATTCCAGCAAAAAATAACAATTATGAAGAAGAAAGAGATATTTCTCAGAAGTTTATAAGCTCTCTTGTTTTTTCAGAAAAATATCCCATCAGAGAATGTTGCACCGTAGGTTGTCCTAAAAGATTCCCGCCATTATTAAGACAAACAAGATCTCATATGTTTTTAGGTATCCCCAAAAAAGTCTTAATATATCTGGCTAAAAAAAGGCCAACAAGAGAGTGGGAAGCCCTTTCATATTATAAAGAAGCAGTAAACTCTGAAAGCGTCTACTTTAAATTTTTGTGTTTTTATAACACGATAAAAATTGCTTTCCTTGATCCTGTAAAAAATATAGAAGACAACGATAAAACTGATAACTGGATTGATAGTCAAGCCCAGAAATTAAGTATCCCACAAACTTTACTTACTTATCTTACAAATCAAGGTAAAACTCTTAGTAAATACTTACGATATGAAGGAAGAGATGCAATATCTCATGTAGGAACATTGACAAGAGGAAAACATCATCCAACTATTATTCCTGATAATATTAAAGATAGGGGAAAATTCAGGGAATTAATACCTATAGTTCAAAAATTAGCAAATATTGTTTTAGAGTCAGGAATAATAAAATAGGTCTCATTAATTAATGGGTTCAAATTCTTTGACAATATTTTGCTTATGATTATTATTAAAATATCTTTCCCGGGTTTCTTTCATAACCTCATTATAATCTCTGCCGTAATTTTTTGCGCTTGCTTATTTTATGCCGTTTAGGGTTCTTCTGTCAAAGCCTTTGTCCAGGACTTCAATAGTTTTTATCAGAGAGGCTTTTCTTTGTTTGGGAACAATGTAAGTAAATCTTGAAACCAAATTTCTTTTATTGAGTCACTGAACATTGTCAAAAGTACCTATCGTCTGTTAATTGAGCTAGGTTGGATGATTACTTGTTTGATTTGATTCTAAATACCTTTGTTCCACAAACTGAGCAGGTTCCTGCAATAGCGGCTCTTCCGTTTTTCATTGTAACTTCCCTGGGATCTTTAATTTCAGTTTTTTTCTTGCATTTAACACAGTATGCTTCCATTTATGCTCCTTTATGTTGATTGTTATAAATAATTTAAATTAAGTAAATATTATAAGCTAAAAATATAAAAATTTTTATTATTAGTGTATTTATTTACTAAAAGCCCAGAGAATTTTAAGAAGGGTGGAGATATCTTCATCCTTGACTTTTATTTCAAATTCCTTTGCGTCTTCAATTTTTATTTTTATTATTTTCATTATATTTTCATTATATTGTTATTTGTTAAGAGCTGATGCCCAAGGTGCTGGTACTTTTTTTATTATTGATAATTGTTGATTCCATTTTGTTAATGGCCAGAGCATTTATTCTCCCTTAATTTTTACTTTTATTAAAAAAGACTTTTTACTTAGATTAATTTTCTATCCTAATTTCCAAATACATCTCGCCCCACTTAAAAACGGCTTAAAATGTATCTCTATGTCTTCAGCTTTCCAATCTGCAGGAATATATGCGCTAGTCCAACCTTCTCTAACCTCCCCTGGATTAAGTTCTTTATACTCTCCTGTGGTATACATCTTTCTATCTTCAAAAAGAGAAATTGTAAAAAACAAAGAGTTTGTTTCTCTTCCTTCATTGTAGATAACAAAATCCCACTCATGGATATGGGAACGAGGTACTTTGTCAATATTTTCTACATAGATGTATACCCATAACTGGTTTTTATCTGTCCAGTCTGCTGGTTCAATCTCATACTTTGTTAATGCTATCTTTACGCCATTATAGATAAATCCCTGTCCCGGCTCTAATTTGGAACTTTCTAATTGTGTTGCAGTGGTTTCTTTTTTTTCTGCTTTGGGTATCTCTTCTGTAGTTTCTGTCTCTTTTGCCTGTTCTATCTGCCTGGTTTCAGTAGTAAATGTTTTTTTAATACCTTCTTTAATACCACAAATAGTTGCGCTAATAAAAAAGACTAAAAAAGTTACTACTATAACCCCTATAAATATTCCCAATCCTATTAGCGTCCATTTGACTGGCTTTCTCATTTTTAATCAACTCCTATATTGATGAGAATTCAAAATAAAATGTAATTTAAAAAATTTTATTTAACATAATTATTAAATCATATTTTCTCAAAGGCTTTTGGTTTAACAAAAATTTCCGCTTTACTCATTTTTGTTTTTATATTTTTAACCGATTATTTTAATTATATTATTTTTTTATTTGTTTTTATTATTAAATTATAAACTGCACTTATTATAATTTAGGATAAGTTTTTTAGCCTTCAGATTCGCCCTGTAAAGCAGGAAAATAAACCGTGTATACATTTATATATCCTTAAAACATTTAAGATAAATTTTTAATAGTAAAAACACTAAAATTTAAAACTTGAAAAGACGCTTTTTAAACCTGTTATTTTTTCTTTTAGTCTATATATTATATTTTCATCATTTAAGGATTGATTTTTTATGGTCTCTTTTAATACACCTAACGGGATTATATTTTTTATAATTTCAGATAATGGACTGAAAAGTTTTTCGCTTATCTGTGGGTGGGTAATTGGTATCTTGTTTTTATATGCGCATTCCTGGATGAACCTTGTTTCTAATGCCGGGATATATATAAGAGGTGTGTTTTTAAAATATTCTGATAATTCTTTTTTTATAATTGCCGGGCTGCAGTAGTTGATTATAAATTCTACCGGGAGTCCTTCTTTTTTTAATTTTAGAAGTTTTTCAATATTGGCTTTGTTTTTGTTTAATTCTGCGGGAAGAGGATTTACTGTAATTAATAGAATATCTGCATCTGTGATAAAAGGCTCAATGCTCTCATGATCATAGTTTATACCAGCATCAATTATATTGATGGGAGACCTTCTTGAAAAGTCAAGAAGCATAAGCATTTTTATATAATCCCAGTTTTCTATTTTATTTTCAAAAGCACTTGGTATAATCCAGATGATATCATCTATTACCGTTTCCATGTTTTTTAAAATATTGCTGCCGCTATCTATTGCGTGAGGATAAGAATAAAAACTGTTTTGCACGCATTTAATACTTAGTTTTTTATCTATTCCAAGATAATAAAATAGATATGGCTCCTCAATTGGAGGCTCTATAACTGATGTTCTTATTTTTAAATCAGTAAATGCTTTTGCAAGATTAATAGCTAAAAATGTTGAGCCGGCTCCTTTTGAAAGACCTCCTGTGATTATTAGCTTATTTTCCAGTACTGAATATGCAGAGTTTGTACTTTTTGGCAAAACTGGCTCTTCATTTTTGGAGAATGCTTCTTTTTTTATATAATATAATTTATCAGGATAACTTGCGGCAGTTTTCGTGTGGTCTTCTTTATGGCTTTTTTCTTTTTCTAAATAATTTTTATCTTTTGGAATTTTACTGTAAATATCGCTAATTGTTTTTTTAAAGTCTCCTTTAAAAAGAACTATCTTAACTCCCTTCTTGTTGAGAAGATCAAGTGCTGTGTCAAGCCACGTAAGTTTTTCATCAACAACTGCAATATCATAATCTTTTATCATTACATTTTCCTGAAGAGTTTCAAGGTTTGGGGTAAAGTCTTCAAGCTCAAAATTACTGTCAATTTTAAGGGTATTTATTATGCGCTTAAAGCTTTCTTTTGATTTTATGCAGAAAACTAAATTTATCATAATATATATATTATTTTATAATATTTAAAATGTATATAAATTTTATAATATAAATAACATAATTGCAAATAAAAAATATTATTTTTAAAAGTCAATCAATTAGAAACAGGTATTTCAGGCAGATTTTCTAAAAAAGAAGGGGGGCAGATCCTGTCTTTTTTATTCCAGTATTTATACTGGACCTTGTAAAGGATTGAAGGAAATAATGAACGCTGGCTAATAATTAAGCTGGATTGAGAGATTCTTTTGCATTCATCAGGGAGAAACAGTTTTCTCATGTAGTAGTTTTGGGACTGGCTGGAAGAGTCGTCGGTTAATATGCCGCTTGTTTTATTATGGGTGCTTTGTATTTTTATTGTTGTGTCTCCCAGGGAGCTGCTGCAGTAGTTAGCTGTAAAATCATCATTTATGCCAAGATAAAGATGAGTATCACACATTGACAATATATCTTCCCACGAATTGCTGTAGCGGTTTTTTAACTGCGGAAGAGATTGCCATATAAGCATGGGATAAATTCGCCTTGAGCGCATTGTTCCAAGCATCATTTCTACTTGAGGAATATTACCAATGTTAGCCATTTCTTCTAAGATTAGGTAAGTAGGGCTGGCAAGGGAGCCTCCTAAGTTTGCTGCAGTTTTATAAAGCTGGCTTAAAATTGCTGTTACTATTGAATTTATAATTGGAGAAAATGTTCTGTCATTATCAGGCATTAAAATAAAAAGAGCCATGGGCCTTTCTTTTTTTATTCCTATTTTTTTAATATCTATAGTTGATGACTCTGTAATATTTATTACTCCGGGAATGGAGAATAGCTTTAGTTTTGTTGCAAGTCCTATTAAAATATTAGCCCTTACTTTATCTTCTGCAAGCAGGTAATTATTCCAGAGCTGAAGAGCTGAACCTTTAACGCAGTAGTCTGTAAAAAATGTTTCTGCTTTCTGCGGGTCTCTTACATTTTGCGAAGTTAAAAGTTTTAAAACTTCTGAAAATGTCTGCTGGTATTGGGGATAAACTTGCTTTACAAAACCAATTAAAGCCCCAAGTAACTGGGATTCTGACTTTTCCCAGAAGGGATCGGTGCTGTATGTGTTTTTTGATTCTGTTGAAGAGTTAATAAAACCTTCTGCTATTTCCATAAGCTCTTTGTCATCAGTTGTAAAAGACAGTGGATTTAAGCTATCGCCGTATTTTAAGTTTAAGAAATCAAGAACAAACACTTCATAATTTTGACTTTTAAGATATTTTGCTGTCAGACTGTATAGTTCGCATTTGGGATCAGTAATAATCATATCAGCTTTTTCAGGGGTATTTTTGTAAACAAAAGGAATATGAAATATATTTGGAAGAACAAATGCAGTAGTTTTATAGCTTCCCGGACATCCGAATACTGCTATTTGCATGTTTAAATTTCCATACATGCGCTGGTAAGCTCCAGTCATTCCTATATGATATGAAAGGTTGGGTTTATCTGAGCCTAAAAACCACCCCTCGTTGTATTTAAAATAATTATTTCTCATCTCTCTTGGGCTTTGAAATCTCGATGTCCCATGGCTGCCGTAATCTTCTTTTTGAAGATATCTTTTTTGATTTTTTGAGCCAAGCATGCCAAATAGTGAGTAGATTATAAAAAGGGCAATTATTAACCAGCATAGAATGTTTGGTAGTGTTGCCTTTGTAAAAAACATAGTATAGGTTTGTGGATTTTTAAAAGCTAAAAGTAATAAATTGTCTGGGACAAGAGATAAATTAAATTTATATGTTTCAATAAAGTCACTAAAAACTTTAGAAAGAACAGGAAGTGCTATAAGAAGCAGGGTAAGAATTATAATAAAAATAATTAGTCTAGCCTTGTTGTTCATCATTTTTCTCTTTCCATGCTTTTTTGCTTTTGTTTTTCTTTTGGTATTACTTTAATAATATTTTTCTTTTTTGCTCTTATACTTTCCTTCTCAATATCTCTTGCTATTTTTTGCGTTATTCTTTCTATCCCTGAAATTATGGCGGTAAGGTTGGGAGTTTTATCTGGGTAGAAGTAGCCATGGTTATGCACATTAAGCGTTTTATCATCAGCTTTTTGTGGGTCTTTTATTGATATCACCTTAGTTTTTTCAAATTCACTGCTTACTCCTTCTTTAGTGTAGGCATATCCCAGTTTATCTCCCCGGCAGTATCTCTGTTTATCAGGATGAAGATAGCTTATGTTTTTGTTTTGGATTTTCATCTCAATATTAAAGTTTTCTTTAAGATATTCTTTTAACTGAACTAAATTTTTTGAATGCTTTTTTGCTTCATCAATTGCTGAGCGAAGCTGTTCTTTCCAGATTGGAAGCCCTTTTTCTGCAAGTTTGTATTCTGTCATTGAGTAGCGGTTTTTGGCGTAGGGTTTTTCAATAGTTGAGAGATGCTCACGCAAGCATATTTTATTATTTTCTAATTTTATTTCTCGAAGTGATTCTTTGCTTGATATAAGCTTACAGCCATCTGCAAATGAAACTGAATTAATTATAAAGTGATTATGTATGTGGCTTTTATCCTTGTGAGTTGCAATAAGTACTTCATAATTTTTAAACTGTTTTTCTGCAAGTTCAAGGCCTAATTCGTGAGCTTTTTCCGGAGCAATTTCATTGGGTTTAAAGCTTTGTATGATGTGGTAGTAGCTTCTTCCATCTGTTTTATTAAATAACTTTTTTGTAGCGTTCATTTCTTCTGCTGCATTATAAGGGTTGCAGTCTTTGCCGCTTACGATTCGCTCATTTGTTTTTTCTTTATTTAAAACATAATCTATTATATTTTTAATGCTTCCTTTTGAGGAAAGTCTTTTTATTACTGCCATAAATATGTGATATTTTTTAAATGTTTTTAAATTTTTTTTAAAGCCTCATTAAGTTTTATCCATACTTCTTTAAGATCATATTTTATATCTTTTAAATCATCATTTATTACCTTAAGAGAGCCTTCATTTACTGCATGGGTTAGCTGGTTTAGGTTATTTCCTATTCTTTTAAGTTCAATTATTAATTCTTTCATACCGGGAATAACTTTTATTTCTTTATTTAAAATGCACTTTCTGATGTAGGTGCTTTGGTTGAAATTGGTTTTAGAAATGTTATTTTTAAGGATTGCTATCTCTTCTTTAGTTAGCCATAATCCAAGGCTGTTATTTCTTTTTCTTGCCATATATTTATTATCCTTTTACTGTTTTTTTCTTAAAGTAAGGGGATTGGGGACTACCCCAAAATAATGCAAACGTGGCACGTTTGCGCATCTTGCTAACTAACAATGCTGTTAATCATCGGTATATATTATATATTTATTATATATCAAGTTTTGATATTATTTATTATATTATCATATTATATATTATTTTAGTATATATTTTTTATTATTTTTTGTGAGGTTTAAAAAGAGGGCGGTTAGGGTGATATATTTTTTGGTATCTGTTGCTACTCTTTAATATAAATTGTGAGTCTAATCCAATAAAAATATTTATGGCATCAAAATTTTCTTAACTAAGGTTTAGGAATTTCCATATTTTTCAATAAATTTTCAGATTCTTTATAATTTTTTAAAGATTTTTCGGCAGAGTCAATTGCTTCTTGTGTTTCTTGTAGTTCAAAATCTTTAAGTTTTTCTATAACTGGTTCATTTTTATTTTTATTTAATACATAAATATTAACAGGATCAGCAATCCCCCCTGGGGTAATACTAATAGAATGGTTAAGAGCCCATAAAGTTGCAAAAATACCTTCTGCTATTGTAGGCAAATTATTATCCCAAAATATTCTTCTAATAAAACCTAAAAAGGGATCAGCTATATTTTGACCACACCCAATTGATGCAAACGGCAAATTTTCAGTAACCTCTTCAACACTACATTTAGGATCGACATTAAATAAATGGAAACTTCCTTTAGACCAAATACCGATCAACATCTGAAAAATCACTGCACTTAATGCATTTTGACCAAAACATTGAGAAGCATTCCTTGCAATCATCCATTGCTGTTGTAAAACTAAATTACAAATTTCCTGGATTTTTAATTGTATTTTATGTTTTTCTAAATCTTTAAATAAATTGTTATCCCAAGCATTCTTAATTTCCGGGACTATTAGTTGATTAATAGCTATAGTCCCAGAGAAACCTATGGCTATATATTTAGATATTATTTCAATTTTTTTTACTGGTTGTGTAATAGTTGGTAAATTATTAGCTGCTTGTATTGTTGCAGCACTATCAGCTCCCAACACTATACCATCAGAACATTTTATCCCAATTATTAAAGTCATTTTTAATTAAATAAGACACTATTAGCTTTATATTCTGGATAATTAGAATAAATAATATGGATTAATTCTAAAAATGATAGACTATTAACCCAATTTACTAACTTTTCTAAATATTTTTTTGTTTTATCATCTAAATGCAAAATTAATTTTTCTGATTTTTTAACCCCTTTTGAAGTAATATGATATTCAGGCCATTTTCTATCCTTAAATTCTAATATTTTTATTAAACCCTCACTATCTAAAATATCGATATCTGTATATATTTCTTTGCTAAATGGTCCGTAATTATAAGGAATAAAATTATAAAAATCTTTACTTAAATCTTCGTGTAAATTTTTACTTAAGAGAAATACGCTTTTTTGCAATTTTAACGGGGATAGTCCTTTCTCACCTGCGAAATTTATTAATAATAAAACCCAATCTTTTTTAGTCATGAATTACTCCTTAAATATTTTAAATACGGTTTTATTATCTAATTTTAATTTCATAAAATCAATTCTTTATTTTTCTCAGGTATATCATTTTTAAGAACCATTTCTTTTTATCTCAGCTATTAGATTAATCCATCTTATTAAGATATATAGGGGGCGGGGGGTGGGCGATTTTTTTTAATTATTTTAGGAAGTTGACAAATTGTTAAATATATCCAGTTGCTCAAATATATGAGTTATTTTTCTTCCCCCCTCCATTCTTTTTTTAACTAGAGTGGGGCTTTTTTAAAATGAGCCGTGTGCGAATTTAAAAAAGGGGGCTGGAGGTGTGGGGTTTGTCTTAGGGTAACGGGTGGATGATTTATCCTTTTATTAAATATTATTTATATTTTTAATTTTTTTTATAGAGATAATTTCTATATCATCATTTTTTAATCTTTTATGAATCATTAGAGCATCTTTTATTATCCCCGGAATATCTTTTTCTTCATATTTTATACAACTTGCAAAATGTGATAAATAACCGGTTTCACTTATTATTATCCCCCCGTTTGTTGCAATAAATTCAAAATGGTTTAAATTAGATAATTTTCTGTCTGCTTTTATAAACCATTCTTCAATTAATAAACCCTGCCTTATTTTTGCTTTCCATTTCATTTTTTAATCCTTTCTTTTATTCTTTAGAGCAGACAGGTAGCCTTGTAAAGAAATTTAACTGTTCCAATATTTGAGATGGTTTTCTTCCTTCTTCCGTTCCTTTTTTAACTAGAATTGTGCAGGGTTTCCCCGGGGTAGGCTCAATTTCTATACTTGCATAATTGTAAAATTTCAATCTTGGTGAGCTGGCAAGATATTCTTTTTTAGTTTTATAGTCATATATCCACATTTTATTTATAATCCTTCTTTTAATATTTTCTTTTAATATTTTTTAAATTAAGTCTTTTTGTTTAAAGCTGTAATATCCCTTGAACTCGTCTGCATCAAAGCCTAAAATAATATGATCTAAAAAATTAATTCCCATGATTGCGCATGCTTTTGAAATTCTGTTAGTTACTTCAATGTCATCTATTGAAGGCTCTGGGTCTCCTGACGGGTGATTATGAATTATTATTATGCTGGCGGCGCTGGCTAAAATTGCCGGTTTTAATACTTCCCTGGGGTGAACTATTGAAGCTGTTAAACTTCCCATTGAAACTAAAGAATATCCTATAACTTTGTTTTTAATGTTTAAAATTATCACGTATAGTTTTTCCTTGTCATTATCATTTGAAGTAAATAAACTGTGAATGAAGCTGTTTTCTGCAACATCCTGCGAACATCTAAACTTAACTTCCTCTTCTGAAATCTTGCTCTTAAGTAGTGTTATCTTGTACTGATACATTTTCTTTTGCTCCTTTTGCTCTTAAATAATAAAAAATATTTAACTTCCGCAAATGCGAAGCAAAAGAAGGTTCTGACTTAAAATCAATGTGGAGATTTTACGATTTTTCGAAGAAAAATTGAGAGGGATAAATAGCAAAGCGGCTTTATGCTCGCAAAGTAAAATACTACATTGATATTAAGGCAGGTTCTTAAAAATTGTCTTTTAAAGGAATTTAAATATTTTGGGGTGAGGTTCTCTGCGTTTATTGGGTAGGTATTTTTTGTTGAATAATTTGTCAACAGTTTATGTTTGAGATTAAAAATAAGGGTGGGGAGTGAGCCTTCTTCGCTTTATTTCGTTTGTAAAATAATGGGAAGAAGGCGAACCAGGGTGGGCTGTTTTTTTGATTTTTTTAAGGTGCTTTATGAAATGAGCCATTGTTTTGAAAAAACAAAGCGATCTTTTGCTTTTGAAAAAAGCAAATGATCAGAGCCTTGAGGAACGAAAGGTTCTGAAGCGGGGGCGAAATTTGATAAAGAGGGCGGGAGTGGGGGAGGCCTTATATGAGAATTTTATAAAAAAGTAACAAAAACAAATAATGTTGTACTTGTTGCAATAGAAAAATAAGGAAACAAAAAACTTTTAAATTTTATTAAGTATAAATTATCAATCTCTTAATCATCTGGTTAAAATATCCTGAATAAATCTTTCTGCATTTTCCAAGTCTTGTTTGTCCGGTCTATCTTTGTTAATACCATTTTTTGTTAAAGCAGTATCATAACCAGGGCAAGAAAATTCTCCAATTATTTTAAAACCTTTTTTTATCAGTAATGGTTTAAATCTATCATGGCCTAACTTGCTATAAGTAATTGATCCCGTTGTTGAAAATATGAATGATTTTTTATTGTCTTGATAGGGCAGCTTATCTATTATTTCTGAAAGCTCTTCGTGTAATCTTCCGTTATAGACTCCGGAACCAAAACCTACTATATCATAATTTTTTATAATTTCAGGGTTTACATCTTTTGCTTTTTTTACTTCTGCTGCTATTTTTGTTGCCATTGCTTTTGCAATTTTTTCTGTATTTTGATGATGTTCTGAATGATAGATTATTAAAACTTTCATATTACAAACTTTCTATTTTGTTTAATAAATTAAAAAAATATATAAATACAAATCTTAATTCAAAAAGTTATATGAAACGCAAAAACTGGGTACAAACTAATCTAAGTTAAAACCAGCTGATGAGGTCTTGTTTTATTATTATAAAATTTATTTTTATTTATTTACCTCTTTTAAATATTATTTTAATATCGGATAATAAATTTCATCTTCTTATTTTTTCATGTTTATTTTTTATTATATAATTTCATATATTCGTCTAGAATTTTATCAACTTCATCTTGTAATTCATCAGCTTTTATTTTAAATTCACCACCTTCACCATAATAATATTTGGCAGTATAGTCATATATTGTTTCCATTTTGTGTGACCAATCAATTAATAGTGAAATCATCTGTTTCATTTCAGGAGTAATATTTTGGATTCCAGATTTATCTAATATTTTTTCCTTTTGAAATGATAAATCAGAATAATCGCTTCCAACCTTATTAGCTAATTTTTCATACCTATCTCCAAGTCCTTGTCTAGTATTTTCCTCTTGTAATATTTTTAAAGCTTCTAAAGCATAGTCAACAGCTTTCCCACTAGATATCGGATCATAGTCTTGTATCAAACCTCTAAATAATAACATATCATTAATGTCATTATTTTTAGTGGTTGTGGTTTCGGCGACAGTAGTTGCAGTTACTCCCTTGGTGGTGGTAGTTACTTCGACAGTGGTTTCATTTTTTGTGAGAGCATCCACTCCCTTAGCTGTTTTAAGATTATTGCATCCCGTAAAACTAAAAATAAATATAATCAACAAAATAGGTACACAATATTTAATCTTCATATATATTCCCTTTCTATTATTTTTTTCATAGTCAATAAAATATATTGCTATAAATAGGATATTTCTATATTCAAGCTTATAAAAATTAAAATTTAAGGTCTTTGGAGCTTCTGTTTTTAAGCTCATTGATTAAGTTCTGGACTTCCTGCCTTTGTTTTTCTGTTTCTTCCTTATCTATTTCAGCATATATAACAGCACCGTCTTGAATATCAAGTTTTATAATATCTCCTTCACGTATTTTTATGGGAATATCGCTTAACTTAACATCAATTTTTGAAGTCTCATCCGGTCTTTCAAGTAGAACTGCAAATTTGTTATCTATTATTTCATCTACCGTATATTTTTTTATCATTTAAAGCTCCTTTTAGGTTTTAAGGTGTGGGATTGCAAACCTTGCATGGTCTGTAACCTTTTGCTATTGCATCCTCATAGCTTGAAAAATAAACCCTGTTTGATTCTTTTATTCTTTTTGCATAAGTGCAGTCAAGTCTGTGAAATACATTAGAATTTTTTGAGCCTACAAAAACGCCTGCCTGAGTTTTGGTGGTAGTTGTTGCGGCGCTTGTGGTAGTGGTTTGTTTAGCTTGGGTTGTTGTAGTCTGGTTCTGGCTTGTATAATTATAAGGGCTTCCTTTTAAAATATCTAATGAATTTCCATCAGAGCTTATTTCTATATCTCCGGTTGTATCTGTTCTGTATATTGTAATTCCAAGATTAGCAAGGTTTTTTAGTGTTATTTCATGAGGATGGCCATAACTGTTATTTTTGCCGCAGGATATTACTGCTATGGAAGGACTGACTGATTTTAAAAATTTAATGCTTGATGAGCTTGAACTTCCGTGATGGCCTACTTTTAGCACTTGTGATGATAAATCATAGCCTTTGGAAAGTATCTGGCTTTCTTCCTGATTTTGGGCATCTCCTGTAAATAAAAATGAAATTGAGCCGAAAGTTAATTTGATTACTATTGATGAGTTGTTAAGGTCGGTTGTCTTTGTTACCGGGCCAAGTATTTTTATTTTTGTACTGCTTCCAAGTTTAAATTCCTGCCCTAAATCCGGGATAATATAGTTTATATTTTTTGTCTTTATTGCATTAAGATAATTTTTATAAGTATTTGTGGTGTGCGGATTTCCTGAATCAATTACATTATCAACCGTAAAATTATTTATCACATCTGCAAGCCCTCCGATGTGATCTTCATGGGGATGAGTGCTGACTATAATGTTAATTTTAGTAATGTTTAAATTTTTTAAATATGAAACTAACTTTTCTGAGCTGGATTTAGGACCGCCGTCTATTAACATGTTAATACCGTCTGGGGTTTGAATAAGTATAGAATCACCCTGACCTACATCAATAAAATGAACTAATAGTTTTGAACTGCTTTCTTTACTAGTAGTAGCTGTTTGGCTGGCTGTAGTTGTTGAATTGGTTTTTCCTAAAACAGTTATACCGTTTTTAATGGTAGCCACAGCTTTGGATGAATCTGATAGCTGTGCTGTTGTCGTCTGGGTTAAGGAAATGTTATTTATTTCTGAACTTGCTGAAATTTTAGAAATGCTATTGTTTGTGCAGGAAATTAAACTAAAGGATAATAAAAAAATTATTGTAAGAAGGAATATAAATATTTTGTTTCTTATTTTCATATTATCCTTTCACAGAAAACAGGTAATAATAAAAATACCAGAGAAAATAATATTTTATCTTTTCTATTGGGTATTATTATATTATTTATTAATTTATTTTAAAACTAATTATCTATATTTTAGCTTAATATTTATTTGGATTATGGCGTAATTATGGTGAACCGCGGTTCACTGTTTTTAATTTTTTTAAGGTGCTTTATGAAATGAGCCATTGTTTTTTGTAAAAAAAACAAAGCGATCTTTTGCTTTTGAAAAAAGCAAATGATCAGAGCCTTGAGGAACGAAAGGTTCTGAAGCGGGGGCGAAATTTGATAAAGAGGGCGGGAGTGGGGGAGGATTTTATAATAACTTACAATAATTATCTGAAATTCTCTTGAAATCCCCCCTTATAAACATATTTTAAAGGTTTTAAAAATTATGTTTTTCAAAAAATTGGGATAAAAAAATACTAACAATTGTCAACAATCAATAACCTTAAGAATTCTTCTTTTGCCTTTTTTAGTAATTTTTCGGATTCTTTTTCAGCTTCATCACTCATGGCAATTTTTTGTTTAACTTCTTCCACTATGTTATTTTGAACTTTTTTATCTGGTATAGGAATTATAGTATCTCTCATTTCATTCCACCCAATTCTCATTCGTGATGACCCAGTAAGTTCGTATTCCCATTGTTTTAAAATATAATCGCTTCTAAGAATAATCCATAAATAATCTAAAATAATTTCTGAAGAGGCCAATACTATTGGTACTAATTCACTTGAACCTACACACCCGTCATATTCTTGATTAACTAAAGCAATCTTCCCTTTTTCTGGTTGTAATTTTGAAATTAAAATATTATTTTCTTTTAATAATATCTTCTCTGAACCAAGCTCTGGCACTTCTTTTGCTTCAACGATTCTTCCCGTATTTTCATCTATTTGTTCAAGATCAACCAATCGGTAATAGTCTGAGGGAATTATTTTACTTTTAATTTGGGGTTTTACAAGTTTCCCTAAAGGTTTATTCGGGTACTTTTTTAATATATTTAATAGTTTTTGTCGTAGTGGATTATTAAAAAGAGCATCTAATCTATTTATAAAATTCTTATTCAATTCTAGAATGTATGTTTCGTAATCGCTGGGGAAAGAAATAATAGAAATTCCGATCTTCTCGTTGACTATAGCACGTGCTTCTTTAATTAATATTGAACTTTCTTCTTTCTTTAATTCAGCTTTCTTGAATATAGAATAAACTTTTCCTAATATAAATTGCTGTTTCTTTTTATCAAAACTATCCCCAGCAGTAGGTAAATAAACTTCAATATTTCTACAACTTTCGAGACTTAACTTGTATTGTAATGAGCCTACAGAAAATCTTTCTGATTGCATTTTCCCGTATTCACTGTCTAAATAGTGTAATAAAAACCTAGGAATGACTGAACTATTTTTAGTTCTTATTCTGGCGACATTTTCTGTAAAATCACAAATTTCAATATCATTTTCAAGTATACCTACATCGCCGATTGTTCCAACTATTGTTATCACGAGATCATCTTTTTTTAATTGATATTTTTGGATCAGTTGATGAATATCCTTCGGAATTTTTAATGCTTTTTCTATTTTTATTTTAAGATTTTTTACATCTATCCCTCTTATATAAGGGATAGTGTATGATTCGTTTTCTTGTATAACGACACCTTTAGGTAGCCTTTTACCACCACTAATATCAGCAACTACTTTTAGTTTTACTAACTTCCTATCTTTTACTTCTTTTTTCTTTAAAAAATCAATTTTGTTCTCAAATATTGGATTAAACCACAGGCAATCAAGCCTATCGTCTTCTTGTAAAAGATTAACGCTATATATTAAAGGATTATTTTCTAAAATTTTTCTATTAGCTATAGTCACCATTTTGAAATTTTATAAATGCTTTAATAATCTTATCTAAATCACCAAGCTCGGAAGTTATTCGACCAGCGTCATTATGACCAACGTCTTTACTTATCGCCATAAATACTTCAGGTTGTTTTTCGGATTTACTTTCCCGTTTTGTTAAATACAACACAGATGTTTTTACACTAGTGTCTTGGTTAACAAAAGTGTTTTTTGGTAAAGATATAATTGCTCTAATTATAAATTTTTCTCTTAGCCACTCTCTAAACTTTTTCATTGATTTTCCTTGCCCTTCAGTATTCAACACACTTTCATCTATAATAGTTAGTAATTTCCCACCAGGTTTTAGCAAATCATGATATCTTTCAATAAACATAATATTTGACTTAAGAGATCTTGTTAATTTACCGCTTAGACGAGCCACTTCATATTGTTCTAAAATTCTTTTCTCATCAGATTTGTTTTGTTCGTATTTCATACTAAAAGGTGGATTTGTTAGGACTACGTCAAATTTTATAGAATTAAGTATTTTTTTCAACTCTTCTATCTCTGTTTTTCTTTCAATCTCTAACCCTTTCTCAATATACAAATCTTTATCAAGAGTGTCAGCAAGGAATATATGACTTCCACCATCGCCATGCAGATACATATTCATTCTCGTAATCGGGACAATGTCGTCTTCACTAGCATCAATCCCATATAAAGAACTTTCTCTAATTTTTTTCTTTATCTTATCTTTGTCGGAAACACTTCCGGGTATCTTATTAAATAAATCGCTTAAAGCAAAGATTAAAAAACCACCAGTTCCGCATGATCCGTCTAATAAAATGTCTGGTTCATATTCTCCAGTTTCGCTATTTCTCTTTATTCTCAAGTCTGACATTTTAACCATGAATTTTACAACAGATCTTGGAGTAAAAAATTGTCCTAATTCTTTTCCTCTTACTGCAGCTTCAAGAAAAGTTTCGAAAACTTTTCCATTTATATCGTCTTCCACGCTTTGTAGGTTAAAATTCTCAATCATTTCAACTATTGCTTTTATAGTAGAAGGAGATAGGTTTATTTTTTCATCTTTTTGAAATATTCTCTTTTTCTCTCCTTTATTAACTAGTGCTTCAAGTTCATCTCTATACTGCTGAAATCGTGTATATATCCAACTTTCACCGATATTTTCAATAGCATTAACTGAGAACTTGAAATCATTTAAAGAGACACTCTCTCCTCTTTCCTGCTTTTCCTGAATTTTTTTATCCTCATTCATTTTTATGAATAAAAGTTTTGTAAATTCGTAAAAGGCTTTCTTAGGGCCAATTTTTTGCTTTCTCCTTATTAAATCATGAGCTTGTTTAAAAACACCTTTTAATTCACCTAAGACTGGAGTTCGGAACTCAAAAACTTCTTCTTTTTTTTCTATGATAGTTTTTTTGAAACTATTCAGAGATATGATTTCTTTTAATTTTTTGTACTTCTCATTTGGATCAACAAAATCTTCAAAATCTAAATCCAAAAAAACTTTGTTCTCATCAATTCTTACAAGCTTAGTTTTTATTCCATTTGTGGCTAAAACAAATTTTATTGGGTTTTTCCCGACAAACCCCCGATTTACTACAGCAGCATAATCCTGAGCTTCTGTTATATACCTATCTATGGATTCATTTGGGGTTTTAGCTTCAATTATTAAAACAGGAGTTTTCCCTATACGAATTTGGTAGTCAGGGATATGGCTTTGCCTCTTTTGCCCTTTCCCTATTAGATAAGAAGGAATTGCATGTTTTGTTAAGATGTTTGTGTCTTTATATCCAAGGTCTGCTAAAAGTCTTACAACAAAAAATTGTTCGACATCACTTTCATTTCTTAAAACAGATTTTTCGCAATATTTATTTTTCTCTCCCATTAGCTCATCTCCGACGAAAGCATAACATAATTATTATTAAGCATAAATAATATCTTTTTAAATTATATATTACACCATTCAGATACTCTCAAATAATTTAATAAAAATCTTAGCTTCTTAAAGTTTATTCAATTTTATTTTTAATTATTGCAAGAAATGTTTTAAAGTTTTCTTACTTACTTGCTTGAAATTTTATTGTCTAAACAAGCTGTTAAGCTAGTTCGCTTATTAATTTTTTTCTTTTATGAGATACGTTATACCTCTCAAAACTACCTTCTTTTATATACATATTTTTAATATCTAAGTTTATATTATTTCTCATTGCTTTATCTTTAATAATTATTATAAATAGTGCTACTTTATTCTTTTTTACCAAATTAAATTATCACTACAATAAATTACATTTTCTAATTTCGTAATTATTTTAAGAATATTGCAATAACGCTAATAATTAAAGAGATAAATGCAACTATTAATGTAAAAATTGAAATTATAAGTGATTTTTTAAACATAGAAGCATTATCTTTAGCAATCAGTTGCTTAATTACTTCTGTTCTTACAATATTACCATTTATACGATTATAACAATTACCAAGAGCATATTTTTTAGCTTCTTTCGTAAGGTCATAATCTGAAATTTTATAATATTTATCATATGAAAATAAATCGTTTATTTTTGCTAATAATTTCATTATTTATGCTTTCTTGTTAATTATATCCTTAATTTTAAAGAAGTCTTTTTAGTTGATATTGTAAAATTAATTGTGTAAAAAATCTTTAAAATAAAAAATAATTGGCGTACTCTTTCAAATAATTAAATTGACAATTAAATAAGTGAAAGGAGTACGCCATGAAAGAATTAACTTCCCTAAGAATATCTGATTTATGGAAAGAAGTAAAGAGCGAAGAAGAATTCTGGGGTGAATTAAAACCAGAGACAAGGCAGTATTTAAAAATGTTAATAGAAGGAATACTAATAGAGGAACAATCAAGAGCATTAGCTGTGCCAAGATATAAAAGAAAACTTGCTCGTCTTGACTATAGAAACGGCTTTTACAAAAGAGATATTGAATCAAGTCTGGGTTTAATTGAAAACATAAAGGTTCCCAGGGCAAGATTTTCATCCCTTGAATTTAGCCTATTTAAAAAATACAAAAGAAAAGAGGTAGCGCTAATTGATCTTATTAAGGATGCATTTTTATCCGGGCTTTCCACAAGAAAAGTAGGAGAAGTACTGGAAGTTGTTTTAGGATACAAGATAAGTGCAGCTACAGTATCAAACATTGCCAAATCCTTAGATAATGCTGTTAGAGCTTATCACACAAGACCACTGGAAGATAGGTATAAATACTTATTTTTAGATGGAATAACACTAAAAGTAAAAACTTTAAATGGTTCAGTTAAAAAAACAGTGCTTGCAGCATGTGGAATAACAGAGCAAGGTATAAAAGAAATAATAGCATTCAGGCTTGCACCTTCTGAATCTGAGGATAGCTGGTACGGCTTTGTGGATAATCTTTACAGAAGAGGCTTATCAGGAAAAAACCTTGAACTTATCATATTTGACGGATCAGGGTCATTAAGACGAGCAATAGATATTGTTTATCCATACAATCCCAAGCAGCGCTGCTGGGTTCATAAGTTAAGAAATGTAGCTACAAAACTGCCAAAGAAAGGCACTAAGAAGGTTATGGATGCTGTTAAGAAGATATATTTAGCAGAAACAAGAAAAGATGCAGAGATAGCCTTTAAAAACTGGGTTAAAGACTACAAAGATATATATCCAAAAGCAGTAGAATGCTTATCAAAAGATATAGACGATATGCTTACATTTTTTTACTTTAATAAGGATATAAGATCTAAGATTAGAACAAC
>Ga0315282_10006195_pt1 | contig 20105 bp, 21 predicted proteins | sample YL17G07_20_MG_FD_203693 | JGI IMG/M metagenome (GOLD analysis project Ga0315282, IMG submission 203693) | Sediment microbial communities from Yellowstone Lake, YNP, Wyoming, USA - YL17G07_20 | ecosystem: Environmental > Aquatic > Freshwater > Lake > Sediment | place: USA: Wyoming | collected... | reverse complement strand
AGGACATCAGATTTGTCGTGGGTGGGGACTCGCGTTGGGACGCCCGGCCCCCTGAGTACCATCCAGATTGGCCGGGATCCAGGGATAACACCACCAAACTAATGGCGAGCTACAACCCGGACTTCGCCCTCTTCGTCGGGGACTACATATGGAGCGGTGAGTATGAGCCAAGCAGCATCTCACCCTACACGCGCGAAAACTTTCCAGATACCTGGGACAATTGGCTCAGTTCTTGGTACAAATACGCGCGTACTGATAGCGGAAGGCTGATCGCCTTTATCCCTGTGATGGGCAACCACGAAATAGTATACCCAGAACCCTTTGTATATGACCCTATGACGCAGGCTTCAAATTATTACATGTTATTCGACATGCCCGTGGAGGAAAATCGTTACGCGTGGTACTCCCTTAACTGGGGCCCTGACCTGCACATAACGATCCTTGACAGTGAGATCCTATCTCCGACTAGCAATATTTGGAATGCCCAAATTGCGTGGTTGGGACAAGATCTAAATCAATCAAGCTCCCTTTGGAATATCGCGGCAGACCATACACCACCCCTAGATTCTACCAATCTCGAAAAGTGGACTCGAGAATTTGATATCTATCATCTGGACCTGATGTTTTCGGGCCACCAGCACTATTACCTGCGATCGCATCCGATAAACCTACTAAACCATCAAAACCTTCATTCACCGGAAAGCTTCACATCACCGGAAAACGGGACGATTTACGTAGTCAGCGGAGCATGGGGGGCGCCACTAAATGGCGGCATTCGCTGGTATTCAGCCATTGGACCGATAGAGGAATACCACTTCTCCCTCGTGAATATTTACAAGGACGGTACACTTCAATTTAAGGCCGTGAATATCCACAACCAGATCATCGACAACTTCGCCCTTCAGAAGGGTACCCAGCCCCAGCCCAAAGAGGGAGGATCTGTACTCCTCCCTGTGGCGGTGGCAGTCGTGGTAATGCTCTGTATCATGGTTTTTTTCCTATATTACCTCCGAAGATGACCCATAACAGGTTTTCATTATTTTTAGAATGGGCTTTCTGAAGCTTATCGAGCCGGGAGTCGAGCTTTTAAATCGTAAGACTCGATGTTTATCGGGTGATGGGATGATCTTCATAACCCTTAGTAAGGTTAGGAAGAAGCCAACAAAGGAAATGACCGCCGAGGCCACCAGGCTAATGAAAGAGATCTCTAAGGAAGGCGTGAAGTTATTGGGATTCTACTGGACGCTGGGCAGGTATGATACGGTTGTCATAATGGAGGCCCCAGACGAGAAGACGGCAATGAAAGCCAACATAAAAATGGGTGAAATTGTCTCAACAGAAACCCTGGTAGCTGTGCCAAGGGAAGAGGCCATAAAGCTCGTAGAGTAGGAATTGCGCGCAAAACCTGCGGGTCGGCCAAAGCACTTGTTGGAAGTGGGCGATCACCGGAAGGCTTGCGCCAAGATCACCAGCCGACCGACCCGCATTTAAAACTTTAAAAATAGACTTAAGCTGCTTGTGAAACTATCCTCCAAACCCTTTGCGCGTCGCCCAGATGGGTCCAGCCTCAGCCGCGGAAAATGCGCGATTACCCTAGTGAGAAGGATTTTTATCAAAATTAAATAATGAAATAGTTCTATAAGATAACATAAGTTACTGTATGTAATTTGTAAACAGAGGGATAGTTGTGGAGCTAAGAAAGATGCAACTCATTGGTCGGGGTAGTTTTTCAATCACGTTGCCCCCTGATTGGGTCAAAGAAAATAACCTGAAGCCGAGCGATCAGATTACGATAACCAAAGAAGATGATGGATCGTTAAAGCTTGTCCCAGGGATTATCCGCGAAGAAGAAAAAGAAGTCAAAATTAAAATAGATGCCGATCGCTGCAAAGCGCCAGGGCTGCTTGGGAGGCTTATCGTTGGGGGGTACATCGGGGGCTGTGATTCAATCGAAATGTTTTCCAAACATACGATAAATGAAAACCACAGGAGAGAGATCCGTGATGCGGTCGATAACCTCATGGGGATAGGGATCGTGGAATCTACTTCGGATCACGTCACGATCCAATCTATGATAGACGTTTCTAAATTCCCAATAAGGCCGCTTTTAAAGAGATTGTGTGAACTATCTTTGTCGATGTATGAAGATGTGCTGCAGGCACTTAAGGATAAAGATTCGTCTTTGGCGGCCGATATACGGCGCAGGGAAAATGAAGTCGACAAGATATACTGGTTATCCCAAAGACAACTCTCAATCGCAACTTTAAATAAAAAGATTCTCGTGAAGGTTGGCTTAAAGGAGAGATCGGATATAGCCCCCCACCGGGCGTTTTCAACCAGAGTGTGGTGGGTAGCGAATTATGCCGTGGATATGGCAGATAAACAGCTGGCTCTAGAGAAAAATGAGATAAGTGAAGCAGATTTACAAAAGGTAATTCGACTTGGCAAGATGGTACATGAGCTATTTTCCAATTCTTGTGAAGCATTTTTCAAGGGAGACGTAACATTAGCGAATGATGTGGTGGAATCCTTTAAACCACTTGATAAAATGAAGGATGAATTGTTAATATATTTAGGTTCCCGGATTAAAGATGCCCGATTAGCAATGCACTTAATGACAATAATAAGAGACCTGCGCGGGATAGCTAGATACGGAAAGTCGATCGCGGAAATCACGATAGGTTATTCAACTGCTCAAAAAACCAATTTACCGTAGGCGCGAGGTCTATTGGCGGTTTGTAGTTAGTTATTGTACCAATACGCAATCGCCAGAGTAGGGATGAGATAAAGGCCTTTGCGCGCCGCGAGCGGATGCTGCAAACTCCGATATATGTGGCGATCGCGTTGGCTAGATTCCAAAGCAAAGATGACAGGGATTTTGACCCTTAGATTACTCTTCGACGCAACTTTCGCCACGTCGCTTTTTATTCTTAGGGTCTTTTTCCCCCGGTTCGTGCCTTCGCGTCCACTACCAGACGCGTTAGCCGCGCCCTTCCCAAGTTCACTTGGTTCCTGCACGGCTCCCCGCCGTCCTTAGACGTTGGTTTGGCCCTCAGCGCGGGCTTCAATCCCCGTCGACTATCTATATGGAATCAAGGCCTTTTGCCAATTGTGAAACTATCATCCATTCTTCTTCATCTAGTAATATTCATCGCGGCTATCACGGCCATCATGAAACCGCTCAATGCTGCCAGCACCAACCCGATGCGATATGTTAAAGTTGGGTCGGAGATAACTATCAGACCCACATCGGAGCCGCTGAGCATGGAGCTGACGCTGATGTATACGAGCCCAAGGCTTGCGACAAAGGCAAAACTCAGGAGAATTATCGCGATCCCTGATTTTGCGCTCGAAGATTCTGCCATTGGCTGGTCCGAAAAAGAGGGTTCTTTAAAAACTCTAGGCCTGATCGGCTCCATTTTACTGCTCTCGATTGAAGCCGAAAGCAAAACTCCCTTATGTTTCCTGGTCCTCACTTTTTGCCTCCTACTCATTAAACAATTAGTAACAACGGCAATAAAATTCTTCCAAACTGTGAATGCGTTTAACACTAAATCAGATGAAAAAATCATTTGCGCGCAGCGAGTGGAGAGTTATTTTTCAATTTCCACGCCACAGTTTGGACAGTAATTCACCTTTGCGCCAAGCTTGGTGCCGCAATTGGGACAATAATTGTATTTGACCTTTCCTCTGCCTACAATCACCACAGGTTTAGGCGCTTCGATGAAAGCCTGCTTCTGCCTCATAATTCCTGCCTTTATCCTGTCTGGCTCCGATACACCCGAGAAGGAAAAGATTTCACCTGACGCCGTTTGAACCGTGACTGTTCCAATGCCGAGGATGCGTGCCGCAAGCGTCTGTTGGAACGTAACATTTGTCACTAAGTCGTATGTCATTTCTCTGACTTGACGACCAAGGAAAGTTATCTCACTGATAAGGCGCTGGTTTGTGATGTAGTACCTGTGCCCTTTACGATACAGCTCCGTTAATAGGATAAGACCAAGTCCTAGAAGAACGAAAACCGCCCCTGCGCCAGCTAGGATTGCCCCAATAGCAATTCCCATGAAAATCAATAATATGCCTAATCCATATTGTACAAAAAACCGCCAACGAGAAGGAATAAAAAATTCCTTGACTGATTCCCCCTTTTGGAGGCCTCCTGGAACCTGCCCCATTACATCATTTGAGCGCTGATTCTTCAATTACAGCCCCCCTTCCATCCCAATTCTGCAGGGTATCATAAAGCCCTATGCGCGCCGCCCGTGGATGCCGGAACGACGAACCGTTTGACGAAAAATTTTATCCGTACTAAACAGATTGAAAAGACGGGGGGATAGTAATGGTGGGTGAGAAAATCGAGAAGTTGAAGAAGAAAATCAAGAAAGCCGAGGTTACAGGACTCGAAAAGAGAATTTCAAGATTGGCGAGCAAAAAATCAGAACTTGAGCTTGAGTATGCTAAAGTAACCGGCAAGACAATAGGTTTGAGGAGAAGAACCTGTGATATTTGTGGATACTTCAGGTCGGGCTGGTGGAACTACAAAGTTACAAAAGATGGGAAACTTGATTGTGGGAGCCATATGAAGAAATCCAAAAGCCCGAGAAAATCTGATTAAATACAGAATAAATTGCCAAAAATGACGATTCTTCTTTCGCGGGCATTTGTTTTGGACGATACCTCATTATTGGTTTTTGATTCTGCCTCGTTTTTCTGAAAGGTGTTTCTCAATCTTTGAAGTAACAAAATGGTTTAAACCGAAAGAAAGTAGGAGTGTGACGACTGCAAACAGGATTAAAAGGAAAAAATATCCGTAGTTGCGATTTCCCAAAGATAGCCTGATATCCTCCCCAATAGCGGCAACAATCAAAGTGGAGATTACGATAATATGCGCATTAATAGCGAAATTTTCTCTTTTCTCAAGATGTTGTGGTTTATGTCGCCACGCAATAATCGAAAATGCAGATAGCGGGATTACAACAAGAAGAATCGCTCCAAAACTTCCTAAAAAGATGAATTTCCACCAAGCTTGAGCCAAATAAGCAGATCTGATCCCAGTTCCGACAATTGCGGGAAACATCACAGCCACTAGGGCAATAGCGACACTCTCCCAAATGATTTCTGTTCCTTTTTTACCTTGAGAACTACGGGCACTGATACCCTTTTTTGCATGCGCCTTTCCGTGTTTTTTAATCCAATTTATAACGCCTTTTACAATATCCATTAAAGCGAACCCCGCACCCAAACCCCAAAGTAATGCTACTAAAAATAGTAAAATAACTGCTACATCTATGGGCAAAATTCTAACAATAAATAACCCAATGATAATGGCTAACTCTACCAATAACGATATTAACATCAGAATAAAAGCAGAGGAAAACCCCCGAGCGCGAGCGCTTGGGGCGAATAGAGACCCTATGAAGTAGACTGGTATTCCTGCAGCCATTAATGTTTTTGCGAAGTCTATGCCATAGTATGGGTATACCAGAAGTGCTAGAACTATAATCGAAACTGCAGAAGTTCCATAAAAAATTAATGAGGACTTGCGTTCTACCTCAGTCTCACAAATAATGGATGTTAATAATCCAATTAAAAAGGATAATAAAGAAAACATGGCCAGGAAAATTAATACGGGGCCTCCATAGCTGGACATATTTGACCAGGATAAGTATATTGTAAAACTTTTTCCATTCTCATATAGCAAAAGATTCGATGGTGGATTGGTAATTATTAAAACGTAACCAATAGCTAGCAGAGCTACCATAATGCTACAGTACTGAATAAGTGCTCCATTCCTTTTTTCCGGAAGACTATTTTCCATTCGACCCCTTCTTTTTATTAAGAAAGCATTAGGGCTGGTTGATAGTCGACTTTTTCTCCTCTTAGATATTGCGCTATTTTAATTGGCTCCTCTCTAATTGCCGTTCTTATGGTTGAATATTTGCCGTATTTCTTTATACTTTGATGTCCGTTCCGCTTATCGGCAAACTGGGCGGTGAGCGAGTTATCACCTCGCACCCCTGCTCGGTCACGATAACCGTGTGCTCCGCCTGCGCCACAAATCCATCGCCCCGCTCCTTCAGCACGTGGTACGGATGGAGCGCCCCAACGCCGACGAGCTCCCTCAGCGTCAGCTCCAGCCTGAGCTTCGACATCCTCTTCGCGAACCACCTCTCGGCGAACGGCAGGGTGTTGTAGTTCCTCTTGACGTCCCGAAGCAGCTCGCGGGTCATCCTCATCCTGACCGGGCGGTCGAAGAGGTACCTGAAGATGTACACCTGCTTCTGGTCCTCGACGAACCCCGCGCCGTCGGTTATGAACGGCTCGAGCGCCACGACGTCCCCGACGCTCAGCACCTGGTCCGTCTTCTCCTTCACGTTGGGGATCGTCAGCCCGGCGTGCAGGTCCCACCTGCTCAGGCTGTGGCCGGTGAGGTTTCTTATCGGCTTGAACCCCGCCGCTTTCGCCACCTCCTCGACGACCCCGCCTATCTCGCCCACGTCGATGCCCGGCCTGACTACCTTGATCTCCTCCTCGAGCACCCGTTCCACGGCCTGGACCATCCCGCCCTTCGTGCCGGTCGCAATTGTAAAAGCAGTGTCCGCGATGTATCCGTCGAGGTGTGCACCGATGTCGACCTTGACCAGATCGTCCTCCCCGACGCGAGTGTTGTCGTTCGCGGGCGGGCTGTAGTGGGCGGCTATCTGGTTGACCGACACGTTGCACGGGAACGCCACCTTGGCCCCCTTCTGAGCTATCAGCCCCTCCGCGGCCTCGGCTATGGCCAGGAGCGTCTCGCCCGGCTTCACCATAGGCCTTATCTCCTCTCGGACCTCCGCCACGAGCTTGCCTGCCCGACGGTAAGTTTGAAGTTCCTCTTCAGTCAGCATTATATCACCAAGGGAGAATGTTTGATGCGCCTATTAAATTAAACATGATGTTATGGCCGGTGAGGACCTTTTGAACAAAGAAATCTAGCCCATCCTCACGGCCGCATAATCCCAAGATGAATGCACGGCGATCGCCACAAGCAACAACAGGAAAAACTTTAACATGCCGTTCTCCTTCCTCGTCGTCACGTAGAAAACGCCCATGCCCGCAATCGCCGACATCCCCGCATGAAGGAGCACGGTTATGGTCCGTAGCCCGATGGCTTCCGGCAGCGGAATTATGCTTGAAAGAATCGCCGTGTACAGTGTGCTCTCGATGATGCCAAACCCCGCGCCTGCCAGCGCCCCGGCGATCAACCCCCTCCTTCTGGATGTTATGCCGCCGGTGGTTCTGAACGCCATCCTTGCCACGCCGATCTGCTTCATCGGCTCCTCAACAAAACCAGCCGCCACTGCCAGGCCGGACATGCCACTTAACCCAACTGAAACGAGGGATTCAACTATAGCCGCGGGTATGATCGCCACGATACCGCCCAAGAAAGCGGCTAAGTACGTGAACCTTGTGTCTCGGGAAGTGACGACTCCCGCACCGCACACCACGCAGAATCTAGCGTCTGTTAGCAGTCTTGCGCCACAATTTTGGCACCAGTTTGGGGAGTATGACACCAGAGTTGGGGTTGCTCGTTCCTTGGCCAGAGATCTTTTAGATGTCCTTTTCGCTTTTCTTAATCGCTCGACCTTTTGCCCACAGTATATGCAGAACTCAGCTCTTGGCAGAAGTTTGTTGCCACATCTCCTACAGGTCGGCATGTTCACCATTAATAATAATAATTCATGTTCACATAAACCACAATAACCGCTAGTATTACCCACAGGATTAGCCCGACAGCCCCGAGAACCATCCCAACTGTCCCCTTTCGCTTGTCCAAACCTCTGGCCTTCGCCCCGTAGTATATCACCAGTGGCCCGAGGATCAATCCAAGCAAGAATATGCTCAGGACGCCCAGGATTTTCGAATATCCATCGTACTTACCTGCCATCGTGGGTATTTCCGGACGCAATGCTCTGGATGGTATTTCTTCCCTAGCAGCCCCCAACCTTACCTCGTTACCGCACTTCGCGCAAAACCGAGCATACGCTGGAAGCTCCGCGCCACAATTCGGGCAGAATATCTGTTTTGGACGTGCTGCTGCGGCACGTTTTACTGGCTGTCCGCACCGTGAGCAGAACTTGGCACCTCGACGTAAAGTGGCCCCACAGTTTGGACAAGTCGCCGTAAATCTCCCCTCCATTGTCTCTGCCGGCAGTTTAAAGAATTTTGTCAAGTTTCCCGTTTTCTTGTTAAATCTGTCTACGCCTTATGAAACTACCCTCAACGCTCTCGCCACTTTAATCGCTCATTTCCAAACCCAAGAAGATGGGCGCTTAAGAGGGCCTCGAAACAATTGCGGCAAATTTTTGGGTTATACGACCTTCAGGATCAGCACCACAGCGACTATCAGCACGATGACGACTACAACTCCGACATAAACCAATGGGGAAATCCCCCCGCCAGTTGTCGCCGGTGTTGCGCTCATCGGATAGACCAGCTCGAACTGATGGGCGGAACTGGTCAAGTAACTGTCCAAGTATGGGGAATACGTTTTCACTTGGATGATGTTCTCGCTTGGCACGAATTCCATTACCCTAAGCCAGCCGTCGCCACCCATCGACATGCCTTGATAGTCCGAGAGCAACTGATACACGATTCTGTTGTCCAAGTTGTCTATTTTCTCCTTCGCACCGAATCCGCTCGCGTCAAACTCATGCCCGCAAAGGACGAGGAAGACATTCTTATTCGGAACCACCAAATCTCTCCAAATAACCGGCCCGCCTGGTGCCCAACTTCCATCTGTATTAAGATACGAATGCGTCGAAATGATCGCTCTCCTATCTGAATATTTGCTTAGGACATTGTCGGCCCAGGCCAGGACATCGGCGGGGGGGTTATACTGCAAACTAAGTGTTATAAAATCCATCCCGCCCGCTGAGAACAGCTGGTAGTTGTTCATGTTGGGGGATGAAGAGTCCACGGATTCGGAGTCGTAGCTTCCCCCCCAGTAGGAGTATCCCTCGTACCTCGAGGCCGGGAAATATTTCTCGTATTCCGATGCGCCGGCCCCGAATGCCGGCGAAGATCCTCCATCCATATCGTGGTTACCGGGCAATATGCCGTATGGAACTCTATTGTCCAAGATGCTCATGGCATTGTCGGCATTTTGCCATTGGTAATCTTCATTGTAATTGTTAACGATGTCTCCAAGATGTGCCACGAAAACGATATTTTTCTCGTTCTCGTTTTGCACTATCCACTCCGTCTGGTTGTCAAAAATCCCCGGATAGCCCCTAGAGTAGTTTTGTGTGTCCGGCAGCGCCACAATTGTAAAGTTTTCTGGGGATTGATTTGCGGATGCTGTTTGAGATGTTATAGTTATGATAAATGACGGAAGTGCGATCAGCAAAGTCACTAACAAGATCGACAGCAAAACGCTACTAAGATGTTTAGTCCGCACTTTTTCCCTCCTTCCCATCAAGGTTTGGCGTGTCGGCATAAAATCCTTTGCGCGCCGCGAGTGGAGGCCGAAAAACGAAAGCTGGTTAGACGGGCTTTAGTATCAGGACCGCGGCGATTATCACCACGAAGACTACTAAGGCTCCAACGTATACCAATAGGGAAACACCCCCGCCAGCCGTCGCCACCGTTGCATTCATCGGATAGAACAGGTCAAACTGACTGGTGGGATCGGTCATGTACCGGTCCAAGTATGGCGAGTACGTTCTCACGTGAATCGTGCTCTCGCTTGGCACGAATTCCATTATCCTAAGCCAGCCGTCACCACCCTTGGAGAAGCCTTGGTAGTCCGAAAGTAGCTGGTACACGATCCTGTTGTCCAAGTTGTCGACTCTTTCCGCCCAGCCAAACTCGTGTCCACAGAGGACGAGGAAAACATTCTTGTGTGGAACCACCAAAACTTTCCAAATGCTCGGTCCTGCATACTCCCTATTTTCATTTCTGTCAAGATACACGTGCGTCGAAATGATCGCTCTCCTCTTTGAATACTTACTTAAGACATTGTCGGCCCAGCTCAGCACGTCGGCGGGGGGATCGTACTGCAGATTGAGTGCTATGAAATCCATCCCGCCCGCGGAGAACAGCTGGTAGTTATTCATGTTGGGGGACAGAGAGGGCAAGGGCACGCGGTCGGAGTCGTAGCTTCCGCCCCAGTAGGAGTATCCCTCGTACCTCGAGGCTGGGAAATATTTCTCGTACTCCGGGGCGCTTCCGTCCGAGGTTATATCGTGGTTCCCGGGCAATATGCCGTATGGAACTTTGTTGTCCAGGATGCTCATCGCGTTATCGGCATTCTGCCACTCGACATCGATCTCTGGATAATTGCAGATATCGCCGAGGTGGGTCACGAAGACGATATTTTTCTCGTTCTCGTTTTGGACTATCCACTCCGTCTGGTTGTCAAAAATCCACGGATAGCTCTCGGAGTAAAATTGTGTGTCCGGCAGCGCCACAATTGTAAAGTTTTCTGGGGACGGATTTGCAGATGCTTTTTGAGAAGTTATTGTCAGAAGTGCGATCACCAAAGTCACTAACAAGATCGACAGAAAAACGCCACTAAGATGTTTAGTCCGCACTTTTTTCCCCTTCCCATCTCGATTCAGCTAGTTGAGCTTAAGTCCTTTGCGCGCCGCCAGTAGATTTGAACATTTTTGTTCGGTTTGGGGGCTAAATTTTAGAATCGTCCACGAATTCAGCCAGCTTCACCTGCTTCGCCTTCTCGTACCTAAGATCCTCATCCTTGTACCCCAGCACCTCCATGATACGCATGACGGCTGGCAGGACTTGATTTTCGACGTAATAATCGGGATCGTACTCCACCCCCTTGAAATCCTCGACTGGCACGGCTCGCTCGCTTATGCTGCCTGTTCCCTTCGCCTCGATGTATGCGATTATCATGCCTGGCTCGATCTCCGCCCCCTTGGCCCTGAGTTTTTTGGCTGCGACGACATGGGGACCTATTGCGCGATAGCTCTCGATTGCCATCGTTAGCTGGGTGTAGATTATGAGGTCCTCCAAACTGACGCGCCCACCTACGATGTCCTTTGTTGTCTTACGAACGATTTCAGCCGCTTCCTTCGGGGAACCATCGCGCAGAACCGCCTTGAGAACAGCTTCCTGAGTTTTCTTTGCGATCGCTGCCCAGTCCCGCCTGACGAACTCCAATCCCTTCACGACGATCCTGTCCTCATCGTCTATCATCGCGTATCTCTTCTTTGTGATGAACACGCCCCTCTGGTAGAAACCCTCCAGCTCGAGCTCTATGATTCCAGGGAGGCTGTCGTTCACCTGCTTCAGAAATCGCATGGCAGAATCGCGCCCCTTGCCGTTGAGCTTGGTGAAGAGGGAATCTGTATCACTGTAAACTACGTCAAATCCAAAGTCCTTCGCCATGTTGATTGTGTTTTTGATGTAATGTCTTCCGAAGCTGGTCACGCTCTCGGCGCACTGCTTGAAGTACCAGCGCGCGCGGGGGTAACCAAGCATCCCGTAAAATGAGTTTGCAGTGATCTTCAGGGCCCACTGTTGTGCATCCAGTTGTCGATGCTCCCTGCTGCCGGGTTTGTACTTCTTCATCTCGCCCTTGAGCCTCACGCGCTCCTGGATGATCTTCTCGAGGGTGCTAGGGATGAGTCCCCTCCGGTTGGTGCAGAACTTATAGCCGAGCTCGGGCACCGTGACGACCTGGCTGGGCTTGCAGCAATCGCAGTTTAAAGTGGATGGGTCGATGTTGTGAGTGACTATTATCGATGGGTATAGCGAGCGGTAGTCGAACACGACCAAATCCTCATGCAGTCCTTTGACCGGCTCCATGACGTACGCGCCAACGTACGTCTCATCAAGCCTCTCCTCGAATTCCTCGCCCACCGGTCTGGCCGGCACCAGCTCACCGACGTTGTGAGCTTCAGAGATGAGGAGCCATTCGACGAGCTGTCCTGGCGTCATCCTGCTGACATCGAAGGGTGACTGACGAACGATGTGGGTGAGTTCGAAGAACAAGGGGAGCAGCTCGAGCCCGATCTCCAGCGTCGCCTGAGCATCCGACAGCGAGTATTCCAGAAGGTCCCTCGCCCTTTCCCCGCCCCGCTCCCATGCGTCAACGAACTCGGTGAACTCGAAATCGGGCTTGTCCTTCCCCAGCATGTATTTGTAGACTTCCTCGAGGTTGTAGTGGATCAGCCTGATGTGGCCTATGGTTGCCAAGAAGTTGACCATGGTATAGACATCGATGTGCACCCGCCCACGTATCCTCGCAGCGGTCGCGAAGCGCTTTTTCCTGGCCAAGACCTCCGAGCCGTCCCGCCCCAGCTTCAATTTCACCTTGAGCCGCCTCGCCCTCTCTCGGATGTACGGGAAATCGAAGAGGTCGGTGTTGTAGCCCATCAGGATGTCGGCGTCGCGCTCCTTGACCATCTCCACGAATCGCTCGAGCAACTCTTTTTCATCCTTCACGACCTCAACGAAGTCTTGCCCAGTCTTGAAGTCCTTCCAAGTGATGACCTTCTTGAGCCCGCGGTTGTCCGCCAGACTAACCATGATGATCGGGTCCTTGTCCGGGCGAGGGGAGCCCGCGGGGTTGTACACCTCAATGTCGAAGCTCATGATTTTTAGTTCCTGTTCCGGCACCTTCGCAGGGACAGGCGGCTCATCGAGAACCACGATCTTCATGCCGTCCTGATCGATTGTCTTGCCCTTTATACTAATGCCGCTCATCGGCGTCAGGCAGCGGTCGATAAGGTAGCGCCTTGCTGGCGGAATGTCGAACTCGTACATTTCTTTGACCCCGGGCAAGTCGCGTATCGCATGCCGGAGGTCGGGCATGTCGCCCGGACGATTGAAGGCGACCTTGATTGCCTCCACTTTTTTTCCTAAAAAGGTTCGATTCACCAGCTCAACGTACTTCGGCCTTAGCCCATGAACTTCAACCTTGCCGACCATCTTCAAAACTCGGTCCGGGTGATCCGCGACGACGTAAAAGTATGTCTCAAAGTTTGGATCCAAGGCCGCGATTGTCTCCCCATCTCGCTTGAGGAAAAGCCTGACGTACGGTTTGTCTTCCTCCTCGGCAAAGTCGTTATCGAGCAGCAGACCTTCCATCCAAATCAGATGAATATCGTGCTTCTAAAATAAAAGTGGCTGGGACTGGCCCTTCAGTTACATTCCGGCGGGCAAATGATAACATATATTACCGATATAATCCGGCCGTGCAAAAGATAACATATGTTACTATTAAAAAAGAGCTCAACCTTTGGAATCAAAAGATTATGGAAAAATAACGATAACATATATTACCATTATAAAAAAACTCCCACATTTGAATCTCAGCCCAAAAGATTTCGGCAATAAAGATAACATATGTTACTGATAGACATGAGTCATTCAAATGATAACATATCACCATTAAACCGAGCTCCCTCCAAATGAAGCGGATCATGAAAAAGTGTAATGATAACATATGTTACCATCTGGATTTGAAAACATCGTGAGTGTACCCCTCTCGAAGAATTTTCCCTTCGTTCGCCAAACCTTAATTTATAGGTCAGGGATGTAGCTTCGGTGTTGACGTGTTCGCCAAGGGGCTTAGATGCCTGAAATGCGGCAAAGAGTACGCGCTGACGAAGGGGTTGTACGTCTGCAAAAAATGTGGCGGCAAACTCGATATTTTTTATGATTACGATGCCATTGGGGAAAAAGTAGGTAAGAAGGAGCTTATAGGTCGCCCACCGGGCGTCTGGAAATATGCGGAATTCTTACCGATTGCCGACCGAAAAAACATCGTCACCCTGGGCGAGGGCGGCACACCTTTGCTCGAGGCAAAACACCTCGCGAGCGAGCTTGGGATGAAGCACCTTTGGCTCAAGGACGAAACGAGGAACCCAACCTCTTCGTTTAAGGACCGCCCCATGAGCGTGGGGGTTTCAAAGGCGGTGGAGTTTGGGGGAAAGGTTGTGGTGACCGCCTCGAGCGGGAACGCCGCGATCGCCCTCTCCGCATATTCAGCCAAGGCTGGAATCGAATGCTACGCATTTGTTCCATCCGATGTGCCATCGCCAAAACTGGTACAGCTCTCGATCTACGGAGCTCACGTGATAAAGGCCAAGCCAAAGGGAATTGGCGACCCGTCGTACAAGCTTATGCAAATGGCGCACGAGCGCTACGGCTGGCATCCGGTACCGAGCTCCGGCGCCTTCAATCCGTACCACCCCGAGGGATCGAAGACCATATCGTATGAGATTTGTGAGCAGCTCAACTGGCAAGCGCCTGACTGGGTGTTGGTGCCTGCGGGAGCGGGAACCCTGCTATCAGGAAGCGCCAAGGGATATTTCGAGTTCGAGCGCCTTGGCTTCGTGAAAACGATACCACGCTTGGCCGCGATTCAAGCACAGGGGTGCGCGCCGCTCGTGAAGGCCTTTAAGGATGGTACGCCTCCCTATGAGATTCCGACCTGGAAAAATCCGCGTACGGTTGCGGGCGGCCTCATCGACCCTTACCCATGGGATGCGGACACGGCAATACCCGCGATCAAAAAATCTCAAGGTGTCGCTGAATCTGTGACGGATGATAAGATACTCTCGGCAGAAAAATTGCTCGCGCATGCCGAGGGAATATTCGCCGAACCATCCGGCGCGGCTGGTATAGCTGGGTTGCGAAAGCTTTTTGAAATGGGTTTGGTCGACCGCTCGGACGTGGTAGTCGTGGAGATTACCGGGGGTGGACTAAAGGATCAAAAAATCGCGATGCAACTCGTCAGGGAGCCGCCCTCGATAGAGCCAGAACTCGAGCAGCTCGAAAGGCTCATCAAAAAATTTTAAAAATCGAAGTTTGGGTGGTTTGACGAAAATCATTTACACGGGTAAGACAAAACGCCTATTGACAGACGGTAAACGAGTTGTGCTTCAATTTAAGGACGATTTGACAGGGGATGCCGATGGCAACATCGACCCAGGTGGAAATTTCGTGGTCGGCAATATTAAGGGTAAGGGTGCTGCGTCCGCGAAAGTCACCGCCTTTCTCTTCAATCAATTAGCCAAGGCGGGAATTGAAACCCATTTTCGTGGGCTGCTCTCAGACACAGAGATCGAAGTCATCCAGGCGAAGAGGATCCCCTTGGAGGTTATTTATCGGGCAAAGGCTTACGGTAGCTTTCTCGCAAGATACCGCGGTCACGCTAAACAAATGTCCCAGCTTGACCTTGTCGAATTCAATCTGAAGGATGACGCCTTGGGTGACCCAGTGATAACACACAAAGCCATAGTTAAGCTTGGAATTGCGAGCGCTTCGGAACTTCAACAGATAGAAACCACTACCAGTAAAGCTTCATCGATTGTGTCAAAGGCGCTTGCCGCCCGCGGACTGGAGGTGATAGATATAAAACTCGAGTTTGGACGGATTGATGGGAAACTATCGGTGGTGGACGAAATCAGCGGTGATACCATGCGCGTCTACGACTTGAAAGAGAAAAGGTTTTTAAATCAAGTGGAGCTGGCCGACAAGCTCGGGCTCATTTAGTAAGGTTTGCGACATCCTTTTCAGATAGTTCTCTGTACCCACGCTCGTCTATCGCGGCAACGACTATCCTATCACCAGTCGCCGCGTCTCGCTCGATTGCGATTTTTATGGACTGCGCGGCCAATTTCAGGCCATCGTTGAGCTTCATATCGTCGCGGTAGTTCTGCTCTAGCACACCGTACGCGATGGTTGCCCCTGTACCCGCGCTGGCGAACTTTTCCTCCTCGAGTTTTCCACCGATCGGGTCAATGAAAAACAGATGGGGGCCATCATCATCAACGCCTGAGAGTATGCCGTCGACGAAATACGGATAACCTCGGCGCCCATGCAAAATGTTTGCCGCCACCTGTGCCATGCTCTTAGCAGATATCGGCCGGTCGTGGTTGAGCCGGTAAAGATTTGCATCTGTTTTAAGGAGATTCACCAGAGCCTGTGCATCCCCCGGGCTACCAGAGATCGCCGCACCGATGCGATCCTCCAGCTGAAATATCTTACGCACACGTTTGCTCAGCACTAAGTAGTAGGCTGCGCCCCTACTGTCCGATGCCAAGGCGATACCATCTTTGCACCTGATGCCGACCACGGTACCGGTAAAGCCGTACATGTTATCAAACCTAATTTGAACATCACCTATAAAACCTCATCGCTAAAATTGCCATCCCAGCATCTATTGATAAAAGAATGGTTGGTAATCAAACACCTTCCACGATGTTTTTGCCTTATAAACTGCCTCCTGCCAATTGCGCGATGGGTAGATGTCTGAAAGGACTATTGCGAAGCTGAGTTTGCTCTGCTCTCTTACAGGTTTGGCCGCACTCTATTTCTCAGCTGCTAATTCTCATCCAGCCATCACGGCCATCGCCAAGTTGAACGATGATTTCACCGGCACCAAGATAACGATCTCCGGTCGGGTCATCGACCTTCGCAATCACGTCGACGGCCACCTCTTTATGAATGTGAAGGACGATTCCGGCGCTGCAATCTCGGTGCCAGTATTCGCCAGCGTGCGATCGCAACTGAAGGAGCCCATCGAACTGCTAGATGTGGTACAGGTAACTGGCCTGGTCAAGGAATACCAAAACGAGCTCGAGGTCATCCCTGATAAAGCGAGCGACATACACATCGTGCACACCTCTGCAACTCGAATCTCAAGCCTGGGCGAGAATCAGATCGGAGAGCTAGTTAAAGTTGAGGGCGTGATCTCGGATCGGGCAATAGTCGGCAGTGGAAGCCTGATCTTGACGCTAAGTGACGATGGCTGCCAGTTACCGGTCTACGTCCCTGCTTCTGTGGTCAAAAACGGGTTCCCGGAGGTGCACGTGGGTTATACCGTTCGCGTGGACGGTTGGCTTCAGCTGTACAATGACAACATGGAGCTCCAGATAAAGGACGCGAGCAATATCTTCATCATCGAGGCAGCGTGATGCTCGATGTGCTAGCCTATACGATTCTGGGTATAGGCCTAGGGGTCTTCACAGGTTTGGTGCCGGGGATTCACGTAAATAACTTGATGCCGATGTTCGCCGCGCTCGCGCTGAGTTCATCATTTTCCTCTGTTTGCTTAGCGGCTGCGATCGTGTCAATGTCGCTCGTCAACACCTTCATCAGCTATATCCCCTCGACATTTCTTGGAGCTCCTGAGGAGGGCACAGAACTCTCCGTGCTGCCCGCGCACCGTCTCTTGCTGGAGGGGCACGGTTACGACGCGGTCAGGCTCACCGCGTTCGGATGCTTGACCTCGCTTATGCTCAGCGCAATTCTATTATGGCCGCTCTTGCTGTTCATCATCCCAGCTTACAGTCTCATCCAACCCCAAATGCACTGGTTGCTCATCGGTATCCTAGTAATAATGATAGCGCTAGAGCGTTCCAAGATTGGCATCCTCTGGGCTGCCATAATTTTCTTACTCTCCGGTTTTCTCGGCCTGCTCGCGCTCGATACAAGCTTATGCATGGGCGACGTCGCGCTCATGCCTCTGCTCTCAGGGCTTTTCGGCATCAGTGTACTTCTGCCGAGCGTCTTCAGCAAAAGCGGCTTGCCAAAACAGAAAATCAAGGACGAACCTCTTGAGCTTCGCCCCAATGTTCGTCCACTCTGTGCTGGCACGGCGGCTGGGATCTTAACGGGCGTTATCCCAGGGGTAGGACCATCGCAGGGCACGGTGCTTGCTCAGCTGGCTGCTCGATCGAAAGGCGCTCGAGAGTTCCTCGTGTCGGTGAGCGGGGTTAACACATCCAAGGCCCTTATCTCCTTTGTGGCGCTTTACGCGATAGGTAGAGCTAGGAGCGGAGCAGCCGTCGCGGTCGGGCAAATCATGGAAGTCGGGTTAAGAGAACTCATCTTTTTGATAGGGGTTGCCCTCTTCGCTGGCGGAATTGCCGCCATGATCCAGCTTCAGCTCGGCAAGCTAGCCGCGAAACACATAGACAAGATACCATATCGCGCCATTTGTATCGCAGTCATAATTACAATAATTGGGCTGACAATCTGGTATGCGGGATTGGTAGGTTTACCCATACTCGCGACGGCTACCGCGATCGGTTTGTTACCTGCGATCGCTCGGGTTAAACGCACTTTTTGCATGGGCGTGATAATGCTGCCCTGCATCCTTTACTTCGCAGGGTTGAAGGACGTAGTGCTATCGGCTTTTAGGCTATAGATTTTGGTAGTATTTGGAACTCTCTGTGAAATGCAAAACATCAATGAAATTTTGACCATCGTTTTCTTAGTTTGGTTATCCTTACCACTTTTTCTCGACAATTCGCTTTAGGCGCTCAGGAGAGATACGGATATATTCGTCGGCCGTCTTAACGGATTTCCACCCCATGAAACCTTGAATACTTAGAGCATCAAAATCTTTGCCCGCAAGCAAAGAGGCGAGCGATCCCCTGAAAACATGAGGGAAGATACGCTTCTGAATTCCAGACTTGGCGGTTACGGCTTTAACCATCCCCCAAACCTCCTCTCTACCCTTAACCACTTCGCCAATTGATTCATGCCGTGAAAAGAAGTCCTCCAACACCGGCCTGAGTTCCGGCAAGACAGGTACACCTCTAGCTGCCTCGGGAACCTTGACACGCCAGACGCCACCCCGCTTTATTATTCTCCCCCTCCTCTTCACCTCACGCCTACATTCAAAGTGGCTATCGCATGGCTGGCTCTCCGGTATCCGGATCAACCCCGCTTCCCAATCCACCCAATCCTTGCGCATGTGGATGAGCTCTGAAACTCGCATCCCAGTGAAAGCTAGGGTGTGGATGACCGGCTTTTGATCCCCCTCGCAGCCATCTAAAATCCGCCTAATTTCTTCCTCATTGAGCAGATTAAGCTTAGTCTTCGCGCCCAGCTTATTCCCTATTTTGCCATTTAGAGCCATTATATACCTCCGTAACATTTTGTGATAAAATGTTAAAAACGTTACTCATATCAGTTCCACCATCCTATTTGCGAGCTTATCAAGGATCCGCTGCAGCAGTTCCGCCCTTAGAGATCTCCTCAATTCTCTTCATTAGCTTTTTAGACAGTTCTTTTAGTTTAGGGCTCTTGTTCACAAGACGTTCTAATTCCCGCTTATGTGGCGCCAGACGCTTGGTTACAGCTGCTTGGTCCACCTTGGAGTGTGGACGGCCCAGCACCAGTTTTTCATAGACACGCTCGATTCTTGCGCTGAGTTCCGATAGATGCACCATATCGATGAAATCCTCTAAAAGATCAGCAACCTTATTGCCAAGTTCTGTAATTTTAACGTGTTTAATGCGCCCCTTTTTCTCAAAAATGACTAATCCTCGCTCTTTTAGGCTAAAGAGGACGTTTAATGTGTGTGCGTATGTACTATCGATTTCTTTAGCTATTATTGTTGCATAAATCGGTTTATCTGCCTTTTTAACCAATAAAAGGCTTCTAACAGGCTTCTCTTGGAAAAATAAGATTTCTGGTTGCTCTATTGCCATCAACTATCACCAACACCTTTGTAAGAACTTTCTCCTATTTATAGATATCGATTTATTGTATACAATAAACAATATAAATATTAAATTATATACTTTAAAATAAATATATACTTTGGTGTATCTATTAAAGTGAATAAAATAAAAAATCCCAATTGGTTGAATCGATAAAAAAAATAAATTTGAAGTTTTTTGAAAAGTTAAAACAGGAAAAATTAGTCGTAGGCTAATGATTAAATTACCCAAATAACGCGAAAAATAATGTAAGTGTAAGATATCTTGTCGACTAAATGATTTGTTAGACCAATTACAAGGGCAACCACCTTTGGGGTATCCGCTGGTGATCGAAATGCGAGACCGCTGAACGAATATTCTTATGATATCATCTTTTGAGCAGTTGGATATAAGTTTATTAACAGTGTTATACAATATTGGTGTAGAGCAATTGGTATGTATTTAGCTCGCGTGCTGGCCATGTCACAGGTGTAACATATCTTGGGTTGATGTGAGAATTCCAGTTTTCGGGTTTTGTGTTGTCACAGGTGTGACGTGTGCTTGGGTCGCGGGGGCACAAGTTCCAATTTTGCTTCCTCTGTCACAGCTGTGACAAGTGGGTGACGCGTTTCTTCAGCACCAACGCCTTCCCGCCGG
>Ga0315282_10006194_pt1 | contig 20106 bp, 9 predicted proteins | sample YL17G07_20_MG_FD_203693 | JGI IMG/M metagenome (GOLD analysis project Ga0315282, IMG submission 203693) | Sediment microbial communities from Yellowstone Lake, YNP, Wyoming, USA - YL17G07_20 | ecosystem: Environmental > Aquatic > Freshwater > Lake > Sediment | place: USA: Wyoming | collected... | reverse complement strand
ATCGACTATCGACTACGGTCGCCCGATCCTCGGACGACTCCACGACGCGCGCCCGCACCTTGACGAAGCCGGAGGTGGGTGTGGCTCGACGCGGGGGAGGGTTCGGACATGTTTCAACACGGCTCCTGACCGTGACACGGTCAAACGCGCGAGGGCGGGCCTTACGCCCTTTGGATCGAATCTCGAACACTCACTCCTGCGCCGTCGCGGTTGACTTCTCGCTCCGACGTGGCAAGAGCAACGTCACCGGTTCCCGTGCTGCAGGACGGAGCGTCGGCTCGGTTGACCGGTACAGGGCGTTGAACAGCATCGGGAAGGTGGCCTGTGTCTGAGCCCGGTGCTGCGGCCGCAGGCCGAACAGAACGATCCGTCCCGGGTTCATCTCAACCTGCACGACCGCCGCGTGTCCGGCCATCAGCTCCTCGCCTCTCAGCCAGCCTGAGGCAACGATGTCTGTGTTCGGATACCGCGCGATGGCGAAGGCCTGCTGCGAGAGAAAGCCGTCGGTGAGCTCGAAGAACGGGCTGTTGTTGTAGAAACCGTACGTCTCCGCCGGGACCCCATAGCCAAGCTGGGTGGCTGTGTCGACTTGAATCCGCACGATGGTGCCCGGCGCGTAGTGCTGATCGCGTGTCAGGCCGCGTTTGAGGTTTCGGACCGGAATCGGCCATTTCTGGATGGCCAGGTCGCAACCGCTGCCCAGTGTCACGAGCGTGCCGCCCTCGGCCACGAACGCCTTCAGCGCCTGCAGTCCCTCGTCCCCGATGCCGCCGCGGTACTCGGGCCGGATGGCCTTCGATTCGCCGTACCCGTCGAGGATGTCGCGAGGCTGCTGGTCGGGGAGGATAATGACGTCCACCTTCTGCCGCAGCTTGCCCCCCTTGATGTCGGCGTTGTGCAGCACCTGCGGCGCGAACTCGTACTGCTCGAGCACCCAGCGCGTCCAGCCTTCGTCCATGTTTGCGGTCCACGACTGGTACAGGCCCACGCGCGGCGCCTTGAGAGGACGAAGGCCGCCGCGGCCGGGCACCTTCGGCACGTCGTAGGCGCGAACGTTGAGGGCGAACTCTTCGGCGAGCGCTTGCATCTGCTTGCGCGGCGCGCCGATGACCACGATCGTCTGTACGCCGGAGGGCGCGGCCGGCCCCCGGCTGAGTTTCGCGCCTTGCTTGAGCAGGCGATTGATGACGATCGCGGTGTCCGCGCCTTTGTCATCGAACGTGAACTCCGTCCCATTCCCAGTCACTTGGCCTGAAATCTTGGGCGGCTCGTCCAGCTTCTTCAACTGCGCCGCGTCGGGCACCGGCTTCTTCACGAACACGGTGTCGACGCCGAGCAGCAGGCCGAGCGACCACGCCGTCACGTCGTAGGGTGCTTCGGGAGGGGAGGTGGGCGAGCGGCGTACCTCCGGGTACGTCTGCTTCTCCAGCATGTCCTTCGCGTAGCGCGCGAAGACCTGGGTCATCGGTACCACGAAGGTGCCGGCGGGGTAGCTCTTGCCATCGCCGTCGAAGGCCGCCTCGGCACGATAGACGTCGACGCCGCCCAGTTGCAGCTTCTCGACCAGGCGGGCCGCCGCGCGCGGGTCGTACTGCGTGGCGCCAGGAATGAGGATCGCCGCCGGGTTCCCCTTGGCGCCCGCCTCGACGGTCTCACGGTTCACCTCGTAGATCTCGCGCAGCAACTCCTCGCGCCGATCCGCCGCGGTGTCGAGCAGCGCCATTGTCGCGATGAGCTCGTAGTCGACGATGTCCCGCAGCGTCCAGTGGCCGCCCATCCAGGGGCGCGGGTACTCGGTGCGCGGCGTGATGTCGGTCGGCGGCGGCAGCGGCTCTTTCGGGTTCTCGAACTGCCGGCGCATCTGCGACTGGAAACTTTCGCTGCCGCGCGCCGCCGCAGGGGCGGGCCGCCCCGGTTCCGCGCGCCGCTGGTCGATCGGGGCCGCCACCCGCGCGCTCGCCACCTCGGTGAGCAGCCCCACCTGGTTGTGCCACCAGCCGGACCACGCCATGGCGCCTTCCCAGAAGTTCGTGTACGTCGCGTTGTAGATGATCCCTTCCTTGCCGGCGGCCTCAAGCGCCGCCGCCTGCGACTGGCCGAGGATCCCGTTCCACCGGTAGATGAGCGGGTGGACGTTCGGATTGATCGGGTCGGTGGCCGGCATCACGAAGATGCGCGACCCCTGGCTGCCCTGCTGGTGCTCGTCGAGCCAGACGATCGGGAACCAGTCGTGCCAGAGGAGCTTCGCGGTGAGCTGGCTCTCCTTCTGCGTAAACATGTACATGTCGCGGTTGTTGTCGTGCCCGACATACGGGTGGTAGAGCCAGGGCATCGGGCTGGCCTCGAACTCGGTCCCCACGTTCTTGTTGAACCAGTCGGTCACCATGATCTGGCCGTCGGGGTTGAGGCTGGGGACGAGCACGAAGATCACGTTGTCGAGGATCTTGCGGACGAGCGGCGAGTCCTCGGTCGCCAGACGGTGGACCAGCTCGAGCGCCATCTGCGACGAGCCGATCTCGGTCGAGTGGATGTTGCAGGTGATGAGGACGACGGCCTTGCCCGACTTAAAGATCTCGTCGCGCTCCGCCTCGGTGGGCGCGCCGCCCTGGAAGTAGAGCTTGCGTTCCAGCTGCTTGAAGCGCTCGACGTTCTTGAGCGTGGCGGGCGCGCTGATCTCGACGGCGATGAACGGGTTGCCGTTGGTCGTCTTCCCCAGTTCCCGGACGCGGACGCGGTCGGAGGCACCGGCCACGAGACGCAAGTACTCGACGATCTTGTCCCAGCGAGCGAGCTTGTTGTCGGCGCCGACGCGGAAGCCGAGGAACTGCTCGGGCGTTTCGAGCGGCGCCTGAGCGGCCGCCCCGAGCGGAGTACCGGGCAGGCCGGCGGCCAGCACGCACGCGGTCAGCGTGGCCAACACGAGGGATGCGCGGCGTGGGAACATCAATCCCCGTCCTTTCTGTTCGCGTCTCTTGGATGACTGGTTGGGCTCCCCGAGCCCTCGCGCGGTGAACTATAACCAAACGCGCGCCGGTCCGTCGATAGGCGGGCGCCTGTCCTCGCCGGTGCGCGGGATCCGGCGCCGGGTGCGCGAGCCGGCCGCCCGGCCCAGCTGGGCCGCTGGCCGACACGGGTCGCCCGGGGGTGGCCGGCCCTCGGGCTTTGGCGTGGGGCGATAGCCATGCCGGCTCGAGTTCTTGTAGACTAAACTGTTCCGGCTCCGCCCCCCGCCCCGCGACAGACCGCCGGGAACTTCTGGAGACTGACCGCGATGGGGTTCTTCGATCGCTTCTTCTCGCAACCGGGCTGGAAGCATGCGGACGCCGACACCCGGCTGGCGGCCGTGCAGGAGCTCGCCGAAGACGAGCAGGACCTGCTCACGACGCTCGCGCGCGAGGACCCGGATGCGCGGGTGCGCCGCGTCGCGACCAGCAAGCTGGGAAGCGTCGCGGTGCTGGCCGAGGTGCTGCGCGGCGACGCGGACGCGGGGGTGCGCGAGGACGCCGCGCGGGTGTTGCAGGCGGTGGCGGTGGGGGAGTTCGAAGCGGACGAAGCGGCGAGCACCGCCGCGGTCGACGCCCTGGCCGCGCTGCCCGAGGCGGACGCGCAGAAGGCGTGGGGCACCGCGGCGAAGACGGCGCGCCACCGGGCCGCGCAGCAGACCGCGCTCAACCGCGTCACCGACGTCCGGGTGCTCGGCTCGGTCGCCCGCCGCGCCGTCGAAGCGTCCATCCGGCTCGCGGCACTCGCCCGAATCGACGATGCCGCCGAACTGGCCGCGGTGGCGATGAGAAGCGAGCAGAAGGATTCGGCGCTCGCCGCCGTCGAGCGGGTCACGGACAGGGAGGCGCTCCGGGCGATCGCGGAGCGGGCGAAGAACAGGGCGGCTGGCCGCCGGGCGCGCGCGCTGCTGCGCGAGCTCGAACCGGAGGCCGCTGCCGCTCAGGAATCGGCCGAGGACGAGGCGGCGGACCGGGCGCCAGCCACGCCGGCGCGCGAGGATCTCTGCCGCGAGGCGGAGTCGCTCACCAAGCTGCCCGGCGACCGGGCGGCCGCGCGCGTCGCCGAGCTGCGGGCGGCATGGGACGCCGCTGCTGCCGGCGAGGATGCGGAGCTCGCGGCGCGGTTCGGCGCCGCCTGCGAGGCGGTGGAGCAGGAGCGGGCCCGCCGCGAGGCCGAGCGCGAGCGCCGGCGGGAGGAGCTGACTCGTCAGATCGCGGCCCGTGAGGCGATCTGCAGCGTCATCGAAGCGATCGACGGGGAAGACGCGCGGCAGACGCTCGAGGAGGCGCACGCCGCCTGGCAGCAGCTCGATCCGCTGGTCGAGGGAGACGATCCGGCCGCGCGCGCCGTGGTCGCGCGGTTTCAGGCGGTGTCGGCCGGCTGCGAGCGCCGTTCCGAGGCGCTGATCGCGCGGCGTCAGCAGCAGGCCCGTCTCGAGGGCGTGTGCCGCGAGGCCGAAGCGCTCGCCGAGGCGGCCGATCCGATCGAGGCGCGATCCCGGTGGGGCGCGCTGCGCCGGGCGTGGAGCGAGGCGACGGCCGGCACCGAGATAGATGCGGCGCTGGCCGCGCGGTTTGCCGAGGCGGACGCGCGCGCCGAGGCCCGCGAGAAGCAGGCCCGCGAGAAACAGGCCCGGCAGCAGCGCGACAACCTCGCCCGGCTGATGCAGCTCGCCAACCGGATCGACGGCCTCCTGAAGGCGGAGAACCTGACGCTCAAGGAGGTCGAGCACGCGCTGCGCGACGCCCGCGCGATGGCCGACAACCCCGGGCCGCTGCCCTCGAAGCGTGACCAGGAGCAGGTGGTGGAGCGCCTCAAGGCCCTTCACGACGCGCTGCTGCCGCGCGTGCAGGAGCTCAGGGAGATCGACGAGTGGCAGCGCTGGGCGAACGCGAGCATGCAGGAGGAGCTGTGCCGCCGGGTCGAGGCGCTCTGCACGCTCGACGACCTGGAGGAGGCGGCGCGGCTGCTCCGCGAGGCGCAGGCGGAGTGGAAGACCGTGGCCGCGGCGCCGAGGGAGAAGGCGCAGGCGTTGTGGTTCCGGTTCCGGTCAGCGGTGGACCAGGTGCGGGCGCGCTGCGACGTGTACTTCGCACAGCAGGCCGAGGAGCGGGCCGGCAACCTCGCGCGCAAGGAAGCGCTCTGCCAGCAGGCCGAGGCGCTCAAGGACTCGACCGACTGGATCAGGACGGCGGAGGAGCTCAAGCGCCTCCAGGCCGAGTGGAAGACGATCGGGCCGGTACCGCGCGGGCACGAGAAGGCGATCTGGGAACGCTTCCGCGGCGCCTGCAATCACTTCTTCACCCGTCGCCACGAAGACCTGGTCCACCGGAAGGAGATGTGGGCCGGCAACCAGGCGCGCAAGGAGGCGCTCATCGGACGCGTGGATGCGCTCGCCGAGTCGCCGGCCGACTGGGACGCGGCGGCGGCCGAGGTCAGGCGACTGCAGGTCGAGTGGAAAGCGATCGGGCCGGTGCGCCGGAACCGATCCGAAGTGCTGTGGCAGCGGTTCCGCACCGCGTGCGAGCAGTTCTTCGAGCGGTATCAGCAACGCGACCAGGTGAAGGTGACCAGCTCGATCGCCGAACGTGAGGCGCTGGTGACCGAGCTCGCGGGCCTGCTGCCGAGCGAGGAGGGAGCGGGGACGACAACCCCACCCGAAGGCCTGATCGCGCGGGTGCAGATGATCCGCCACCACTGGCAACAGGCCGCCTCGCTGCCTCGCGAGCAGTTCGCGCCGTTGCACGACCGCTTCCGGGGGACGCTGATCCGGCTCGCCCAGACATGGCCGGCCGCGTTTCGGGGCACCGACCTCGACCTGCAGCAGAACCGCCGGCGCTTGGAGGAGCTCTGCTCACGCGTCGAGAGCCGCCTGTCCGGCGACACGCGCCAGGTCCCGGTCGGCGCTTCGCCGGTGGCCATTCTCGCCAGCCAGCTTCGCGAGGCGCTGGCCGCCAACACGATCGGAGGCCGGGCGGCCGTGATGGACGACGAGGCCCGGTGGCGCGCGGCCGTCGAAGACGTCCGGGACGCGCAGGCGGCGTGGAGGCGCGTCGGACCGGTGCCCATCGACGTGGCCCAGGCGCTCACGGCACGCTTCCAGCGCGCCTGCAACCGGTTCTTCGCGCAGCGGGAGCGTCACCGGCCGCCGGCCCCGACGGGGAAGATCACGGCAACGGGCCATGAGTAACGATTCAGGGCCCGGAGGCCAGGGACGGGGGGCCGGAGAAGCGAGCCCCTGGCCCCGGGCCTCTGGCCCCTGATCACCGCTCGTGACTCGCTACTCCTGACTCGTGACTCGTTACTCCTTTCCTATCCATGTCCTCCTCCCCCGACCTCGATCTGGTCGCCCGCGTTGCCGCCCACGGCGATCGCACTGCGATCGTTGCTGCCGAGGGTGTCTTCACCTACGCCCAGCTCGATGACGCCTCGGCCCGCGTGGCTGCGGCGCTCGCCAACGGCCGTGACGATCTGGCAGGTGAACGCGTCGCCTTCCTGTCTCCTGCCGGGTTCCTCTACGTGGCGACCCTGCTCGGCATCTGGCGGGCGGGGGCCGTCGCGGTGCCGCTCGCGCCCGTGCAGGCGGGGCCCGAATGGGAGTACATCCTGGCCGATTCGAGTGCGACGATGGCCGCCGCGCGCTCGGATCTTGCCGAGCGCCTGGCTCCGCTCGCAGACGCGCGCAATGTGCGACTGGTCCGGACCTCGGATCTGGCGTCCGCTCCCCGGCGGGACCTCCCGCACGTGGCTGCGGATCGGCGGGCCCTGATCCTGTACACCAGCGGCACGACCAGCCGCCCGAAGGGCGTCGTCATGACGCACGCCAACATCCAGGCGCAGGTGCGGACGCTCGTGCGCGCCTGGGCGTGGACGAGCGGTGACCGAATCCTCCACGTGCTGCCGCTCAATCACGTGCACGGCATTATCAACGCGCTCCTGTGCGCCCTCTGGTCCGGCGCCGTCTGCGAGATGCAGCCGAAGTTCGATGCGGCTAGGGTCTGGAGCCGCTTCAGCGATGCGGACCTCACCCTGTTCATGGCCGTCCCGACGATCTACGCGAAGCTGATGACCTTCTGGGAGACAGCGGAGCTGGCCCGGCGGGAGGCGATGTCGGCAGGGTGCCGCGCGCTGCGGTTGATGGTATCGGGATCGGCCGCGCTGCCGGTGAGCGTGCTCGAGAAATGGCGCGCGATCAGCGGACACGTGCTGCTCGAGCGATACGGCATGACCGAGATCGGAATGGCGCTCTCCAACCCGCTGGGGGGCGAGCGGCGGCCGGGCTACGTCGGACAGCCGCTGCCGGGCGTCGACGTTCGACTGGTCGACGACGACGGCCGGCCGGTGCCCGCCGGGACGCCGGGTGAGATCGAGGTGCGTGGCCCGAGCGTCTTCCTCGAGTACTGGGGGCGTGCCGACGCGACGCGCGACGCGTTTCGCGACGGCTGGTTTCGCACCGGCGACGTGGCGGTGGTCGAGGACGGCGCGCACCGCATTTTGGGGCGGCGTTCGGTGGACATCATCAAGACCGGCGGGGAGAAGGTGTCGGCGCTCGAGATCGAAGAGGTGCTCCGCACGCACCCCGACGTGCGCGAGTGCGCCGTGGTCGGTGTCCCGGACCAGGAATGGGGCGAGCGCGTGTGCGCGGCGTTGCTGGCCAACCCGGAGGCCGCGTTGACGGTCGAGTCGCTACGCGCCTGGGCCAAGGACCGCCTGGCCCCCGCCAAGGTTCCCTCACGCATCCGCCTGGTGACCGACCTGCCGCGCAACACCATGGGCAAGGTCACCAAGCCCGGTGTCCGGCAGCTGTTTGAGTAGCCGGCCTCCGGCGGTTCGCAGCGTTCAGCCTTAGCCAGCGCGGAGGACGAGGAGATGAACAGGCACGTGATGGAGGTGGTGGTCGCCCCAACGACCGAGGCGACCCGGGTCGTACCGGCGCCGGCGACCAGCGACCCGGCGACCCTGGAAGGCCGCCTGTGGGAAATCGCCCTCAACCTCTGGTGGACCTGGCACCCGCGCGTCATCGAGCTGTTTCGCGACCTCGACCCGGTCCACTGGCAGGAAGCGAACCACAACCCGGTCACCCTTCTCAAGGCCCTGACGCCTGAGGAGCTCGCCGAACGGGTGAAGCTGCTCGCGCTCGAGAACCGCATCAACTTCCACTACCGGCGACTGCAGGAGTACCTGTCGGCGGAGCGCACCTGGTGCTCGGATTACGCCGGTATCCTGCGTGTCGCGCCCGTCGCGTACTTCTCTGCGGAGTTCGGGCTGCACGAATCGCTGCCGCTCTATTCCGGCGGCTTGGGCGTCCTGGCCGGCGACTACCTGAAGAGCGCGTCGGACGTCGGGGTCCCCGCCGTCGGGGTCGGCCTGTTCTACGCGAACGGATACTTCCGGCAACGGCTGGACCCGAGCGGATGGCAGCAGGAGGAATACGGGACGACCGACATCGACCTGCTGCCGCTCAGGCGGGCCGTCAACCCCGATCGGTCGATCCTCACCGTGCAGGTGCAGTGCGGGACCGAGACGCTCCGCGCCGGCATCTGGGTGGCGCACGTCGGCCGCGCGCTGCTGGTGCTGCTCGACTCGGACGTCGATCCCAACCCGCCTGCGTTGCGACAACTCACGGCACGGCTGTACGGCGGCGACGAGGTGACGCGCCTCCGCCAGGAGATCCTGCTGGGGATCGGCGGACTGCGTGCGCTCAGAGCGCTCGGCATGCGTTCCGGGCTGCTGCACCTGAACGAGGGTCACAGCGCGTTTGCGATCCTCGAGCGGATGCAAGAACGCGTCGAGGCCGACGGCCTCACGTTCGACGATGCCCTGCACGAAACGGCCGTCCAGACGGTCTTCACGACCCACACGCCGGTCGAGGCGGGCAGTGACCGGTTCGGCGTCGACCTGATGGAACGGGAGCTGGGATGGCTGCGTGCCCTTCTGAAGGTCGACGTTCCCACGTTCATGGCGCTCGGCCGTGTCGACCCGGGCGTCTCGAACGAGCCGTTCTGCATGACGGTCCTCGGGTTGAAAGGATCGATGCGGCGCAACGCCGTGTCGAGCCTGCACGGCCACGTGTCGCGGCGCATGTGGCAGAAGATCTGGCCCGGCCGACGCACCGAGGAGGTGCCCATCGGGCACATCACCAACGGCGTGCACGTGCGCTCCTGGCTGGCACCGTCGATGGACCGGATCTACGACCGCCACCTTGGATCGGACTGGCCGAGGCGCCAGAGCAACCCCGAGACCTGGCGTCCGATCGCCAACGTGTTCGACGGCGAGCTCTGGGAGAATCACGTCGTCCACCGGCGCTATCTGGTCGATTTCGTGCGCGGCCGGATCGGACGGCCGGAGGCGCTGGATCCGCGGGCACTGACGATCGGCTTCGCGCGGCGGTTCTCTACCTACAAGCGCGCAACGCTGCTGTCGACCGACCCCGACCGGCTGGTGCGTCTGATGTGTGATCCGACACGACCCGTTCAGTTCGTCTTTGCCGGCAAGGCGCACCCGCGGGACGATGGCGGGAAGCAATTCATCCAGCAGATCTTCCGGTTGTCCCGTGACCCGCGGTTGGCACAGCGCCTGGTCTTCGTCGAGGACTACGACATCAACGTGGCGCGCCACCTGGTGCAGGGCGTTGATGTCTGGTTGAACACGCCGCTACGCCCTCTTGAAGCATCCGGCACGAGCGGACAGAAGGTCGTGCTGAACGGCGGGCTGAACCTGTCGATTCTGGACGGCTGGTGGACGGAGGCCTATGACGGGGAAAACGGGTTCGCGATCGGCACCGAACACGTGCATGCCGACAGCGCCGTCCAGTGGCAGCGGGACGCGAAGGCGCTCTACGACACGCTGGAGCACCAGGTCATTCCGCTCTTCTTCGACGTCGATGCGTCCGGGCTCCCGCGTCGCTGGATCGCGCGAGTCAAGCACTCGATCATGAGCCTCGCGTGGCGCTACAACGCGGACCGCATGGTGACCGACTACGTCGCGATGAGCTACCTGCCCGCAGCGGGCACGGTCTCCTCGCGAGGGATGTAGATCGTTTCCACGCCCACGCTGCTTCTCTTCCTCGTCGTCGGGATGCTCGCGGGGTCGGATGGACCAGGGGGAATCGCATTCGACAATCCGCCGCTTGCCCAGGGTCTGGGCGTCGTCGCGCTGGCCTTCATCCTCTTCGGCGGTGGCCTCGACACGGAGTGGCCACACGTTCGGCCGGTCCTTCCCTCCAGCTTGGCGCTTGCGACGGCGGGCGTGCTCATCACCGCGGGACTGACGGGCCCGACCTTGGTCTGCCGGCGGGGAGCCTCGTGGTGTTGATCGAACGAGAGAGCACCGCGATCGTCCCTTCCGGCGGCACCGTCGTCCACGAAGGAGACAGGCTGCTCGTGCTCGCGAGCCGAGACCAGAGCTCAGGCGTGCGGGCCCTGCTGGAGGCATGAGCCCGCGTCGCGAGGCACGTCAGCGGTCCGGATGCTGCCGGGTGTCGAGCGGCATGACACGACGGGCCGGGCCGCGTGCGCGCGGTCGCCGGCACCTCGGGTCGCCCGACACAGGACGCCTTGGGCTGGAGCGCGGCAAGGCTTCGGCGCCGTTCCTGTGAGCGCGCCGCAGACCCAGACCTGGAGCCGCGGTTGGCCACTGCTTGCTCCGCTCCCCGGCGGCGCGTATAGTGAGGCCGTCGTCAGCTGCCGTCCTCCGTATCCCTCGGCATCGTTCCCTTCCTGGCGCGTCGTTTCGCGGTCATCGCCGGCGGATGCTCCGTCTGCTTTGGAGAACGTCATGTGCGGGGAATTCCACCCTGTCTCGACCAGTCCGACACTCGAAACCGGAGGCATACCATGAGCACGCGACGGACCTTCCTGCGGCAGGCGGTCGCGGGCCTGGCCGCACTCGGCGTCGGCGTCCGCGAGCTGCTCGCCCAGCCCGCGGCAGCGATCAAGCGCTTCCTGATGGAGAGCCCGCCGGGCACCGAAACGACCATCAACGGCAAGCGGTGCCTCTACTTCGGCGGGACCAGCTACTACACCCTGCAAACGCATCCCGAGGTCCTCAAGGCGGCACACGAGGCGCTCGATCGCTACGGGATGCACTCCTCGACGAGCCGCGCCAGCGGCGGATACGGCAACACGCCCCTGTACGAAGAGGTGGAACGGGTCGCCGCCACGTTCTTTGGCACCGAGGACGCCGCCTACATGGCGTCGGGCTACCTGACCAACGTCGCGGCCCTCCAGATACTGCGCGAGCAGCAGGGCTTCGACGTGGTCTTCCAGGACGCAATCGGGCACTACTCGATCACCGACTTCTCCCAGTCGTTCGGCCTGCCGGTGGTCACCTTCGCGCACCGCGATCCCGAGGATCTCGCGAGAAAGATCAAGGCGAACCTCAAGGCTGGGCAGAAGCCGCTCGTCCTGACCGACGGCATCTTTCCAGTACCCGGTGAAATCGCCCCCGTGCCTGACTACGTGACGATCCTGCAGCCCTACAACGGCCTGCTGTGGCTGGACGACTGCCACGCGCTCGGCGTCATCGGCGCGAGCGGCCGAGGCACCTACGAGCACTTCGGCCTGAAGGGCGCTCGCCTGTTCTACGGCGGCACGATGAGCAAAGCCATCGGCGGCTACGGAGGAATCGTCCCCACGACCCCTGCACTGGCAGAGGGCATCAGGGGCGGCCACATCATGGCTGGCGCGACCATGCCGCCGTCGGCGGCGGCGGCCGCGTCGGTCAAGGGCATGCAGCTGCTGATGGCCCACCCGGAGTGGCGCACGAGGTTGTGGGAGAACGCCCGGCGCCTGAAGACCGGGATCAGGCAAATGGGATTCCCCGTCAACGACACGGTGGTGCCGGTCGTGTCGTTCGCGCTCAAGAAGGCCGATGACATGGAGCGCGTGCACAGCGAGCTGACGAATCGAGGCATCGTGATCCAGCTGTCGCACTATGTCGGTGCGGGACCTGCGGGCGTCCTCCGCATGGTCGCCTTCTCGACACACACGAACGAACAGATCGATCGTCTGCTGGGAACGCTCAAGGCGCTGGTGTAAGGAGCCAATTATGGAGCTTTCACGAAAGGCGTTCCTGCGCGCGCTGGGCGGTGCCGCGGCAGCAGGTGGGCTCGGATGGGTGATGCCGCGGGGTTTCGTCGAGGCGGCGCAGAAGGCCGAGGAGCGGGCGCGTCGCGCGACGATCGCGACCGCGGAGGTCTTCGCGTTCACCATCCCACAGGCGCAGCCGATGAAGATTGCCCTGGGCACGCCGCTCACGGCAGACAACGTGCTGGTGCAGCTGCGGACGACCGATGGCGTGGCGGGGCTCGGTGAATCGTCGCCGTACTCGGCGGTCATGGGCGAGACCCAGGCGAGCGATCTGGCCCTCGGCCGCTCGCTCGCCGCCATCGTCAAGGGCAAAGACCCCTTCGACGTGCCACGGATCGTCGAGGCCATGACCGCCTTCTCCCCACAATCGCCGGGGATCAAGGCCGCCTTCGAGATGGCCATCTGGGACATCTGCGGCAAGATCACCGGGCAGCCGGTCTACCGGCTTCTTGGCGCCTACCGCCATTCGTTCGAGACGGACCAGACCGTCTATCTCGACACGCCGTCGGTGATGGCCGAAAAAGCGGCGGCCATCGCGAAGAAGGGGTTCACACACATCAAGATCAAGCTGGGAGAGTCGCCCGAGCTCGACATCGGGCGCATCCGCGCCGTCCGCGACGCTGTCGGACCGGGGGTCGCGCTGCGGACCGACGCGAACCAGGGTTGGCTGCCCGCCGACGCAATCCGTGCGCTGCGCGGGCTGGAACCCTACAAGGTGGAGTTCTGCGAGCAACCGGTCCCGTTCTGGGACTGGGCGGGGCTTCGCCAGGTCCGCGCCAACGTGCCCATTCCGATCATGGCGGACGAGGCGGTTCACTCGGCGCACGACGCGATCACGGGGCTGCGCCAGGACGCCATGGACATGATCAACATCAAGCTGATGAAGACAGGTGGCATCCTCGAGGCGGTCCGGCTCGCGCACATCGCGGAGGCGGCGAATCTGCCGTGCATGCTCGGTTGCATGAGCGAGTCCCGCGTGGCGCTGACGGCGGCGGCACACGTCGTCATGTCGGAGGGCATCGTCCGCTTCGCGGACCTGGACGCCTTCTTCGAGCACGATGTCGACCCGGTCGTCGGTGGCATGCAGGTGAAGGCGGGCGTCGTCACGCTGCCCGATTCGCCCGGCCTCGGCCTGGAGATCGACCCGGCGTTCCTGAAGAAGCTCCAGCCGTTGACGTAGGCCAACCGGCTCCCAGCGTGCATCGGCCCCCGTTAGGCGCTTCGTTCGTTGCCGTCGTCGGACTTCGGGGATTCGGCTTTCTTGGTCTCACAGCCGGGAACGGAGGCTAGCCATGATTCAGAAGAGGAGAGGCGTCCTCGCGCTCGCGCTCTTGCTGTGTCTTGTCGCTGCGGCCTCGTTGGTGGAGGCCCAGGTCATCACGGCGACGATTCGCGGCAAGGTCGTGGACCAGCAGGGTGGGGTCCTGCCGGGTGCGACAATCAGCGCACGCCAGATCGAGACGAACACCGTGAAGACGGTGGTGACCACGGCGCTGGGCACATTCTATCTGCCAAGCCTGCCGGCAGGCAGGTACGAGTTGAACATCGCGCTGTCGGGCTTCGCGCCCATTCAGCGCACGATCGAGCTGACGGTCGGCATGGACGTGACCGTCGACTTCACGTTGAAGGTCGGCGCGGTGGAAACGCAGGTGACGGTCACCGGCGAGGCGCCGCTGCTCGAGACGACGAAGACGGTGGTGGGCCAGACCATCAACAAGGACCAGGTGGACAACCTGCCGACGGTCAACCGCGACTTCGCCAGCCTGGCGCTTCTGGCCCCCGGCGTGTCGTCGGGCGTGGGCGGCAACGGCCCGACGCTCGCTGTGAACGCCCAGAGGGGCTACCAGAACAACGTGTTCGTGGACGGCGCCTCGAACCAGTGGCAATACTACGGCCGCCAGGCCTCGACCTTCTCGCAGGACTGGATCCAGGAGTTTCAGGTGTTAACCAACTCCTTCTCCGCGGAGTTCGGCAACGCCTCAGGCGGGATCCTGAACGTCATCACCCGAAGCGGCTCGAACGAGTACCGCGGCCGCGCCTACGGGTTCTTCCGGCGAAAGGCCTTTGACAGTCCGCCCTTTGCCGGGTACTTCAACAACGACAACATCAACGACCCGGTCTTCCTGACCAAGGACGAGGTTCCCAACTACACGCAGCGCCGCTGGGGTGGGTATCTCGGCGGTCCGATCATGAAGAACCGGCTGTTCTTCTTCGCGGGCTACGAAGACCTCCTGCGCGGGTCGAATGAGGCGCTCGCGATCTCCGACTACTGGAGGGCGCAGGGCTACCACACGGTGGAGCCCATCAAGACGACCGACCATCCGTTCATCGTCAAGGGCGACTTCAACATAACGCCCAACAACCGCCTGTCGGTCCGCTACGACCGCACGATCAACAAGGCTGTCAACGAATCCCAGTACGGCGCGGTGGCGCCGTACGAAGGTCGCGACACCTTCGGCGGACCGGTGTGGAACGTCGTCGCCAACCTGACCAGCACGCTCAGCAACACGAGTTTCAACGAGTTCCGCGGCTACTTCATGTCGAACAAGCCGCCGATCATCTGCAACGCGTCTGGCGTGGGTGGCATGGCCAACCTCCAGAAGGGGCCTCCGGGGACCTTCTCCAACCAGCGCTATCCGACCCTGCGGATCGGCTGCCCGATCTTCACCGGGCTCGAGGGTGAGGAGAACCTCGGGTTCATGGACAGCTTCTCGTTCATCAAGGGACGCCATCAGATGAAGGTCGGCGGGCAGTTGATCCAGAACCGGATGGTCGTCGACATCGCGAACTTCCACGACGGCTACTGGCGGTTCGGGCAGGACCACGTCTTCGTCAGGAACGACCCGTCCACCTACCCGTTCCGCTTCACGGGCAATGTCGGACCGGGCGCCTGGAAGAGCCCGATCTGGAACTACAACCTGTTCGCGCAGGACACGTGGCAGGTCACCGACAACCTGACGCTCAACCTCGGCCTCCGCTACGATGTGGACCGTAGTGTGACAGCCGGCAACGAGTTCCTCGATCAGAGGAACGCCTCGCTGGTCGCCACGCTGGGCGGCACGCCACCGATCAAGAAGACCAACGTGGACTACAACAACGTGTCGCCACGCCTGGGCTTCGTCTGGACGCCGACCGAGGACAAGCGGACGATGGTTCGCGGCGCGTTCGGCTTCTTCTACGATCAGAACCACGGCAACTTCAACGCGATCTACATCGTCAACACGCTGCTCGGCGACCTGAAGACCATCAACTGCAACCTGCCGGCGTCCAACCCGTTCTGGAACTCGAGCAACAACGCCGCGGGGATCACCGCCTGCAAGGGCTTCCTCGCCCAGTACTATCCCTACTTCCCCGACCTGTCGAAGGCCCCGGCGGCCACGCAGGGCCTGGACCTGCTCGATCCCAATCTGCAGGTGCCGCGTACCACCCAGTTCACCGGCGGCGTGGCGCACGAGTTTCCGATGGGGTTGGTGGTTTCGGCCGATTTCGTGCATTCGCGCGGGAGCGGCCTGCTTTACATCGACGAAAACGTCAAGCTGCTCTCGCCGACCGATGCCATCACGATCGATCCGCGCTTCAGCTTCGTGTCGCCGCTCAAGAACCTGGGCTGGGTCCACTACACGGGCCTGCAGATGCAGGCCCAGTACCGCAAGCGAGAGCTGAACTTCGGTGTCTCGTACACGCTGTCGAAAGCCGACTCCAACCTCGTCAGCGGGAGCATCTACGGCAGCAGCCCAACCAACCCGTTCGACTTGAGCGTGGACGAAGGGCCGGATGCCACGGATCAGCGCCACAACCTCGTGTTCAACGGGTCCTACCGGTTCCCGTACGACTTCCAGGTGTCGGGCATCGCGGTGTACCGGAGCGCGCGACCCTGGAGCCCGTACACCACCGAGAACCCCCAAGGCCTCGTCTATCCCCCGTGGCCAGAAGGGAAGAACTCCCGCCGCGGCGACTCATACAAGACCCTGGACTTCCGCGTGGGCAAGGTCTTCAAGGTCGGCCCAAAGGTGTCGGCCACGATCTTCTGGGAGATGTTCAACGCGTTCAACTGGACGAGCTTCTCCGACTACGACGGCGAGATGGAATCCTCCAGCTTTGGATTCCCGCTCTCGGCCGGCGACATGCGGCGCCAGCAGCTGGGGTTCAGGATCGACTTCTGAGGCGGCCCGTTCAGTAGTTTCGCAATCGGGTCGCCGCGAGCTCGCCGCGGGCGACCGGCCAACGAGGATCGGGTGATCGGACCGATTCCGAAGTCACCCGATCCTCGAATCGCGAAATCGCCGAATCACGAACTGACTGGATCGACATGCCCCTACCTACGGAGGCGCACGTGAAGAGAATCAGGTTCCTGTACGTCGCGGTCGGCCTGCTGCTGGCAGGCGCCGTCACGTTCGCCGCCCAGGCACCGCCCAAGCCGACACCAGTGGCCCTGGAGCCACAGGCCCTCGGTGCGTTCCTGTCGCAGGAAGTCGCAGGCAAGGATCTCGTCGGCCTGTCGCTGGCCGTCATGCGCGACGGCAAGGTGATCTACGCCGGAGGCGCTGGCAAGAGCTCGATCGCGGCAGGTGCACCGGTCGCTCCCGACACGCGGTTCGCGATCGGTTCGATCACCAAGCAGTTCACCAGCGCCTGCGTCCTGCTGCTGGCCGAAGACGGCAAGCTGTCGCCGACCGACAAGGTCGCGAAGTGGTTCCCCGACCTGACGAAGGCGAGCGAAATCACGCTCCTCGACCTGATGAACCACGTCTCCGGTTACCCGGACTACTACCCGCTTGACTTCGTCGACCGGCCGATGCAGAAGCCGATCGCCGTCGAGGAGCTGATCCGCACGTTCGGCACCCGCACGCTCGATTTCGAGCCGGGGACCCGCTACTCCTACAGCAACACCGGCTTCGTGATCCTCGGCCGCATCGTCTCCAAGGTGAGCGGCGAACCGTTCGCGGCCTTTCTCGAACGCCGCATTCTGAAGCCGCTCGGCATGCTCGACACCGTCTTCGAGCCGGAGACGATGGGCCCCTCCTTCGCGCAGGGCTACGTGACCTTTGCGCTCGGCCCGCCGGAGGTGGCGACGCCGGAGGGGCTTGGATGGGTGGATGCCGCTGGCGCGCTCTATTCGACCCCGTCGGACCTGGTCAAGTGGGACCTCGCGCTGATGGACGGCAAGGTGCTCAAGCCGGAGTCGAACAAGGTGATGACGACGCCGCGCAAACTGGCGGACGGGACCGCGTCGGGATACGGCTGTGGCCTCGCGGTGTCGACGCGCAGCGGCCAGACCGTGCTCAGCCACAATGGAGCGGTGGCAGGCTTCTACGCTCTCAACACCATGGTCCCCGCAAGCCGGTCGGCGGTGGTGCTGCTTTCGAATCTCGACAGCTACGACGCGGTCAACGCGGCGTACGCGCGGCTGATGAGCGCGATTCTTCCGGCCCCGCCGGCGAGCAAGCCGGCCGAACCGGCCGCCGCGAAGAAGGCGCCTCCGCCGCCGACCGGTGTCCCGGCCATCGTCGGGCCGCCAGCACCGGAGGCGGCGCGGCTGATGTTCCTCAGCCTGCAGAAGGGGCAAGTGGATCGCGCGCTGCTCGGGGAGGAATACAGCTACTTCCTGACCGACGAGAAGATCCGCGGCGCGGCCGCCAGGTTGAAGCCGTTCGGCGAACCGGTCAAGGTGGACGTGGAATCGCTCGCCGAGCGGGGCGGCATGGAAGTGGCCCGGACCCGCCTCGTCTTCGCGTCCGGGGCGCTGAAAGGGCTGATGTACCGGACGCCGGACGGCAAGATCCAGCAGTTCTTCGTGCTCAAGGAATAACCGGGCGCGCGAGCGCCCGGTGCCCCCACCCGCCCCGCAGTCGAAACGCTCGGGTGACTACCGCGTACTGGACACGGTGCTGCGAGACTGGTCGATCACGACGGGTAGCGTGACGTGCGTCGCGAACGGGGCCGAACGATAGACGTGCTGCGTCGCGATCCTGTAGTCGTCGGCCTTGGCCTGGAAGATGTTCGGCACGAAAGTCTGAGGGTTCCGGTCGATCAGCGGGAACCAGGTGCTCTGGATCTGCACCATGATCCGGTGCCCCTTGCTGAACCGGTAGTCCTGCGTGTGCAGGTCGATTTCGTACGGCACGATCTCATGAGCAGGGATGGCCTCGGGCTTCTCGTAGCTCTTCCTGTAGCGTCCCCGAAACACCTCGTCGGCCACCATCAGCTGGTAGCCTGCCATCTTCCAGTCATCCGGGTAGCGCTCCGGGTAGACGTCGATGAGCTTTACGATCCAGTCGCTGTCGGTTCCAGTCGTGGAGGCGACGAGATGTGCGACGATGCGGCCGGCGATCGTGAGGTCTGCGGCGAGCGGTTCGCTCTCCCAGCTCAGCACGTCCGGCCGATTGTCGACGAAACGCTGGTCCTCAACCAGCCACGCGGGCCAGTTCGAGCCAGCCGGAAAATAGGTCGCCTGAATGGGCCGGTGGCGGTACGGTACCGGGTGAGCCGGATCGGAGACGTACGCGTCGAACGCCGGCGGCTGCTGCGGCGGCGGTGGATCGAAGGACACCTTGTGATCCTCCCTTACGTACAGGTCCCTGTCGGTCGTGTGGCGGCGCGGAGGCCAGGCGTCCCATGAGCGCCAGGCGTTCGCGCCCGCTTCGAAGGTCAGCGCTTCCGGCTGGCTCAGCGTTCCCTTGTCCTTGAGAAAGTAGGTGAACCAGGGGGTCTGAATCCGTTCTCGGAAGTACTTCGAGGTCGGGCTGGCGAAGTCGACCGCGCCAAGCTTGCTGCCTTCTCCCCACCAGCCGCCGTGGTTCCACGGGCCCACCACCAGGTAGTTCTGGTTCCGGTCGTCGTGGGGCTCCAGCGCCTCGTAGATGCGGATCGGCCCGTAGAAGTCTTCCTGGTCCCACCAGCCCGCGACGTTGAGCGTCGGCACGCGCACGCTCGTGGCGTACGGCACGAGCGTCTGGCGCTGCCAGAACGCGTCGTAGTCGGGGTGGGCGACGAAGTCGTTCCACGACGGGATCTTGCCGAGGAGGTACTTCGCGTTCACGTTCGAGAGCGGGCCGAGCTCCAGATACCACTCGTACGTGTCGTAGCGGTCGAACGCGAAGTTCGTGCTCTCCTTGGAGGTCTCCATCATGGCCGCGTACTCGAACCCGTAGCTCAGGCGAAAGGCGCCGTTGTGGTGAAAGTCGTCGCCCAGCCACATGTCCGCCGGGGATGCCTGGGGCGACACCGCTTTGAGCGCCGGATGCGGATCGAGGGCCGCCATCGCCGTCAGCCAGCCGTCATAGGACACGCCGAACATGCCCACGCGGCCGTTGTTGTTGGGCACGTTCTTCAGCAACCACTCGATCGTGTCGTACGCGTCGGTGCTCTCGTCGATCGTCCTCTGATCGCGCCGGTTTCGCATGGGCCGTTGCATCACGAACGTCCCTTCGGAACCCCACCGGCCGCGGTCGTCCTGGAACACGAAGATGAAACCCTCGTCCACGAGCTCCTTCCAGGAAGGGCTCGCGAGCGTCCGGGCGGCCCCGGCGATGCTGTAGGGAGTCCGCCTGAAGAGGATTGGTAGCCGCCCCGACTGGTTTGTCGGAGCGTAGATGGCCGTGTGCAGCTTTGCCCCGTCACGCATCGGGATCATCACGTCGGTGACGGCGAATTGCTGCCCCGTGCCGGCCCGTTGGCGGCCCGGTGGCGCGGCGGCGAGCAGGGCCACGGCGGCGAGCAGGAACGACGCGCGACCGACGTTCGACATCCGTAAGCGCACAGACCACCTCCTCAGCGAACGCCACGAGGGCGGCCCGATCAGAGCAAGAACTGTCTCCAGCCGTCCCACGCCACGACCCGCGGAGTGCGAAGTTGATCCTGTGTGTCCGGCCGCGTCGATTCGACACCGTAGTGCTCGGTGACGAACCGCTTGAGCGCCCGTATCGAGATCGGCGCGTCGATCGACCCGCGCCGGCAGGGGTCCTCACATGGAGCGGCACAGACGCGTCCGCAGACCGACGCGAGCGGGTTGGGC
>Ga0315282_10006193_pt1 | contig 20108 bp, 19 predicted proteins | sample YL17G07_20_MG_FD_203693 | JGI IMG/M metagenome (GOLD analysis project Ga0315282, IMG submission 203693) | Sediment microbial communities from Yellowstone Lake, YNP, Wyoming, USA - YL17G07_20 | ecosystem: Environmental > Aquatic > Freshwater > Lake > Sediment | place: USA: Wyoming | collected... | reverse complement strand
CTACCAGCGACTCCAGAAACCCTGCGAACTGATCAACACTGCGTTGCCATAGCTTCTGATTCCATTGCATGCGCCCATTATAGCCGCTCAATCCAAACTATCAATACATAACATAGTAATACTAGTTCCGGGAGTTGCGGTAGAAGGCGCGCTTGCGAATCTCGGCGCTGACTACGTACAGCGCCACGATACCGAACATCATGCCGAGGAACGAGGCGGGCAGAGGCCCGAACCCGAACAGCCGCCCGGCGGGCGCGAACGGCAATGCCAGCGTAACCGCAACGACCGACAACGTGGCCCAGAGCAGAGAGGTTCCGGGCAGGCTGCGGAAGAAGGGCCGCCGCGTGCGGATTACGAGGACAATCAGCGCGGCGGAAACGACCGATTCGAGGAACCAGCCGGTCCGGAACTCGGTCCGGCCGGCGCGGAGCACGAGCAGCAGCGCACCGAACGTCAGAAAGTCGAACACCGAGCTCAGCAGGCCGAACGCAAACATGAACCGGCGGATGAACCTGATGTCCCAGCGTCTCGGCCGGGATGAGAGTTCGGGGTCGACGCGGTCGGTCGCTATGGTCATCTCGGGCAGGTCGGTCAGCAGGTTCATGAGCAGAATCTGGACCGGCAGCAGCGGCAGAAAAGGCAGGAACAGGGATGCGCCGGCCATGCTGAACATGTTGCCGAAGTTGGCGCTCGTGGCCATGAAGACGTACTTCAGCGTATTGGCAAAAGTGCGCCGGCCCTCCTCCACGCCGTGGACCAGCACGTTCAGGTCCTTTTTCAGAAGGACGATGTCGGCGGCGTCCTTGGCAACGTCAACCGCGCCCTCGACCGAAAGCCCGACGTCCGCGGCTCGCAGCGCGGTGGCGTCGTTGATGCCGTCGCCCATGAACCCGACGACGTGGCCTGCCTTCTTGAGCGCCAGCACGATGCGGTCTTTCTGACTGGGCTCGATCTCGGCGAACACGTCCACGTCGTCAACGACCACCGGCAGGGCATCGTCGGTGATGCTCACCATCTCCGGGCCGGAAAGAATCTCCGGGTTCTCCAGTCCTACCTGCCGGCCGACGCTCGCCGCAACGAGCCGGTTATCCCCGGTGACGAACTTCAGCCTGATGCCGAGTCCGCGCAAGGCGACCACGGTGTCGGCGATTCCCGGCTTCAGCGGGTCGGCCAGCACCAGGAAGCCCATGAATGTCATGTTCGCTTCGTATTCCTTGCCGATGGTCGTATCGGGAGTGACGTCGCGCACCGCCACGCCGATTACGCGCAGGCCCTGGCCGCTCAGCTCGGCGAACCGGTCTTCCACGCGCGCGCGCAGCTCCCCGAGGTCTGTGACCGAGCCGTCGGACTTTCGCGCCTTGGTGCACGCGGCCAGGACGCTGGGCAAAGCACCCTTGGCGATGAGCAGGTTCCGGTCCCCGGCCCGGACAAGGATGCTCAGCCGCTTGCGGCTGAAGTCGTAGGGAACCTCGTCGAGCTTGGCAAAGCCCGCAAGGTCGAGCTTCCGGTGCTCGCGGATTGCCGCATCGAGCGGGTTCGCGAAGCCGGTCTCGAAGACCGCATTGATGTAGGCGTGACGCAGAACCTCCTCGCTCTCGCGCCCTTCGGCGTCAATCGCCGCCTGCACCTGAACCTGCCCCAGCGTCACCGTGCCGGTCTTGTCCGAGCAGAGCACGCTCATGCTGCCGAAGTTCTCGATTGAGACCAGCCGCTTCACAATCACCTGCTCTCGGGCCATGCGCTGCGCGCCCTTGCTCAGGTTGATGCTGATGATTGCCGGCAGAAGCTGCGGGGTAAGCCCGACCGCCAGCGCCACGGCAAACAGGAACGAGTCCAGCACCGGTTTCTTGAGCAGCACGTTGAAGGCGAAGATGGCGATTACCAGTACGAACGTGACTTCCATGAGCAGATACCCGAACCGCCGGACTCCGCGTTCGAACTCGGTTTCGCGTGCTCGCGTTCGCAGCCGTTCCGACACCCTGCCGAACTCAGTACGTCGGCCGGTGTTGACCGCCACCGCAACGCCGGTCCCGCTGACAACGTGGGTGCCCATGTACAGCACGTTGGAACGCCGGGCCAGTTCGGTATCGAGAGGCAACACTGCCGCGGCCTTTTCCGCCGGGTAGCTCTCGCCGGTCAGCGCCGCCTCGCTGCAGAACAGGTCCTTTGATTCGAGCAGCCGGCAGTCAGCCGGAATCACGTCGCCCGCGTGGAGCACGACGACGTCCCCGGGTACGACATCCTCCACGGGAATCTCACGCTCCGCTCCATCGCGCCGGACCGCTGTCTTGATGCGCACGATGGCCAGCAAACGCTCGACCGCGCCGGAAGCGCCGTACTCCTGCCAGAAACCAAGCAGCCCGCTGGCGACGACTATCACGAGGATGATGACTGCGTTGGTGTGGTTGCCCAGGTAGAATGAAAGGATTACGGCGCCGAGCAGAATAAGGACGAGCGGGCTCTTGAACTGACCCAGGAGCAACGGCGGCCAGGTCACGCGCTTTCTCGGCTGCAACAGATTCGCGCCGTAGCGGCCGGCCCGCTCTTCGGCGTCGGGGCTCGTGAGGCCCTGCGGCCCGGTAGAAAGCCGGCTGAGCAACTCCTCGACCGGGGCGCTCCAGAACCCCTCGGCCGAGCCGGCCCGCTGCCCCCTGGCGGCTGGTTGACTCATCCCACCCGCCGCGCCGACGTCAACTGCCTATTGCTCGGCGCCGAGCTTCGCCTCCATCAGACTCACAACCGTGCGGAGCGTATCAGCGTCAAAGGCGAACCTGGCGCCGGCCGCGCTGAAAAGCTCGGGCAGCGACTTCATGCCGCCCAGCGCGAGCGCGTCCTTGTACGCGGTCACGGCCGCGGCCTGGTCCTTCAAGGCATTGGCCCAGACCTGGCACGCGCCGAGTTGCGCCAGACCGTACTCGACGTAGTAGAGCGGCGCCTGATGGATATGGAGCTTACGGTGCCACCCGGTTGCGAGCTCGTCCTCAAACCCGGACCAGTCCACGCCGGGCATGAACCGGTCGGAGAGTTCAGTCCACTTGCGGTCGCAGTTCACCGGCTCCATCGCATCGGCCGGATTCTCATACACCCAGTGCTGGAATGCATCCACCAGCGCCATGTAGGGCCAGAACAGGATGTCGCGCTCGAGATTGTCCGCGTAGGCCCGGGCCGCCTCGTCCTTGGAGTAGAACCCGCCTGAATCCCGGCCGAAGTAGGGCGAAGCCAGCAGTTCCATGCCCATGGACGCGACTTCGGCGAACTCGAGCCCGACCTGCCGCTGCTGATAGTACGGCAGCCGACTCGCGGCGAAACTGTGGCAGGCGTGGCCCGCCTCGTGGACCAGCGTCATCACGTCGCCGTGCAGGCCCACGGCATTCATGAAGATGAACGGCCGTTGCGCCGCTTCGAATGACGTGCAATATCCGCCCGGTGCCTTGTTCTTGCGGTTGTCGAGGTCGAGCAGCTTCTCGTCCATCATCGTCCTGAAGTAGCCGCCCAGCCCGGCGTCCACGCGGGTGAGCATCGCATGCACGCCGGACTTGAACCGCTCGATGGTCTTGAACGGTGCCAGCGCCGCACGGCCCAGCGGGTCAACGTCAAGGTCCCATGGCCTGAGCGTCTTAAGCCCCAACTGCCTGCGTCTCCGCTCGTAGACACGGGTCGCCGCCGGGACTACCGCGGCCTCTATCGCCTGCTGGAACTGCTTGCTGTTCTCGGGCGTGTAGTCAAAGCGCAGCAACTCCTGCCAGCGGTACGAACGGTAGTCGCCAAACCCGGCATTCCCGGCGAGTTGCAGGCGCAGCTTCAGGTATCGCTGCCACAGGTCGTTAATGGCCTTGCGGTCGGCTAGTTGCCGCCGTGACGCCAGGCGCCACGCGGCTTCGCGCCGCTCCCGGTTAGTCTCGAAGCAGACCGGCCGGAGCTGAGTAACCGTGAGTTCCTTGCCTTCCCACTGTACCGTCTGGTTGCCGACAATCTTGGAGTACTCGGTGTTGAGCTTCTGCTGCTCGACCGACAAGGGCAGGTTCGCGTCGCGGTAGATTGCGGCCTCGGCCTGCATCTTGCGTAAGGGCAGCTCAAAACCGGCGGGTTTCAGCCCGCTCCCGAGCAGTCGGGCTTTGAGCCGCTGCTCCGCCTCCTGCATCCGGGGATAGACGTTCTCGATGTAACGGTTGAACCGCGCCTCGGCGTCCTTGTCCGCAGTGTTCGCGTCTTTGGCCACGGCGAGGCGTGAGCCGACTTCGTCGACGCGGTCATGCAGCCTGGTCCAGTCGGCAAGGTACCGTTCAACCGTCGCCCCGGTCAGTCCGCGCCGGGTCAGTTCGTCGTAGTAAACGGCATATTCGGACCACGTCCACTCCATCATGTCCGCAGTCCTCTCAGGCAGGGCTTTCATCGCATTCGGCACTGATTACTCCTCTCAGAAATGACCGGCAATCATGCCCGCTTCAGCACAATTGTCAAGGCGGCCGTGCAGCTACGGAATGTGAAGTATGGCCGCGAACGCGCCGGCCGCAGCCAGGGCGCGCTCGGCAATAGCCCGGCGCCTGTCTCTGCCGCGCAGGCTTTCGACCGGCGGCAGCAGGCCGAGGTTCGCGTTCATCGGCTGAAAATCATCGCTCGGGCTCGTAACGTATGCGAGCAGCCCGCCGACCATGGTCTCCTCCGGGAAGCCGACCGGCTGCCTGCCCTGCGACAGCCGGGCGGCATTCATGCCCGCAACCAGCCCGGACGCAATCGACTCAACGTAGCCTTCGACCCCGGTCAACTGCCCGGCAACGAACAGGTCCGTTCGAACGCGAGCCTGCAACGTCGGCAGAAGCACCCGGGGGCCGTCGAGAAACGTGTTGCGGTGGATGCTGCCGAAACGCAGGAACTTCGCGCGCTCAAGACCGGGGATGAACCGGAACACGCGTTCCTGCTCGGACTGCCGCAGCCGCGTCTGGAAGCCGACGAGGTTGTACATCGTGCCCGCGGAGTTCTCGCGCCTGAGCTGCACCACGGCAAAGGGACGCCTGCCCGTCTCGGGGGCAACGAGACCCACCGGCTTCAGCGGCCCGAATGCCAGCACCATCCTGCCGCGCCGCGCCAGCTCCTCCACCGGCAGACAGCCCTCAAAGAACCCAGGCGCGGGACATAACCCGATTCCACCCCGGGAATCGGGATCGTGCCCCAAGCCCTCCAGAGCAGGTTTCTCGAACTCGTGCAAAGGATGCAGCTCGGCTCCGGCCAGCGCGTCCACGAGCCGGTCGTACTCATCCTCGGTCAGCGGGCAGTTCAGGTAGTCGGAGCCGACCCCATAGCGCGAGCCCTCGAAGATGAGGGCCATGTCCAGTGATTCAGCGGCAAGGATGGGCGCTATCGCGTCGTAGAAGAACAACCGCTCGCAGCCCAGCATCGCCACAAGCTCATCCGCCATCGCCGGCGACGTCAGCGGACCGGTGGCGATGATTGCCGGGCCCGCCTCCGGCAGCGAAGTCACGTGCTCCCTTGTCACCTCGACTCCGGCCCGTGCCAGCGCCGCCCGCACTTCGGCCGAGAACCGCCGCCGGTCGACGACCAGCGCCTTGCCGCCCGGCACCCGCGTCCGCTCCGCGCATTCGAGCAGTGCCGAGCCGTAGATTCTCAGCTCGGCCTTCAGCAGCCCGTGGGCGTTCGCGGGTTCATCCGACTTGAGCGAATTGGAGCAGACGAGTTCGGCGACGTCGCCGGTCTGGTGTGCTTCGGTCATCCGGCCCGGCCGCATCTCGAAGAGCCGGACCGGCACGCCGCGCCGCGCGCACTGCAGCGCAGCTTCGCACCCGGCCAGGCCTGCGCCGATGATGCTGACGTGTGCCATGCTCAAGGATAAACGAAACGGGGCAGGATTTCCACCTGCCCCGCGGGATTGAGTGAGTGTCTAGTACAGGCCGTTGACCTGGCGCCCGGCCGGATACTCGACCGTGAACTCGAGGTTGACGACGAACTTCGCCTTGGTCTCCAGGGTCGGCTTCCATGTATAGGTCCCCTGGGTCTGGTCCTGCTCGAGGAACTTGGGCTCGACCTTCGTGACCGTGACCTTGACCTCGCCCTGCTGCGAAACCGGCGCCTGCTCCGCGACCCTGATTGTGACCGGCTTCGGGTAGTAGTTCTCGACCGTGGTCTTGTACGCGAAGCTCGCCTTCTCGGTCTTCGAGAACAGCCCGCTCTTGGACTTGTAGCTCTTCACCAGTTCGCGCTTCACTTTCACGCGCTCGTCGACGCCGAAGCTGAGCCGGGTGGATTCCTGCGGTGCGATTGTAGGCAGGGAAGTCGAGCCGGTGTACTCGTCGCCAACATACGTGTTGCCGCTGCCCGCGAGCATGACGAAGTCGGTCGAGTTCGCCAGCTTGCCGGTAAGGAAAGCCTGCTCGCGCTGTCTCGGCAGCGTGTAGTATTCGAACTCGGCGGGCAGGTCAACCTGATGCAGCGAGAGCTTCTTGGCCTGCTCTCCGCTCTTCAAGCTGACCCGGCCCGGTATCACATACTGCACTGAGATGCCGGTCTCGACCGGCTCGGCTTCAGCCGCCTTCTCTTCCATGGCCCCCTCTCGCCGCCGAAGTATGTCCACCATCGCCGCGCCGGGCGCGGGCATCGCTGGCCGTTTCTGCCTGCCATACTCTTCCAGCAACGACAGATACCACGGATGCGGCTCCGGGGCGCCTCCCCCCAGAACCGGCCGCATCGTCGAAAGCACGACCTTCGCGCCCTCCCAGTCCTCGCCCGTGCGCTGGGCCAGCTTGGCGAAGTACGCAACTCCAACCTTGCCCGCGTCCGGCCGGGCCCTCAGTTCGTAGTATGGCGTCCATTGCGCTGCACTGGGAACCACATAGGACAACCGCACGTTGTAGGTCCCCGGCTCTCCGTCGTAGTCGAACCGGATTTCCTTGCGGTTCTCGACCGCGGCTTTCGCATCGTTGTACTCCTGCCGCGCCGCGTCCAACTGCTTCTGCATCGCCTCCTTTTCGCGGCCGAGCTTGAGCGCCCTGGCCTTGACCTTCATCAACTCGTCACCGACAAAGGAGAGCGCCCCGCGCCACGACTCGGTCACAACCTTACCCTGCTGCAATTCCTTGGCGATTATCTCGGGCGCGCCCAGCTTGATGGAGTTGAGGAAATCCTCCTTGGCCTTGAGAACCGCGGCCTCGTCGTCCAGGCTTTTAAGCTGGTCTTCGAGCTCCTTCACCCGGTCCGCGAGCCGCTTCACGTCGGCAGTCGGTTCAGCCAAATAGCCGCGCCTCACCTGCACCTCGCCGACCCGGATACCGGGCGCGTTTATCCGCACCGTATTATCATCCAGCGCGCCGGGCAGGCCCGGAAAGACCATCTCGCCCGAACCGGATACCGTCACGCTGGCAATCCTCACCACGAGCACTTGATACGGGTAGACGACGACAGAATCGACCCGCGATGACACAGACATCGCCTGAATCGCGAGCAACAATGGAATCATTGGTCCTCCTGACGTATTCCTTCGGACTCGTGTACGGAAATATACCGTGCCGCAGCGGGCTTCATTCCGGTCGGCTCTGCTCGATTGTCCCGCCGCCCAGCACGGCGTCGTCCTGCCAGAACACAACCGCCTGCCCTGGCGTCGGGGCCCACTGCGGCTCGTCGAAAACGACCCGCGCCCTGCCTTCCCCGAGCGGCTCGACTGCGGCCGCGCCGCCGCGGCTTTGATAGCGCACTCTCGCCCATGTTCTCACGGGCAGCTCGGGCGGCCGGCCGGAAATCCAGTTCACGTCTCCGGCCTCGATGACGCGACCCCGGGCTTCGTTCTTCTCCCCCAGCACGACCGAGTTCGTTGAGACGTCAATCCGGACAACGTATCTCCGTTCGCCGAATGCAAGCCCCAGCCCCTTGCGCTGGCCCACAGTGAAGCCGGCGATTCCCTCGTGCACGCCGACCACGTTCCCGCTCGTGTCCAGTACCGACCCGGCCCTGAGCAACTCCGGACGGCGGCGCCGCAGGAATCCGGCGTAGTCGTCATCCGGCACGAAACATATCTCCTGGCTTTCCGGCTTCTCTGCCACGGGCAACCCGAGCCTGCGGGCCATACCGCGCACCTGGTCCTTGGTATACTCCCCGACCGGCATCAGCACGCGCGCCATCTGTTCCTGCGTGATTGAGTAGAGGAAGTACGACTGGTCCTTGCGTGCGTCTGCGCCTTTGCGCAGCCGCCACGCGCCATTATGGCCCCGGACAATCCGCGCGTGATGCCCGGTGGCAATCACGTCGGCGCCGAGCTCTGCCGCGCGTCCCAGCAGGGCCGTGAACTTGACCCGTTCGTTGCAGCGGATGCACGGATTGGGCGTCCGGCCCCGGGCGTATTCGGAACAGAAATCCTCGACCACCTCGGCCTCAAACTCCTCGCGGAAATCCCATGCGTAGTGCGGAATTCCAAGCGTGGCGGCCACGCGGGCCGCATCGCGTGTCGCCCGGCTGCCGCAGCAACCCCTGCCGCCCTGCGGCTCCCGCTCTTCCTCGCATAGACGCATCGTCACGCCGACGACATCCAGCCCGCGTTCTTTCAGCAGGGCGGCGGCGACCGACGAATCGACGCCTCCGCTCATCGCCACAACCACGCGCATGCCTGAGGATACTCCGCAGCCCTCGCCGGTCAACGGACGCAGGCCGAGCGGTCCGAGGGAATCAGACGCCCTCTGCGTCGCCCTCGGCGTGAAGCTCGTGACGGATGGCCAGCCACAGCTCCCGCCTGACTTGTGTGGGCATTTCGCAGGTGGGTTCGGTCTGGCAGTAGGCCACCAGCCGCCGCAGCGTATTGATCAGTTGCGCGCAATGGATGCAGGTCTGCGCGTGCAGGATGACCTCCCGCCTCAGCTCATCAGTCAGCCCGCCTTCGAGGTACTCGGACAGCACCCCGAGCAGCTCGTCGCATTCCTGGAATTGACTATCTGACGCATCGTCCGAGTGCATAATCGCTCCGTTACAGATATTTGCTCAACCCCTTGCGCAGGACCAGCCTGCCGCGGTGCAGGCGTGACTTCACCGCCGCCACGGAAATGCTCAGCACCCTGCTCACTTCGTCGTTGCTCAGGCCCTCCAGGTCGCGCAGCACGACCACCGAACGGTAATCGGGTGGCAGTTTGTCCACCGCCTCCTGCAACGCGCGCCTGATCTCGCGCTGCTGCATCATCCGCTCGGGATTGTACTTGTAGTCCGGTATTTCGAGCGGCAGGTCGCCGGCCTCGTTCACGGGCTCGTCGATCGAGACGATGTCGACCTTCTCCCGCTTGCGCAACTTGCTTAGACTCACGTTCGTGGCAATCCGGTACAACCAGGTGAAGAAACTCGACTTGAACTGGAACTTGCCGATGAAACGGTAGGCTCGCAGAAACGAATCCTGCAGAGCCTCGCTGGCATCCTGCTCATTGCCGAGCAGGCGGTAGGTGATGTTGTAGACCTTGCGCTCGTACCGGCGCACAAGTTCCTCGAACGCCTCCGTGTTGCCGCTCTGAACCCGACGCACGAGTTCGTCGTCCGGGACCGGCAGCGGCAGCGGCGCTACCTGGAGTTGTTTGCCTTCGGCCACGGTTTCTAACATAGCCGCAGGCCGGGTTTTGTCAACCCGTCCCGCGTGGTCTTGATTACCGGCGCCTAGGGCAGAGGCGGGACAATCCGCTGTCCGCGCATCATGCCCGGCGAGTTATCGAACACCTGCACCACGTGATAGATGACGCCGATGGACTTGCGGGGCGCCATCCCGTGGAAGTAGTCGTGGATGAGGTTGATGTACTCGACCACGTTCTTCTCGTACTCAGACAGTCCCGGGTCGTCGGGGTGAATCATCTGGGCCACGCAGCGGAGCTCATACGACTTGGGCAGGTCCAGGAATACTATCGAGACGCCCGGGTCGGCCATCTGGTTCAGGAAGGTGTGCGTCTCAAATCCCGGCGTCGAGTAGAGCTCGAGCGAAGCCTGCTTGGTCAGATCCAGGTTCTCGTTGCCGTGCCGGTACAGGCTCTCCAGCAGAGCGAGCTTCTGGTCCAGTGAATCGTTCCAGGTCTTCCTGAGCAGGGCGATCATCTCCGGCAGCTTTTCCGGTTTGGGCAGCCAGCCCATCCCTTTCACGGCGTTGTTGATGCTGAACTCCGAGTCCTTGCGCTTCATGCCGTGGCTCGCGACCATCCCGTCATGAGGCCCGGACAGGGCCGGCATCTCGCCCTTCTCCATCTTCTCCATCATCGTGCTGAGCTGCTCGAGCCGCGCGTCGAAGTTCCACTTGCGGAAACCCTCGGGCAGAGTCACGACTTTCAGGTCCTGCCACTGCCCTTCTATCTTGGCTCTGATGACGCCGTCCGCGAGCTTCGAGACGTCGATGTTGTCCTGATGGAACCAGCCGGCCCACCTGCCCCGCTTCCCCGAGGGGTCGGTCGTGTCCGCCGTGAACTTCACGTCCTTCCAGAACGACATCGCACCGTGCTCAAGATTCGTCTGCGGCGGCAGGGGCTGTGCCTGAACCGCATCCCTGCTACCCATCACAGCAGCCGCCGCCAGGATTACTGCCAGCCACTTCCTCACTCTTCGCTCCTTTGCATTCATCCTTGCCTAACCGACGGACAATGACCGGCAGGGACTTTCCCGACCGGCTCACCGACATGTCTACGGCTTTAACAATCGCTGCGCCCAGCAGGAGACCGACACCGGCCAGTATCCCGGCCCAGAGGTCGCTCAAAAGCAACCCTCCGACAAGGACGCCGCAGAGCATCATCAGAGCCGGGATGCCGAAGACGAGGAGATTCGACTTGACGCCCGAACCCTCGCGCACCTCCAGCGCAACGAAATCGCCCGAGCGGGCCCCGGCCTTGTTCACGGCCAGCACCTTTCTGACCTTGTTGCCGGTCCAGTTACAGATGCCGTGGGCGCTGCAGTGCTCGCACTCGCCTCTGGCCTCGACCTCGACTTCGGCACGGCCCGCGCTGAGCTTTACGACTCTGCCGGTTTCCTGCATGTCAGACGGTCAGTCTAGCCGCGCCCGCGCCGCGGTCAACACTACGCCGCCTTCGGCGCTTCGGCCGGATAGCGGTTGAAGAACGCCGCCTGCTCGAGCGGCAGCCGCATCGGCCGCTGCTTCTCGGCTTCCACCTGTTTCTCGGACAGCACCGGGCTGATGAAGTCGGCATGATTGCCGACATTGACCAGCGCGATGACGTTCATGCTCTCCGGGATGCCCAGCACCTCGCGCACCTTCTTCGGGCTGTACCCGGCAATCGGGTGGGCGACCAGCCCGAGCTCGGTCGCGCGCAGGACGAGAAAAGCGGTCTGCAGCCCGGCATCGAACAGGTAGTACTCGCGGTCGTGGATGACGCAGTCCGCCTCGCGCTCGGCAAAGACCGCGACCACCATCGAGTCGGCATGGCACCACTCGTTTCCCTTGCTGAACGCGGCCTTCATCTTCTCCAGCATCTCCTTATCCCAGACAAAGACGAACCGCGCCGGCTGATTGTTGTTGCAGGTCGGCGCAAGCTGGGCGCAGCGCGCCAGGTCCCGCACCAGCCCCTCGGTTATCGCAACCGGCGCCAGCGACCGGTATGCGCGGCGAGTGTTGATGGCATCAATCACGTTCACGCTGACTCCTTTCCGCAGTCACCCTGCCCTCGGGCTTCCGCGTTCTCTCTAGACCGCGACCGTCTTCGCCCTCACGCCCTTGACTTTGCCGAGGTCGGCCTTGAGCGCCGCGATTTCCTTCTTTGTGCCGCGCAGGTTCAGAATGATGAGCCCGTCGTCCGCGCACGTGCCTCCGGTCTCGTGCAGCCCGACCCGCAGCCGGATGATACAGCCGTGTTTCGTCAAGACCCGCTGCACCCTGACCGCCTCCGCGGTCCGCTTGCTCACAATCACGGCCATGATTGCTCTGCGCTCCATGATAGACTCCTTACTGTTTGACTCCGATGCCGTCGCTTGCGACGGCCGAAACAACGGTCACGCCCGGGCCGCGAAGCTGACGCTATCGAGCAGCACGGCCGGGAATCGACCCATCCAGGTCGCGTGGAGCTTGTCCTCGACCGCGATGACCCGGTTCAGGGCATCGTACACGTTGCCGGCAGCCATCGCGTCTTTCACTCGGCCGACAATCTCGCCGCTCTTGACATAGAGCCCGGGGGAAATCCCCACCGAGAAGTCGCCGTTCAGGATGTTGCCCGAGTGCGCGCCCATCACCCCGCACACGATAATGCCCTCGTCCATCATTCTGACCATGTCCGCAAAGGAGCTTGTTCCCGGTTTCATCCTGAGGTGGTCCAGCCCAGGCACCGCCCTCGCACCTACCCCCGGCCGAAACCCGTGGCCGTTCGGCTCAAGCCCGAGCTTCCAGGCGTAGAACCGGTCGGTGTAGAAGCTCTTCAGCACTCCGTTCTCCACCACGGGCAGGTTCCGGCAGGGCGTAGCTTCGTCGTCGAACGAACGCGCGCCCGCTACCGAGTCGTCGAGCGGCTCGTCGGTAATCGTCACCTTGTCGCTGAACACCTTGACCCCGAGCTTGTCTCGCAAGGGCGAAACCTTCTCGTAAACGCTCTTGCCGTTGGTCCCCGCGGTCAGGCGCGAGACCAGGGCGATGAACGTCTCAGGCACGAACAGCATCTTCATGGGCCCGCTCCCGGGTTTGACCTCGGTCCCCGAGCGGTTGTACAGGTCGGCGACAAAGTCAAGTCCCTCGTCCGCGAAGGGCACGAACGCCTTGCCGTCGGTCAATCGCGCGACTCCTGCATAAGTGCCGGGGTAGACGACCGAAGCAGAACCGGCGTAGAACGAAAACGTCGCGGACAGGTCGGTCCCGCGGCTGTTCAGCACCCGGATGGTCGTGACGTCGCGCATCGCGTTGGCGTTCACCTGGGCCCCTGTTCTAGCCGCGAGAATCCCGCACACGCGCTCGCATTCCTCAACCATGACCCGGCTCGAGACCCGCTCAATCCCCGGGTCAAACGTGTCGAGCCGGGGCAACTTGCCGACCTCCGGCAGGTCGAAACCAGCGTCAGGTCCGGCCCGAAGCGAAGCCAGCACGTCCTGCACCAGCCCTTCCGCGTCCACGAGGTTGCGAGTATACGAGTACCCGAGCTTGCCGTCCTTCAGCAACAGCAGGTTCACGCCGGACTCAAACCCGCTATCGATGTCCTTGAGCCGGCTGTCCGCGAACGTCACGCCGTCCGAGACACTATCCTTGGAGTAGATTGCTGCCTGGTCTGCCACCTTGGACGCCAACTCCAGGAGCCGCAGCAGGCTCGTGTCATTGCCGTTCATTACCTGCCTCCAATCACCACGTCTTCGACCAGAATGTGGGGCGCACCGTAGCACGAACGGATGTTTATCTGTCCCTTGCCGCATCCGCCCGCCTCCTGCAGCTCCAGGTCGTTACCCACGGCCCGGATACTCCGCAGCGTATTGTAAAGGTTCCCCGAAACATTCACGTCGCGCACCATGCCGGCCAGTCTGCCGTCTTTCACCCGGTAGGCATACTGCGCGCCGAACGTGAAGTTCTCTCCCATGGTCTGGCCGCCCATCGCGTCCGCCACGTACAGCCCGCTGCCGAGCCGGGCGAGGAGCGAGTCCCGGCTTTCCATGGCAGGCTCGATGAAGATGCAGCCCATCCGGATGATCGGCGCGTACCGGTAGTCCTCAGCCACGCAATGCCCGGTCAGCGGCTCGCCGAACGCGGCCGCGGTCCTTCGCGAATGAAGCCGGCCCGAGAGCACGCCGTTCTTCATCAGTTGCACCGGCCTTACCCGGACGCCCTCGTCATCGTACCCATAGAATCCGAGCTGGCCCGGCCGGGTCGGGTCGTCCACGATACTCACCAGGTCGCTGCCCAGCTTCGCGCCCAGGTTCATCCGCTGGCGCATGCTCGGGTTGTCCTCGATGATGTCCGCCTCGGAAAAATGGCCGAAGGCCTCGTGCGTGAACACCCCGGCCAGCCACGGATTCAGCACGACCGGGTAAGTGCCCGCGGTCACAGGCTCGGCCTTCAGAAGGTCCACGGCGGTCTTTGTCCGCGCCTCCCAGTCGGCCTCTCGGTTCCTGACCTTGGCAAAACCCTGGCTCCCGCCGGTTGTCTGGGCAACGGTCTGCGTCAGCGCGCCATCCTGGCTCGTGATGCTGCCCGCAATCTTGGTCGTCACCAGGTCTTCGGACACCGCGGCGCCCTCGGTGCTCGCAAAGTGCTTCTGCCTTGTAGTCTCGCTGTAGGCTATCTGCGTGGTCGCTATCTTCGGGGTCTGCATGGCGATGTCGTTGTACCTGCGGGCCAGGGACAGCTTCTCGTCCAGGCTGACCGAACGCGGGTCCTCGCCCAGGGGCGGCCGGAAACGTGCTGCCTCCGGGACAGCCCGGGCGAAGCTCACCGGCGACTTCGTCCGCTGCGCCACGAGGCTTGCGTTCTCACTGGCGGCCTTTGCCGCCCTCGCCGCATCCTCAGGTCGGGTGAAAGACACGGTCGCCAGTCCGCCCCTCTTCAGCACCCGCAGCACGTACCCGTCTGACCGGTTGGAAGTCACGCCGGTCAACTCGCGGCCGCTGAACACGACCCTCGTCTCGAACATCAGCTCGTAGCGGACGTCGGCATAGTCCGCATCAACGCGTGACAGAATGGATTTCAACTCATCGAACATCAACGCTCCTTTCGAGAGGAATTGAAAGGTAAGACTAAGTTCGTCCACTCAGAAGTCAAGGCGCGGCCGCGGAGTCGGTAGTCGGAGAGCATTGACACAAACAGCCCGAGTGCTACCATCTGCGCGATGGAAACCGCGCCTTGCCGGGCCCTGACGCCGACGGGAATGTGGTGAGTCTCCCGGATTCCCCCGGATGAGCGGTCCTGTCGTCCTTGCCTGCGGCCTTACCAAACGCTATCGCGGCGGCGTACTCGCCTTGGACCGGGCCGACCTGCGAATCGAGCAGGGCGAAGTCTACGGCTTCCTCGGCCTGAACGGGGCCGGCAAGACCACCGCGATTCGGATGCTGCTCGGCATGATAGCGCCCACTGCCGGGCATGCCGAGCTGTTCGGCCGGCGTGTCCATGCCGAGGCGACCGAGTTGTGGACCCGGGTCGGCCATCTCGTGGAGACGGCCACAGCGTACCCCGGCCTGACCGTGCGCGAGAACCTCGAAGTCGCCCGGTGGCTTTATCAAGTACCCGACTGCCGCTCGGTTGACCGGGCAATTGACCGGCTCGGCCTCACGGAGTACGCCGGCCGCCCGGCGCGGACCCTGTCGCTCGGCAATCTCCAGCGGCTCGCGCTGGCCCGAGCGACTCTTCACGACCCCGAGCTCCTGGTCCTCGACGAACCGGCGAACGGCCTGGACCCGGCCGGAGTCATCGAAATACGCGAACTGCTCCGCTCGCTCTCGCGCCAGCGCGGCGTGACCGTCCTGATGTCGAGCCACATCCTTGCCGAGGTGGACCGGCTGGCGACGCGCATCGGCATCGTCCACCGCGGCCGGATGATAGAAGAACAGTCAGCGGACGAACTCGAACGGCGGCGCGACCGCCGCCTCCGGGTCGGTGCCAGGGACCTGGCTGCCGCGGCTGCCGCGCTCAGGAACGGCGGCTTCGACCCGCAGCCGGCGCAGGACGCCGGCCAGAAAACGCTTGAACTCCGCGAGCAACGTGCCCTTGACGCGCCCGACTCCGTATCCCGGCTCCTCGCCGCGGCCGGGACGCCGCCGACCTATCTTGCCGTAGTGCAGGAAGACCTCGAACAACACTTCATGCGACTCACGGCCGATGCCGAACGGGGAAGCGCGTGAGCCGGCTGGCTGCCGCCTTCCGTGTCGAGGCCCTGAAGGCCCGCCGGTCGCTCGTCCCCTGGCTGTGCTGCGCGGTGGCGTCACTGCCGCCGGTCCTGCTCGGGACGATGATGGCCATCAAGAAAGACCCGCTCCACGCGCGGCAACTCGGCCTGCTCACCGAAAAGACCCGCATGCTGGCCGGGTCCGCGGACTGGCCGACGTTCCTCGGATTCCTCGGGCAGATGCTGGGCGGCGTCGGCCTCGGGGCGTTCGCCATCGTGTTCGCCTGGGTGTTCGGCCGCGAGTTCTCCGACCGCACCTGCCGCATCATGCTCGCGACACCGGCCCGGCGCTGGACGATTGTCCTGGCCAAACTGGCCGTGGCCGCGATGTGGTGCGTGATACTCGCCGGCTGGATGGTCGCCGTCGGATTCGTCGCCGGGGCCGTTGTCGGGATGCCGGCGCTGACCTGGCAGCTCGCCGGCCAGTCGGTCGCCATCGCGGGCAGGGTCGTGCTGCTCTCGCTGGCCCTCCAGCCGGTAACCGCGCTGGCCGCCTCAGCCGGACGCGGATACCTGCTGCCGATTGGCTGGGCCTTTATCACCATGATGCTGTCCCAGTTCATCGGCTCCACCGGCTGGGCGGCCTGGTTCCCCTGGGCCGTCGCCGTGGCCAGCGGGAGCCCGGGCGTGCACGTCAGCGGCGCGAGCATCCTCGTGGTGGCCTTGACCGGTCTCGCCGGCATCGCCGCCACGCTCCTGTGGTGGGAACGTTCAGACCAGACCGTGTGACCTGTGAACCCCGGCGTCCGCGGGGCAGGTCACGAACCGCCCGGCGCTTGACCCGGGATGTGCTCTAGTGCACAATCACTTATCTTCCAGGACGCGAAGCCGCCGCGAATAAGGCCTGTGTGTATCGGCGTCCGCTGCATAGTCGTCTTGCTCGTGTGCGCCGGAGTCACGCTCTCCGGGACCTGGCACGTCGGCCCGGGCCGGACTTACACACAGCCAAGCCAGGTATCGACGCTCGTCGCCGGCGGTGACACCGTGCTCATCGACCCGGCAACCTATGCCGACGTCTGCGCGTGGCGGGCAAATGACCTCCTGCTGAAAGGCAGTGGCGGCCTGGTCCTGCTCGACGCGGAAGGCCTGAACCTCTGCGAAGGCAAGGCCATCTGGGTTCTGAAGGGACGGAACACGACCGTGGACTCGGTCGAGTTCGCCAACGCCTCCTGTCCGGACGAGAATGGTGCCGGCATCCGCCAGGAAGGCCCCGGGCTGCTCGTCCGCCGCTGCTCGTTCCACGACAACGAAGACGGCATCCTCGCCGGCGCGGACTCGACCAGCGACGTCACGGTCGAGTACTCCGAGTTCTCGCGCAACGGCTTCGGCAACGGCTACACTCACAACCTGTACATCGGCGCGGTCCGGACCTTCACTCCTCGCTACTCCTGGTCGCATCTCGCGCGCGTCGGCCACCAGGTCAAGTCGCGCGCCCGGAGCAATTACGTCCTTTACAACCGCATCATGGACGAGGACTCAGGCGACGCGTCGCGTGAGCTCGACCTGCCGAACGCCGGTCTGAGCGTGGTCGTCGGCAACCTCTTTCAGAAGGGCACGCTCGCCGAGAACAGCAACACGGTCGGCTGCGGCCTCGAGGGCATCTCGCCCGGCTACGGCACGACCATCTACTTCGGCAGCAACACCCTGGTGAACGCCCGTGACCCGATGGGTCCGTTTCTCACCCTGCAGCCGGGCACTCATGCCGTGGTCTGGAACAACGTTTTCTACGGCGCAAACGAGATTGTGCGCAACGGCAGCCACGAAGGCAGCAACAACTGGGTCCCGGTCAACCACCACGGAGACGACAGCCTGAGAAACAGCACGGTCGGCACCGACCCGGGTTTGCTCGACCCCGGTGCCTACGACTACCACCTCGCTTCCGGGTCCGCCTGCATCAACGCCGGAGCCACGCCCGACAGCCTGTTGCGGCCGCTGTACCAGTACGTTCACCCCTGCGGGTCCGAGCCGCGACCAGAACTCGCGCCTCTGGACATCGGCGCCTACGAATACGAACCCGTGGGCCTGTCGGAACGGCGAGACCCTTGCCATCGCGGCTCTCAGATTCGTCCGCAACCCAATCCATTCACCGACTTCACCGAGATTCCCGGCCGCAACACCGCGCGGTACGTCATCAGCGATGCGGCGGGCAGAATCGTCGGCGCCACGGCCGGCGGCCGCATCGGGCGCGACCTCAAACCCGGAGTCTATCTCCTGCTCTCGCGCGACCAGCCCGGCCTCCGGTTCCGCGTTGCCAAGCTGGGACAGGCGGCCCGGCCGCGTGTCCGGCGCAGTGCAAGCGACACCCCTTGAGAACGGGGCATACGGGAGCGCAAAGGACTGCCACGGCCGCGCCTGTTCCCTATTGGGAGCGCTGCGCGGCGACAGGACGCTAAACCGCTCCTTCGGCAAGCTCAGGACAACCTCACAATGGTAAACGCATGCGGCCGGCCTTTCCGGGGTCTGCGGCCGACTGCAAGAAAGGACAAGTATGCGGCTAATATGCTCGGCGATTCTGGCTCTCGCCCTGTCCGCGGTCGCTTCGGCCGCGGACAAGAGCAACGGCGGGTTAGCGGTCTCCGTCGGTATTGGGGACCAGTACGGCGGCGACGCAGGGTGCGGGTTCGAGTACCAGTTGCGGCTTGCACCGCGGTTCCGTCTGACCCCGTTTGCCGCGGCCGGCGTAGTCGGCGGGACTTCCAACGATTCCCTGGCCGTGGGCTACTGCGGCGGGGTCAACGTCGAGTACGGTCGGTGGCATCGTGTCCTTGCCGGGGTGAGTTTCGGCAGTCACTATCGTGATTCGGACAGCCTGCCGCCAGCCAAGGCCCGGACCATGATTGGACCGGCGCTTTGCCTCGGCTACAAAGGGACGGCGAGCTTCGGGCTCGTCTGGCAGGTCTATGGCGGCATCGCGCACATCGTCAACCCGGTCAACAACCCCAACCGGCTGAACACGGACATGGCTCCCGCCTTCGGTCTGGGTCTCGGTTACAAATTCTGACGGCTTGCGCAATTGGCGATTGAACGGTTTTCTCATCATTGCCGAGGGGGGTATGCCGCCAGTATCACATCCTCCGGGGAATCCCGTCAACCACTACCCGTAGTGGAGGGGGTACAGTACCCCGGGTGGTCCCCTATACCATATATAGTACCATGCCCGGGATTCGGTGTCGCGCGGTCCGAGAGACAAAGCCACGGACTTTCCCGATGGTTAATTGTCGGAGAATCCCCTAATCCTTATCCGGAAGCCTCCCCTGGACATGATGCTGGCTGCCTCCCTTGCGCCGAAATGTCGGCCGTGAACCAGACCATGTTGCCAATGATAAGCACGAAAGGCAGCGGTACTTGCAGGGTCCAAGCCGGCTGCGTTAGCTCGGCGGAAGGCGTTCAACGTTCATCGTTGACCGGGGTCACTCGCCGCGGTCCGTGTTGCACGAAGAACGTGCCCGCCGAATCCACGATGTACGAAACCCGACCATCCGGTCATGCCGCGTCCAAAAACGGCCTAGCGGTCCGCCAGTTCCCGCTCAAACTGCTCGGGGGTCAGCTCAATGTCCTTGAGGATTTCGCGCAGCAGCGGCCGGGCGATGTCGCGGCCGGAGTGATGAGGGACGGTCGTCGTCCTGCCGTCGGGATGGCGGTAGAACACATGGCTGCCGCGCTGGCGGACCCGGACGAATCCCAATCTGGACAGGAGGCTGTCCAGTGTCTGGAACCTGACTACGGGTATTCGCGTCAAACCGCGACCTCGACCTGCTGCAGACCCACAAACCTCGGCAGGTCCTCGACGCTGCCGCCCTGCTCCTCGATGCACAGCGCGATGACTTCCTTCAGGTTCTTCTGCAGCTCATCTAGCGTTGCGGCCTGTGTGTGTGCGCCCTTCATGCCCGGAACGATACCGACGTACAGCTTCGTTTCCGGGTCCCACTCAACGTAAGCGGTAAACGTATTCATATCTGATTCTCCTCACAACAGAATACCCGAGTTTCTCCTCGTCCGCAAGCCGGAAGCTGTCGGCCGTCCGCGTTGCTTCGGCGGAAGGCGTTCAACGTTCATCGTTAGCCGGAGCCACTCGCCGCGGTCCGTGTTGCACGAAGAACGTGCCCGCCGAATCCACGATGTACGAAACCCGACCATCCGGTCATGCCGCGCCTTGACAGACCTACTAGGGCGCTATACCCTTAAGATGTTGACAAAGAAGCTGTCTCGCTTTCTCATAGTGCTGTTAGTAAGTCCGGAAGCACTAGTAACGAGAGAGGAGACAGCTATGGTCTGGGACAACTTAGCCGAGAA
>Ga0315282_10006192_pt1 | contig 20109 bp, 12 predicted proteins | sample YL17G07_20_MG_FD_203693 | JGI IMG/M metagenome (GOLD analysis project Ga0315282, IMG submission 203693) | Sediment microbial communities from Yellowstone Lake, YNP, Wyoming, USA - YL17G07_20 | ecosystem: Environmental > Aquatic > Freshwater > Lake > Sediment | place: USA: Wyoming | collected... | reverse complement strand
TGCAAGGGCCTGCTGGAGACGGCCGTCGGCGGGGCGGCCATCTTCCCGCGACAGGTCCGCCAACTCCTGGCCGACGCCCTGGCCCTCCGCGACCGCCGCGACGACGGGCAACTCTCGCCCCACGGGGCGGCAACCGCACCGCCGCCGGCGCTGCCGCCCAATCGATCCTCATGACAGTTCTCCGCACCGGCCGCCAGCAACTCCGCGACACACTCAGCCTCATATCGGATATACTCCGAGGCTGCCGCCCCCGACTGGCTCTCGCCCCCGCCGGACCCTGACACCACTTCAACCCGCTAAACAATTACCCTGGGCGAAGCCTGGATCTGGGCCGATGAGTTCAGGAATCGGATCGCGCAAATCGCCTTCCGCACCGACGGGACGGACTTCGGCGTAACGGTGAGCCTCGGCGTTGTCAGCTTTCCGACGGCGAAGATGGGCCACGAGATGGTCGATCTTGCCGACAAGGCTATGTACCTGGCCAAGAATCGGGGGCGCGATCGTGTCTGCACTTGGCCCATGGTGGCTGTGGATGACGCCCTGACCGAAGCGACACACTGTGGCGGGCCGAGCCCGGCCCATCAACGGCTTGAGTTCCTCACCCGCTGCGACGACATCCTCGGGCCGACGCAGAAGGAGCACGTCACCCGGCACTGCCAGGAGGTCAAACAGATGGGCGAAAACCTGGCCGAGGTTATGGGTCTGGCCCAAGGCGAACTGAAACGGATCCAAATGGCGGGACTGCTTCATGATGTCGGCAAGTCCGTGATACCCGAGGAGCTCTTGGCACAGCCCGAGCCCCTGACCAAGGCACAGTGGGCGGTCATGCGCCAGCATCCCGACCACAGCGCGGACATGAGCCTGCGGCTGGGGGCCGACCAGGACACGGCGGCGTGTGTTCGCCAACACCATCGCCCCTGGCGTGGGGGCTCCAGAGTCTCTGTGGCGGCGAAGGTGATCTGCGTGGCTGACGCCTTGGCGGCGATGATGTCCGACCGCGCGTACCGGCCCGCCCGTTCGGCCGCGGAGGCATTGGCGGAGCTTCGCCGGGGGGCCGGATCGCAGTTCGACCCGGCGGTGGTGTCGGCCGCCCATTTTGTCAGGCCGCTCTTTGCGGGCAGGGCCGCGTGATCGACTGTGCAGGAGGTAACGTCATGACCAGAAGCAGAGCCGTCAAGAACCGTCGTCACGAGTCCAGGCGGCAGTACTTGCCCAGAGCGCCCGTTGCCTGGCGCAGGCATGGCGCCGCTATGTGGCGTCGCGGTTGGCTGAACGATATCTCGATATCCGGCGCATCCCTGCTCGTGTCAACGCAGGGCCAGCCGAACGCGGGACAGGAGATCGACTTGCTGCCCAAGTACAGCGGACAGGCCGTGCTGTGCCGCGTGGTACGCACCCGGATCCGCGAGGACGACCAAGGCTTGGTCGCCTGTCGCGTTGTCTCTGCCGACGGCTGTCCGGCACTTCTGGGGCCGGTGCTGAACGCGGGAACGGCTCGTCAACAGGCGCTTGGCAGAGCGTGGCCGCCCGGACTCTGGATGCACAGCCCGCACGACGTGGCGTGCCGGAGGTCGGCCTGAGCCGTACGAGCGCGTGGAACTCAACTCGCCCGAAGAACTCATCCAGGCCGCTGACGAGGCCCTGTACCGCGCCAAGTCCGCCGGCCGAAACCGTGTTTGTTGTCTGGACCGGTCTGCCATGCCGACTTGATCACCTTGACCGCCGGGCCGGGCAATGGCCGCGCAGCGGCGTCACTTGAGGACGATGTCCAGCGCGACGCTCTTGCCGGCGGGCAGCGAGACCTTGCGGGCGCTGTCCTGTTCGGCATTTTCGATCGACACTTCGGGCTCGCTCGCGGAGATCTTCGCGATTCCGCGGGGCGCCTCCAGCACGATCGTCTGCTTCTTGCCGGAGGCCAGGGCGACGCGTATTCGGCCGGCGTCCCACTTGAGGCTCTTGATCTCGACCTGGCCGCGGCACAGCGCGCCTTCGACCGTTCCCGACGGCCAGGCCGCCGGCAGCGCCGGCAGCAGCCGGATTCTGCCAGGCCGCGACGCCACGAGCATCTTGATGATCACCGCGGGCATCCCGCCGCTGATGTCCATGTTGAACAGAGACCGTGTGTTGTGCATCGAGGCCAGGTTGCTCAGCCAGTAGCGGTTTACCAGGTTGACCAGGCACCGGTAGGCCAGTTCGCCCTCGCCGAGGCTACAGGCCGCCTGCCCGAGCTGGACCACGCCGAAGGACATGAATCCCGACTTCGACGTTTTCCAGTGGTGATCGAGCTTGATCTCGATGATGCGCCTGAAGGCGGCCTGGAGTTTGGCGTCGCGGGCGATCTCATCCGGCATCCCGTCGTAGAGCGGGTAGAGCTGCGAGGAGTGGCGGTGGTCGAGGTTGTCCGTCAGCTTGGGCGTCAGCCATTCCTTGGCGACTCCATCCTCGCTGATCATGTAGTCGGGCATCTTGGTCAGCATCTTGCGCCAGACGGCGATCTTCTCCTTGTTGACGCCCAGTTCGTCTGAGGCGGCGATCAGGTTGCCCAGCAGCTCCTTGGCCGCGGCCACGTCCATCGTGGCGTTGAACGTGCCCTGGCACCTGGTGTTGGCCGGCGAGTTCTCGGGGGAGGTCGTCGGGTTAAAGACGTATTTGCCGTCCGGGCCCTCGTAGAGGTAATCCTCGAAGAACAGTGCCGCCTGTTCCATGAAGGGCAGGGCGTGCTCGGCCAGGAACTTGCGGTCGCCCGTGTACAGGTAGTAGTCATAGAAGAAGTGAGCGGCCCATGGCGCCCCAGCCACCCAGAATCCGCCCGCGAAATCCGGCGCCAGCGCGTTGTTGTAACCGTGTGTTGTCGAGCGGCTCGGCAGGACCACCCCGCGCGCGCCGAACATGTGACTGGCGTTAACCTTCAGGTCCGGGACGAGCGATTCGATGTACGACGTGTAGGCCAGCATGAGCTCGGGCGTGTTGCCCATCATCATGGCGGCGATGGCGGATGGCACGTTGCCGTTGTGGGTGAAATCGCTGGCCCAGGCAGGGACGTAGGTGCCGGCCCATACGCCTTGCAGCGTCGGGGGAAGCTCGCCCGTGCTGGAGATGATATTGTACCGGCCGGCGTCGAACTCCTTTTCGATCAGGGCCCTGGAGAGGTCCTCATCGGTGGATTTGGCAAGGAGCTGCTCGGTGGTCAATTGGTGGTCGGCCCGGCCGCCGACGTCCAGCCGCATCCGGTTGAACATCTCGCCGTGAATCCGCCGATGGCGCGCGAGCAGGCCCTGGTACTCGGCCGGGATCTTGGCCAGGGATTCGGTCATCTCGGCCAGGACCGGCCGGTCATTTTCATGCAGCAGCTTGATATCGACGAGCACCAGCACCTCGTCGGCCCCGGTGACGACCAGCGCCGAGCCGTCCGCGGAGGTCTTGCCGCCTGTAGCCGCCACCCGTGCCACCCCTTGAAGGGCCTGGATGCTGCCTGGGTAGGCCTTGGCAAAGCCGTTGCTGAAAGTCAGCCTGGACGCCTCAGCCGTCGTCTTGACGTCCGTGATGAGACGCTTGAATCTCTCGTTCGACAGTTCCACGTGTCGGCTGTCCAGCTTGTTGCCGGGCCGGCGCGGCGTAAGTTCCAGCCGGCAGTCCACCGCCCCCGGCTTTGGGCCGCGGATCAGCAGGACGGCCACCTTGTCGGCCCGCGAGACGAACAGCCGGCGCTCGAACGCGCCCCGGCTGTCGGCCCAGTGCACGGTCGCCTCGCCGGTCTGGAAATCCACCGACCGCATGTAATCCGAGACCTTCCCTTCCGGCTGCATCTTGACGTTGAGCTCGAAGGCCGGGACGAACGGATCGCCGTACATGAAGCTTTCCTGACCCGACAGTTCAAACGCCAGCCTTGTCGCCTTCTGATATTGGCCTTGATCGATCAATTTGCGGATCTCGGGCAATCGCCAGGCCGTGTCGGGAGGGACCACCGGCTTGCCGATCGGCACGAACAGCCGCTCATGGGTGAATACGATCGTATCATCAAGGGGCCGGCCGAAGACATCGGCGCCGATAGTGCCGTTGCCGCTGATGAGCCCCTGCTCCCACGTCTCGGCTGGTTCGGAACTTATAAAGCCCCGCTCGGGCACGGGCAGTTGCCCGGGCGGGGAAGCACCCGCCGCGGCCGAGACGAACAGGCCCGCCAGAATAATGGCGCATGAGATGGCCTGGAGTGCCAATGGTAACGCGAGTAACGCGGGGTGTGTCGTCATCGTCCTTCTCCAATCGTAAGTACTCGATGTTTCATGGGCATGTCCTCTAAAGGCATTGAACATTATCCCCGCTGGAGCGGGAACTGGCAATCCGCTGCCTTGTTTGCCGCTGCCCTGTTTGCGCCCCGCCGAGCGGAGAGAATCGCCGTTGGCGCCTGCCGGCTTGCCGTTGCCCGCCTCCACCATAAAAACTGTCGTTGCCTAGAACTAGGCTCGCCCGCGGAACGTAGAATCCGCGACGAAACGACTTTGGGCTTCTCTTGCAGCCGGGCCGGTTGTGGGTTATTGATACTTGGCCTTCGGGCTTGTGGTGCCTGCCGGCAGGCGGGTCCCGATGCGTATCGGGACGTTCGGGCGGCAGATGGGTGGTCCTGGCGGAGTTGCGCATGGCTCACGACATACTGAACCATTCGATAGAGGCACAGGAAGGTCGCATCAGCGTGCTGATCCTGGGCATACTCGTCGGCGGCGTGCTGGTCGTCAACTCGTACGTCGCCGACTGGGTATTCTCCGACCCGTTCTACAGCGACGCGTTGGCGCTGGTTGGGGCGGTGCTGCTGGCGATTCCGATACTGGCGCACGCGGTCAAGCACCTTGCCCACGGGCACATGCACATGGACGAGATCGTCACCCTGGCCGTGGTTGCGGCCCTGGCAAGCAACGACTTCCAGGCCGCGGGGCTCGTGGCGTTCTTCCTGCTGCTGGCCAACCTTATCGAAACCCGCACGGCCCTTGGCGCCAGGGCCTCCATCGAGGCCCTCGTGCACCTGACGCCCACCAAGGCGCATCGCCTTACGGCCGACGGGCGGGAGGAGATGGTCGACCCGCGCGAGTTGTCCGGCGGGGACGTCGTCCGCGTCCGCCCGGGCGACAACATCCCAGCCGACGGCGAGATCGTTGCCGGCCAGACGTCCATCAACCAGGCCAACATCACCGGCGAGTCCTTGCCGGTCGACAAGGCTCCCGGCGACGAGGTCTTCGGCGGCACGAGCAACCTCGGCGGGGCCATCGACGTGAAGGTCACGCGATCAGGCGAGGACACCACGCTCGGCAAGGTCCGCAAGCTGATCCTCCAGGCCGAGCGGACCCGCATACCCATAATGAGGCTCATCGACCGCTACGCCTCGTGGTACACGCCGGTAATCTTGATGCTCACGGGCTCGGTGCTGCTGTTCACCCATGACATGTCCACGGCGGTGACGATGCTTGTCGTCGCCTGCCCGTGCGCCCTGGTGCTGGCCGTGCCGACGGCGGTCGTGGCGGCGCTTTCCTGTGCGGCCAGGCTGGGCATTTACATCAAGGACGTGTCGAGCATCGAGTTGGCGCGGGACATCAACGCCTTCGTCTTTGACAAGACCGGCACGCTGACGACCGGACAACTCAGCGTCACCCGCCTGATGCCCGCCACGGGAACCGACGGGGCGGACCTCCTAGCCGCCGCGGCCAGCGCCGAACAGCTTTCCAAACACCCGGTCGCCAGGGCGATTCTGGCAGTTGCCGGGCGCGCACGCGTCGAGCCCAGGCCCGCCACGCAGTTCGAGGAGATCTCCGGCCGGGGCGTCCAGGCGACCGTCGACGGGCAAAGGATGCTCGTCGGCAGGCGCGCCTGGCTGGCCGACCAGGGCGTGGACTTCTCCGCCATGACGGGCGAGGAATTCGCCGAGCCCGAGGGGCTCAGCACCCTGTACGTCGCCCGCTCCGGCAAGGCCATCGGCTGGATCGGCCTGGAAGACCGCACCCGCGACGAGGCCCGCCAGGCGATGGGCGAACTGAGCGAACTTGGCATGCGCGAACTGGTGATGGTCACCGGCGACCGCTGGTCAGTTGCCCGCCGCGTCGCCCGCGAGATGGGCTGCACCGAGGTCCAGGCGGAGGTTCTCCCGGCCGACAAGCTCGAGCTGGTCGCCGCCCTCCGCGAGAAGGGAATGAAGGTCGCCGTTGTCGGCGACGGCGTCAACGACGCACCGGCCCTTGCGGCCGGCGACCTGTCCATCGCCATGAGCGCCGCCGGAAGCGACGTGGCCATGAACTCGGCCACAATCGTCCTGATGAACAACAACCTCCGCCGCCTGAGCCTGCTGGTGCGGCTGAGCCGAAAGACCATCAACGTCATCCATCAGAACCTCCTGTTCGGCGCGGCGTTCATCGTCACCTTCGAGGTCATGGCGGTGCTGAACATTATCACGCCGGTGATCGGCGCGGTGCTTCACGCGGCCGCGGCGACGTTCGTGATCTTCAACTCGGCGAGGCTGGTCCGCTTCGGCGAGGAGCTGCACGAGCCGGCCCGGGCCCAGGAGCCGCGCCACGAGGTCCACACCGAGGCCGTGCCGGCGACGTAAGGGTTGCGGGCAGAGCCCCGCTACCCAATTGCGGATTGCAGATTGCGGATTTGAGATTAACCACAGAGACGCAGAGGTTAAGAGGCGGATGAGAAGAAGAAACATCAGAAGGGGATTGATGGATTAGAGGATTACATGGATTGAAGCACTCATTAGCTTCTTAATCCATTTAATCTTTTAATCCATGTAATCCCCCTCAGAAGCTTTTGTTTCTTCTTCTTATCTGCGTGTCCCGCCTGCCGGCAGGCAGGCTTTGCGGTCAGGATTCATGGAATCTGAAATGACGACGCGTTCTTGGCAACAGCAGGATGCCGACGATGCCGGCCGCGACGGCGGTCGCGGTGAAGGTCAGCACTGGCGTGACGACCTCGCTGCCGCCCGGCAGACGTGGGCCGGCCAGCAGCAGCACCGCGCCCGTGACGGCGACAATGGCTGCCGCGGCCAGGACCAGGAACCAGCTCCATCGCCGCCCGAATCCGAAGGCGCCCCACACGATCCATCCGATCACGGCCGAAAGCGCCGCGGCGCCGGCCAGGATGAAGTTGACCTTGGTGTACAATGTCGGAACGGTGAGGATGGTCAGGGCAGTCAGGCCCGCCGCGACGGCGCTTGCCCGGCCGGCCCATGCCAGGAAGTTCACCAGCCCCGGCCCGGAGGCCGAGGATTCCTGCGATTCCAGTTCGCGGGTCTGGAATATAGCCACGGCCAGGGCCAGCATGGCGCAGGTGTAGAGCAGGCAGTAGGCGCCCGCGCGTGCGACAAGGCCCAGCGGCAGGCGGCCCTCGAGGGTCATGTCGTCCTGCGGGTAGAACTGGCTGAAGTCAGGCAGCACCCAGCCGGCCACTCGTACGACGGGGGCCTGCCGGGCCCAGTGGCCGATGATCTGCGGATGGGCCGAGCCCAGCAGGAACACCGCCAGGCAGACCAGCAGGGTCATGGTCTGGTTGAGCCGCGTGCTGGCGGCGACGGCCAGGGCCACGAACACCACCGACGCCAGGAACATCACCGCCAGTTCCAGCAGGAGCTGGCCCGGAATGCCCTGGCCGAAGGGCACGAGCACCCACTGCTTTCCGACGAACCCGATGACGATCATCGCGACGCTCATGAGCACGGCCCCGGCCCAGACCGCCGTCGACGTGAAGGGCCAGCCGAACCAAAGGTTGCCCAGCATGGTCACGAGGATCGTCAGCGCCAGGCCCGACAGGCCGATTGTGATCACCACCCAGTCCAGCGAGTCGTACCTCGCTATGACGACCCTGTGGCGGACGGTCATCAGGAATACCAGCGAGCAGATGTAGTACGCCAGGGCCGCCGCCACGAGCACCCCCAGGAACTTGCCGATCACGAACACCGCCCTGGTCACCGGCTTGGTTATGACGATCAGCGCGGTCTTCTCCTCGATCTCGCGCCGAAGCACCCCGGCGGCGCTGAACGCCGCGATCAGCAGGCTCGACACCCTCAGCGTGCCCAGGCCGAGGTCCTGAAGGAGCCTCCAGTCGGTCTCCTGGAAGTTGATGGACATCGTGTAGCCGCTGAACGGCATGGTGAATACCAGCAGGCCGACCGTCGCCATGAGCATCACCAGAAAAACCGGCTGGCGGATCGTCTGAAGGAACGTGTTGCTGGTGATGGCCCACAGTCTGATCATATTCGTCTCGTTGTCGGCCGCTCGGGGGCCGGTCTACCGGTGTTACGCCCGCGGCGGCCTAAAGGTTGCCTTGACGGGCCGGATTGTATTCCCGCCCGGCCGCGGTGTAAACGCCGCATGAGGTGTATTGCATGAAGCAGCAGAATCGAGGCAAGAACATCGCCCTTCTCGGCGCCGTGCTCCAGTCGGCGTTCACGCTCGTCATGCTGATCGTCGCCCTGCGGACGGATTCATACGCCGCGATGGCGTCGATATGGTACCTGCTCGGCGGCGTGCTGGTCTGGCTGATGACGGCCCTGCTGTTCTACAGCCGGCGGCTGGAGATTCAGGAGCGGCAGGAGTTCCAGGACCTGGCGGCCCGCGGCGAGTCCGGGGGGATATTCGACCGCGAGCGGGACCTGTCGCTTCGCCCGGCCGCGGCGAGGGTGCGGTTCATCGAGAAATGGGTCGTGCCGTCCTTCACCCTCCTGATGGGTAGCTACTACGCCGTAATGGGATTCCTGGTGTTCACCGGCGCGCGGTTCGCCGCCGGGCAGCAGCCGATCAGGCCGCTGGTCAACGTCGCCGAGGGGATGCTCTTCGTGATCATCCCGGGCTTCCTGGCCTTCCTCTTCAGCCGATACTGCACCGGCATGGGCAGCCAGGCCCAATGGCGCCAGCTTCGCCCGGCCGCGTCGCAGTTGCTGCTTGGCACGCTGTTCATCGCGTCGGTGCTGGGCGTTTTCGGGGCCGGGTGGCGGGGCTACCGCGGCGTGGACCTGTACGTCGCGATGGTCGTGCCGGCCATTCAGATCGTGCTGGCCATCGAGCTGGCCGTGACGTTCCTGCTGGACATATTCCGCCCGCGCGTTCCGGGCGAGGAGCACCGGCTGACATACGACAGCCGGGTCCTCGGCCTGCTTGCCGAGCCGACCCGCATCGGGCACTCGATCGCCGAGACGCTGAACTACCAGTTCGGCTTCGAGGTGTCCAAGACGTGGTTCTACCAGCTTCTTGGCAAGGCGCTGGTTCCGCTGATCATCCTGGGCGTGTTGGTGCTCTGGGCGATGACCAGCCTGGTGATCGTCCGCCAGGGCCAGAAGGGCGTGGTGCTCCACTGGGGCCAGGCCCACTGGGGCCAGGCCCATGTCGGCCGGCTGCTGGAGCCGGGCCTGAGCGTCAAGTGGCCCTGGCCGATAGATTCGGTCCGGATCTTCGACACCGGCGTGGTCCATGACCTCCAGGTGGGCGTCGGCGAGGCCCAGCAGCCCTACATGGTCAACGGCAAGGAACTCCAGCTCTGGACCACGGCGCACGGCGCCCGCCGCGAGTTGGAGTTCCTGCTTGCGATCCCGCCGGCAGAGGGCGCCCAGCCGGCGCAGGCGGGCGGCGGCGGGGCAGGTGCCGGCGGGGCGGGCCCGGGCGGCGCATCGGCCGGCGCCAGCGAAACGCCTCCGCCGGTCAACATCATCAACCTTGTGCTCAGCGTGCAGTACTGCATCGCCGACCCGTACAAGTTCGGCTACAAGTACGTCGATGCCGGCAAGATGATCGAAGACGCGGCCTACCGGGAGATGGTCCGCTACTGCGCCAGCGCCACTCTCGACACGCCCCAGTCCGGCAACGCCGACCGCCCGCAGGCGATCATGACCAGCGGATGGGCCGACGCCTCAAAGGCCCTACAGGACCGGATCGCCAAGGCTATCGGGCCCGAAGGCCTGGACCTCGGCGTGGACGTGGCGTCCGTAAAGCTCACCGCTGTCCATCCCCCGGCCTCGGCGGCGGAGGATTTCGAGGCCGTGCTCGCGGCTGAACGAAACCAGGACCGGCAGCGATACGAGGCCGAGGGCGAGGCCAACAAGACTCTCGCCGCGGTTGCGGGCGATCCCGACTCGGCCCTGGAGTTGGCGATGGCGATACGCCGGGTCGAGCAGCTCGACAGCCTGGCCAACCTGCGCCAGAGGCCGGCCCAGTTCGACCAGTACCTCCGCGGCTACGTCCGCCAGTGCGTCGAGAGCATAAAGCTGCTCCGCAAGGAGATTATCCGCGAGGACCTGCTTGGCAGAATCGCCGCCCCAGCGCCCTCGCAAGCCGGGCAGGCCGAGCCCGGGTATGCCCAACTCCTACGGCTGCGCATGGGCTCTCTGGACAAGGACATGCGGGTGATGATCGAACAGATCGCCGACTGGCCGATGCTCGATGAGCTCGGCCCCGGCGGGGCGCCCAAGCAGCGCCTGGCCGCCCGGCAGGCGGGGAACCTGCTCGAGCTCCTGGCCATCCTGAATGAAGGAACGAAGTTCGACTTCGCCCCGGTGCTCTCGGCCGCGCACCGCCAGGCCGACGCGATGTTCGCCCGCGCCGCCGGCGACCCGGCCAGGCTCGTCGCCGAGGCGGGGTCCGACAAGCTTCGCCGGGAGATGGCCGAGCGGACCAGGGCCGAGCGGTTCCAGCGCGAACTGGACGCCTGGAGGGCCAGCCCGAACATGTACGTGCTGGATCGAAGGCTCGACGTGTGGGACGAGGTCCTGCCCGGAATGATCAAGTACGTCATCGGCGTGGATCCAGCCAAGATCGAAGTCTGGATGAACTGGGAGCAGGAGAACCGTGGCCTGGAAGGCGCCTTCGAGGGCGCCGGCGCCCAGGGCGGCAACAGGTAAGCAGGCAAGATAGACCGCCGGCCGGGATTCCGGAGGCGGACCAGCGTATATCAGGAGATACGGGCAAATGCGAAGAATAGAAATGGCATGCGACCGGGGCCGCAAAGGCGTCGTCGCCACCGTGCTGATGGTAGCGATAGTGGTGCTGCTGCTGGTGGCGTGGATGTTCCTGTTCAAGGTCGATTTCACCGATTACGTGATCGTCCGGACGTTCGGCAAGACCACGGCCATGCTGGACGGGGCCAAAGACGCCGGGCTTCACGTGCGCTGGCCGTTCGTCCAGGAGATCGTCCGGTACGAGGGCAAGATGTTCGACTTCGAGGACGCCGCCAACGAGCTTGTGACCAAGGACCACCAGAACATCACGCTCACGACGTTCTGCGCGTGGCGGATCAAGGACCCGCTGACGTTCCAGACCGCGGTGAGGGACGTTTCCGGCGGCGGCGAGGAAAAGGCCGGCCTGGAACTCATCCGCACCAAGCTCCGCAGCGCCAAGGGAAGCGTTATCGGGCAGCACGACATGGCCGACCTGGTCAACACCGACCCGTCGCGGATGAAGATCAACCAGATCGAGAACGAGATCAAGGGCGCCATTGCGGCCGAGGTGCTGCGCGACTACGGCGTCGAGGTGACAATGGTCGGCATCAAGACTCTCGGGCTGCCGGGGAGCGTCTCGGAGAAGGTCATCGCCAGCATGAAGGCCGAGCGGCAGCGGGAGGCGCAGAACTACGCGTCGGCCGGGCAGGCCCAGGCCATGGCCATTCGCGAGCGTGCCAAGGAGTCGGCCGAGCAGATACTCGCGTTCGCCAACCGCAAGGCCGGCGAGGTCCGCGCCGAGGGCGTCGCCGCCGCGGCGGCCCAGTACGACAAGTTCGGGGCGAACTGGCAGCTCGCGGCCTTTTTGCGTTCGCTGGAGTCCCTGAAGAAGGAGCTTCAGGGCCGGAGCATCTTCCTGCTGGACGCCGCGACCATCCCGGCGGTCGGGTACTTTCACAACGGCCCGAGCCTGCCCAAGGCCGGCACAATGGACGCCCCGCCCGCCCCGGCGGGCAAGGCCCCGGCCGCCGACGCCGCCAAAGGACCCGCCGACAACAACGCCACCAAGGCCCCAGCGGGCCAGGGCAACTGACCTTTCGGGAGCCGCCACATGGCTGAATCGAATCATAATCACGATCACGATCACGCCGGCTCGCCGGGCTGCTGCGGGAATGAACCGGCTCGCCACGACGGCGGGCCGGAGTTCAGCGACCCGGGCGGCGAGCACCTCGCGGCCGCCCTCAAGACCAGCTTCAGACTGCTGGGGGCGGCAATGGTCCTGGGAGTCATCGCGTTCCTGGCGGTGGGCTTCCAGTCCGTCAAGCCCGGCGAGGTGGCCATTCTGACCGTATTCGGCAAGGTAGTGGACGTCAGGCCGGAGGGTCTGGCCTACAACTGGCCGGCGCCGATCGGGCAGATCGAGCTGATCAACGTCGGCGAGCAGAAGGTCGCCGTGGACGACTTCTGGATGAGAGAGACGCCCGCCGAGAAGGTCAAGGACCTGCGAAAGCGCACCGTTCCCCCCGGCGGCCTGACGCCGGGCCTGGACGGGGCCCTGCTGACGGGCGACCGCAACTTGGTGCACATGAAGCTCCAGTGCACGTACGCCATCACGCGGACATACGACCTGCCGTGGGATGCGCCCGAGCTGGCCAGGCACCCGGTGATAGCCTTTGTGCGGCGGGCCGCCGATGCCTCCGAGACCATCGCCGCCGCAAAGCTGCGGGCCAAGGCTGAGAACGCCGACCCGGTCGTGCTGAGCTTCCTGGACAAGTGCGACCCCGCCAAAACGCTTGCCGACGTGATCAAGTCGGCACGGTTCGCCAGTCCCGTCCAGCCGGCGATGTACTACCGCCTGAACATGCTGGACGGGCGGCGGACGATCCAGTCGGCGCTGTGCGCCGCGGCCATTCAGGCCGCCGGCGTTCGCACGGCCGACGGGCTCCAGCGGACCCAGCGCGGCGCCTTCGAGCGGGACGCCATGAACCTGGCCCAGGAGAAGCTCGACGCGCTCAAGAGCGGCATACAGGTGCGGTCGGTGAAGGTGACGGACTCGACCTGGCCGATCGCGACCCTGGCCGATTACGACGCCGCCCAGAGCGCCGTCCAGCAGGCCGAGACGCTCAAGAGCCAGGCCCGCAGCCAGGCCGTCACGATGCTGACCGCGACGGCGGGCATCGACTCGGCCAGGAAGCTGGCGGGGGAGGCCGGCTCGTACGGCCAGGCCGACGCGAACACAAACCTCATCGGGCAGTACAACGCCGCCGCCGCCCGCGGCGACAAGGCCGCCGCCGCCACGCTGCTGGGGGCCATCGACCGCGTCCTGGAAAGCGAGACGACCATCGGGGCGTCGAGGGCGATGCTTTCTGCCGCCAACGCCTACCGCGCCAACACCATCGAGGCCGTCAAGAGGCGCGTCACGGACTTCCAGCGGAGCCTGGCGGCCTACGAGGCGAACCCGTCCTTCGCGATGAACCGATGGTGGGATGAGGCCCGCGAGGAGATACTCAGCAACCCCACGGCCGAGAAACACTACGTGACCGAGGCAGGCCCGAAGATAATCCTGAAGCTCAACCGCGATTCGGAAATAATCCGCGAGACCCGGCGGGCGTGGACCGAGTGGCTCGGCAAGCAGAAGGATAACAACCCGCCGTCCGCGCCGACTGAGGTGACTGTGCCGGCTGTGCCGAGCAAATAGCCTCCCGGCGGCGTAGTAATAGTGGTATGGCGGTTCGGAATTGGTGAACATTCCGCCATGCAGGAAATGTGAAATTCGAACATGAGTGATTCCGACGACGCGGTTGTAATAACCAGCGGCCTGACTAAGGTATTCAAGGACTTCTGGCTGCGCGAGAAGGTCACGGCCGTGGCCGATCTGGACCTGGAGATCCGCCCGAGGGAGGTCTTCGGGCTGCTGGGGCCCAACGGTTCCGGCAAGAGCACGGCGCTGAAGATGATCCTTGGCCTGCTGTTTCCCACGCGGGGGCGCATCGCCGTTTTCGGGCGCCGCCCGACGGACGTGCAGACCAAGGCGCGGATAGGATTCCTTCCGGAGGAGTCGTATCTTTACCCGTTCCTGGACGCGCGGGAGACGTTGGATTTTTACGGCCGGTTGTTCCACCAGAACCGCGCCGAGCGCCGCCTGCGGGTCGACATGCTGCTGGACATGGTGGGCTTGGCGAGCGTTTCGCACCGGCGGATCGGCGAGTATTCCAAGGGCATGCAGCGCCGCATCGGGCTGGCCCAGGCCCTGATCAACGACCCGGACCTGCTGATCGTCGACGAGCCGACCAGCGGCATGGACCCAATCGGCACGCGGCAGTTCAAGGACCTGATCGTCGAGTTGGCCCGGCGCGGCAAGACGGTGATCCTGTCGAGCCACCTGCTGGGCGACGTCGAGGACGTGTGCGACCGCGTGTGCATCCTCTACGGCGGCCGGCAGCAGGCCCTCGGCGGGGTCGACGACCTGCTCTGCCAGCAGTCGTACACTCAGCTCACCACGGACCGGCTCGACGAGGCGACGCTGGATCGCGTGGGGGCGGTCCTGGCCGACGCCGGGCGCCAGATCAGGCAGGTGGCCGCCCCGCGGGAGAAGCTCGAGGACCTGTTCCTGCGGATCGTCAAGAACGCCCAGGACAGCCGGGTCAAGACCGGCGGGGCTATCGCCGGCGGCGGGGTGGCCCAGTTCCTCCGCGGCACCGACGCCTCCGATGCGCCTGGCGGGCGAGCGGTCATCGAAGGCCTGCTCGCCGCCGCGGCTGCGGATTCCTCCGAGGCGCAGGCGAGCACCGACGTGCCCGCCGCGCCGCCTCCGCCTGCCGGCCCGGCCGGAGACGTGATAAGCAAACTGGTGGCCCCGCCCGGCGCAGCCGATGAGCCAGTTCCCGACCCGGATGCCCGGCGCATCACAGAGCAGCGCCGCGCCGCCGCGCTGCGACAGGCCGACCGCGACGTCATCGACGCCCTGACAGGCAGGAAACCGGATGACCGTGCCGGCGATCCACCAGGGGCGGACCAACCCAGGGAGGCCGGCCGGGAATGAGCCACGCCCATGGCATCCCGGGCGCCAACCTCTGGACGGTGGCTCGCCAAACCTTCGTGCAGTGCCTCCGCACAAGAGTTGCGGCCGTGTTCGCCGTCCTGCTCGTCGCCTCCCTTGCGCTGCTGCCGGCGCTGATGGAAGGCGACGGCACGCTGGCGGGGCGAATCCGCACCTTCCTGGACTACAGCACCTCCGTCGTAAGCGTGCTGCTGGCGCTGTCGGTCGTCCTGCTGTCGGTGGGGCTCATCAGCGGCGACGTCAGCGCAAAGCACGTGATGATCCTCTGCACCAAACCGCTGAGCCGCTGGCATTACGTGATCGGGCGGTGGCTTGGCGTGGTAATGCTGGCCGGGTCGCTGCTGGCGGGGTCATACGCGGCGATCTACCTGACTGCCTGGTACCTGCGCGGACGCGCGGACCTGGCTATCGGGCCGCAAGACGCCCAGGCCGTCGCGGGCGAGATATTCGCCGCCCGCACCCGCACGCCGGCCCCGCCGCCGGACGTCGACGAACTGGTCCGCCGGCGGATAAAGGAGAAAAAAGAACAGGGCTCCTGGGATGACGCCGTCGATTCATACATGAAGAACTACGGCCTGACAGCGCCGGCCGCGGTTGACAAGCTCGTCGACGAGATGCGCCGCTTAGCGGCCTCTGAGGCCCAGTCGGCCGCACCGGGCGGAGGCATGAAATGGGCGTTCAAAGGCCTTCAGTACGCCGGCGAAGTCTACCAGGCGCCCGGCATCCTGGAAGGCGGCGCCGACACATCCGGCGTGGTGCCGGTGCGGACCCTGCCGGCGATGGCCCAGAAGCTGGTCATCTTCGGGCCAGTGTGGATCGGCGGCGCCGACGAGCGGGAACCCGCCACGGGCCCCGTGGGCGCCGTCGGGCGAGTGGTGGGTCTGTGGGATGACGGCTTCCAGGCGGCGTTCTCGCTGGATGACATAAAGGCCCACTTCGTAAACGCCCAGCCCGGCAAGGCCGTCACCGTGGTCGCCCAGCCGACGCTCCAGGTGTCCTACAAGCTATCCGGCAACGCGGACCCCAATGCCCCCCTCGGCCGCCTGGCCGCGTGGGAGTTCGAGAACCCCACCGACCACTTCAGGTACTCCGTACCGCCTCAGGAGGTGCGGATCAACCAGCAGGCGACGGTGATTGTCCCGACCGCCGCCGTGGACCCCAACGGGGCGATGAATGCCCAGTTCTTCAACTACTCGCCCTACAGCGTCACGGTCCTGAGCAGCGACCTCAGCGCGCTCTACGGCATCGGCGGCTTCGAGATGAACTTCATGAAGTCGGGCCTGCTGGTGCTGATGGGGCTGATGTTCCTGGCGGCGCTCGGCATATTTGCCGGCTCGGCCATGTCCTTCGGCGTGGGCTGCCTGATGTCCTTCGTGCTGCTGTGGATCGGCACGGCCCTGAGGTTCCTGACCGAGGCGATCTCCTACGGCCCGAACTCCGGCGATATGAAGCTCTTCACCCACATGTACGAGCTCGCCGGAGTCATGCTCTCGGTCATGAAGGTCCTGCTGCCGGACCTGTCCTCCACGATGCTCAACGATTTCCTCGTCGAGGGCACGCGGATCACGTGGGATTACTTCGGTTGGGCGGCGCTGCTGACCGTGGGCGTGCGGGCGGCGCTGCTGATGGCCTTGGCGTGCCTGGTGTTCCATCGGCGCGAACTAGCGCAGGTGCAGGTATGACACACCAACGTAAGGTACAACTTGCCTGGGCGGCTCTGGCGGCGGCACTGCTGGTCGCCGCGGGAATCGTCCAGGAGGCCCGCACGACCAAGGGCGACATGTGGGAGATACTTCCCGGCCGGGCGTTCTACGTCAACTACCTCTGGATCCGAGCCGAAAGGCTCAAGGAAGAAGGCAAGTTCTACGACGCCTACCAGCAGGCCGAGTTGATCTGCAAGCTCCAGCGCCACTTCCCCGGCGTGTGGAGCTTCCAGTCCTGGAACATGGCCTGGAACATATCCGTCGCCACCCACACCCCCGAGGAACGATGGCGATGGGTCTACAACGGCGCAAGGCTGCTGCGGGACCAGGGCATACCTTATAATCCGCGGAGCATCAACCTCTACAAGGACCTGGGCTGGATCTTCCTTTTCAAGATCGGCGGGTACCTCGACGACACGCACTGGGTCTACAAGCGCCAGTGGGCCGTGAGAATGCAGGACCTTCTCGGCGCGCCGCCGCAGGGGACCACCCAGGACGTGATCGACGCCTTCGCCCCCCTGGCCGACGAGAGCCTGCTGGACAAGGACCCCGCCCGCCAGGGCGCGGGCGCAGTCCAGGCCGACAAACTCGCCGAACTGCTGAAGGACCCGCAGGTCAAGGCCTACGCCGGCGAACTGGCCGCGGCCGGACTCGACATGGGCAAAAGCCCCCAGGACCTGCTGGCATGGCATAACCTCTGGAGCCTGTCCGCCGACGTGAGCGCCGTGCGCATCGAGCCGCCCAGGCCCCAGACCACCCGGGACGTCGTCCAATACCGGCTGATGAACGACCCGGACTACACCCAGCCGCGATCGCGATTGCTGACGTTCCTCAGGGCCCAGATACTCTGGAACGTCTACCGCATGGACCCCGCGTTCATGCTGGAACTGATGAAGGAATACGGCCCGCTCGACTGGCGGCTGCCTCAACCGCACGGGCTTTACTGGGTGCTGCTCGGCCGAAAAATATGCAAAGAGCAAAACCTCGACGAAAGCGACGTGCTCAACACCCAGCGAAACGCCTTCAACTGCCTCAAGGAACTGACGTGGCGAGGCCGGCTCACGATGATCGACGCCCGCCCGCGGCGCGACAGCCGGGACGCCATCGCGCTGGAACCGGTGCGCGTCGAGAGCCAGATGCAGTTGCCCAACGTCCGGCTGTACCAGTTGGCGGACCTTCGCTACGTCGAGCCGCTCCACCAGGCGTACCTCAAGAACATCGCCCAGCAGGTCAAGGACAGCAAGTCGAGGTTCGAGGCAAACCAGTTCCGCGACGGGCACATCAACTACCTGGCCAGCGCCATCAAGGGCCTTTACGCCTCGCACCGCCGCGGCGAGGCGCAGAAGTACTACGACTACATCCGGGAGAATTACAACCCGCCAGGGGACAACTGGCGATACCGCGACGTTGGCGACTTTTACATCAACGAACTGCGGACGGACAAGCAGCCCATCCGCGATCTTGCCGAAAGCCTGGTTGGGTTGTCGATCATGACCGGCTACGTCGCCCAGGCCGTTGACGACCGCGCCACCGCCGTCCAGAGCCTCGAACTTGCACGCAAGGCATACTACGCCTACCAGGAAAACCGCATGGAGCGGCTGAGGCTGCCCCCGCTGCAAGCCTACTCCGTGAGCATCGCCATCGACCTGATGCAGAACCCCCGCGCTCTGGGCTACAACCTGCCGATAACCGACCGGGCCGAACTGTACCGGGGATTGGACGACGAGACAAAGAAGTACGTCTATCCCCAGGTCCGGCAGTATCTTCGCCTTGCCTGCAAGGCGGCGGACCTGGACTTTGACAAGACCTTCCCCGCCCCGCCCGGCTTCAAGGAGCAGGACGCCGAGCCGCTGCCCGAGGTCAAGCCGCTCAATCAGTAGCCGGTAGCCGGTGGCCGGTGGCCGGTAGCCGGTGGCCGGCTCCGCCGCGGCTAGCGCAGGGACTTTTCCATCAGCTTGAAGCCCAGCAGCGACTGGGTGATTACCAGCTTGTTGCCGACGACCTGGATCGAGCCCTTGCCGTCCGGCTCCCACATGTCCTTGCCTATGGTGGACTTGATGCTCTCGACGACGGCATCCTGCTGTTTCTTCTTCTGTTCGTCGTAGGACTGGCCCTGCTTTTTCTGGGTGCTCTGGTCGGCTTCGTCGAAAAGCCCCTGGCCGCCGCCCTGGCCGCCGCCACTGGCGGAGCCGGAATTGTTCTGCGAGGCAAGCTTCAGGCTTATCCGCGGGCCCTCGAAGTCCGGAACGACCATCATGCTGGTTCCGGCGTCGATGACGCGGGTGATCATCGTGCGGTTGAAGTCCGTTCCTGTCGAGACCAGCACCACCCCGCGGTCGAGGATCCAGTAGACGCGGTCGAGCTTCTCACGCGAGGCGTTGACATCGGCCAACGCCAGGTCCATCGCCCGGGCGATGCTGACGTTCTTGAGGTCCAGCGTGATCGGTGCGTCGGGGCTTACCCCGCCCTGCTCGAGGGCCTTCCAGTTCACGTGGAAGTTCGCGTTAAGGACGGTCTCGAAGAACTTCAGCACGTCCTTGAGAGGCGTGTCGTTGAAACTCACCGTCGACAGGGTGTTGCCGCGTGAGTCGCCCTTGGCCTTGCCGCTTTCCCGCGCCGTCGCGACGGCCTTGGAAGTCTCAGCCGCCGCCGCGAGGATTTGCCTCTGGGTGGAGACCAGCACCTCGTCGCCCTCGACCCGCCAGGCCAGGGCCGCTCCTCGAACGCCGGCCCGAGAGGCAATCACGTCCAGCACCTGCCGCCAGGTGACCTTCTCGACGTCGACCGCCACCGGGGTCGATCTCTTGATGCCGGCGGCCTCCAGCGTCTTCCAGTCCACCTGGACCTTGATGCCGGACTGCACCGCGAAGTCCGCCAGCGCAACCGCCAGCGAGCTCGTCACGGCATGGTGGTCCACGGTCTTCTGGAGGACCCGCTCAGGTGAGATGGAAGGCTTGCCCTCCTCGGCGTCAAGACGCGCCGCAGCCGAGCACAACAACCCCAACCCCACGATCGCCCACAAAGCCGCCTTCGGTCGCTTCATGACTGAACTCCTTGTGATCGCCGCACACTGGACAGTCCACGCTCGACGCCGGTCAACCAGGGTATTTATTATGCCAGTATGCCAGTTCCGCCCAGCGCTGTCGCGGACTTCCGGCGGGCCATGAGGGAAGTCCAAGTCCCTGCGTCTCTACATATAAGATATACGCTTTCCGCCGGCGGACAAGGGTAATTCTGGGTCTTCCGGATATTGCGTAGGTAGGCAGGGGACAAGACAGCCCTTCCGGCGGGCTCTTGGGGGCCCCGCCCCCAAGAGCCCGGAGTTTATCGCTTTACGGCTGCCAGCAGGCGACTTATGATGGCCCTTACCATCGAGCAGGATAGGGCAACGCAGGAGTGCGACCCGAGCGGCTCGACGGTGCTGACGGCAGGTGGGCGTC